>ENA-UOOK01001931-UOOK01001931.1-fermentation-metagenome-genome-assembly--contig:-NODE-1931-length-26475-cov-9.834444_pt1 | contig 26475 bp, 23 predicted proteins | sample MGYA00245777_ERZ724023 | MGnify/ENA primary metagenome ERZ724023 (study PRJEB28704, sample SAMN03018312) | fermentation metagenome | biome: anthropogenic terrestrial biome; feature: soil; material... | reverse complement strand
GGTAAAACGATAAAAATCGTTAAAAATCGTTAAAAGGAACGAAAAGAACGAAAAGGAACATTTTGCCGATGCTCTATTGCTTATTTGAACATTTTGCGGTATACTGAACAAGCCGAACCGAGATGTTCGTCAAATATAAAAAGTTTAAAAAGGAAGTGAAACAATGGACGACTACCCCCTAGGTACGGGCTTCAAGCCTCAATGTGGGAACATAAACCAATTAGCCGGTGTTCGACGCGGGCTGTTGTCCATTGCGGATTAGTGCGAATGGGTTAATTTGTCTGCGCGTATCTTGCCGTCTATTGGGACGGCTTTTTTGTTGCCTTTTATGTTTTCACTGGGGGATTCTAAGAAAGGAAAGGACTGATTCCAGTGAATTTCAAAAAGAGAAAGAACTTACGCAGGCAGATTCAGAAAAACATCCATGATGCCGAAGTCAAACTCCGCGACTATGCGTTCCGGACGGCGGATGATTTGTTTGCGCATCTGTCCGTCACACAAGCCGGCCTGACCGAAGAGGAAGCGAAAAGCCGGCAGGATGAATACGGGGAAAATCAGATCACCATAGGGATTAAAAACACGGCGCTGCACAGGTTTCGGGAAGCGGTGGTCAATCCCTTCAATATCATTTTGCTGCTGGTCGCTGCCGTTACCTATTTTACGGATGTCGTGTCGTCGTCAAAACCCGACTACCTTACCGTCATTATCATTTTATCGCTGGTATTCCTGTCAAGCCTGGTTGCCTTCGTGCAGAGCCAGCGCTCCAACGCCGCTGCCGAAAAATTATCAAAAATGATTTCCAACAAAGCGGATGTCTGGCGGGATGGAAAGCTGACCGAGATCCCTATGGATGAGGTCGTTCCCGGAGATATTATCCGTCTTTCGGCAGGCGACATGCTCCCGGCGGATGTGCGTTTTCTGGCGACGAAGGACACCTTTGTCGCACAGGCGGCTTTGACCGGTGAATCCAATCCGGTGGAGAAATTCAGCGCCATACCGGATAAGCAGGATGTCGGGCTGACGGATTTACAAAACATCGGTTTTATGGGATCCAATATTGTGAGCGGCAGTGCCACGGCTGTAGTGCTGACCACTGGTAACAGTACGTATTTTGGATCGATGGCAAAATCCCTGTCCGGTGATAGGGCGAAAACCAGTTTTGAGCGCGGTGTGGATTCCGTCAGCAGACTTCTGGTCCGGATGATGCTGGTCATGGTTCCTGTTGTATTTCTGATTAATGGATTGGCGAAAGGAAATTGGGTAGATGCACTGCTTTTTGCCATCAGCATAGCAGTGGGGCTTACACCGGAAATGCTGCCGGTCATTATGGCCTCAACACTGGCAAAAGGTGCAGTTTCTATGTCCAGACACAAGGTTATTGTCCGTACTCTTGGTGCGATACAGACCTTTGGAGAGATGGATGTGCTATGTACCGACAAAACCGGGACGCTGACCGAGGACAAAATCGTTTTGGAAAAGTATATAAACCTGCACGGCGAGGATGACGACCGAATCCTGCGCCATGCTTACCTCAACAGCTCTTTCCAAACGGGGCTCAAAAATCTGATTGACCTTGCCATCATCAACCGGGCTGTGCAGAACGGGCTGCAGGACATGCGGGACGCATATAGCCTGGTGGATGAGATTCCCTTTGATTTTTCACGCCGCAGGATGAGCGTAGTTTTAACCGATAGAAGCGGGAAACGGCAGCTTATCACCAAGGGCGCGGTGGAGGAGATTATCGCCATCTCCTCTTATGTAGAGATGAACGGGGACATTTTGCCAATGAATGAAGAACGCAGGCGAATGGCATTGGCAACCTACGAAAAGTACAATGCCGATGGTCTACGGATGATTGCCGTGGCACAGAAAAACGAGGTTCCCCACAGCGGCATCTTCAATGTATCCGATGAGCGGGGTATGGTTTTACTTGGTTTTGTGGGTTTCCTTGATCCGCCCAAAGAGAGTGCGCGGGCGGCAATTGCAGCACTGCGTGAGCACGGTGTGCGGACGGTTGTACTCACCGGAGACAGCGAAGGTGTGGCCATGAAGGTGTGCGGCAAGGTGGGTGTAAATACTTCCCGCCTGTTGACGGGCCGCGATGTAGAACAGATGGATGATGCAGCATTGCTGGATGCGGCAGGCACCTGCGACTTGTTTGCAAAGCTGTCCCCATCCCAAAAGGAGCGGGTAGTGAAAGCGTTTCAGACCGCGGGACATACCGTCGGCTATATGGGCGACGGCATCAATGATGCGCTTCCGCTGCGTCAGGCAGATGTGGGCATTTCCGTAGACAGTGCCGTGGACATTGCCAAGGAGACTGCTGATATCATCCTGATGAAAAAGGATCTGATGGTGCTTGAAGAGGGAGTTATCGAAGGCCGCCGCACTTTCGGCAACATCATCAAATATATCAAGATGGCGGCAAGCGGTAATTTCGGTAATATGATCTCGGTTTTAGTTGCCAGTATCTTCCTGCCGTTTTTACCGATGCTGCCAGTGCAGATATTGACGCAAAACCTGCTGTGCGATTTTTCTCAAATGGGCATACCGTTTGATCGTGTAGATAAGGAGTACATGAAAAAACCGCGAAAATGGGAAACACGATCGATTAAATCCTTTATGGCATTTTTGGGACCGCTAAGCTCCGTTTTTGATATCCTGTGCTTTGCTGTCATGTGGTGGGCGATTGGTGCAAACAGGGCGGGGCTGTCGCCGCTGTTTCAATGCGGATGGTTTGTGTTTGGGACAGTTTCTCAGGTGCTGGTTATCCACATGATTCGCACGTCTAAACTGCCGTTCCTGCAGAGTAAGCCATCCATGCCGCTGTTTCTGTCTACGTTTCTTGTCATGGCGGTCACACTTGCAGTCGGGTTTACCGACCTTGCAATCGGTCTTGACATGCAGCGCCTGCCGTTTGCATTTATTCCATGGCTGGCGGCACTTTTGGCAGGTTATCTTCTATGTGTGCAGCTCGTCAAGAGATTGTACGTACATCGGTATGGGGAATGGATGTAATACAAAACTGCATTTTACAGACTGACAGTTTATTACAGATAAATTTGATAATCAACCGATTTCGATATGTATATACTAATAGCGTATCGCAATATAAAAAGTGTCTGTACCTTGCGGTATAGACACTTTTTTGATGGAAAGGATGGGCTGATATGCATTTGCGTCGTAATAATTTTTTGAAATATACGTTCCTTTTCTTGATTGGGGGATTTGCCTATGGCGGTGTTGAAATTCTATATCGGGGCTTCTCACATATTTCTATGATGATTGCAGGCGGAATCTCTTTTATACTTATCGGTTTATTAAATGAGATCTATTCGTGGAAAATGGCCTTAATCAGTCAGATGGTTCTTTCTGCAGGAATCATTACCGCAGTAGAATTTCTAGTTGGTCTGGTGGTAAATGTATGGCTCAAATTGAATGTATGGGATTATTCGAACCTACCCTATAATATTATGGGACAGGTATGTCTGATCTACACGAATGTCTGGTTTTTTCTGTCTCTCCCAGCAATTTTGCTTGATGATTATCTTCGGTATTTTCTTCTGAAGGAAGAAAAACCTCGTTACAAGATATTTTAATTATAGGGAATCAACACACAATATTTGTCAAGAAGCTTCGTTGGGTGGTAGGACAGCTTTGATTTGCGCAGCCCCTCATCTCCAACATCTTCCTCACGGTTAATATATTTTACTTCCTCCGTAACATTATGTCTTGCAAATTCTCTTACAATCATCTGGTAGGCGCCTTCATAATTACGGTTTGCCTTTTCTATGTGACAATATAGTGTGTCTTTAATTATTTCACCGACGGACATGGCGATGATTTCGCCGTCCACTTCAATAAAGCCGCCGGGCAGTTTAAACTTGTCAAGCAGGGGCATGATTTCCAATGCTCCTTTAAATTCTTTTTGTGCAAGAGAGGCCTCCTTACCGAATTTAATCTGATAATCCTTTAAGAAATCAATTACCCTGTTTACGTTATCCGGGGTTATTTCATGATATTGATAATTCGGATAAAGCCGAAGAAACTTATTAATATGATTGCGCTGTCCGCTGTATCTTCTACCGGCCATCTGGGCTAAGTCTTCCGCGCGATATAAATAATCTGCCCAATCTCTTGGTGGGGTTCCCGGAATTGTTCCGTGGAACTCATTGATGAGGATCGGGATTACTTCCTCCGGAACCGTGCAAAACCAAAGAGGCAGATCATTGCTTTTACAATATTCTTTTAATGCCTCCATAGCCTTTGCAAAGGAACCGCTGCCGATGGGATACGTAAAAGAGGTCCGGTCTAAAAATTTAACTTTATATAAAATCATATCCTCATAAATAGCAAAACTTGTATCATAAAAATCACGCCACATATAGATACCGCCAACCGTATAATCACTGGTCCGGCTAATTTTATAATTATAAAATTGTGCTGTCTGCATCATGTTATCTGCATTAATTTTTTCAAATGATAACATATTTCTCCTCTTTTCTCCCAAACGTAATATTAGACGAATTACACTATAACACAATATATTGTGTCTGTCTAGTCAGGCAATCACACATTATTGGTTTGATTCAAAGGTTGATAGGAGTGTCATAAGTCATATAAAAACCTTAAACATGAATAGGACCTTCTATATATTGACACTCCTATCAGGATTGGTGATATTATTCTCCTTTTTATTCCGTGCTATGCGAAGAACATATTAAAAGGAATAGCATTGGAGGTGTCTTTTGTGTTAGAATAGGGAAGAAACTCCATTATGTTCTTTCGAGCTTTTGAAATGCCGCCGCTGGCGGCAGAATGTAATGAGAAAAGAGGGAATAGTCCTCGCAAAAAACAGCGCAGAAAAGAGGGAAAATATGAAAGTTTTACTTGTTGCTGTGAATGCAAAATATATCCATTCTAATCTGGCGGTATATTATCTCGGTAAGTATGCTGCAAAATATAAGGAAAACATCAAAATAGCAGAGTACACGATCAATCATTTACCGGATGAAATTCTAAAGGGAATCTATCAGGAGCAGGCCGATGTCGTTGCATTTTCCTGCTATATCTGGAACATAGAGATGATTACCCAGGTGGTTACGGAATTAAGAAAAGTACAGCCAGAAGCGAAGATCTGGTTTGGCGGTCCGGAGGTATCCTACAATGCTGGGGAATGCCTTCGGTCAATAAAAGCGCTGGATGGGGTCATTGTCGGAGAAGGAGAACAGACCTTTCTTGAACTGATGGAATACTATGTGGATCAGAAAGGCACGTTGGATCAGATTAAAGGAATTGCCTACAAAAGGAGGGCCCAAATAGAGGGGGAGGCTATTATAACAACACCGGCAAGAATGCCGATTCCCCTTGATTTGGTTCCGTTTCCCTATGAAGATATGGAGCGGTTCCGTAATAAGATCATCTATTATGAAAGCAGCAGGGGCTGCCCGTTCTCCTGCAGCTATTGCCTTTCCTCTATCGATAAGAAGGTGCGGTTGCGCAGCCTTAACCTGGTAAAGCAGGAGCTTAAAATATTTCTGGATTATAAGGTGGCACAGGTAAAGTTTGTGGACCGGACATTCAATTGCAATAAAAAGCATGCCATGGGAATCTGGCAGTTTATCAAAGAGCATGATAATGGGATTACAAACTTTCATTTTGAGATTTCTGGAGATCTCCTGGAGGATGAGGAAATCGAATTCTTGAAAACCCTTCGGCCGGGTCAGGTCCAGTTTGAAATCGGAGTGCAATCGACCAATCCGGAAACGATAGCCACAATCCACAGAAAGACGGATTATAGCAAGCTTTGCCGGAATGTTATGCGGATTCATGAGGGACATAATATCCACCAGCACCTGGATCTGATTGCCGGACTGCCTTTAGAGGACTATGCGTCCTTTTTAAAATCCTTCGATGATGTCTATGCACTCCGCCCCGATCAGTTTCAATTAGGGTTTCTAAAGGTTTTAAAGGGTTCCTTTATGGAGGAGGACAGCAGCAATCATCAGATCGTATATCAGGACAGAGCGCCTTATGAGGTGCTGATGACGGACCGGCTGTCCTATGGGGAGGTCTTGAAATTAAAAGGAATCTGTGAGATGGTAGAGGTTTATTACAACAGCGGACAATTTAGGTATTCGATGGAATTTTTAGAGCATTTCTTTCCGCGTCCGTCAAGCTTATATTATGAACTCAGCCAGTATTATGAACGGAATGGTTTGAATCGGATAGCCCATACCCGATTAAAAAGGTATGAATTACTTCTGGATTTTTATAAAGAGGTTGTGTTAAAATTAATAGATCAAAGGGAATCGGAGAAGTATACCGGGGCTTTTGAGGAAATCTTATTACTGGATCTGTACCTGCGGGAGAATATAAAGAGCAGACCGGGCTTTGCCCATAAAGCTCTCGATTATAGCACCATGCGGGAGGTTATGGATAGGCTTGGTATCGACCGGAGAAATGCGCATGTGGAGCAATTTACCTATGATGTGATAACCGCATGCCGGACGGGCCAACCGATCCGCAAGGAGGTATGGATAGCCTTTGATTATAGTCAGAGGGATCCACTGAGTAAGGCGGCTAAAATGATTATCGCCGCGGGAAAATAGCAGAATGCCGCATGGAAATGAGGTGTAAAGAGTGGCAAAAAGAGTATCAAAGAAGGAACGGGAGAGGATAAATCGTATTCTGGATGCCTTAAACCGGGAATACGGAACCCAGATGCACGTCTATCTTCATCACGAAAATGCCTGGCAGCTGTTGATTGCAACCATATTAAGTGCGCAATGTACGGATGAGCGGGTGAATATGGTGACAAAGGACTTGTTCCGAAAATATACAAGCTTAGAAGATTTTGCGAATGCGGATCTGGAAGAATTGGAGCAGGATATTCATTCAACGGGATTTTATAAAAATAAGGCCAAGAACATTATTGCCTGTGCAAAACGTCTGATAACAGAATTTAACGGAGAGGTTCCGAAGAAGTTGGAAGAGCTTACCAGCCTTGCTGGTGTGGGAAGAAAAACAGCGAATGTGATTCGGGGAAACATTTATAAGGAGCCCAGCATTGTTGTGGATACCCACGTGAAAAGAATATCAAACCGGCTGGGATTTACCAAGGAAGAGGATCCGGTCAAAATTGAATTTGATTTAATGGATCTGCTGCCCAGGGAGCAATGGATCCTGTATAATATTCAGATCATTGCTCTCGGGAGAAGTATCTGTACGGCCAGGAATCCGAAATGCAGCGCATGCTTTCTAAGAGAAGATTGCATTTATTACAAAAATTCGCAAAGGGAAAAAATAAATTAAAAAAAACCTTGCTAGATTGCTGAAAATGTCATAGAATTGATTTCAAACTTATGTTTTTAAATAACGATTATTTTTGTCTTCCAGGAGAGTAATCGGTGTAAGAATAGGATAAGCTATAGTGTAAATAGTCTCGCAAAAAAACTGAGAGCATAAAGTCTTGTTTAAAAACAAGACTTAGCAAGAATAGCAAAAGCAGCTATTCTTCAGGATTTATGCTGATTTAATTCACGGATTAGCGTATCCTTTCGAAGCATCTTTGTATCCGGTATCATAGCAATTAAATGATTGATTTTGTCCGGTGTGTTCTGCTCTTTGTAGATGGCGGCAAGAAGCCGGTACGTTTTTACCGCATCGGTATGACAGGATACGGCATATTCCAACACGGCGGTTGCATCAGATACATTGCCGCGGTTATATAAACGTTCCCCCCATTTATGCAGGATACTTACCAATTTCGTATAATTGCTGTCATACTCGGCTAAAAGATCAATATTGGCCGTTCCGTACTGAAGCTTTAATTCTGTATTGGTAAGTCCGGTAAAATTCACGATCTTCCGGCCGGACAGCGCCAGGATGGTATCGCGATAGGAATTAATGGTGTCGTCCTCGTGGTCCTTCAGAGGAAGACGATCTAGTTCCACGGTGATATAATCCAGATCAGAGATATCACGGCGGCGAACGGAATTTGCCTGCTTCTCCTTATGCCAGAAGGATTGATTACGCAGTTTGTCCTGTCTGTTTGATTTTATAATTTCATATCGTAACCAGAGAGCAAAAATAATGGTTAGCAGCAAAATCGGTATACTCAAGGATACCACGACCTTTCCAGTGGGCATTATTCCTATTAATATTAAAAAGAGGTGAAACAAAATGAATTTTCATAACAAAAAAACAAAAAAAATAATATCAACGGCAATCATCGTACTTTTGATTATTTCCATGACCTTACCGGTAGTAATTAGTGCATTGAGATAAATATACATAATGCTGGATAAAATGTCAATAAACGAAAGTACTGCTTGAATAATCTATTAGTTATGATACAATAACAGCGTAGTAAGCATAGGTAAGCTTGCTTGCAGTATGCGATCGGAGCTAAAGATCATGAACATGTTTTTGGTTCATGATACAATAGGTTAAATCCAATAGAGTACAGCAGATAACATTAAGACAGAAGTTTCGTCTATCTTAATTATGAATGGATAAGGAGGATGAAGAATTGAGTAAGAAAAGATTGATAATACCTGCCATATTTCTTTTATCAATTTTCCTTGTTTTACATGAAAATGCATCCTATGCATCTGCTGAAGAGAAAGATAACAAAATATACAATGGTGTATTTATAGATGAAGTCAATGTCAGCGGTATGACGAAAGAAGAGGCTGCTATTGCGGTTGATAATATGGTTCAGGGCCTGCAGCAGAAAAACTTGGTGATTACCGTTGGAAAAAATGCAGCAAAAACAACATTGAAGGAAATCGGCTATACGTATGATTTAAACGATAGCATTGAACAGGCATATGCTCTCGGAAGATCAGGAAACTTAATTAAAAGGTATAAGGAAATAAAGGACATTGAACAGGAATCGGAGGTCTTTTCTTTAGACTACCACTTGGATGACGCTAAATTAAAGGAATTTGTTGCTACCGAAGTGGCGGCATTTAATGTGAAACCGGTAAATGCTACAGTAGCCAGAAAGAACAATCAATTTGTTTATACGGATCATAAGGTCGGAAGTAAGGTTAATGTAGATAAAACGGTTGAATTAGTTAAGAATATTGTGTTTGACAATTGGAATCGAATGGATATCACTCTGCAGGCAGATATGGAAGAGGATATGCCGAAATACACCAGAAAAGACGTAGAAAAGATTAATACAATTCTCGGAACTTATTCTACCGAATATGCAAGTTCTGCAGAAGGAAGAGCAGCAAATCTTGCAAATGGTGCCAGATTGATTAACAATACGGTAATCTATCCGGAGGAGGTTTTTTCCAGCTACAAATACCTGACTCCATTTACGCCGGAGAATGGTTATTATTCGGCCGGAGCCTATTCCGAGGGGAAGGTAATCGACAGCATCGGCGGAGGCGCATGCCAGGTAACCACTACCCTATATAATGCAGTATTATATGCAGAGCTGAATGTTGTAGAAAGAGCGCCGCACTCCATGACAATCAGCTATACGGATCTTTCAAGGGATGCAGCAATTGCAGGAACCTATAAGGATTTTAAATTTATGAACAGCCTGGATACCCCGATTTTAATAGAGGCATATACCCAAGGCAGAAGAATTACATTTAACATCTGGGGGCAGGAAACCAGGGATACCAAAAAGCGCAAAATCAAATATGAAACTGTCATACTGAGCGAAACTGCCCCGCCGGCGGATGTAATTACGAAGGATCCGACGAAACCGGTGACGTATCGCAGAGTAACGCAATCCGCCCATACCGGATATCGGGCAGAGCTATATAAGATCGTTTATGAAAATGGAACCGAGGTTAGCCGGACACTGGTGAATAAGAGCACTTATATGGCAGCACCGCGTTATATCACAATAGGTACTAAGGCAGCGGAGGAAGCGCCGAAAGAAGAGAATACTCCCAAGAACGATAAGAAAAAAGACAAGAATAAACAGACTGAGGAACAAACCGATAACCAGGCAGACAAGAAGCCGAATAACCGTGCAAATCCGGAGGAACAGTTACAAGCAGATGTTTTCTGGGACCCGGATTGGGACAAAGAGGGTTATGAGGACGAATAGGTTATAGGATAACGTTTGGAGAACATTATGAAAATTGGAAAAGTTCCAGAGACAGCCCTTAAAAGGGCTGTTCTGAATCAAATAGAACATCGGCGGGACGAAGTCTTAGTCGGACCGGGAATCGGTGAGGACTGCAGTGTGCTGGCGGTAGAGAAGGAGGATGCATTTATCCTGTCCACCGACCCGATCACAGGAACCGTTCATGATATCGGTAAATTGGCGGTCCATATAACGGCTAATGATATTGCAACCTCCGGTGCGGAAGTCATCGGCATCATGCTTAGTATCCTCCTCCCGGAAGAAACCGGGGAAGCGGACTTAAAAAGCCTGATGCAGGATATCGAGGGAGAGTGTAAAAAGCTCAACATTGAAATTCTGGGCGGACATACGGAGGTAACAAAAGCGGTGAACCAGCCTATTGTAACCGTTACCGGAGTGGGCAGGATGAAACGGTCGGAGGTTATTAAAACTGCGGGAGCCGTTCCGGGGCAGGATATTGTTATGACAAAATGGGCCGGTCTTGAGGGAACTGCGATCCTTGCGGCTGCCAGGGAGCAGGAACTGCTCTCTAAATACAATTCCGGCTTTATCGACGGAGCTAAGAAAATGATCGACGATATCTCCGTAGTGCCGGAAGCAAGGATTGCCAGGGAGCATAAAGCTACCTCCATGCACGATGCTACGGAAGGCGGCGTATTTGGTGCCCTGTGGGAGATCGGGACCGCTTCTAAGGTAGGTCTGGAGGTCGATCTTCAGAAAATAACATTGAGGCAGGAGACGGTAGAGATCTGTGAGTTTTATGATCTAAACCCATACATGCTGATTTCCAGCGGCTCCATGCTTATCGTTACAGACCGAGCGAATCAGCTGGTGGAACATTTGCAGGAAGCCGGAATCACCGCAGCAGTGATTGGTCATATTACGGAAGGAAATGACCGGATTATAAAAAATGGTGAGGAAAGACGATTTTTAGAGCCGCCCAAAAGCGATGAGCTGTATAAGGTGATGTAAAGGAGGAACAATGGTATACAGAATGGGTGTGAACAGTAACAATGGTTTCTATTATAAAGGGAAGAGAGGATCATTGGATGAGAGATAAGATTCTGGAGACAATTGATAAGAACAGTAAGATATCTGCAGCTGATTTAGCCGTCATGCTGGGCACAACGGAGGAAGAGGTTACAACCGCGATTAAGGAAATGGAAGACGAGGCTATTATTTGCGGATATCCGACTCTGATTAATTGGGATAAGGTCCGCTGCGAAAGAGTAACCGCTCTGATCGAGGTTAAGGTTACACCGCAGCGTGGACTGGGATTTGATAAAATAGCAGAAAGAATTTATAAGTTTGACGAGGTACAATCCGTATATCTGATGTCAGGCGGGTTTGACCTGACCGTAATTATTACGGGTAGAACGATGCGTGAAGTTGCGACTTTTGTATCCGAAAAATTAGCCCCAATGGATGCAGTCTTAAGCACGGCAACCCATTTTGTATTGAAGAAGTACAAGGAACATGGTTTACCGCTCGTTCAGAAGAGCCAGGATGAAAGGATGTTGATCTCCCCGTGAGAAACCCATTATCAAAAACAATTGTAGAAATACCGCCCTCCGGAATTCGTAAATTTTTCGATATCGTCAGCGAAATGAAGGATGCAGTTTCCCTGGGTGTTGGTGAACCGGACTTTGATACCCCATGGCATATTCGGGAAGAGGGTATCTATTCCTTGGAGAAGGGGCGGACCTTCTATACATCGAATGCCGGTTTGAAAGAACTGAAAATAGAAATATGTAATTACCTGAAACGCCGGTTTTTATTGGATTATCATTATGAGAGTGAAACCATGGTAACCGTCGGAGGCAGTGAAGCAATCGATATTGCTCTGCGGGCAATGCTGGAGCCGGGAGATGAGGTGCTCATTCCACAGCCGTGCTATGTCTCCTATCATCCCTGTACGATTCTTGCGGGCGGTGTACCGGTGGTTATTGAACTCAAAGAAGAGAATGAGTTTAAGCTGACAAAAGAGCAGCTATTGTCCGCCATTACTGAGAAAACCAAGATTTTGATTCTGCCGTTTCCGAATAATCCGACGGGTGCGATCATGACCTATGAGGATCTGAAAGAAATAGCGGAGGTTGTAGTAGAAAAAGATCTATTTGTAATTTCGGATGAAATTTATTCCGAGCTGACCTACGGCCAGAAGCATGTATCCATTGCATCCTTTCCCGGATTAAAGGAAAGGACCATCGTTATTAACGGTTTCTCGAAATCCTATGCGATGACAGGGTGGCGGCTGGGCTATGCAGTAGGGCCGGCGGCAATTATTAAGCAAATGCTGAAAATCCATCAATTTGCCATTATGTGTGCGCCGACAACCAGCCAGTATGCCGGTGTTGAGGCATTAAAGCACGGTGACCAGGACGTAGAAAGGATGCGGGATGCCTACGATAAGCGGAGAAGGTATCTGGTCGAGGCATTGCGGTCGATGGGGTTGGAATGCTTCGAACCTTACGGTGCATTCTACGTCTTTCCAAGCATTAAGAGTCTTGGTATGACTTCGGATGAATTTGCAACCAAGCTGCTGATGGAGGAAAAAGTTGCAGTAGTACCGGGAACTGCATTTGGTGAATGCGGGGAAGGCTTTTTAAGAATCTCCTATGCATACTCAATTGACAATCTAAAGATTGCGTTAGAAAGAATTCAGAATTTTGTAGAAAAACATAGAAGTAGATAATATTTTGTAAATTTACTTGAAAAGAATACCATATCTATGTTAAAATTCTGGAAGGATACATAGGAGGATATGAAATGACTTCAGTGAATGTAGAACATATTAACCCATTCTTGATGGCATCCACTAAAATACTTAAAGAGATGTGTTTTGTCGATGCAAAGCTTGGCAGACCTTATATAAAAGATCCGGTGTTTTTAGATAATACCCTGGTTATCTTTATAGGATTTACCGGTGAAATGAAAGGTCAGGTAATGATTGCTTTTGAAAACAAGATTGCCTGTGACATAGCATCTAAAATGATGATGATGCCCGTAGTTGAGATGGATGATATATCTCGAAGTGCTATTTGTGAATTAGGGAATATGATAATGGGTAATACGGCAACAATATTCTCTACGAAAGGGATTGCAATAGACATAACTCCGCCAACCGTGGGAAATGGAACCATGTCATTTACAAATAATTTCGCTCAGAATATCTGCGTACCGCTGGAATATGACGGTGGCAAAAGAATTGAAATTAACATTGCGATAAAAGGTGATTAAAATCACCTTTTTTCTTTAGGGTGTCCATTAGCTTGACACCGATATCATTCATCGATAATTTAGAATTTAGTTGAGAGGTTTTGAAAATGAATATTGTTTTATTAGAACCGGAGATACCGCAGAACACAGGAAATATCGGGCGGACCTGTGTGGCAACCGGAACAAAGCTGCATCTGATTGAGCCCATGGGCTTTCGCCTGAATGAAAAGCAGATCCGGCGTGCCGGTCTGGATTACTGGAACGACCTGGATGTGACTACTTATGATAGTTATCCGGACTTCTTAGCAAAGAATCCGGGAGCCAAGATCTACATGGCGACAACAAAGGCACAGAAGTGTTACACGGAGGTTGCGTTCGAGCCGGATTGTTTTATCATGTTTGGAAAAGAGAGTGCCGGGATCCCGGAAGAAATATTACTTAAGAATAAAGAGAATTCGATACGGATTCCGATGATTGGAGATATCCGATCCCTCAATCTGGGGAATTCTGTCGCAATCATTTTATATGAAGCTTTGCGGCAGAATAACTTTGAAGGAATGAACCGAATCGGACAGCTTCATCACCATAGCTGGGAGGAAGCGTAGCCATTGTTACTATTCACACCCAACATGTATACCATGCTATGATTTCGACAAATGATATCCGATTCGGAGACGCTTTCGCTTAGTTGCATTACGTAGCGGTACATAAGGCTCCAAAATACGGAGCCAAAGTACCGACGAATGCAAATACTCCTTATCTGCTATCATTTGCCGAAATCATATAATAGATTTTGCCGGGGTGTGAACAGTAACTAATCTTTTATTCCTCCGATTTTTTCAGGGAAAAGATAAATTCCGTTCCGACCCCTTCGGTACTGATCACATTGATGTTTTCATTATGCGCCTGAATAATCTCTCTCGTAATGGAAAGCCCAAGACCGGTACCTTTCTTATCTTTCCCGCGGGAGGCATCCGTCTTGTAAAAGCGGTCCCAGACCTTTTTGAGGCTGTCTTTCGGGATGCCGATCCCGTAATCTTTAACGGACACAAATACCTTATCGCCCCGTTCCTCTGTCGAAACCTTGATTTTGGAGTTGTTGTAGCTGAATTTAATTGCATTATCGATTAAATTATATAAAACCTGCTGTATCTTACCCACATCGGCATCCACGTAGGTTTCATAGGAGGAAAATACAAGGTTTAAGGTGATCTTCTTATCCCTGCAGGAGCCTTCGAAGCTTTCCGCAGTCTTTTTTATAATCTGATTAATATCAAAAGAAATGATATCAAGGAAGGTTCCATGATTCTCAAAGCTGTTCAGTTCCAAAAGACTGGAGGTCAATTTATTTAAACGCTCGGTCTCAAATAAGATAATATTCAGATATTTATCCTGCATCTCATGAGGAATTGTCCCGTCCAGGATGGCTTCCGCATAGCCTTTAATCGAGGTCAGAGGCGAGCGAAAATCATGGGAGATATTTGCCACGAATTTTTTCTGATAATCATCCAGCTCGCTGAGTTCCGTTGCCATATAGGAAAGGGCTGCCCCAAGATCCCGGTATTCGCTTAGGCCTTTCAGAACCAAAGCGTAATTATAGTTGCCGGAGCTGTATTCCATGGCAGCCTTTCGAAGGTTTTTAAGCGGGATCGCGGTAATATAATAAATGTACAAAAATATAAGAAAAAGCAGGGGCAAAAAGATAAGAAAACATAAATTGATCACATCCAAATAGTAGGAATTGGCTGCGGCGGTAATTCCGCTCTGAGAGGTATGAAGTATGATATAGCCTCGAACCTGATATTTATAGGATATTGGATGGATATAGCTCAACATAGGCTCACGAAAAATCCCCTGGAAAAAGGTATTCTCCGATACCGTTTCTTCTGACAGAAAGCTTGGATCCAATTCATTAAGGTTTATATTTACAGCATTTCCGGTGTAAGAGGAGTCTGCGATAATCGTACCATCGGAATTAACGATCCATACACGAAGTCCAAGAAAAGTGTCAATGGAACGAAGCTGGTCGGTCAAAGCTTCCAGTGTCATATTGGAGTGATAGAAATTTTCCATATACTCAGAGGAAATCAAGTCTGCCTCCTTATACATCAAATCCAATTTGTTGTCCCGTAACCGTTTTTCAAGAAGATTCATGCCGTATGTATTCAGGAGCAAAAAAGTAATCACTCCGGCCAGTAAAAAGCAAATAATAAGCCTTGACCATATTGACTTCTTCATCGGATACCATCCTTTCCGTATTCAGATAAGCAAATTCCTCTTCTATTATCCTGCAAAGACTTTATTTGTTTTTAATTGTTTTTACCTCAAATTTATATCCGATACCCCAGACGGTTGCCAGACTCCAGGAAATATGATCCTTAATTTTCTCCCGCAGCCGTTTGATATGAACATCAACGGTTCTTGTATCTCCGAAATATTCGTAGCCCCAGATATGATCCAGCAATTGCTCCCTGGTAAATACCTGATTCGGGTTCGAAGCCAGAAAGTATAATAGCTCCAGTTCCTTGGGAGGCATTTCAATATTTTCTCCATAATATTGTACCGAATAATTCGTTAAATTAATAATTAAATCCGGATAGGATACATATTCTCCGGTGGGAGCAGGCGGAGCGGCCTCCTCCACTGCAGGCAGCTGAAATCTTCGGAGAACGGCCCGCACCCTGGCAACCAGTTCCTTCGAATCAAAGGGCTTTATCACATAGTCATCTGCTCCAAGTTCAAGGCCGAGTACCTTATCAAATACCTCTCCTTTCGCGGAGAGCATAATAATCGGCGTCTTCGATGTCCTTCGAATCTGCCGGCATACTTCATAGCCATCAATTCCGGGAAGCATCAGATCCAGAAGAACAAGATCCGGCTGATAGCTATGAAACTGTTTTATTGCTTCTTCTCCGTCATTTACAATCAAAGTATCAAAGCATTCTTTCGTAAGGTATAAAGAAATCAGTTCAGCAATATTCACATCATCATCTACAATTAATATCTTCTGCTTCGCTTTCATAACTTACCTCATTTCTGCGCGGCATTTTTGTATCCGGGAATTTGTGAATGCCGCGCAGACACAAACATCCATAATGCCGCTTCGCGGCACCTCAAATTACTATTTTATGATTTGGGTGTCATAAGTCACATAAGGACCATGGACATGAATAGGAACGCATATATATTCAGTTTGGCTAAGACCGGCTGGCGCAGGCTGTTTATGTTCGGTTTGAGACTCAGGTGAAAATAGAGCCTGTTTGCGCGATATTTTCACTAAGTTTTGAGGCTCAAGTGAGAATATGCCAAGTCAGGTAAGGCAGCCAAATGAATATATATAAGGTCCTATTCATATCAAAACCTTAAAATGACTTATGACACTCAAATCATTTTATTGAAATTCTACAATAGTAACACCGTTGTCACCCTCACCAAAGCCTCCGACACGGAAGGATTTTACATATTTAATCTTTTTCAAATGCTTATGGATCGCATTTTTTAAGGCACCGGTTCCCCTTCCGTGAATAACGGTTACCTGGGGAAGATGGGCGAGATAAGCATCGTCCAAGTATTTATCCAGTTCAAACAGAGCCTCGTCCACGGTCTTTCCGATCAGATTGATCTCCGGATGGATGGAGGTGGATTTGGACATTTTGATCTTACCGCTCTGTGTTCTATGAAAGTTCGGCGCAGTGATCACCTCTTCATCGATCAATTCAAGATCTTTTAGATTTACTTGGGAATTTAAGATACCCATTTGAACAAATAAGTCGCCCTTGGCATTGGGCAGGGTTTTCACGGTACCGTCTAATCCTAAGCTGATAACATGGACAAAATCACCGACCTTGAGATCCTTAATAACCGTCTTCTTTCTCGGCTTTCGAAGGTCCTTGTCAAAGGAAGCTTCGCTCTTGTTGATCTTCTCGCGAAGGGAATTGCGCTCCTGCTCCATATCCTTGATATTGCCGCCCTCCTGCAGCCATTTATTATATTTTTTAATGCTATCATCGGCATATTCCTTCGCTTCCTGCAGGATGGAGGCAGCATTTTCTTTTGCCTCTCGTAAAATACGTTCACGGCTGGTATCCAGGGATTCGTTCTTTTTCTTAAGACTCTTCTTTAGCTGTTCGATCTCTTCCTTATATCGGCTGATTTCCTCCTGCTCCTTCTCAATTGTAACACGGTTTGCTTCCAAATTACTGATTAAGTCCTCAAAGCTCCGGTCTTGCTTGCCAATGCGCTCCTTGGCATCCGCAATGATATCGTCGGGTAATCCCAGCTTCATAGATATAGCAAAAGCATTACTTTTCCCGGGAATTCCGATTAACAGGCGATAGGTCGGCCGAAGGGTCTCCACATCAAATTCGCAGGAAGCATTGTTTACTCCCTCGGTGGATAGAGCATAGATTTTAAGTTCACTGTAATGTGTGGTAGCCATGGTGCGGATTCCACGTTTATGCAGGTAGGAGAGAATGGACATGGCAAGGGCGGCACCTTCGGTCGGATCGGTACCGGCACCCAGCTCATCAAAGAGCACAAGCGATTGCTCCCTGGCTTTATCCAGGATGGATACAATATTGGTCATATGGGAGGAGAATGTGCTGAGGCTCTGCTCAATACTTTGCTCATCCCCGATATCCGCATAAACCTCTTCGAATACAGCCAGTTCGGATCCGTCGAAAGCAGGAATATGAAGCCCGGCCTGTCCCATTAAGGTCAAAAGGCCGACGGTTTTTAAAGTAACCGTCTTACCGCCGGTATTCGGGCCGGTGATAATCAGCATACTAAAATCCTTCCCGAGCATGACATCAATCGGAACGACCTTCTTCGCATCAATGAGAGGGTGTCGTCCCTTCTTAATATTGATGATCCCCTTCTCGTTAAATACAGGTTCCGTGCCCTTCATCAGCCGGGAAAGGGAGGCTCTTGCAAAAATAAAATCCAGTTCCGATAAGGTGTTAAAATCATATGCCAGCTCATCGGTATGCTCCGCAGCCAGATTGCTCAGCTCGGCAAGGACCTTCTCCACCTCCTCCTGTTCCTTAATAGCAAGCTCCTTTAACTCGTTATTGAGGCGTACCACGGACATTGGTTCAATAAATAAGGTGGAACCGGTAGAGGATTGGTCATGAATCATACCGGGAAAAGAATTCTTGAATTCGGAGCGGATGGGGAGGCAATAGCGGCCGTTTCGCATCGTAATAATATTTTCCTGCAGCATGTTTTTTGCAGAATTTAGAATCTGCGACAATTCACTGTGAATCCGGTCATTGCTATTACGGATGGAGCGCCGTACACTTTTAAGGGAAGGACTGGCATCATCCGCAATCTCTTCCTCCGAGAGAATGCATCGCTTAATCTCATGATTCAGCGGAGACAAGGGCTCCAGGCCAGCAAAGAATTCCGTCAGGGAATCCTCGGTCTGCCCCTCTCCCTCCTTCCCGGTATAGCCGCCAAAGGCCTTGATCCGCAGTACGGCATCCAAGTCAGAGCTGATATGCAGAAGCTCTATAGCGCTGAGGGAGGAGCCGACCTTTAAACGCATCAGGGAAGGCCGAATATCATGAATCCCGCTAAACGATAGGCTTCCCTTCCGAAAAATTCTGGAAAGTGCATCGGTCGTTTGTTTCTGTAATTCTCGAATCTTATCTATATCTGAAATTGGCAGCAGCTGCTGACAAAGATCACGGCCAAAACTTGTTCCTGCAAGCGCTGATAATTTATCTCTGATTTTATTATATTCCAGGGTTCTTAATGCTTTTTCATTCATAATTAACCTTGCCTTTCTTGACTACCTGCAAACTTTGTGCCACAGGCTCATGCTTCTTGGGCATAAAAATGCACACTTCAGCCGATCGGTACAATATCTATTTTACCGTATGTTGTAAAAAAATAAAACCTCTATTTGCAAGGAAAAGCTAATTTCATGTGGCAAAAACGATATATGTATGTTATGATTGTTAAATCCTAATTTCAAAGAATATTTTTTGGGTAAATTGCCTTTTAATACAAGGATATGGGACTTTTTGTTTACAAATCATTCACAATATGTTCATATGTCACTGATAAAATAGGACTTATAGTCTATTTAAATAATGCTGGGAGTCATTGAGTAAATCTTTTGTAAGGAGAAAAACATGTCTGATAAAAAGCAAGACAATAATGATTTCGAGTTTATAAAAGAGCAAGTAATTGTTAAAAAGTATAAAAAGTTTAAGAAATGGATTCTTCCATTTTTAATGACCGTATTGATGGCCGTTTTATTTGGAATTATTGCGGCGGCAACTTTCTGCATTACAGAACCCAGATTATATAAGCTTTTACATAGAGAGAATCAAAATAAGACGCCGGTCACCTTTCCGACGATTGATCCGGAGGATGAGAAGGGACCCGATACAGAGGAACCGGGCACAATAACCAAGGATAAGGATGAAGAAAAGCCTGCAAAAGAGCAGACCGAGGCAGATGTACAGCAGCCAAAGCCGGTTATTGTAGAGAAATCCATTGAAGCGGATATTAATGATTATATAACGATGTATGATGATATAAAATCGATTGCCTATAACAGCAGTAAATCCATTGTCAAGGTATCCAGTATTATCAAGGAGAAGGATTGGTTCGGGAATCCGGTTGAACGGGAGGTTAAGACAACCGGACTGGTCATTGCGGACATGAATGGCGAACTGTTGATTTTGGTGAGCCTCGACCGGGTAAAGGATGCCAATAGCATTGCGGTAGTATTTACCGATACGATACAGGCCAATGCGGTATTGCAGGATTATGAGAGCGAGATTAACCTGGCAGTCATTTCGGTGAATCGTGCCGATGTTCCGGAGATATTTATGAACAGCATAACTGTTGCTACCTTGGGCGAATCCTATAGTATTGCGAATGGGACCCCCATAATCGCACTGGGGAGTCCGAATGGTCATCCCGGTTCAATGGAAGTCGGAATGATTACAAGCCGCGGCAGCTCGGTAAGTATAACAGACAACCGTCTGGATTTATTTAATACCGATATTATAAATAATGAGAACAGTGATGGAGTTATCGTTAATTTGAAAGGCGAAGTTATCGGTATTATGACTCGTACCCTGAAAGAGGATATGAATGAGGAGCTAAGCGCTGCAATCGGCATCAGCAAGATAAAATCGGTCATTCAGCGGATGGCAAATAAAGACCCTAAGATATATTTTGGAATTAAAACCGAGGACATGACGGATACGGCAAAACGCAAGCATGAGGTGGAGAATGGTATCTATGTAGAGGCAGTAAAAGCAAATTCGCCGGCATTTGCCGCAGGGATTAAGAATGGAGACATTATCCTTGAGGTAGACAGTCAAACCGTAGTAAGTACGAATCGTTTCTACGATATTATTTCAGAATGCAAACCTGGGCAGACGGTAAGTGTAAAAATAAAAAGGACCTCAACATCTGCCGAGAAGAATATGGATATCGAAGTTACCTTAACCGAAAAGTCGAAGAGTGATTAGAATTTGCACAATTAAAATACATGGTCTAAGTACCAACGACTTCAAAAAGTTGCTCATTGAAATATTGTTTCCTATTACTTAAGTTTTTCCCTTTCTTGTGCAAATTGATGAAGACGATTTGTTAGGAATGCTTTTGACACCTATGTCATGAAATAGATCATAAAAGTACAATGGGACTGCTGCAGTGACAATTTTCCTGGGAGCAGTCCTATTTGCGTCCGCCCAACCCCGTAATTCGTCTCTGCGATTATATCAAAATGCTTGTTACTGTTCACACCCCTAACAAAGTCTATAGTATAATAAAAGCGTAATGAGGAAATGCAAGCTTGCTTGCAATTTCCGAGTGGAGCATTTGACAAATGATATTCGATAAGGAATATTTGCATACCTATACCATTATTTTATGGAAAGAAATGCGGCAAGACTGCCTCGCTTCCCGCCGGACTTCCGATGGGAAAAGAGCAGCTCACTGTTACAGCAGGTACAGACTCCGGAGGTATGAATGTGTTCCTTCTTAAGACCTGCCTCTGTTAAAACAGCACGGTTAGCAGCCCATAAATCACATAAGTACTTACCATTTCCAATGGAAGCTATGATATCATTATCCCCATTGAGAAGAAAAGCTTTCATAAACTCTTTCGCAACATCTTCTCCGACTTCATAGCAGTCTTTGCAGATGGACGGTCCGATTACCGCAATCATATCCGCCGGGTCACTGCCAAACTCCTCCCTCATTCTTTCTACCGTAATCTTTCCAATTTTTTTAACCGTTCCGCGCCAGCCGGAATGTGTCAATCCAATCGCCCGCTGTTTCGTATCTACAAAAAACAAGGGAACACAGTCCGCATATTTTGTTACCAAAGTCACTTTCGGTGTATTCGTAATAAGACCATCAATTTCGTCAAAATCTCTTTCCCTGAACAATCCTTTCCCGCAATCCTCTTTCTCCACCCGACGTATCCTGGTTTTATGCACTTGCTTGGAAATTACAATGGACTGCGGATCAATACCGATGCTTTCTGAAATTCTGCGGAAATTTTCTCTGATATTCTCCGGAGCATCGCCATCCGGAGCGGCATCGGAGCCAAGATTCATGGAGGCAAAGCCGCCGCTGCTGACACCGCCGAGTCTGGTAGAAAACCCATGGGTCAAAAACGGGATCTCCGATAGAACGGGAAATGTAATAAAAGGAACCTCCCTGGAAAAATCAATCTGAGCGTTAGTACTATTTTCAAATTTCATAATAACCTTGCCTTTCTTCAAAGCCTGAAAAAACATAACTATTTCTGGCAGGAGTACCATACCTGATGACACTCCTACCATTCCTGTAACAATGTTGTCGAATTTTCTGTGTGTGGCTGCTGCAATAATTATTATCGGCATAGCTAGCTTTCACGAATCCATCCGCTATCGTATTCCGTCAAATGCATTTTTAATCAGGGTAATCTCATTATCTAAAATAATCACGGCATCAAATCGGCAGGGCGTATCCGGGGAAAAGCTATGCGTCAGCATATAGTATTCCGCAGTTCCGGCAATTCTACGTATTTTTGCGGGTGTAATCGCCTCGGCAGGATTTCCCTTTCCCTCATTGGAACGGTACTTGACCTCGATAAAGCATAGATATTCCTTATCTTTTGCAATCAGATCGATCTCCCCCATCCTGCAACAAAAGTTCTTCTGTAAAATATGATAACCGCAAGTTTCCAAATAATGGGCTGCCTTCTGTTCATATAAAGTACCCACTGCTCTCTTATTCATAATAATAACCATGCTTTCTGGCATAAATTCTGAAGAATAGTGACTATTCATTCTTACTTTTTATTCCTAAGTATCTTGTGCTATCATATCATCCATACTGCCGACGAAAATAAGAATTTCAGCAACGACATCATAGAGCTCCGGCGGGATATAAGAACCCAATTCCAGTTTCGCCAGGGTTCCCGCTAACGTCTCGTCCTTGTGAAGAGGAATATTCCTTTCCTTCGCTCTTTCAATAATACGATCTGCTAAATATCCCTTCCCGGTAGCAATTATTTTCGGAGCCGAATCCTGCCTATCATAGGAAATGGCTACTGCGGTTTTGGATTTGATTCTATCTTTGTCTTTCTGTTCTTCCATGTATTTTTCCTCCGGTAATGCAGATACAGAATATGAAACGACACAGGAATAAAGCGTTATCTCTAAAGTAACATTAAAACATTTCGATATCGTTTTGAATCTAGCCGGCCTTAGCCCACCTGAATATATATGCGCTCCTATTCATGTCCATTGTTTTTATCGGCCTATGGCAGAACGCGTTCGGCGCGAGAGTTTGCCAAGGCAAACTCTTTGTTCTATGACTTAGGACACTCATATCAATAATATATTACCATAACTTGTGATAATTTCAACAAAATACTACCCTGCCAGGAATATCCGTCACCGATTCATAAGTATATCCTAGTGGAAGTTGAGATCTACCCTACTATGATTATGAGTGTTATAAAATACTATTCTACTATTTATATAGGTAAATTAAAATTTTATGGATGATTCCGCTATGAATTGATCGTCATAATATCTCTACTTGTTTGGTATGTACTATACGAAGTTTTTAATAAAGCTTCTTCGGTGGATCGGAGACGGGCCGTATTGCTTTAGAGCTTCGATATGCTTTGCGGAACCATAACCTTTGTTGCTTGCAAAATCATATTTCGGAAATATCTGATCGTAGGCAACCATCAGCCGGTCCCTAGTCACCTTCGCAACAATGCTTGCCGCTGCGATAGAGATACTTTTACAATCCCCTTTTACAATCGGCACCTGCTTCGTTGCAATCCCGGGAATCGTAACGGCATCATTTAATAGTAAATCCGGCTTGACCTCAAGATTACCGATCGCCTGGCGCATGGCTTCAAAGGTTGCCTGCAGGATATTGATCTCGTCAATTTTCTGGGGCGGTATGCTTCCAATGCCAAAGGATACGGCCGAGGAAATAATCTCGTCGTAGAGCTCCTCCCGTTTTTTCTCGGATAATTGTTTGGAATCATTAATATACAGAATATTACAATCCTTTGGGAGGATTACAGCACAGGCTACTACAGGACCGGCAAACGGCCCCCGCCCAACCTCATCAATACCACAGATATATTCATAGTCCTTATATTTTATTTCATATTGCTTCATACAATTAATACGTTCTATTTCCTCATCAAGAGCAGTCAATTTATTATTGTATTGCTTGCAAATCGTTTGTACCCCGCTTCGTTCATCCTCCTGATATTTATCCAGTAAAGTCGGAATATAAGCGATTTCTGCCTGCATAAATTCTAATTTTATCTCTGCAATTTTCTTTCGAGTGCTTTTTGGATCGTTCATTGGTTTCCTCATTTCTGTCTCTCTATCTTAATCCTAATATAGACTTTGCCCAGGTGTGAACAGTAACTCTCTATTTTAGTTATGTTTTGATGTTTTTTCGATCTACTCCAAAAAGGGGAATTCCAACGTAATATTACCAAGTCTTGTACTCCGAAAATCCTCTAATAAAAGATTTGCAGCACGATCCAGATCAGGCTCCCCGCCCTTTAGCAGACAGGAACGTTTTAATGCGATTTTTTCTAAGACGGGAACGGCACTTTTTAAGTTCTCTAAGGGATCCGTTATTTCAATTTCATAACGATTCTTTAATGCTTCCGGATAGTGCTTGCTTAAGAATAAAATCAGCTCTAGGGATAAATCCGTACCATTGATAATCGTATCATTGATTGACCCGATCAATGCCAGGCGCGTACCCACCGATGAATCTTCAAATTTCGGCCAGAGAATACCGGGTGTATCCAGAAGCTCCATCGATTTATTGATTCGAATCCATTGCTTTCCCTTCGTAACGCCGGGTTTATTCCCTGTTTTGGTACTGGCTTTTCCAACAAAGCTGTTAATAAAGGTGGACTTTCCTACGTTCGGAATGCCTACTATCATAGCGCGCACCGGCCGGTTAAGGATACCCTTCCTGCGGTCTCTGGCAATTTTCTCTTCGCATGCTTTTTGAACAATGTCCTGTACCTGCTTCACGCCATTGCCGCTTTTGGAATTTACAAGTGCGGTAAAATACCCTTTTGCCTCAAAATATTCCTTCCATTCCTTTGTATATCGGGAATCTGCCATATCATATTTATTTAATAGCAGGACTCTTGATTTATTATTTGCTAATTTATCAATATCCGGATTCTTGCTGGATAGGGGAATTCGTGCATCTACCAGCTCAATTACCACATCAATCAGCTTGATATCATCCTGCATCATTCGTTTTGCCTTGGCCATATGGCCCGGATACCATTGTATCTGCATAATAATAACCATGCCCTTTCTTCTTTTAACCAATCTATAGTTCCATTCCTTTATCCGATTATTCTTCCGATTTGATCGGGATAAGGTTCAGCTTGTCAACAAAATTAAACGGGGAAAGACGCAGAAATGCTTTACCGACAATTTCTTCCCTGCGAATATTTCCGATACTTGCAAATCGGCTGTCCTCGCTATTATTTCGATTATCTCCTAATACAAAATATTCATTCGCTTCCAATTTTATCTCTTCCTCTGCAAGACCATAATTAATCATGGGCTCCACAAGAATCGATTCCTCTAAGATTTCTCCATTAATATAGATATTATCATCTTTGATCTGTACGGTCTCTCCCGGCAATCCGATGATCCGTTTGATATTATAATAGCTGTGCTCCTTGCCGCTTTGCTTAAAAACGATAACATCAAAACGCCTCGGATCTATAAATTGATAAGAAAATTTATTTATAACAATAGAATCCCCATCATATAAGGTTCCTTCCATGGAGACTCCTACCATGTCCGTTTTTTCAACGGTATAATGAACGATAAAATAAGCCAGCAGGATAACTGCGGCAATTTCCAATGCCCATATAAAGACCTCTCGTATAACTTTCATTATCAGCTTTTTTTTATTTTCTCTATCAAAATCATAATCCATAGGAATACCAGTACCTTTCCATATAAGTCCAAGCATAAAGGTTGTCGGATTTATTTGCTAAAAAAGGGACAATTACATATGTATTGTCCCTTTGTCAGTTCCTTGTTTGATGTACTATTTGATTGCTTCCTTAACTTTTGCTTTCTTGCCGACTCTTTCACGTAAATAGTACAGTTTTGCACGTCTTGCTTTACCATGTCGAATTACTTCGATCTTTTCGACAGAGGGACTATGCAATGGCCAGGTTCTTTCCACACCAATACCATTGGATTTCTTTCTTACGGTAAAGGTTTCTCTAGCACCGCCGTTCTGTCTTTTTAAAACGGTTCCTTCAAATACCTGTGTTCTTTCACGGTTACCTTCTTTTACTTTTGCATAAACACGTACGGTATCACCGACACAGAAATCAGCAACCTCAGCCTTTAATTGTGCTTCTTCAATACTTTTAATAATATCGTTCATTTTGTGACCTCCTATTAAATTCGGATGTTCATAATACGAAACTGGTATCAGAGGACCATCTCGTCTCACAATAGATTACTTTAGCATAGAATAGTAAGGAATGCAAGCAATTTTCATAATTTTTTTGCACCGTTTTCCCTGTCCTGCTTTACTAACCGGTTCAGATATTCCTGCTCCTTTTTAGTCAGATTGGCCTC
>ENA-UOOK01001929-UOOK01001929.1-fermentation-metagenome-genome-assembly--contig:-NODE-1929-length-26497-cov-7.535739_pt1 | contig 26497 bp, 25 predicted proteins | sample MGYA00245777_ERZ724023 | MGnify/ENA primary metagenome ERZ724023 (study PRJEB28704, sample SAMN03018312) | fermentation metagenome | biome: anthropogenic terrestrial biome; feature: soil; material... | reverse complement strand
AAGAATGCTCAAGACGACATATCCCTTATTCAGACATCAGAAGGTGCGTTAAACGAAACTCATGCTATCCTTCAAAGAATGAGAGAATTGGCAGTTCAATCAGCAAACGATACAAACGTTACAATAGATCGTCAAGCATTACAAGCAGAAGTTGATCAATTAGGTTCAGAGATCTCAAGGATATCAAGAGATACAGAGTTTAATACTCAAAAATTGTTAGACGGTTCATTCCAAGACAAGGTATTTCATATAGGAGCCAATGAAGGACAAAACATAAAACTAAGTGTAGGGAGTATTGATGGGAAGTATTTGGGAATTCAGACACAATATAAGGCTGACGGTGATGAATTAAAAGCGGTAAGTGCTTCGGGAGTTGTTGCGTCAGGTAGTACTGCTGTATTCAAAAATGTAGGAGATACACTTGTATCCGGATCTTCAGGGGTTGAAGAAGTACTTGCAAATACGGCAGGATATTATGTATTGGATGGTTCAGGAAATGTTACGAAGGAGTTATTCCGTACTGCAGATGCGACATTTGCAAGCGGTGAATTGGTAACATTGGGAGTTAACATCTATTCACAAGCAACAGCAGATAAATCAATCACGCAGATCAACAATGCTCTTGATAAAGTATCGGCAGAAAGATCAAAATTAGGAGCATATCAAAACAGATTGGAACATACTATCAAGAATCTTGATAATGTAGCAGAAAACTTACAGGCATCAGAATCAAGAATCAGAGACGTAGATATGGCAAAAGAAATGATGGAATTTACAAAACAAAACATACTTCAACAAGCAGCAACAGCAATGCTTGCTCAAGCAAATCAAGCACCGCAAACAGTACTTCAATTGTTGAAATAGTATTATATATTCAGCTATTAAGGGCAGAAGATAAAATCTTCTGCCTAATTTTTTTGCACTGTTCCTGCTTCTCAAATTATGTTAAAATCAATATATGGAATATGGACGTCACTTTGTCCTTGATTTCACTAAGAAATAATACCTTATTTTATAAATATTTCGCATAAAATTACCGATAACATTTAAAGAACTATATATAAAAGGGTTGATAAAATGGATATCAATGTAATTAATAATAATCTTAAAATATTAAAGCTTATGGGATATAATAACATAAAATTGTCTAGTTCCTTTAATATAGAGGAAACAAAAGACGGATTTCATACATACAAATATATTGATGAAAATGGAAAGTCTGTTTATATGCACAGTAAATATAATATTAAAAGAGAAGTTGATTCTGTTTTGGAAAATATAGATTTTAATAGGGATGCACTATATTTGGTTTATGGTTTAGGGTTGGGATATCATATAAAAGAGTTGAAGAAGAGAATCAGCAGTAAAAGCTATATTTTTGTTATAGAAAAAGATATGAACGTAATATCTACATATATTAAAAATGAAGATTTTAAAGAGATATCTGGGAATAATATTTTGTTTTTATTCGGAAGTGAAGATGATATATTGACGTTATTTAACAGCAAAATTTTTGCTTTTAATACTATGCCTCTTTTGGGGAACTTAACATATGTTATACTGCCTTCCTATAATAGAATATATGGGAAATGGATAAACAGCATGAATAGTAAGATTATGGATATTGTTAAGCACTCATTTTTTATGTTGGGAAATGATATGAAAGATACAATAATAGGAATAGAAAATAATTTTGAAAATATCAAAGAATTAATTGAGAGCCCAAGCATAGAAAAAATTAAAGATAAATATAAAAAAGTCCCGGCAATAATAGTTTCCGCAGGCCCTTCTCTTGATAAGAATGTTGACAAGCTTAAAGAGGCTCAAGGTAAATGCCTTATTATTGCAACGGATGCAGTACTTACTACATTGAAAAAGCGTGGAATTGTTCCGGATGGAGTGGTTAGTATTGAGAGAGGGGAAGCAACTTATGAAAAATTTTATAAAGATAAAAATATAGATAAAAGAATTGTATTTATAGGCCCTCCCGTAGTAAAAAAAGAATTGTTTCATGAATTAAGGGATAATAAAAAACTTATTTGTTTAAAAAAAGATGAAAAAATCAATGAATGGATAAATAATGATATATTAAATGAAAATAGATTGTTGAGTATGGGAACTTCCTGTGCTCATGTGGCCTTTTCTTTTGTTAAATATATAGGAGCTGATCCCGTTGTATTTATAGGTCAGGATTTAGCCTATACTTCAGAGGGTGTTACTCATTCTCAAGATGTGGAAGTCAGGACTAAAAAAAATTTGAAAGAAGAAAAGGATATAGTATTTGTAAAGGGTATGAATGGAGAAGAACTTCCTACAAATAGAGTATTCAAGAACTTTTTGACTTGGTATGAACTTCAAATAGCAAACGACAACAGCGGGAGAGAATATATAAATGCTACAGAAGGCGGTGCATTAATTGAAGGTGCCGAATCTATGAAATTAGATGATGTAATAAATAAATATTGTAAAAAGAAAATTATACCGCTTTATGATATTGTTCCTGAAGGAAGGTTTGATGAAAAAAAATATAAAGAGGCCTTGGAAAGAATTGAAGAATTATATCAATATTTTGATGATATCAGGAAGGAAGCAGAAGAACAGATAATAAGATTGAATGAAATAAAGGAAAGAGATAATATAAAGAAAATATTAAAAGAATTGAATAAAGCAGCAAAATTGGAACAGCTCTGCATATCCAACGGTGTTTCAAGAACAATGTTTCAACCTGTTATAATGATGTCGGCAAGCAGGATAAAAATGTTAGGAAATGAATTGACAAGGGATAATGTAAAAGCTAATCTAATTATTCAAAAAAATATGGCAATAGGAATATTGGGAGGCTGCCATGCATTACAAAATTCTGTTTCCAAGATAATTGACAGGCTGAAGTCCGATATTCAGTGTAAAAAAGAATAGAAAAAGCGTGTCAGTAAAAAAGTTTTTAGAATAACAGAATAAATAAAGGAGCTGATAAAATGGATATACCATCTCTATCCATAGCCCTAAGCCAATCCAAACTCTATCAGGAAGTAGGAGTATCCGTCATGGAAATGGCTATGGATTCAATAAAGATGCAGGGAACGGATTTGACTAAAATGATGGAAGCAACCACAAAGATTATGCAGCAATCTGTAAATCCTCATATAGGAGGAAATATAGATATTTCCGTTTAAGAAGAAATTTGCAGGATATAAATGACGAATAAACCAAAACACAGCCGAAAAATTATCTCCGGCTATGTTTTGGTTATAAACTATATTCTACGGGTATAAGTAAAAAATTTTTTTCCCCGATAAAATTTATTATTAAATAGGTTTCGTCATTGAAAAAATACAGAAGCCCTCCGTGTTTTTCGGCAAAGTCCCTTAATTCGTGATAAAAGAGTATATCTTCATCTTTAGTTTCATCGAAACTGTCTCCAGCAAAATCCAAAAGAGCATTTATTTTTTTATCAATTAAATCATTTTTAAACATAGAGATTACCCCCTTGTCTTATATAAACATACCCATATTTCGGAATAAAACAACATAAATTAAAACATTTTATCGAAGGTTTTAATACAAATGGCAGGCAACTATATGTCCGGATTCTTTCTCTGCTAATTTCGGTTCACTTTCATGACACTGTTTCATTTTGTATTTACACCTGGTGACAAACTTGCATCCTGAAGGGGGTGTGAGGGGACTGGGCACATCTCCTTCCAATATGTTAATTGAGTTTTTCTTGGCCATTTTCGGATCAGGTTCAAGAACCGACGATAAAAGAGCTTGAGTATAGGGGTGAAGGGGATGACTATATATATCATCGCTCTTCCCCATTTCGATTAGTTTGCCAAGATACATTACTCCTATTCTGTGAGATATATGTCTTACCATGGATAAATCGTGGGCGATAAATAAATATGTCAGCCCCATTTCATTTTGTAAATCCTCCAACATGTTGACTACCTGTGCCTGAATGGACACATCGAGAGCCGATATGGGTTCATCACACAGTATAAATTCGGGATTGGTCGATAATGCCCTTGCTATTCCTATTCTCTGCCTTTGCCCTCCGCTGAATTCATGAGGATATCTGTCCATATGATTTTTTCCCATTCCTACTTTCTCCAACAGATTCAGAACCATTTCTTTACGTTCGTTTCTATTTCCTATATGATAAACGTCTAAAGGTTCTGAAATTAAATCCTGTACCGTTAAGGTCGGATCAAGGGATGAATAGGGATCCTGAAATATCACCTGCATTTTTCTTCTGTAAGGTTTTAAATCCGATTCCTTTAATTTAGCTATATCTTTCCCTCTATACAGGATTTCACCGCCTGTAATATCAAAAAGTCTGATGATGCTTTTACCTGTAGTGGATTTGCCGCAGCCGGATTCACCTACCAGACCGAAGGTTTCCCCCTTATTTATATAGAAACTGACACCGTCTACAGCCTTTAGATATTGATGTTTACCTATAAAAGATTGTTTTTTTACCGGAAAGTATTTCTTTAAATTTTTTACTTCTATTAATTTTACCTTTTCATTATTCACCATTGTTTTTATCTCCTTCATCTAAAAGCCAGCACATGGCCCTGCGGTTATTTTTCATATAGTATCGAGGCTGCTGTTTTTTGCATACGTCCATTACATAGGGACAGCGCGGTGAAAAAGGACAACCTTCAATCGTTTTGGATAAATCGGGGGGATTCCCTTTTATGGGTATAAGTCTTTGCTTTCCTTCAGCCGACTTCTTTGGCAAAGACTGGAGAAGTCCTTTTGTATATGGGTGCATCGGATTATAGAATATATCGTCTACGGTTCCTTCCTCCATAATAAGTCCGCCGTACATGACTATTACCCTGGAACATGTGTTGGCTACTACTCCCAAATCATGAGTTATTAAAATGATGGATGTATCCGTTTTTTTCTTCAGGTTCATTAACAATTTCAGTATCTGTGCCTGAATCGTAACATCCAAAGCGGTAGTAGGTTCGTCCGCTATGAGCAATTCCGGCTGACAACTCAGTGCCATGGCAATAATAGCTCTTTGTCTCATGCCGCCGCTGAATTCATGAGGATAATTATTGTATCTTTCCTCAGGCGAAGGAATTCCTACCAATTTAAGCATTTCCACGGCTTTATTTTTAGCTTCATTTTTTCCTAATCTCTGATGTCTCCTTATTACATCAGAGATTTGATGCCCTACCGTGAATACCGGATTAAGTGAAGTCATGGGATCCTGAAATATCATAGCTATATCGTTGCCGCGGATTTTCATCATTTCCTTTTCGGTCCTGTCTAAAAGATTTTTTCCTTTAAAAATAATTTTTCCGTTTGTGATTTTTCCTGTTCCTTTAAGTAACCTTATTATGGACATGGAAGTAACGGATTTTCCGCTTCCCGATTCTCCGACTATTCCAAGGACTTCTCCCTTTTCCAAGTCAAAGGAAACTCCGCGGATTACTTTAATTTCACCGATATTATTAAAAAAAGAAACCTTTAAATCCTTTAAACTTAATAAGGGCTCTTTCAAACTAATCTCTCCTCTTCCTAATCATTATTTGCTTTAGGTTCAAATGCAACTCTGAATACATCTCCTAAAACATTAAAACTAAGTACCGTAAGCAATATCAATATTCCCGGGAATAATGCCAAATAAGGGGCATCGCCCATATAACCCTGGGCATATTTGAGCATACTGCCCCAGGACGAATCAGGCTGGCGTACTCCCAATCCCAAGAAAGACAGAGATGATTCCGTCAGAATGGCTCCTGCAATATTTAAGGTTGATGCTACCATAATTGTGGGAAAAATGTTTGGTATAATGTGTTTCAGTATGATAACATTTGATTTTTCTCCTATAACTTTTGAATACAGTACATACTCTCTTTCCTTAACCGATAAGGTTTCGGCTCTGACAATTCTTGCTATCCCCATCCAGCTGAATAGGCCTATTATTATGATGATGTTTTGAATTCCGGGTTTTAAATAGGCATTTAATATGAGTATCAGAAAAAAGGTGGGGATACTCATGAGTATATCGATGGTTCTCATGATTATGCTGTCGACCTTTCCCCCGAAATAACCGCTTACGGTTCCTACTATGGTTCCTATTATTGTTGATATTATCATAGAGAGGAATCCGACCGTCAGAGATACTCTGCCTCCGTACAATGCACGTGCAAAGTAATCTCTCCCCATTTCATCGGTACCGAATATATGCTCTTTGCTGGGGAATGATAAACTATTCATTACATCGATTTTATTCGGATCATGAGGAGCAAGAAATGCAAATACGGATGATATTATCAATATAAAGATTATTATTAAAGCTATAATTCCTAATTTGTTCTGCTTCAGCTGATATTTTAAATTTGCTTTTAATCTGTCATTCACTATTATTTCAACTCCTTAATCCTTGGATCTGCAATACCGTATAATATATCCGACAATAAGTTCCCTATAATTAATATAAGGGATGAAAACATGGTAATTGCCATAATGAGAGGATAATCATAGCCGAATATTGCTTTGATTCCCAATTGTCCCATACCCGGCCATCCAAAGATGCTTTCTGTAATAAAAGCTCCGGATACCAAACTCGGCAATGACATGCCCAATATTGTGATTACAGGTAAAATCGAATTTTTCAACACGTATTTGTATAGTACTTCTCTCCTGCTGGCCCCTGATGCGTATTCAACCGTTACATAATCTTCTTTTAGCTGGGATATGGTACTTGACCTGATATACCTGGTAATCGAGGCTATATTCTGCAGGCTCAAAACAATCGTGGGCATTATTCCGTGCTTTATTAAATCCCAGGTAGTATGCACCCCTATAGTTCTCATCCCGATACTCGGCAGGAGTTTTAATTTTAAAGACAATAGATATATCAACATCATTGCAAACCAAAAGCTGGGTATGGATATACCGATATAAGAAATAAAAGCAGCTATATTATCAAAAATTTTATTCTGATTTGCCGCAGAGATAAGTCCTATGATAATTCCTAAAATCATGGAAATCACCAAGGAAGTTCCCATGAGGCCCAATGTTGCGGGAAGCCTCTCAATTATCTGCATTGCCACAGGTCTGTGATTTACTAATGAATATCCTAAATCACCTTTTAGTACGGATTTTAACCATATTAGATATTGTATGTGGATTGGTTTGTTAAGGCCCATACTTTCTCTTATGTTTTCTATCTGCACAGGCCCCATTTCGGGAGTAATATAGGCCTGCACCGGATCTCCGGGGGCTAATTTTATAAGAAGAAATGAAACTATGGATATGGCAATCATCATTGGTATCGATTGAATTATTCTTTTTGTAATCATTCTTACCACAAAAATTCCTCCCAATATAACCACAAAAGTAAACTTAAGTTTCAGTTTACTTTTGTGGTTTTTATTTAAATTATTCCGTTATATAGAGTTTGGACAAATCTCTGAACATAAATATCGGAACCGGTTTGGCTTCTTCCGTTCCACCATATTTTTTGTTTACTGCAACAATCGAATTCGGATAAGCTATTGGGTAGACCACCATATCTTCTATTAATTGTTTTTGAATGGTCTTGTAGATTTCACCTCTTGCGGTTTCGTCCGTTTCGACTACTCCTTCTTCCCATTTTTTATCCAATTCTTTATTTGCATAACCCATAAAATTGTTAAAGTCTCCTGCCAAAAATAACGGCTTATACGAGTTCGGCTCCCTACCCATTACATAACCGTTAAATGCCAAATCAAAATCCGTATTGGAAGCATCAAGCAGTTTGTCATAAAAAGCTCCTCTTTCCATAGGAACGAGCTCCAATTCGACGCCGATTTCTTTTAATTGCTGCTGCATAATGAGCCCGTATTGTTCGTTTTCTTTACTTGAGTTAATATAAGCAAGTCTTAATTTCAGGTTATTGACTCCCGCATTTTTAAGAAGTTCCTTTGCTTTTTTAGGATTATATTCGTATTTTTCCACATCGCCGGTATAGAATTTTGTACTCGGCACAAATAATGAATATGCTTTTTTTGCATATTTTTCCGATTTGTAAACTCCCTTTATGATCTCGTCCTTGTTTATTCCGTAGGCTATCGCTTTTCTTACATCTTTATTTTGCAAGTTTTTATTGGTTAATCTGAATACCATATTATTTAGCATGCCTTCGTCGAATAAAATTATGTTGAAGTCTTTATTTGTATTGAACTTATTTAAATCTGCCGTAGTTATATATCGGGCGGATAATTCGCCGTTTAGTAATGCCGTATTTGCAGCATTTGGGTCGGCTATTACCCTGAATACTATTGATTCGAGATTAGGCTTTCCGCCGAAGTAATCATTAAATCTGATTAATTCTACTTTTTCGCCGCTTTTCATTTCTTTGAATTTAAATGGTCCAGAACCTATGGGTTTTAAATTCTTTTCGCTTTTTGCCAAATCCTTTTCTCCTTCAAATATATGTTTCGGAATAGGACGGATATCGCCTAAACTGCTTTCAAAAGGCATTGAAACTTCCGGTAAAGTAAATTCTACAGTTAAATCGTCTATTTTTTTAGCTGTTATCGGTTTCCCGTTTATTACAAAGGAACCTATGTCATTGGCATTTTGCTTTTCGTCTGTAATGGAATTCAATGTAAATACCACATCATCTGCAGTTAAATTTTCTCCGTCATGCCATTTAAGATTTGGTTTTAATTTTAAAGTATAGGTCAAATAATCATCTGAGTGTGTAATACTTTCAGCTAAGTAGAAATGTGTCCCTTCCTCATCAGTAACATAAAGCGGTGAAAACAATGCATTATCGATGGTCATTGTAACTCTGTCCCCTGCATATAGTGGATTCATTACATTAGGGTCACTCCCTATTCCAAATATAAAAGTTCCTCCGTCTTTCTTTTTCGGAGTTGCTGATTCCTGTGCCGTATCTTTAGATGCATCGGCCGGCGTTTGGTCTTTCGCCGTTTCTTTATTGCTACAAGCCGTTGATACTAACATAACTAATGCAAGCAATAATATTATCCATTTTTTGTTTTTCATATTAATTGTTATTCCCTCCTCTTATGTGTAATAATTTTCTGATATGTTAAACCCACAGTTATTGTATAATTACTTTATATATGAATCAAATTGATTATTTTTATATGAGCTGATATTTGTATAGCTTAAATTAATGGTATGAATATTCGATATTTACTGTATATATTATATTTCAAACAATATATAGTTTTTTCTAAAGAAAAATTATAATTTTGTCGAGAAATATATTTAGGGAAGAATTTCAACTATTGGAGGTCAAAATCTTGGATAACATTCTATTAATTTTTTTAAATAATTTAGAAAGAACAGATGAATTCAACCGAATAATAGATGAGTTTGATAAAAATGGATATAAAATGTATCTTTTAGATAATATTAAAGAAGATCAATTTTTTTCTTTTGATGAATTACCCAATTTGGTGGATTTTTATAAAAAAGGATATAAGAATGTAAATAAGACAGTTGTATTATCAAATTCAAGAGATTTAATATTTTTTTGGTACAGATGTTACAATTCTGTTGCAGATGATTTCATATATTTTATAGATGCAAATGATAAAGACTATTTTACACCTCAAGACAGACATTTTAATTTTTATTATAATTTATATGAATTTAACGGAATAGATAGGGAGACTGTTGAAGGAAAGATATATTTGAATATAAAAGATAAGAAAGTATTGCCCATATGTTATGAAGGAAAATATTTTGATTTATTTTGTAATTTCAATTTTTTTAATAAAAGTAAAAAAAAACTACTCAACAAAAAGTATGTATTTAATGATCTTGAATACAGTTTTGATTCTAATAAAGGAACTTGGCAAAGCGTAAAAATAGGGAAAATTAATAGACGGATAGTATTTATAAAAGGTCAGTCCCAATATGAAGTGTTAAGAATAGCTACTGATTATAAAGTTGAGTTTTATAAAAAGTTAGGTTTTGATGCGGATGTTTTGGATTTATTAGATTCTGATTTTATTAATAATGTAAATAAAATTTTAATAAATAAAAGAAGTGATTTCGTATATTCAGCTAACTGTATAGGAATAGATATAAAATTAAATGATGGCAGAAATTTATACGATGTATTAGGTATTCCGGTTGTGGGAATATTAGGAGATCATCCGGTAAACCAGCTTGAACGGATTATAAAATCTCCCCAGAAAACATTATTTGTTTGTATAGATACAGAAAATATTGATTATTTTAAAAGATATTTTCCGAATAAAAAAATTGTTTTATCAAATTGCAGTGGTTATCTTGTTAATAACTATAAAGAAAAAAAATTTAGTGAAAGAAAAATTGATGTATTATTTGCAGGTTCTTTAATAAATCCTTTTGAAATAAAAAAATCTTGGGATAAATTAGATAGAATTACTCGAATGCTTATAAATAATTTATCAGCTTCAGTTGTAAGACAATATTATATTATAAATATAGATGATGAAATATCCAGAGCATTTTTAAAATATAATATAAGAAATAATAACTTAAATTACAGAGCTTTTATTCATTCGCAGGTTGAAAGGTACGTTAGAGTATATAAGCGGTATAAATTAATTGAGAAGTTAGGAGAATCAGATTTAAGTGTTATGTGTATAGGTAATACTAAAGAATATAGTGAATTAAACAAATCTGGAAAGTTAATAATAAAAGATAAAATAGATTATCAATCATTTCTTGAAATGATGAATGATAGTAAAATGGTTCTGAATATTACTGGACATCTGTACAATGGTATAACAGAGAGAATATTATCAGCTATGATTAATGGAGCAGCGGTTGTGACTGAAGAGGATAGATTTACAAAGAAATATTTTGATGATGGAGAAAATATAATATTATATAATTTCAATACAGTTATTGATAAAATTAAATATTATACAGAAAATATTAATGAGTTAGAGCAAATAGCATTAAAAGGTCAGAAAGAGGCTATGAATGAATACGATTATAGAATAGGTCTTTGTAAGTTACCAAGAATAGTTTGTACATAAGATTGATTTATTTTTTATCGAAGGAGTTTAGATATGGATGTTAATAAAAAAAGATTGGTTATAGTTTTTTCAGGATTTAACCAAAGAGCGGTAATTTCCTTTTTAAGAACAATGGAAACTAAAAAAATAAATTATGTTATAATTGCAACATCAAAAAACGATGACATATTTTTAACGAAATATAAAGAAAAAGTAGCAGTTATAAGAAAATATACATCTCTTGTTTTAGATGATTTATTATTGTCAATTAAAAAAATAAAAGCAGAAAAAAAAGAAAATGAGTTTATTATTGCTCCGACTACTGAAGCTTTAAATAGGTTTTTGCTTGAAAATAGAAAAAAATTTGAAGAATTAGGGTGTATAATTCCTTTGGTAAAAAAAGAATTATATGAGTTAATTTCTGATAAGTATAGTTTTGGGGAATTGTGTAAGAAAAACGAAATTTTAGTTCCTGAGGAGGTTAAGTTAAGTGGGGAAATTGTTTTTCCAATAGTTGCTAAACCAAAAAAATATTTTTCGATAGATAAAGGAGAAAGTTTATTTCCTATAATAATAAAAAATTATATGGATTATGAAATGTTTTATAAGAAATGTAATGTAGAGGATTTTTATTATCAGAAATATATAAGGGGAAGAAGTTTTTACTTATTATATTACTATAATAGGAATGGGGAAATATATAAATTTTCTCAAGAAAATTTAGTACAGCAACCTAATGGCAAATCCATATTAGCTGCGATTTCTAGCGATATTCATAATTCAGAAGAATCATATAAATATGAAGTGATGTTTAAAAAATTGGATTATTATGGATTTGCAATGATAGAAATAAAACAGAATAAAGGCAAAAATTATATGATAGAGGCAAATCCAAGATTTTGGGGGCCGTCACAACTTTTTGTAGATGCAGGTATAAATTTTTTTGAAGTATTTTTAAATGATTACGGAATAATAGAATCTATACCTAAATTTGAGAATATTAAAGATAGCACAAGGTATTTTTGGTTTGGAGGTTTAATTAATACTATTAAGAATAACATGAATTTAACCTATTACAATATATCTGAAAATAGTTTTTTGAATTATATACATATATGGTTAAAAAATGATATATACAAAAGAGATGATACGATAGAGATTTTTAGAAAGGAGTTTTTAAATGGATGATGATGTCTTAAAACTTATAGAAATGTACTGTCAGAAAAGTAAACATTCAAAATATCAAATTTTTCCTCAAAAACTCAAATCATTAACTGGAGACATTAATATTGATACCAATATTAAAAATACTTATGAATATGAACGTTTAGAGTATATCTTAAAAAAAGTAGATATAAGAGACAAAAAAATTTTAGATATTGGTGGAAATATCGGATTTTTTACTTTTGAAATGGTAAATAACAGGGCAAAATCTGTTCATTATTATGATGGGAACAGAGTACATGCAGAATTTGTAAGTTTAGCATCTAAACTTATGCATATGGAAAAAAAAATCGAAATAACTAATGAGTTCGTTTTATTTGATAATAAAATTGAGTTACGAAAAGATAAATATGACGTGGTACTTTTATTAAATGTACTTCACCATATTGGTGAAGATTATGGTAATACTAATATTTCTAAAATTAAAGCTAAAGAAGTTATTATATCTCAACTAAATAATATTTCGTCAATTACTGATATATTGGTTTTTCAGCTTGGCTTTAATTGGAAAGGAAATAGAAAAATGGGATTATTTGAAAACGGAACAAAAAAAGAATTGATTGATTATATATTAAGTGGTACTAAAAATGACTGGGAAATAAATTATATTGGAATAGCACAATCGTTTCAGCAAAAAATTCAATATTGTGATTTAAATGATATTAACATTGAACGCAATGATGATTTAGGTGAATTTTTAAATAGACCTATTTTTATAATGAAATCAAAGAGGTAAAAAATATGCAAAAACCAATTCAAGTAACACGCTCCTCAATGCCGGAGTTTGGAGAGTATACAGAAGAAATTAAAGATTTATGGGATAGCCATTGGCTTACTAATGCGGGGTTAAAACACAGACAGTTAGAATCAGCTTTGTCGGAATATCTAAACACTTCTAATATTACGCTTTTTGCTAATGGACATCTTGCACTTGAATATGCAATAGCAACCTTTAACCTTACAGGAGAGGTTATAACAACTCCGTTTACTTTTGCATCCACAACTCATGCAATAGTAAGAAATGGTTTGATTCCGGTTTTTTGTGATATAAATCCGACCGACTATACTATAGATGTGAGCAGGATAGAAAAATTGATAACGAATAAAACTTCTGCTATTATTCCTGTTCATGTATATGGAAATGTTTGTAATATAAATAGAATTGAAAGAATAGCAAGAGAGTATAATTTAAAAGTTATTTATGATGCTGCTCATGCTTTTGGTGTAAAAGTAGATGGGACAAGTATTGCAAACTTTGGGGATGCTTCTATGTTTAGCTTTCATGCTACAAAAGTGTTTAATACTATTGAAGGTGGAGCGGTAACCTGTAAGCATGAAAAGATATCTGAAAAATTATCCAAAATGGAAAATTTCGGTATCACAGGATCTGAATCTATTGAATATATAGGTGGAAATGCAAAAATGAATGAATTTCAAGCTGCTATGGGGCTCTGCAATCTTCGTCATGTTGATAAGGAAATAGAAAAAAGAAAAGCCGTAGTAGAAAGATATATCGAGAGAATGGACAATATTAATGGAATTAAGTTATGTAAATGCCAAACAGGAGTAAAGAAAAATTATGCTTATTTTCCGGTAGTATTTGATGGATACAAATTAAAGCGTGATGAGGTATTTGAAAAATTAAAAGAAAATGATATTTTTGCTCGGAAATATTTCTATCCGTTGACTAGCAGTTTTGATTGCTATAAAGAAAAATTTAATATTCAAGAGACACCAGTTGCAAAATATATTGCAGATAGGATTTTATGTCTTCCTCTTTATGCAGATTTATCTTTGAAAGACGTAGACAGAATATGCAATATAATCTTAAACTAATAAGAAATCGGGGCGATAATATGAAAGGAATTGTTTTGGCAGGAGGGAAAGGAACCCGTCTTTATCCGATGACTTATGCTGTTTCCAAACAGCTTCTTCCTATATATGATAAGCCACTTATTTATTATCCGCTGTCTGTGATTATGTTAGCAGGTATTAAAGATATACTGATTATTTCAACTCCTGATGATATATCTGTATATAAAAAGCTTTTGGGTGATGGCTCTCAAATAGGAGTAAATTTTACTTATAAAATTCAAGACAAGCCAAAAGGTATTGCAGAGGCATTTATATTAGGAGAAGAATTTATAGGTAGCGATAATGTATGTTTGATATTGGGAGATAATGTATTTTACGGGCAGAATTTAACGGCATTACTTAACCAGGCTAAAAATTTAAAAAAAGGTGCGACAATTTTTGGATATCCGGTAAAGGACCCAAGTTCCTTTGGAGTAGTTGAATTTGATAAAAATAATAAGGTAATATCTATTGAAGAAAAACCTAAAAATCCAAAATCAAAATTTGCAGTACCGGGTCTTTATTTTTATGATAATAAAGTTATAGAAATAGCAAAAAATATAAGACCGTCGTATCGAGGAGAATTAGAGATAACTTCTATTAATAATACATATTTGGGAAAAGGAGAACTTAATGTAATTTTGCTTGGACGTGGTATGGCTTGGTTGGATACGGGAACACCGGAAGGAATGCTTAAAGCCGCTGAATATGTTGAAACAGTCCAATCAAGACAAGGATTTTATATAGCATGTCTGGAAGAAATAGCATGGCGTAGAGGTTTTATAAACAAGGATCAGTTACGAAAGGTTGGAGAAAACCTTAAGATGACAGACTATGGAGAATATATATTATCCTTAACAGAAAATTAAGGCATAAGAGGTAGATGAGATGAAAACTATGTTAGTTACGGGCGGTGCAGGATTTATAGGTAGTAATTTTATTAAATTAATGCTTAGAAAGCATTCTAATTATAAAATTATAAATGTAGATGCGATTACATATGCAGGTAATTTGGAAAACTTAAGAGATATTGAAAAAGATAAAAACTATACTTTTATAAAAGCAGATGTAAGAGATAGAGAAAAAATAGATGAAATATTTAGGACATATGATATCGATAGTGTCGTAAATTTTGCAGCAGAGTCTCATGTAGACAGAAGCATTGTTGAACCGGAAATATTTTTAACGACTAACATAATAGGTACTCAAGTTATGCTTGATGTAGCCAAAAAATATTGGAAAGTGAGTCCCAATGATAAATATTGCAAAGAATATAAAAATGGGGTTAGGTTTCTTCAAGTATCTACTGATGAAGTATATGGAACTTTAGGAAAAACAGGATTGTTTACAGAAACTACACCCATTGTGCCAAACAGTCCTTATTCAGCATCAAAGGCAAGTGCAGATATGATAGTAAGATCATATTATAAAACTTTTGGTATGCCGATAAACATTACCCGCTGTTCCAACAACTATGGTCCATATCAGTTTCCCGAAAAACTAATTCCTCTTATGATAAATAACTGTTTGAAAGAAAAAGATTTGCCTGTATATGGTGATGGACTGCAAATAAGAGATTGGCTCTATGTATCAGACCACTGCGAAGCTATAGATATGGTATTGCATAATGGTACAGCTGGAGAAATTTATAATATTGGCGGAAATAATGAAAAAACCAATATGGATATAGTTAAGATTATTATAAAAACATTGGGGAAATCAGAAAACCTAATTAAACATATAAAAGACAGGCCAGGGCATGACAGAAGATATGCTATGGATAGTACAAAGATAAGAATGGAGTTGGGCTGGAAACCAAGATATACTTTTGAAGAAGGAATTAAAAAGACCATTAAATGGTATTTAGATAATATAAAATGGATTGAAGATATTATGTCTGGTGATTATATGAGATATTATGAAAAGATGTATGAAGGCTAAATGAATATAGGTAAAAAGTTCTTAAAAGAGTTATTTTATAAGGATTATTTACTTTATATGTTTATAATCTTATTAAAACGGATAAAAGATTTTTTAAATTCAAAGGAATCCTTTTGATTTAAATTGATGAAAAATATTTTTTAAAATTGTCTGAATATGATAATATATATATAAATAAGAATAGGGAAAACAGTGATTTGGATATTGCAATATATTTAGAAGGAGAAAGAGAAAGCTTTGTTAAACTTGAAATATTGGATGAATTGGTATCGATATTACAAAGGGAGGATATAGACATAGTTATTCTGAACAATGCAGATATAGAGCTGCAGTTTCAAGTGATTAAATACGGAAAGGCTATTTACATGAAAGATTTGTTGATAAAAGTATTATATGAATCCAAAGTGATGAGTTATTATATGGATATGGAGCATTTCAGAAATGTTCAGTACAAAATAGGGTATGAGAAATTTTTGGAATTGTTCAAGGGTATAGAATGATATATTTATTAAAATAAGCAGAGGGAGCTTTGCTATATTTGTATGTACGGATGGTTGCACTGGATACTGAGAAATAATAAATTTTTTTTGGATTTTGCCGATAATACATGTATAAATAAATACGAAGGAGAAATTTATGGACAAACTTAATAAGAGGATACACGGAAGCCTATATGTTACAAATAATAAAAATACATGTGAACAATATCGAGAATTTGCTGAATACATTAAAAATAATGGATTAGATGTTAGTGACAAGTTTATTGAAGAAAATGTATTTATTAAGAATTTTTTAAGGAATATATTTAATGAAAATGATATTATTATAAATGAGAAAGATGAATTTGTTAGAATTGTAAAATGGGATATCGGTGGAGATTGTAAAAATTTTTATCCGGATTCAAAGCGTGTAAAGGCAGGAAGATTAAATCCAATTGGTGTGGCATATTTATATTTGGGGAATAATATAAGTACATCCATGAAAGAGGCAAGAGTTTCTGATGGGCATCCTTTTTGTATAGGGTTGTTTAAGCCTATAAAAGAGTTGAAAATTTTAGACTTTACTACTAATAGAGAATTGGAAGAGAAAAAAGACAATAGTTATAAATATATAGTAGATAAAATGTTTTCAAAGCATACAGAGAAATGTAAAGATGAGAGAGAGTATTGGCCGACTCAATTTATTACAAATTTAATTATAGATAAAGGAGTATATGATGGTGTAAAGTATAGTAGTGCGGTTCAGAAAGGTGGATATAATATATGTATTTTTAAATGTGAAAATATGAAATGTGTTAAGTGGTAAGGTTATTGGCTTTATATGATAATAAAAGAAAAATAGTAGACAAATATATAAAACAAAAGAAAATTTAAATATTTAAAAATAAAACGGAATCAGTAATATTATGAAGGTGATATAAATGAGAGTCAAATTAGCAAAGCTTAGAGAAGAAGATTTAAATATGGTAGCAAAGTGGAGAATGTTACCGGAAATAACTAAGTATATGTATACAGACCCTGTTATTACTCCGGAGTCTCAAAAAAAATGGTTTGATTCAATTGAAAATGATGAAAGTGTAAAGTATTGGATTATTGTAGCTGATGATGTTAAAGTAGGATTGATATGTTTAACTAATATTGACTATAAAAATAGAAGATGTTATTGGGGATATTACATTGCAGATGAATCTGCCAGAGGAAAGGGATTGGCAAGAATTTTAGAGTGCAATATTTACGATTATGCGTTTTATAATTTAAAACTAAATAAATTTTGTTCGGAGGTTTTAGCTTTTAATAAAAAGGCTGTATTCATACATGAAAAATTTGGTTCTGAAATTGAAGGAATACTTAAACAACATATATATAAAAACGGAGTTTTTTATGATGTAGTTTGTATGGGAATAACTAAGGAGAAGTGGGATAATATTAAAAAGAATTTTATTTATGATAAAATTGAAATCGAAGATTAAAACTATACAATATAATTGAGGTTGATTTTATGAATAAATTTATTAAAATAAATGATAAGATTATAGGAAATGAACATAAAATATTTATAGTAGCAGAAATATCTGCAAATCATTTACATAATTTTGATAATGCAGTAAAACTTATATATGAAGCTAAAAAAGCTGGTGCAGATGCTATTAAGTTGCAAACTTATACACCTGATACAATTACATTAAATTGTGATAATGATTATTTTAAAATAAAACAAGGTACTATCTGGGATGGTACTACTTTGTACAAGTTATATGAAAAAGCGTATACACCTTGGGAATGGCAACCTAAACTAAAAAAGATTGCCGAGGAAGAAGGATTAATATGTTTTTCATCGCCATTTGATAGAACTGCTGTTGATTTTTTAGAAAAAATAAATGTACCTGCTTATAAAATTGCTTCATTTGAGATAACCGATATACCACTAATTGAGTATATTGCATCTAAAGGGAAACCTATGATTATATCTACCGGCATAGCTACTTTATCTGATATAGAAGAGGCTTTAGAAGCTTGTAAACGAATGGGCAATGAACAAGTGGCCCTATTAAAGTGCACATCAGAATATCCTTCTCCAATGGAAGATATAAATTTAGAAGTAATACCAAATTTAAAAGAAACTTTTGAGATTATCGTTGGTTTGTCAGATCATACATTAGGACATACAATAGCACTGGGAGCTGTATCTTTAGGAGCTAAAATTGTGGAAAAACATTTTACACTTAATCGTGCAGATGGTGGGCCAGATGCTAAATTTTCAATGGAGCCGAATGAATTTAAAGAGATGGTTTTGAGGATAAGAGATTTAGAGAAAGCTTTAGGAGGAGTAACCTATGAATTAACAGAAAAACAAAAGAATAGTAGAGTATTTTCAAGGTCATTATTTTTTACGAAAGATATTAAAAAGGGAGACATAATAACTGAAAAAAATATGAGATCTATAAGACCGGGATATGGAATACATCCGAGATATTATTATAAAATATTGGGGAAAAAGCTAACAAGGGATGTTAAAAAAGGTACACCTGTAGATTGGAGCTATATAGAATGAATAAAGTTATAATTAGAACATTGGGTGGTAAAGCCATAGGATATGGGCATTACTATAGATGTTTATCTTTAGCGAAGGCTATTCAATTAATTGAAAAAGATATAGATATTATTTTCTTGGTAAATCAGGAACTTGAAAACTTAATTAGCAAAACAAAGTTTAAATTTATGATATCAAACGATTTGGATGAAGACAACAAAAAAATCTACAGGTTATATGGGAATTTATTTATATTTGATTCATATTTAGGAAATAATGAATATTTAAAAGAAATCAAAAAGAGATTTAAGTTGATGCTTATAGATGATAATAACGATATATATGATTCATCAATACCGGATATAATATACAATGGAAATATATATTCACAAAAACTAAATTATAATGATTATCAAGGACAGTTGAAATTATTGGGAAGTAAGTATCTAATAATGAAGGAAGAATATTGGAATATAAGTTCAACTGAACATACGGATAGGAAAGGAATTTTAGTTACAACAGGCGGAACCGATGAATATGAGATCTCGTTGAAGATTATAGATGAAATTAAAGACCTAAATAGTAAAATTAAAGTTATTATTGGTCCGGGATATAAAGAAAATTATATTAAAAAAATAAAAAACTTAAATAAAGAAAATATGGAATTAATTTATAAACCGGATAGTCTCAAAGATTATATAGCTTCTTCGGAAATAATAATTACCGCTGGCGGAAGTACTGTATATGAAATATTATCGCAAAGAAGGATACCCATTATATTTAGTATGGCAGACAATCAAGATTTGATTTGCAGAGAATTAAATCTGATGGGTGTTGAATTTTTAGGCAAATACCCCAAAATTGAATATAACAGGTTGAAACAAATCATTTATAAATTACAGCTTAAGAGATCTAAACTATCTGGTAATATTTTTAATATGATAAATAATAGAGGAGCTATATTAGTGGCTAAAGAAATAATTAGATATATAAAAAAATAAAAGCAGAAGGGTCTGAATTTTATATGATATAATCTATTTATTGAATAAAATATAGGAGGTCGAAAAGTGTGACTAACGAAGAATTTCAAATTATTGTTTTGGAAAAGCTGGGAACACTTGAAAAAGGACAGAATGACTTAAATGAGAAGTTCGGCATTTTAGAAACTAAGTATAGCACCATTGAAGAGGGGCAAAGAGAGTTAAACGAGAAATTTGGTACTTTAGAGGCCAAGTATGGTGCTCTCGAAGAGGGACAGAAAGAGCTAAACAAGAAATTTGGTACTTTAGAAGCTAAGTATAGCACCCTTGAAGAAGGACAAAAAGAATTAAATAAGAAATATGATGCTTTGGAGACTAAATTCAGTGTATTGGAAGAAGGACAGAAAAAGATCTATAAAAAAGTCGAAGTTATATATGACCAGGTTATTGAATTGACTGAATTTAAGACGAAAGTCAATACTCAAGTCGACAGAATTGCAGAAGATAATGAGGCTCTTAAAGAAATTGTCGGAAGACATGAAGTGGAAATAAAAATTTTAAAAAATAAAATCGGATAGATAAAAGTAAATAAAAAGTAGATCAGGCTGAAAATATTAGGTCTGATCTACTTTTATTTATAAACATTTTTATTTGAGTTACCGATATATTTAAGGGATAGTATATAAATAGTTGAGAAAATGGAAGAAGAATTGATGATAATTATATAGAAAAAATGTATAATGAATGTAAAGTCGAATTTTGGGGGGTAAATAGATGAAAATATATGTTTTGAATCAAGTAATGGAATATGATAATAATAAGGATGTTATTAAAGAAATATTTGAAAAAGGGAAGAAAATTATTTTTGATTCAAATTATACATTCAGCCATTTAAATGTGGACGGCATAGATGTCTATGATGATTTTTATGATTATATATCGGATAATATAAAAAATATAAAAGAGATTAAATTTGTAGCAAAAATGTTTAATGAAGTTATACAGGATGTAATTGTAAGTACATATGATTATATAGAAAATTCATTGCCTGAGATTAGAATTCTATCTAATGAATTTTATACGACTCCGAATCAAGAAGCTTGGGGGAAATTAGTTGATTTGTTTGAAGGCATTACCTGGATAATGGATACTTTTGAAGTAATCGATAAAAACGACAATATAAAGGACATAGTTAAAAGCTATGAAACATGGAATCTGTATGCTAAGGACATATATTCTTTAAAAGAACTGATGGTAGAGTTTGAGGAGATACTTTCAAGTGAAGATTTGGTTTCAATAGGAGATATTCTTTCTTATGAAATAATTCCTTTATTTGAATCAATGAAGGAAAAATTAAATGTTCTTGTGGATAGGAGGGTAGAAGTTCATGATCTTAACTGATAATATAAATATTTTAAGAGAATCCTGTCCCCAAAGTTGGGAAAAAATAAAAAATATTGAGAATAACTTGGATTTAAATATGGTTCATGTAGAACCGGCTAAAAAAGAAGGACAAACCTTATTTATAAATCAGGGGAATAAAAGGGTATACATGCATAGTAAATATGATCCTTTAAAAGAAGCGGGAACGATAGTTGACGGATACAAAGACGTGAAAGACGGTTCCAGTGTTATATTTTATGGAACGGGTTTGGGATACCATATAGAAATATTTTTAAAGAAGCATCCGAATGTTAATTATTATATAGTTGAATCCGTTCCGGAGATATTATATACTTATTTATCCGAAAAATCTTTAAAAGAACTTCCTGCCAAAAGGTTAAAAGGCATAATATTAGGAATAGATGAACAGGAGATAGTTAGTTTTTTAAATAATATCATAGATAAAACCAGAAAAGATACCATTATAGTTGAACTGCCAATACATAAAAGTGTTTTCCCTAAAGAATATGAAATATTCTTAGATATATTTAAAAGAACAATTAAGAATAAAAAGAGTGAACTTCATACAGAATTTTCTTTCCAAAAAAGATGGATACTTAATAGTATGAAAAACTTTAAATATATTGTTTCTACTCCTAATATTCTTATGGAAAAGAAAGGACACTTTAAAGGAAAACCGGCTATACTTGTTTCTGCAGGACCTTCTCTTGATGATGAGATTGAAAATCTTAAGTATATAAAGGAAAAAGGATTAGCTTATATTTTCAGTGTGGGTTCGGCTATAAATACTCTTATATATAATGATATATATCCTCATGCAGCATGTACATATGACCCGACGGCAAATAATCAGAAAGTATTTGCAAAGGTAAAAGAACAAAATATATCGGATATTCCGATAATATTCGGGAGCAGTGTAGGATATGAAACCCTTATAGATTATCCCGGAGAAAAATATCATATGATCACGAGTCAGGATACTGTTTCAAATTATTATTTGAAAACAGAAGACAAGAGCAGAATGAATATAGTTTTTGATGCACCTACAATAGCTGTAGTTACACTTCAACTTCTTTATCAACTGGGATTTGATCCTATAATTCTTGTAGGACAAAATTTGGCTTATAAAGGTAAGAAGAGACATTCGGAGGGAATAGAGTACAGCAAGGATATTTCCAAAGAAGAGATAGAAAAGGGAATCTGGGTAAAATCTGTAGACGGAAGCGAAGTTTTGACTAATGAAGGCTTTAATAGGATGAGAAAACAGATGGAATATTATATAAGCATATTCACCGGCTTAAAGGTTATCAATACAACTAAGGGCGGAGCAAATATTGAAGGAACGGGTTTTAAAGAACTGAAAGATATAATAGGTGAATATTTAACAGATGAGGTATTTGACGAAAATTGGTTGAACGGTACCAAAACTATTTATGATAAAGAATATTTAAAAACTCAGGCTGAGAAAATGGACAAATCTCATAATGAAGCATTAAAAATCATAAGGGAATATAGAGAAGTAATAGAGAAAATATTCAATTTGGTTAAAAACCAAAACTTTAGTCAGTCGGAGAATATGTATTCAAAGCTCGACAATATAAGATTTAAGATGAACGATAATGATTTTTTCAAAACATTTATTCTTCCTATGAACAGGGTCAACTACAAAGTATTGATTGACGGGATAGAGAGCATGAAATCCGAAAGAGCTCCGCTTATGAAAGGACTTAGGATTATCAGTACTTTTAAGAATTTTGTGGAAGTGTGCAACAACGATATTAAATTAATAGATCCTGTGTATAAAGAAATGAATGAGGATATATTATCTTTTATTGAGGGATGATGTGATGAAGACAAATTTGGAAAATGGAAATTAACGTGTATAAAAGTAACAGGGAGGAGAGTTGATATGATAAACGGTAAAACACTGCTTGTAACCGGGGGAACAGGTTCTTTTGGAAGAAAATTTACTGAAATGGTATTAGAAAGTTATGACCCTAAAAAGATAATAATTTATTCAAGAGATGAATTTAAACAGGATATTATGAGAAAGGAGTTGACTATAAAATATCCTAATAAAGTTAAAAGGGTAAGATTTTTTATAGGAGATGTAAGGGATAAGGATAGATTAAAGAGAGCATTTAAAGATGTGGATTATGTTGTTCATGCTGCAGCAATGAAACAAGTTCCTGCCTGCGAATATAATCCTTTTGAAGCTATTAAAACGAATATACATGGAGCACAAAATGTTGTAGATGCTGCATTGGATGCAGATGTTAAGAAGGTAGTTGCATTATCCACTGATAAGGCGGTAAATCCTATTAATTTGTATGGGGGAACAAAGTTGGTATCTGATAAATTATTTATATCAGCTAATGCATATTCTGGGGGAAAGGGAACTAGATTTTCAGTGGTTAGATATGGTAACGTAGCAGGAAGCAGAGGTTCTGTGATACCCTATTTTAAAAAATTAATAGAAGAGGGATATAATAAATTACCGATAACAGATTTTCGTATGACAAGATTTTGGATTACGTTGGAACAGGGAGTTGAATTGGTATTCAAAGCTTTAAAAGAATTAAATGGCGGAGAAACTTATATTTCCAAAATACCTTCTTTTAAAATAGTAGATTTGGCTAAGGCTATGTTGTCAAATGTTATTCTTGATGAAGTGGGTATCAGAGAAGGAGAGAAACTGCATGAAGTGATGATAACAAAAGATGATTCAAGAACAACATATGAATATGAAAATCATTACATAATTTATCCTCATTATGATTGGTGGAATTCTAAAAAATATCTTATTCCTGGTGGAAAATTAATAGATGAAGGATTTGAATATAGTTCAGGGACAAATAAGGACTGGTTAAATGTCAACCAAATCAGAAAAATGCTAGTACAGCTAAATATGATGCCAGTGGTAGGAGATTATATTAAGGAAATTGCGGTATCGAAGTAATTTAAATGTTAAATAATTAAGAAAGAGTGAATTGATGAATGAATATTTTAGCAATTAACGGTGGAAAACCAATTAGAGATAAATATTTGCCTTATGGAAAACAGTATATAGATGATGAAGATATAAAAGCAGTGGTAAATGTTTTAAAAAGTGACTATTTGACTACCGGACCTATGATAAACAAACTGGAAAAGAACATTGCTGATTATGTTGGAGCCAAATATGCAGTCGCTTTTTCGAATGGAACTTCTGCCTTGCATGGAGCTTGTTATGCGGCGGGAATTAAACAGGGTGATGAAGTAATAACAACACCTATTACTTTTGCGGCATCTTCGAATTGTGTATTATATATGAGAGGGACCCCTGTATTTGCAGATATAGATGAAAAGACATTTAATATTGGTGTTGATGAGATTGCTAAGAAGATTACTAAAAGAACTAAGGCAATAATTCCGGTTGATTATACGGGACAAGCAGTAGATTTAGATTCAATTAAGGATCTGGTTAGGGGAACTGATATAGTAATTATAGAAGATGGTGCTCATTCTCTTGGTACAAAATATAAGGGAGTGAGAGTTGGGGGATTAGCTGATATGACTATGTTCAGTTTTCACCCGGTAAAGACTATAACGACCGGAGAAGGTGGGATAATAACGACTAATAATAAAGAGTATTATTCGAGGCTAATTAGTTTTAGGTCTCACTGCATTACTCGAAAAATAGATCAACTTGAGAACAAAAATGCTGGTGGGTGGTATTACGAACAAATGGACCTTGGCTTTAATTATAGAATGACTGATTTTCAAGCTGCATTAGGTATAAGTCAATTGAAAAAGATTGATAGATTTATTTCAAGACGCAAGAAAATAGTTGAAAAATACAATGAGGCTTTTAAAAATTTAGATGGAATTATACTTAAAGAAAATGCTGCTTTTTCTGATACGGTGAATCATTTATATGTTTTAAAACTTGATTTGGATAAATTAAATGCTGACAGGAGAGAAATATATGATGCTCTTATTGCTGAAAATATAGGAGTTAATGTTCATTATATACCGGTATATTTTCATCCATATTATAGAAAGTTAGGATACAGAAAAGGTTTGTGCCCAAAGGCTGAAAAATTATATGATGCATTATTAACAATACCATTGTTTCCTGCTATGACAGATGATGATATAAATGATGTTATAAATGGAGTTAAGAAAGTTATTAATTTTTATTATAAAGGGGAGTGATTGGGAAATGAAAATAGTTTGTATAGTACAGGCAAGAGTTGGTTCTACAAGGCTTCCCGGCAAGGTACTGAAAACGATATGTGGGGAAACAGTGTTGGCACATGATATAAGTAGACTGAGAAAAGTCAAAAATATAGATGAAATAATAGTGGCTACGACTATATTAGAAAAAGATGATGCTATTGTAAAAGAATGTGAGAAAGTAAAGGTAAGATATTTTAGAGGTTCAGAAGAAGATGTACTGTCCAGATATTATTATGCTGCTAAAGAAGCTGGTGCTGATGTAATAGTGAGAATTACATCAGATTGTCCATTAATAGATATTGAAGTTACTGAGAAAACTATAGAATTTTATCTTAATAATTCATATGAATACGTAAGTAATACATATGAAAGAAGTTTTCCAAGAGGATTCGACACAGAAGTATTTAGCTTTAAATTATTGGAAAAGGCATTTAAAGAAGCTAAAGAGGAAATATATAGAGAACATGTGACTACATATTTTTGGAAAAATCCTGAAATTTTTTCAATAGGATGTTATAAGAATGATGTGGATTATTCTAATTATAGATTAACTTTAGATACTAAAGAAGATTTTGAGTTAATTAAAATTATATACAATAAATTATATTATAAAAATAAATATTTCGGCTTTAAAGATATTTTAAAATTATTCGAAAACAATCATGAACTTTATAGTATAAATGAAATGGTTAAGCAGAAAGAGGTATAATAAATATTAACAGTTAAGAGATAATAAAAATAATTGCCAAAGTTTTCATATATTCATAAACTTTGGCAGTTATTTTTATTATCTCTTTCCAATTGCAACCTTTTATTCTAATATGTTATAATCATGCTAAGGATTGAATA
>ENA-UOOK01001928-UOOK01001928.1-fermentation-metagenome-genome-assembly--contig:-NODE-1928-length-26506-cov-8.859249_pt1 | contig 26506 bp, 17 predicted proteins | sample MGYA00245777_ERZ724023 | MGnify/ENA primary metagenome ERZ724023 (study PRJEB28704, sample SAMN03018312) | fermentation metagenome | biome: anthropogenic terrestrial biome; feature: soil; material... | reverse complement strand
CCTTAAATATAATACCACAAAACCGTGTATAATTCCACCTGTTTTCTTTTCTCTGATCTGAGAAGTTGCTATAAAAACATTAATTTGAAATGCACATTATGACCCCAGTATCATGTAATAAAAGTCTCTTTCAATTAAACATTGTGACAATAATTTTTTTTTTAACAACCAATTATGAAATCGCCTACTCTCTTACCTGGAATTATCTTGCCATATATATTGTACATTCTATTTCCTCCCACAATATACTTATATGTACTCCAATCTAATTGGAAGATCGTATTTTATACTATAATAAAAATTACCACCATCTGCGCGTCTTTCCCAAAAGATTGGCTAATGGCTAGCTTTACTCCTCCTTATTCTCCCCAATGTATAACCCTATAACTTCACCATCATTAGTTTCAGAAACTAATGACAACTCGAATGAAGAATAGTAATATACTTTATACCACAAATCATCAATCTCACTTTTCTCATTCATCTGCGTTTCCCCGAGCATTTTATCTTCAAGATCATTAATTTTTATTCCATTTACTTCATAAGGCGGCTTTACGGCTATTATCTTAACAACTTCATTATTGGGATTGCCATCGGTTATATATGTTATATTCTCAAAAAAATATGCAGTCCCTCCTGAATGATTGTCTTTGCTATTGGGTTGCCCCATCAACTCAATAACCGATTTTATTGGCATATTAATATGATCGGCAATATTGACTTTAGGCTTTTGGTAACAGTTAATAATCAATTTATTACTATCTACTGTTCTGGTATCAACTTTAGTTGTATTACTGGGAGATATCTGGTGAATTGTATTCTCCTTTTTGTTGCTACCTTTCCTGCAAGCAAGAACTGGTATAAGCAAGATAATACATAATAAATATAATGATAATTTCATAATCAATTTATTCATATTCATCCTTCCTCTCTATCTTATGTCATACTGCGGAAAGTAATCTAATGGTTCTATAAATTGAGCGTTGCTCCTATCAATTTTTACTTTTTTCCCATTAGTAGACTCCCATATTTCAAAATGAAGGTGTGCAACTGTCGATCCTCCTGTGCTTTCCATTTTTGCTATTTCTTGACCAGAATATACTATATTTCCAACCTCAACTGTAGTAGAATCTTTTTGCAAATGAAAGTATCTTGTCAGTATTTGTTTACCATTTATTTCAGAATTTATCGAAATGTAGTGGCCAGCACCTGTTTTTCCTTCTTGATATCCTATTTGAGAAACCACCCCATCAGCTGCTGCGACTATAATATCTCCTTCTATTCCGTATAGATATGCACCTATATCAATTCCACGATGCATACGAGGTTCACCTGTAATTGGATGCTTATCTCTCATACGAACATAATCAGAAACCCGTGTTGACCTTGTTGGCCAAATTAATTCATTCTCACCCATCCCCGGAGTAACCATACCAAACATGTGTCTATCATCCTCCCGTTCAACGTAAGAGATCTGTTCATTTGTCAAGTACTCGTAATAATATTGTAGTTGAGTAAAGGTTTTTGTATCCATAACCCCGTTGGCGGGAAGTTTTAATACTTTTTGGAAGTATTGCGCTGCACCGGTTGTTAATGGTCCATAGGATCCATCTACTGCTAACCCGGCATTTATAACTTCATTTAGTTTCAATTGAACCACCTTAACAGCAGTTTTTTCACTATCGCTAAGGTTTTTCCTCGTTCCTAATATCGCAATTTCCGTATTTATAATTTCACCATTCAATTTTTCGATTGTGAAAGCAGGTTTACCGGTATTACTGGGAGGGTTACCTACTAATTGCTGTATTTTTTGAAGAACATCATTAGCTATTTCATCGGCATATTTTGTTATGGTTTCATAATAATAATCAGTTTCGCTGTATATTTTATTGGTTTCTTCTTTGTCAAAATCCCAAACTATATTACCGAACTCTTCTTCTACTTCTCGATAATTATAGCAATATACAACCGAATACAACCAGTTATGGTATACTTGTTCCTCATAATAGTATTCAATTCTATTACCATAGTCCTGTTCGCCAATTCTTTCTAATCCATTTGATCCTGTATCATATTTTTGGAAGTAGTATGCATATTCTATTTGCCCACCAGTCTCATAAAACTCAAGGTGGGTTTTTTGTTCTTTGACCCAATCCGGCACATTTCCTATGGGATCCCACATGTTAACCGGGTTGTTCATTACATAGGAATACTTGTTTAGGCTCTGTGGATTGAACAGATCTCCCATCCATGTATCTTCCGTGGTAAACCTTCCTGTATTTGCATTATACCACCGCGCATTCATGTTAATCAATCCTGTTTTGTCATCATAACGTTGGCCCGTATAGCTTACAGTATTGTACGGTGCTGTTATACCGGTTTGAATGTTTCCGAATGCATCATAGCGGTAGTGCTCTATTTTATCGCCATGGCGGTTTGTAAGCTCTGTAACGGATCTTTGCCCGTTATAATGGTAGTACATCATCCCACCGTTTGTTTTCAAGGCTTCTTCCTTCCCCGGAGTTGTTTTTCCGTGAAGTCCAAACATTTTCTGGCTTATAACCTGTCCGTTCGCTTGGTAGTATTCAGCATAAGGTGATCCTTTGGAGCTATATTCCTTGTGCAGAGTGTTTGATAGCCCGATATACATAAATCTTGTGGCTTCGGTATCTGATGGTTTGAAGGTTATAGGATCTCCCTGATGCTTATAAATTCCATACTTGTTTCCCTGACCGGGATTATTATACTTACCATAACCGTTCCCATTTGAGTTATTGCTCTGGCCATTGTTTCCGTTGTTCTTTTCCTTTCCAAAGGCGTTTTCGTTATTGGTTTTCTCCTTATCCTTTCCGTATGCATTACCGTTGTTTGTCTTTTCTTTATCGTTACCATATGCATTTCCATTGTTTGTTTTCTCTTTTTCCGTACCATAAGCATTACCAACACCATTGTTGGTATTAACAGTAGTTTGTATTGTTTTGGTATAACCCTTTTCATTCTTTAGCTTATTCCATATCTCACTCAGGCTGTAATTGGCTTCCTCACGGAACGCCATCCTTCCAAGGCCATCGTAACCATATTGAGCATAGGTACCATCACTAAGCACTACTTCATTTACTTCCACTTCCGTATTAACACCTTTTTCTCCCTTGTCTATATTCTGTGTTTCCTCTTGATTGTTAACCGGTTCAAGCGTTTCCTTGATTAAAAATGGTTCAATATTCTCCGGCTGAAGCTTTAATATATCTTCCATGGTTATCTCTTCCGCGGTATCCGTTTGCATCATCATGTTTAATTCAGCTTTGGGATAGTTTACTTCAACCAGCCGTTCCAGTGCATCATAGGTATAGCTTGTGAGTGCTCCATTCTGTTCAGTCTGGGTTATTATGTTGCCAGACCTTCGGCATCAAGGGTATAACAGGTGGTATTATCATACGGATCAGTAATGCCAATCATCCGGTATGTATCATCATAGTTGTAAGCCCAAACGGCACTGTTTGGAAGCTTTTCTGATGTCAGATTATTAGCTTGATCATATGTGTATTCTGTAACACCACCATTAGGAGCTGTTTCTTTCACAAGGTTTCCGTTTGCGTCATAAGAATACTCTATTGTACGGTTCAGCGGATCCGTGCTTTGTACCACTTTCCCTAAAGCGTCATAGGCATACTTCCATACTCCACCTTCTTTGTCGGTTTGTTGTGTTAACATACCGATGTTGTTATATTCGTACCGTATTTGACCCTCTCTTGGATCTTGTTCGGTTATTAGCCTATTCAGACTGTCATATTCAAAAAGAGATATGTTTTGTAATGGATCAACTGTTTTAATTAAATTGCCTGCCAGATCATATTCAAACAGATATGTGTTACCGTTTTTGTCGGTTTGTCGGGTGACGTTGCCCATGATGTCATATTCCAATTCCTCGAAATTACCATACGGATCCACCTGTTTTGTAAGTCTTCCTAATATATCATACTCGTAAGCTGTTATTCTATCTCCCGGAAGGACAGTCTCCGTAACATTGCCAGTGACATTAAGCTGCTGCTGAGTAATATTCCCCACTGCGTCTATAATGCTTACTTTGTTTTGCGGGTCGTTATATTCATATGTGGTTATACCACCGTTTCTGTTTTTCTCCGTAAGAATCCTGCCAATCTCATCATAGGTGTAACCCCAGGAATTTCCTATGGCGTCCGTTACTGCAGATATATTCCCTGCTACATCATAGCTTGTATGAGTTTCGTTATTCAACGGATCTGTTATCTTTACTACCCTTCCAAAGCTGTCATATGCGTACTCATAGGCACCGCCCATTGGATTGATCTGTTTTGTCATCCGTCCTTCGGCATCATATTCGAAAGCTGTTTTATTTTCCAGTGGATCTGTTACTTCCGTAAGTCTATTCAATGCATCATACCGGAACAGGCTACTGTTTCCGTTGGGATCAGTTTGTTTTATCAATCGTCCCAGAGCATCATATTCCAATTCGGTTATATTTCCAACGGAATCTGCTGACCCAACAAGACGCTTAAGGGCATCATAGGTGTATGAGCCTGTCCTGCCAAGAGGATCGGTAATTTGTGTCAGGTTCCCCACTTTGTCATAGTCATACCGGATTATTCCGCCATCCGGTTGCGTAACAGCAACAGGTAGCCCTTGATGGCTGTATTCAATTATTGTTTCACCGTTTATTGCATTGGTTTCTTTAATAACTCTACCCAACACATCATATTGATACTCGGTTTTTGCGCCTCTTGGATTGTTTGCTGTCTTAACCCTGCTGAAGACGTCATACTCGTATTCGCTGATACCTCCGCGATAATCTTTTATCCGTGTCACACGCCCAAAATCGTCATAGGTGTAATTCATAGTCTGACCTATTGGGTTTTGGATTTCGCTCAGTCTTCCGAAACTGTCATAGGTATTTTCAACTGCAGACTGATCAGGGAATGTAATTGCGGTTATATTGTCCAAAGCATCATATGAATATAGAGTTTCCTGCCCTAACGGGTTTATTTCAGCAACTCTACGACCTAAATCGTCATATTGGTAGGATGTTTTGTTGTCCAATCGATCTTTTACTTCCACAAGTTGATTTCTATCGTTAAATGTATATACCGCTTTATTCCCATTCGGGTCGGTATAAATAGTTTTTCGTAATTCCTCATCATATTCCCATATATGATTGTTTCCAATACTGTCAGTGATTTTATTTATCCTGTTTCTACCGTCATATTGGTAGCTTGTTTCATGCCCCATGGCATCGGTAACTTTTGAAAGTCTGCCTGACACATCATAATCATAAGCTGAAGAGTTTCCTAGCGGGTCGGTTACGGCTACGACTCTGTCCATAATATCGTATGAATAGTAATAGCTATCTCCGGCGTCATCAGTAATCGGAATCAAACGATCATATACGTCATAGGTATATGTTGTTATTTCTCCAAGTGGGTTTGTAACAGATGAAATCAATCCACTATCATTATATGTACAGCTCTCTTGTACATCTTCCGTATAGTTTATGGATTGCACTTGACTGTTAACATTGTAGGAATAGTTAATCCCCAGCTCTCCTGAAATGACAGTTGAGACTTGGCCATGAGGGTTGTACCTGTAGATATATTCAGTGCCGTCAAAACCCTTCTGAGAAACCATTTTTCCCGTGCTGTCGTATTGGTATTGCATTGTTCGCCCATATGTATCAAAAAAACCTCTCATGCGATTTCACTTTGCACAAAAGGTCTATTATTCCGGTATCATTTCATGTGCGGTAGTCCGGCGATCTTGGCATTTCAGCTTTAGACCCGTAACTTTGCGTCGGCAGCTTTCGCTGCGTTTGCTATTGTCATCCATGTCACAAATTGTATTATTCTGTTGTTTTTTAATTCTACATGAAATATTTAGCATTGTCAAGATTTAACTGAAATTTTTATTGATATATATTTCCGCTAGCTTTCAAATTGCCAAAATATTACTAAAATTCTCTTTGACTTTATTTTTTTAGCTGTATGTGATATAAATATATAAGTATGATTTTATTACATTGATTCGAAGAACATCATATTTCATGCATTTAGGCTTTTTTGTGCTATAACCCTTGGCTATAAACACACTACACTAATTTTGTGCTTTTTAAGTGCAGAAATATGTATAATTGTTTTTACTGAGGCGGGAAAATTGATTTATAAATGACTTGCATTAATTATGAATTAAACAACCTATCTTTCCCACTAGGCTTGCGAGTAATGTTTTAAGTCGTTGATACCGACATGCTGATGTGTGATATCACACCACCGTCGGTAGCATGCTGCGTAGGTAAGCTTCCAATACAGGTGCGTACCCACTGGAACGCACCCCCAAGAAGGATAGCCCTAAAACGCTGTGGAAAAGTTGAGTAAATAAACAAGTTTATTTTTAAGAAAGAAGATAACGAATGAGTAATAGTTTTAAAGATTTGGGTATTACGCCTCCCATATTGGAGGCTTTAAATGAGATGGGGTTTGAGGAGCCAACAGAAGTACAGGAACGAGCAATTCCGCATATTCTAAATCATAAGGATGTTATAGTGATGTCTAAGACAGGCAGTGGGAAAACTGCAGTTTTTGGCGTTTCTATGCTCCAAATGATAAATCCTGAAAAACCGGGGCCGCAAGGCCTAGTTCTTACACCCGCAAGGGAACTTGCTGTCCAGGTTGACAGTGATATAAGGCAGATGGCAAAGCATGTCCCCCATCGTACAATTGCAGTATATGGTCAGCATAATATGAACACCGAAGTTCAGGCATTAAGAAATGATGTCTCGATTGTAACCGGGACTCCCGGTAGAGTATATGACCACATTTGTCAGGGTACACTTGAAACAAAAAACATACATTTTCTTATTCTTGATGAAGCTGACAGAATGCTTGATATGGGTTTTATCGATCAAGTTAAAAAGATTATAAAAACTCTTCCGAAGGACAGGCTTACATTACTATTCTCTGCTACAATCCCATCTGAGATAAAGAGAATATGCAGTTATCATATGAAAAGCCCTGTGATGATTGAAATTGAGTCTGATACAAAAACAGTTGACACAATAAAACAGATATACTATCGAGTAAATCATAATGAAAAACGCACACAACTAAATCGCGTGCTTCTTTCTGAGCGACCTGAAAATTGTATGATCTTTTGCAATACCAGGATTGCTGTTGACCGTGTTCAAAGCTTTTTATCCGAAAAGGGTTATGGATGTCAAGCACTTCATGGGGATATACCACAGGAAAGAAGACTTAAAACAATGCAGCAATTTAAAAACGGTAGCTTTCACATCTTGGTGGCAACAGATGTCGCTGCCAGGGGTATTCACATTGAAGGCTTGTCTCTGGTTATAAACTATGATGTGCCTAATGAAAAGGATAGCTATATTCATAGGATTGGCAGAACCGGCAGAGCTGGACAGGACGGCAGAGCAATTTCATTGGTCACAGGTGATGACATTATGAGTCTTTATGAAATAGAAGAGCATATAGGCGTATTGATTGAGGAATCAGAAATACCAACAGATGAACAATTAAGCGAACACAAAGAAAATATTGAACTCTGGGTAAAAACAAATTCCACAAAAAACAAACCTGTTCGTACAAGATCCAACTCAAGCAGCAGAAATGGCTCTTCACGCAGATCATCCGGTACTCGTGCCAGGGTTTCAGAAAGTCGGGACATAAAAAGCTATGACAAATCTGCGACGCAAACAGATGCACGCAGAAGCACAGAACATTCAAGAAGAAATAATAGTAAGCAATCAGATAGAGCCACTGCAGGTTACAGTGCTAAAAGAGCAGGGAAACCTATTTCCGATTTTAATACAGAACAGGCAGATAGACCCAACCCTAATTCTAACACCAAGCAGGCAGACAAGCCCAGCTTCAACACAAAACAGTCAGCTAAACGAGCATCAGGCTTTAGCAGCAGCCAACCATCTGAGCGAAAGTCAAGCTTCGATACCAAACAATCAGCTGAACGAAAATCAGGCTTCGACACCAAGCAACATACTGAACGAAAATCAGGCTTCGACAATAAGCAACAGGCTGAACGTAAATCCGGCTTCGGCAATAAGCAACAGGCTGAACATGCAACAGGTAATAACTTTAAACAAACGGGAAGAACAAGCTCTCGTCAAAGTGGAAGTACCGGCTACGCTACTAAGGCATCTCCCGCACACCCTTCAATTAACCGTGCCAGGGCTGAAGCCTTAAAAAACAAAACGGGCAATATTGCTGGAGCATCTTCAAACACTACCGGCAATACCGGAGTAAAAAAGGAACAGTCCTTTATTAAGCGATTAGCAAACCGAATATTTGGGGTTAAAAAGTAAAAAAGTGGGCTCACCACTTTTTTCGCCTATCTTTTATGCATTCTTTTCCCAAAATACGTTAAAAACGAGACTTGATGTTTAGTATTTGTTCACATACTCCACGGAGAATATTTTTGAATAATCTTTTCAGCTGCTTTTATACCATCCACAGCAGAAGACATGATTCCTCCGGCATAACCCGCTCCCTCCCCCACAGGATATATGCCGTAGATATTTGAAATGAAATCAGAATTCCTTAAAATCCTTATAGGAGAAGAGCTTCTGGTTTCGACGCCTGTCAAGATTGCGTCCTGCATAGCAAATCCCGCTACTCTTGTATTAAAATAAGGAATCGCTTCTTTCATCGTTTCAACCACATAATCGGGAAGGCAGTCCTTAATACGAGCAAAAACAACACCGGGTTTATAGGTCGGTTTGATGCTGCCCCATTTAGTGCTAAGCTTGTCTGCCAAAAAGTCACCAACAAGCTGAGCAGGCGCTCTATAGCCTCCCCCTCCTGCTTCGAACGCCAATCTCTCCCATTTTCTTTGAAATTCAACACCTGAAAGAGGATGGTTGCTTCCAAAGTCAGCAGGGGTAACTCCCACAAGAAGAGCAGAATTAGCATTAAATCCGTCTCTTTTGTATTCGCTCATACCATTTGTAACTAAATACCCCTGTTCTGATGCCGCTGCAACAACAAAACCTCCCGGACACATGCAAAAGGTATATGCGGATCTTCCTGAAGCCGAATGGTATGAAAGCTTATAGTCTGCTGCTCCAATTTTCGCAATAGTGTTGGTTCCATATTGCGCTTTATTTATGAGTTCCTGGGGATGTTCTATTCTAACTCCGATCGAAAAGGGTTTCCCAGTCATTACTATGCCTTTTTCATGCAATTTAAAAAAAGTGTCTCTTGCACTGTGACCTATTGCCAGTAAAACTGTTTCACAAGGTATATATTCATTCCCGTTTATTTCAAGTGCTTTAAGCTTTCCATTCCCTATAGTAAAATCAGTTACCTTACTGTTAAATCTAACATCTCCGCCATATGAAATAATTTTTTCTCGTATAATCTTTACTACGGATTTTAAAATATCTGTACCGATATGAGGTTTATTACTGAACATGATTTCCAAAGGAGCTCCTGCATCAACAAACTCCTGCAAAACCGCATGACACCTTGCATCGTTTATAAGAGTTGTAAGCTTACCGTCAGAGAATGTACCTGCTCCGCCCTCACCGAATTGCACATTGCTCTCCGAGTCAAGAATGCCACTTTCCCAGAGTGCTGCTACCTTTGCGGTTCTCGCATCCACATTCTCTCCTCTTTCAAGTATGATAGGGCTATAGCCCCTCCTTGCCAAAAAAAGACCTGCGAAAAGCCCGGAAGGTCCCATGCCAACAATAATAGGCTTATTAGCCATCTTCTCAGTACCACTCATCAAATTTTTATATGACATATCCGGTGTGGGTATGACTCCCTTGAATGCAGGCTTATTGAGAAACCGATTTTCATTTACAATATCTGCGTCAACGGTATATACAAAAAATATTTTTTCTTTCTTTCTCGCATCGATTGATTTTTTAAAGATACTAACCTTTTTCAAATCACTGCTCTTTATACGAAGCTGAGACAATACAGCAGAACATAAAGCGTTCTGTTCTAAGTCTTTATTTACCGCTTCTTCTATACCAATTTTAATATTTGAAATTCTTATCATATTAACTCCTGTTCAAAGAGGTAAGTAAACATTATTTCACTGCGAAGATCTATTCTGTTGAATAAATATACATAATCATAATCATAATCATTATCATTAACATTATCATATCAAAAAAGTATTTTTTTCATGCTTATCTATTGATTTTACTGCAAAACCGCATACTGTTGAGTAAACATAAATTTATAGTATCAGAAAAGCACGTATTTCAGGCATAAAATACCGGAATAAAGGTTTTTATGATTGAAATACGATGATTTTCGAGTTTTTGCAGTAAAATCATCTATTTTATGTTTAAGGGACAATGATTTTCGAGTTATTAAAGCGAAACAAAAAACGAAATAATTTTCTTATCTTGCGGCATTTTTACCTGCTACAAAACCGGAAGACCAAGCCCATTGAAGATTAAACCCGCCGCAACAGCCATCAACATCCATAATTTCACCGGCAAAATACAAGCCCTTAACAAGCTTGGATTCCATAGTTATAGGGTCGATATCTTCGGTATTTACTCCACCTGCGGTTACTTGTGCGCTTGGCCAGCTTTTTGTGCCACGGATTTTAAAGCGCCAGTCCGTTAAAATATGAGCTATTCTTTTCTGTTCACTATTGGATAACTCATTCACAGGACGTTTAATATCATTAATACCTGCTTCGGATAATATAACAGGAATGAGTCTTTTATTTATCAGCCCTACAAAACTAAAATCAATCGGCTTGTTCATATTTGATTTAATACGTTTTTCTATAAGCTTTAAAACATCATCTTCCTGCTTATCCATCAGAATTATTTTTAGATAAGCTTCCTTGCCTTCATTAAGCAATTCTCCTGCTCTTCTGCTTATCTGCAAAATAGGCGGACCCGATACTCCGTAATTTGCAAACAGAATATCTCCGCTGTCCTTTTCTATAGTTTTTTTTCCGTGTATAATTTCTGCTGTACCAACAACTTTAACACCTTCAATACGCTTAAAAAAATTACCCTCAAGCATTATTTGAACAAGAGCAGGAAAGACATCTGTAACCCGATGCCCTGTTTTTACTGCAAGCTCATAGCCATTGCCATCTGAACCACTTGAAGGCATGGCTTTGCCACCGGTAGCGATAATAACCCGATCTCCTGAAATTACACCACCGCCTTCAGCCTCAACAACGAAGATTCCCTTTTCCTTTTTTATATTATTTACAAAGGTGTCACAAATAATATTAACTCCAAGCCTGTTTAGTTCATACAATAAAACATCCAGAATACTGGATGCCTGTTCAGACATAGGAAAAACCTTACCCAGCTCTTCCTCCTTCGGTTCAATTCCTAACCTTTCAAAAAAGCGGATGGTATCCTGAGCTGAAAAAAAACTTAATGCGTCCTGAACAAATCCTGGATTTCCGCCATAGTAATAAGCGCATTCTGAATTAGTATTAGTGTAATTGCACCTTCCGTTTCCGGTTGCTAATATCTTCTTACCCACTCTGGGGTTTCTTTCAATTAAGGTAACATCGGAGATCACTCTCCTAACGGAAATCGCTGCAACCATCCCGGCTGCTCCGCCACCCACAACTATAACATGCTTACTGCTTTTCATATATCCCTCTTTTTTAGAACACCTATTTCAAATCATCATTTTTTTGCTGTACTAAAATGACCTTTGTAGTACTTCATGTCTATATATACTGAATTCCATAATTATTCAATATATATAGTGATTATCATATTATAACCTTTCGTTACGCTAAATAATTGCGAAGTTTAGCTTTTATGAACAAAGGAGTATAATGTGAGTATAATTAATTAGAATTGGCTTGTCAAACCGGCAACATATGTATGAAAGTATACTTTCCTGTGCAACAAAAAAACAGTGGAGCAAAAAAACTCCACTGCTAGTGTTTTTGGTGTTACAAATACACTTCCTTAGTGTTATGACCTGCAACATCACTTAGCTATTGGTGTTGCAGGTCACATCTTCATACCTTATAAATACCCTTACTTAACATATGCCATAATCCGTCTTAGAAACCTACATCATCTCTTCCTTTAGCTTTCTCCGCAATGTAATCAGCATATTCTTGTGCTCCTGCATCAAGATATTTTTGCCTGATATCATTCAGCATCTTCAATGCTTCTTCGTCGGTATCAACATAGTATGCTGTTTTCAGCGTGGTAGAGTAATCCAGCTGCGCAGTTTTCTCCAGGTATTCTTTTCTTCCAGGCCAATCACGACCCAAATAAGCTGCGCTTACTTTATCAACGAGGACTATTGGTGTCACTTTATAATATTCTTGTACCATTAAAGCTGCCTCATCTTTTTCGGAATCAGGCTGAGGCCATTTAACATTATTTGAAAATGCTCCTATAAAGAAATTGGGAATATACCACAAGCCTTCATCTCTCTTAATCGTTCCATCTGCATCCCATTTTGTCTTTACATCAGGAATCCACTTAGGTACTCCATTTTCAATCGTATGGTGTACATTCTCAATACCCCAGTATGTAAATAATAAACCTTCATCACTGTTTACCCAGTCAAGCACCCGCAATACATCGTCCGCCTTTTTGGTTTGAGCGCTAAGGAACATTGCCGGGAATCCTGAGCGTCCTTTTTTCTCGACCTGCGCTACAGGTTTTCCGCTCTTATTCTTAAACGGTCCAAGCTTTTCATACTTCATTTCTGGGTTTGTTTTGTAAAGAGTGTTATAAAGGTCGCTAACCATAGCCTGGGCACCAAATACGGCAAGCTTTCCAACAGCCAGCTTTTCCTTACCCATAGTATCTGTATTGCTGAATGCTTCGGGATCAAACAATCCATTTTTAATAAGCTTTCTCATATACATAAGCTTATCTTCTTCATCCTTTGAGAATATATAGTTTATAACTTTCCCGTTTTCAAATCTGTATCCCGAGATATTGTAATCGGTCCAAAATTCAAGAAATCTTGTATGATCCCAGCCGTTATGCAACGTACCTGCCGGTATTACAGGTTTCCCGTTTATGTCTTTAAATCCTCCGTTCTTAATATCCGTAAGAAGGTTATAAAGCTTATCGGCGGTGTCGATATCTTCCGGTTTTACATTCAGAGCCTTTAAAATATCTCCGCGTGCATAGCAGCCGTATGTAAAGTTGGTGATACTCTCAACAGTTCCGTCAGGAGTCTGCTGCGGGATTATGTATGTCTTCCCTTCAAATTCCGGTGGGTGCAAATCAAATTGATAGAAATCCTTTGCAATACCCACAGTGCAAAGTTTTTTTACGTTCGGATATTTGTCAAGATACTCATCTATCGCTAATAACTGTCCTTCAATAGCGCCTTTTTTTATTACAGCGCCTTCCCCGCCTGTTGAACTCCAGTAGGGAGCATTCACAAAGTCCGGCATAGTTCCCGAAGCAAACATAAGGTTCAGCTTCTCTACTTCACTGGTGGTTAACGATTCCATTTTTACTATTACACCGGTCTTTTCTGCTAAATATTTTGCTATGGGGTTATTTACCTGATCCTGCGGAAAAGCTCCTCCGCCCCCATTCCAGCAGTGTAAAAAAGTCACTTCCACTGGCTCGGCAGGTTTTGCAGTAGTCGTTCCAGTCTTTGACCCAGTTGTAGTCTGTGTTGTGCTTGTGCCTTGATCGCAAGCAGTGATTACTGATGCTATCATTATCAGCACAATAATCAAAGAAAAGATTTTTTTCATTTTCTTCATTTCATAATGCTCCTTTCGTTATTTATAAAAAGGAAATCTCCTTTTTAGCGCAAATAATCGTTCACTCTTTTAAAGAACCTAAAAGTACTCCTTTTACAAAATATTTTTGCAGGAAAGGGTACACACAAATAATTGGTACCGTTATAATCATGACAAATGTCATCCTTAGTGCCTCAGGGGTTATACCTCTCAGCTTCATTTGTTCTTCATTCATTTGTATTATTTGAGAACCGTCGCTTCTGGCAGTCATACTTTCAAAAGATGCCTCACTTATCATCTGGTTCAGAAATGTTGCTGCAGGTTTGAGCTCAGCCTTTTGTATGTAAAATTGCCCTGTAAACCAGTCATTCCAATTACCCACACCAATAAATAAACCTATGGTGGCAAGAACCGGCATAGACAAAGGAAACATAATCTTGAAAAAGATATCCAGTTCGCTGGCACCGTCTATGGTAGCTGATTCTGGAAGGCTTGCAGGTATTCCCATGAAAAAAGTTCTTATTATAACCGCATTAAAAAAACTGTATAAATGAGGTATGACCATAACCCAAAATGTATCATATATACCGATTTGGCGAAATAAAATAAACGTTGGAATAAGTCCGCCACCAAACAGAGTGGTAAAGAAAAAGAAGAAGATAATATATTTTCTACCGGGTACTCCTTTTTTCGATAATGCATATGCCATCATTGCGCATAGTATTACCGAGCTTATTGTGACTATGACCGTTCTCATAATAGAAATTCCAAAGGCATTCATGATCTGTGGATGGCTGAAAGCTTTCTTATAGTTTTCAAGAGTAAACTCCCTCGGAAATAAATATATTCCCCCTTTCATGGCATCATATCCGTCATTAAATGAAAGGGCAAGAAAATAAATAAAAGGATATAATGCTGTTAAAGAAAATATTATAAGTACAGTATAATTAATAAACCCATAAATCCGGTCTGAAGCAGTAAGTTTTCTTACACTCATTTTATGTCTCCCCTATCTTTGATTATATATGCTTAAAATAATCACTCACCATAATGATACTTCACTTATCTTTTTTGAAATAGTATTAACCGTAACAATTAAAACCATTGACACCAGTGATCTGAATAATCCAACTGCGGTTGAATAAGAGAACTGTCCGTCCAGCAGACCAAGCTTTAGCACATATGTATCAAGAATTTCAGAGACGCTCATGGTGCTTGGTGTCTGCATTAAATATATCTGATCAAAGCCTGCACTCAGTATACCGCTCAGGTTAAAAATAAGAAGAATCGCAATTGTTGGGACAATACTGGGAAGCGTAATATTAAACAACATACGCCATCTCCCTGCTCCGTCTATTTCTGCAGCTTCATATAGATTTGGATCTATATTTGATAATGCTGCAAGATATATAATCGAACCCCAGCCAACTCCTTTCCATACACTGCTGATAATAACAAGGGGTAAGAAAAGTGACTTAATTCCCATAAAGAAAATCGGTTCAAGACCCATCTCATATCTGATATCATTTATTAAACCCGCATTAGGGGACAGAATTTTTTGAAGAAGAGTAACCACAACAACCCATGAAACAAAATGAGGAAGATAGGATATTGTCTGAACAACCTTTTTAAATCTTGCACATCTTACCTCATTTAGCATCAGAGCTAAAATTATCGGAGCAGGAAATCCAAATATAAGCTTTAAAAAGCTTATTGCAAGAGTATTGCGTAGTACTTCATAAAATTTCGGATCTGAAAGAAAATATTCGAAATACCTAAAGCCTACCCAAGGGCTGCCTATAATCCCCAAATTATATTTAAAATCTTTAAATGCAAGTAATGCCCCATACATAGGGTAATAACAAAAAGTCAGAAACCATATAATAGCAGGCAGTAAAAACAGATATATATGCCTGTAATACCATATTCTCGTCATCAACCTTTGCCATTTTGTTTTTTTAGGTGCTATAAGCGCAGCACTTTCAATGTTCATTATGTTTCCCCCAATGTAAATAAACTAGAATACCTTTTTTTTAATTATATAGGGAAACAATTTTACTGCATATGGATAAAGCTTAGGACTTGTTTGGATAAATCCGAGAATCAAAATACAGAAGAGCCCTAAGAGAGCTTTATTAATCTTTTTTTATTACTAGCTTTGCATTCCTATAATCAGTCGGTGACATACCGGTAATCTTTTTAAATACACGATTAAAATACTGTCGATCGTCATACCCAAGGCTATGCGAAATATCAGAAACCTTTGATTGCGTTTCTATAAGGAGTTGGCAAGCTTTTTCAATACGTATCTCCGTAAGATAACGTATAATATTCGTGCCCGTTTCCTGCTTAAAAACAGAAGACAGGTAATCCGGATTTATTGCATAATTCCTGGCTAATTCCCCAACCGTAATATCATTTGTATAATTACTATGTATATAAGAGCGAACCTCTTCTACAATTGCCTTGCAATCTATCCCTTCTGTTTTTCTACCGGTAAGAATGTCTGTTATCATTGTATACAGATATGAACTGATTTGATTGGAATCCTCAAAGTAATCAATAACCTCTCCGGACAAGAATTCAGGATCTGTTGCATTGTTTACACCATAATTGCTGCAAACCTTTAAAAGGCAGCTTATAACCTCTGAATAAGCTAAGCGAATATAAATACCTGCCATATCCGATGCTTCCTTTGACAGAAAGATATCATCAAGCATACCCTTAATCCCACTAAAGTCTGAAATCTCCATGCATCTTTGCAAAAGCTTAAATTTACACTCTGGAAAATTAATTGTAAAATTGCATGCTATTTTATCATAGTAAAAAATCTGATTTCCCCCAAAGATAAGTCTTTGCTCAAAAGCAAGCTTAGCTTGCTTGTATATTTCGCTTGTCAAAGTTTCTTCAATACCGCTTATTCCAATAGTCAAAGAAAGTTGCAAATACATGCTTATTTTTGAATAAATATTTCTTATATAAGCATTACAGCATTTTTTGATTTTTGCACTATCATTTCCGTAAAAAAGAATTAGAATTTGATTTATGTCCTTTTGGTTATCCACTATTATTTTTCCGCAATCACATAGAATTTCTTCCAAAATGTTTTTGATTGAAAATTTAATCAAATATAAATCATCGAAATTAAAGGGTGAATGATAATAACTGGTACTGTCCACGTGAACAACAGCCAAAACAAAGCAAAGCTTTTCGCCTGCAGTTTTTAAGCCTATTTGTTCGAGCAGCTTACTTCTTTCAAAGTTTCGCGATGTATGAAAAAACTGGTTTAATACCCGTTCCTTTAATAATTTGTCCCTGTCCCTTCCCAATACCGCTACATCCTTCGCGTTCTTTTCAGCTTCACGGGAATTTAAAAGCTCATCCATTACCTTTTTAATGGATTTAACCAGGTTGGTGTCATTAATGGGTTTTAAAATATATGAGCTTACACCCATATTCAATGCCTGCTCAGCATATGTAAATTCGGCGTATCCGCTCATTATAATAAATTTCGTTCCAGGAAAATTTTCATAGCAGTAGCGGATCAGCTGGATTCCATCCATAACAGGCATTTTGATATCTGTTATAACTATATCGGGGTTTTCAGATTCAATAATACTAAGGGCTTCCTGGCCATTATTGGCCTCACCTATCCAGCTGCATTCAACATTATTATGGGCAAGCTTTGCAATAAGCCCTTTTCTTATCAGCCTTTCATCATCCACTATCAATATCCTACACATCTAAATCCTCCCTGTTTTCTTTAAGAAACGGCAACATAATAACAACCTCGGTACCTGTATTTAACTGGCTTTTTATTGTTATTCCAAATGCGCTTCCGTTTATCATTTTAATCCTTGAATCTACATTTTTTAACCCAATGCTCCTTCTAACACTCTCTTTTGTGTTCACACTATTATGGTTTAATGATTTGTTTAGCTTAACCAGTCTATCCTGTGGGATCCCCACCCCATCATCCTTAACTGACAGATACAATATATTTTTTATAACCGATGCCGAAATAACAATTGTTCCTTTTCCCATCTTTCCCTCAAGACCGTGGTTTAAGGCATTTTCCACAACCGGCTGAAGTATGAATTTTTGTATTTTACAACTCATTAAGTCATCAGGAATTTCGTATTTTACAGTAAAACGCCCTTCAAACCTTATATCCTGGATATATATGTAGTTTTTGATATGGTTTATTTCATCCTTTAAGTGCACAAATTCGTTTTTTATGCTGTTTATGTTATAACGGAACATATCACCAAGCTTCTGGCTTATGCTACAAATATCAAAGCAATTATTAATTGCAGCTATGGCGCTGATTGATTCTAACGTATTATACAGAAAATGTGGATTTATTTGAAGCTGTAAGGCCTTCAGCTCAGCCTCCCTTTTTTCAAGCCTTTGAATATAGTTTTCGCTAATCACATTTTTAAGACGATATACCATACTGTTAAATTGTTTATCAAGAAGCCCTACCTCATCATTGCCTTCAATAAATGTGGATATAGTAAGATCTCCGTCTTCTGCTTTTTTCATTTTACCCAATAACACATGAATTCTTTTTGTAAAAATTTTCGAAAACAGCATTGTAAGGATCAACGAAATAAATAGAATTACACCAATGACGAGAAAATTAAAATTATTTAAAGAACTTATCTTAGCGTTCACCTTATGATACGGAAAAAAAGCTATCGCATCCAATTGGTATGGTGATAAGGATTTATATACCATGATTTTGTGTGTCTTTTTACTTTCCATTACACCACTTCTTATGTCTTCTACGAGCATATCCTTTAAAAATGCCGCATTTTCTTTGCTGCCATATACTAAATTTTGTTTTTTATCTAAAATCAAAACTTCCATACCCTTTTCCCAAAGCATATCACTATCAGGCTTAAAAACTCTCTCAGCAAGCAGACTGATTTGAATAATGCCCAGAGGCTTTTCAAATTCAGCCAAGTTTGTTGTTACAATGGGTTGGATAAGCATTACCAGATTCTTTCTATCTGTTGATTGTGTATTATAAAAGCAATTATAGTAATTTTTTGTTTTTATAATATCCTTGTACCATTCTTCGTCCAATACATATTCTACGCTTTTTAGAAATTCACCATCAAAGGATAAATTCTTATTATAGGAATATAATGTTATATTATAAACCTCGCCTTGGTTTTCTCCTAAAAATATACTTCTAGTTTCGGTATAGAATTTTTCTGAAAGCCGCATTATATCCATTGGGCTTTTTACATTTTCCTCTTTTAGGATATCCTGCACTACGCTATTGACTGAAAAAGTTTTTTCAATGTTATGATATAAGCTTAATTTATAATTCACATTGGAAACATATTGCTCCATAACCTGTTCATAAGAAGAGGTTATTTCATCTTTCACTGTATTCTGGAACTTATACAAATATGCGGCAGATAATATTAAACATGGTATTAATACTATAAATAAGTTTGCGAAAACATACTTTTTGGACAAGCTCGTATTATTTGCTATATTTACAAATATGCTTTTCGGGTTTTTACCCATTTCAAATATACTCCTGTTTGATCTCATTTTAATAAATTGTTGATTAATCGATACAATGCAGGATTCTGCCTAATATGACAGAAGTGGCAATATACGGATATAACGAGGCTCAGATGCCTCCCATCTCTTCGCATATTTTCAACCATTCTGGCTGAAAAATGCTTGTTGGCGTGTACCTATTTCTCAATTTCTTCCGTTATTTTATTGTTGCAAGAAAATTATATCACCCGATCCTCTCTTTGTAAATCATCATAAACTCATGGATTGAAATCAAGTCAGGAACACGCTTTTAGCTTTACGTTGGGAGTAGTGCTTCGGAGTGTGTTGCCTTGCGTCAGAAATCACCCAAGAAAGGTACGTACAAAGGAGCGTACCTGTCGGAACGCTCCTTTGACGATTATCTCTACTTTATTGCTAACACAAAATGCTGTGAAATCTTGTTACATAATGCTATATGTGAAGTGAAGCATACCTAGCATTTTTTTGCTCTGTAGCTACCATAATTTTTGGCAATTTCTATCATGCGTTCAGCGCGATTAAAGGATGCATTTGCCGGGTATTCACATCCTGTAGCCAATATAAAACCTCCACCTTCCGCCATGGCATCAATATTATTACGGCACTGGGAGTCCCATTCCTCATCGGTACCCAGAAATGCAGAAGCAGGGGTAACACAACCTATTAAAGTTGTTATATCACCATATTTATTTTTGCACTCGTAAAAATCCTCACAATCATCAGGCGGGTAAAGAAATGAAATAGCAGCAGGTTTCATGGCTTCTATTTGGGCATCAAAATAAATGTTTTGACCGCAGTTGTGAACCATGGTAAGGCAGGCTTTTTCAGTAACAACTTCAGAAAGCTCTTTCACAAACTCACTTTCCATTTCAACCCACATTTTCTTAGACATGATGGTTCCTGATGCAAAAAGAGTATCAAACATAATCGCATCAACACCTGTATCGCATAATGCGGCTACATATTCTTTAAGCGTTTCATTTATCTCTTTTTCAGCCGCTTTCACAGCATCAGGATCATCATATATATCCATGAACATGGCCTCCTGGTTGCGTAACATGGATAGAATACCGAGTGGACCAAATACAAAAGCTATTATAGGCTTTTTACCTTTTAGCTCTTTTACCAGTCGATGACAGACATCTATATGCATCATCATTCTTTCTGATTTGCGGTAATCCACCCTTTTTATTTTAGCATAGTCATCCAGGCTTTTAATAACACAATCGGAGTAATCAGGATGGGCAGCCTCATTTTCAGGGTATATGAGTTTTTGTCCCCAAGCGTCACACTCTATCGACAAATCGATGAGAGTAACCACACAGTCTATATCAAACTGTTCTGTCGATTTTATTAACGCATCAGCACATACTTCGGCATTGGTCGACCATTCTCTATATGTCGCACCTACAAGCTTTCTTGTTATACCACTTAAAATAGGATAGACGGGTACACGATCTGCTTCCTTATGAGATAATGCAGCAATAATACGTTCATACGAATTCATGGCAAGCTCCCCTTATATTAGTGTTTTTTTGTGTTTAATCAGAGTAAAACCACACGTCTCACTTTTCTGAGCCCTCTGAATAGTCACTTTACTTTATTTTAAGAGTTCGGTAAGCATTTTTCTTGCAACATCTTATTATATTTTGAAAAATTCAGCCTATTGTAACAACATCGGGAGTAGAGAATTGTTTCGAACACGATAAGGTTTTAAACAATTAAAAGTGAACCGATGATAATACCATAAAACGGTATAAGTCCATTTCGGTATTTTCGTCTTCCAATTGGTGATACATTAGTAAAAGCAGCTTGATTATTTTTTCCAAGAGAAAAGCGCTATCCCTTACGGGACAACGCCTATATCTTGCATTTCCATACCGGTTTGAGTATGGTTAAATAAGTTTCACTATTAAGATCCGCCTTTAGCAGCCCGATGTTTTTTCATGTAAAGTGAACTACCAGCTACTAATAAAAGCAGGAGGTTTTTTGTTCTATCTATTGTGAAATTATCCCTGGCAGATTGCCAATGCGTTTTCGGCAGCGGTGGCTGCATCCGCTGCATAACCATCTGCTCCTATACTTGCTCTGAAATTATCTGTTACAGGAGCGCCGCCTATCATTATTTTAACTTTGCCTGCCAAAGAGGAAGCATTTACTTTATCAACAACATTCTGCATTTCTGTCATTGTTGTTGTTAGTAATGCAGATAAGGCAATCACGTCAGCCTCATTTGCAATTGCTTCATCGATAAACTTATCGGCTGGTACATCCACACCTAAATCAATAACTTCGAGACCCTTACCTTCCATCATCATACGCACAAGGTTTTTTCCGATATCATGAAGGTCACCTTTTACGGTTCCCAAAACAACCTTTCCCTTTGCTTTGGTTCCTGACGTTGCAAGAAGCGGCTTTAATAGTTCCGTTCCAGCATTCATTGCCCGAGCTGCAATTAAAACATCAGGCACATATACTTCATTTTTCTTAAATTTACCGCCTATGATGTCCATACCATGTAATAAGCCTTGCTCCAGAATTGTTTTAACATCCATGCCTTCATCTATGGCTTGTTGAACCAACTCCTTCACCATTTTCGCCTTTCCCTTTTGCAGATTCTCGGAAATTTCCATTATAATATTCATATTAGCCACCTCATTTTTTATTCTTTCCCCCGGTTGTCCCGGTATTTTTTAGGACTTTGTCCGGTTACTTTTTTAAAAACCTTTGAAAAATAGCTTTGATCTTCAAAACCAACAATATTGGACACATCAACCATAGGAATAGATGGATCTGCCAATAATTTTTTACTCATTTCAATGCGGATATTGTTTAAATATGTGTTAAAATTCATATCCATTTCTTCTTTAAATATTTTACTAAAATACGTTGGACTAAGATAAACATAAGAGGAAACCTCATCAAGCGTTATTTTTGTCATATAATTTCTTCTGATGTACTCTAATGATTTATATATAACATCCTTATGCTTTACATTAGTCATATTGAATACCTGATCTGTGAACCTCTCCATTATCCTTGAAAGCCATGGGGTTAGTTCCTCAAGATTTTTGAATTTTTTCAATTGATTCAGGTATTGGTAATTCAACCCAAATATTTGCTTTATATCAGCACCGCCTTCAAGGGAAGCCCTAGACAGTAAAACAACAAGCTCCAGAACCCGGGAACGTATAGTTTCAAACTCATTACCTGAAGCAAAGAAAATATGACCCAAAATTTCGTTTAAAAGCTTTTGAGATAAAGGCTTGTTCCCAAGAGAGATAGCATTCAGTAATTCCTTTTCTTTTTCAATAGGATAGGCTGGTACATCATCGCTACCGCCTGCAATACTCTTTAAGTAGTGGATATATGCTGATATGTCAGCAGCTTGCTCCTGTTCTTCCATCTCCTGCTCCATTCGGTACCATGTAGAATCGGATAGATAGGAAGTTAATATTCTAAGAAGCTCTGACAAACTGTTTACCCTCTCTGTTTCTATAACAGGAAGTGATTTTGAAAAAGCAATAGCTTTTGAAAGCTGTTCGCTCTTAAGATGTTTACCAAAAAGCTCAACAAGCAAGAATTCATCCGGCTCGATCATATTAACAGGACCACCAATTATAGCTGCTTCCATTATTCCATCAATGGTTATTGGGGATGCCCAAAGCACTATACCCATTGGACAAAAAAAGACATACTTTCCGCCAAATCGTTCTGCTTGATAACTGCCATATAGATACACACTGTTACAGTCCACACTTTGGTTATTTTCTTTTCTCAAATTTTTGCAAACTTTGCAAAAATCATGCTTATGGTTAACCTTGTATAAAGTATTCCCACTATCATCAATTAATACAGTAGGCATATCGGTTGAGTTGCTGTAATACTGCAGCATTTTTATAGTTTTTTCAAGGCTTAACTCCGAATCCTGTCTCATTTTATACTCCACAATATTAAAAACGGTGCTTAGCAGTTTTTTCTTTTGCCTTTATTTTGATCATACACTCTTGACTTACAAGAGTATTGAAAAATTTTATGTTTTCTTGTAATTCCTTATACTTATCAATTTTCTGAATGCTGTTGGGGTTAATCCCGTATTTCTTTTAAACACCTTACTAAAGTAAAACGGATCGTTATAACCTACAACATCGGATATTTCATTTATTGTCAAGTCCGTATCAATAAGAAGCTCCTTACTTTTATCCATTTTAATTTTTTCTATGTATTTTAAAGGTGGTACATTTGTGACACTTTTAAATTTGCGGATAAACCGACAGACACTTAAATTGATGCTCTTGGCATAATAGCTGACGGGATGGTCATACTGGTATTCCATCTGCATTTTTAGAATACATTGCCCTATATCACTCTTTTTTAGGGGCTTTGCTCCTTCTCTCCGGGCATATAATTCTCTTGAAAGCATTGATAGCAAATTTATAAAATAGCCTATGCATACAGAATGATACCTGAAATTCTTTATATGTATTTCATTAATTATTTTTTCAAAAAGTTGTATCAGCTCAGTTTTAATTCCAACATGAAAAATGTTCCTATTCGTGAGTTCCAAGCTTTCAAGCAATTGCGCTACTGAATTTCCGGTAAAATGTATCCAATAAAGCTCTGTATTATCTTCGCCAAGATAGTAATAATCCTGCTCTTCGTGAGGTTGATATAATATAATACTTCCGCTTTCTACAGTACGCTGCTCACCATTTATTTTATAGTACCCGGCTCCGTTAACCAAATAAACCATATAATAATCCACTCTCGACCGATGAATCGATACATTTTTGCTTTGAAATTTAATATAACCACAGCTGTTAATAAAATATGGATATGCGTTTTCAAGATTGCCCTTATCTGTATCAAATTCCTTAATATGTGCGCTATTATAAATCATAATTCTTCATCTCCAAAGTGAGTATTATAACAACGGAAGCAATTGCAATACACAGTTTTATCGAGGCTAGTCGCAGGCAGTTATGTTTTGACACACCGCCTGTTGTGAGAAATAGGTACTCGCTACTAAGCGTTTTTCAACCAGAATGGTTGAAAATACGCGAAGAGGGGTTGAGGACTTCTTAGCCTCGTTATATATGTCTCGCAGCAATTTTTTACAGCTTTTCGACATTTAAATTCATGTTAATAGTTACATTATACCTTTATACTGTTGTTGTAACAATGATTATTGATTGCTTAATTTTAAAGTAAGGGGGAATCACTGATGAAGGAAAAGATACATTTGGGTTTGATTGGCTTGGGAGGACGAGGTTATGGCCTACTAACTATATTAGTTCGCATGGATAACATTGAAATCGCAGCGATTTCTGACAACTATGAGGACAGAAGGCTTAATGCCATTAAAGAAATTGAAGCTGTTACCGGAAAAATACCATATTCTACTTGTGACTACAAAGATATAATTTACATGAAAGATATTGATGCAGTTATTATATCTACATCCTGGGCAGATCACACAAATATGGCCATTGATGCCATGAAGGCAGGCAAATATGTAGCTACTGAGGTTGGTGGTGCCTATTCCATTGACGAATGCTGGCAGCTTGTAAAGACCCATGAGCAAACCGGTATTCCCTGCATGATGCTTGAAAATTGCTGCTATGGTCGTGAAGAATTAATGGTATTGAATATGGTTAAAAATGGCTTATTCGGAGAAATTGTTCACTGCGAAGGTGGTTATCGCCATGACCTACGGCAGGAAGTCGCAGATGGAAGGGAGAACAGGCATTACCGTTTAATTAATTACATGCACCGTAACTGTGATAACTATCCCACACATGAGTTAGGTCCCATATCAAAGATTCTGAATATTAACCGTGGAAACCGAATGCTTGCATTAACTTCAATAGCTTCAAAATCAAGCGGTCTTCATGAATATATCCTGAGCAATAAAGGTAGAGAAAACGATCTTGCTGATTACAAATTTGCTCAGGGCGATGTTGTAACTACTACAATTAAATGCGCCCATGGTGAAACAATTGTGCTCACTCTGGATACCACTCTACCTCGCGCATATTCCAGAGGTTTCACTGTACATGGTACAAAAGCCATGTACATGGAAGATAATAACTCATTGTTTATCGATGGTGTGCATAACAAATATGAATTCTCTTGGAAAGAACAATGGAATAATGCTGAGCAGTACAGAAAACAATATGATCACCATCTATGGCAGGATTATAAGCCTGACAGCAAGGACGGACACGGCGGGATTGATTTTCTGGTGCTTTCTGCTTTTATTGACAGTGTTGAAAGACAAGTACAAACACCTATTGACGTCTATGATATGGCGGCGTGGATGTCCGTCACTGCTTTATCTGAGCAGTCAATATCAATGGGTGGTCTGCCTGTGGCTATACCTGATTTTACTAACGGTAAATGGCTAAACCGCAAACCTTCGCCTGAGGGTGTGTATTGTTTGGATTAGATTTTAAACACATTTTCTATCTGCCAGTCAACCGGTTCCATTCCATTTTCCAAAAGAAACTTATTTGCTCTTGAAAATGGTTTGGAACCAAAGAACCCTCTATTCGCGGATAATGGGCTTGGATGGACAGACTCAATTACTGAATGATTTGAATTATTAATTAAAGCTTTTTTTCTTTTTGCATTGTTTCCCCAAAGAATAAATACTACCGGAGTACTTTTTTCGTTGATGATTGATATTATTTTGTCTGTAAACATCTCCCATCCTTTTCCTTTGTGTGAATCAGATTTTCCTTCTTCAACGGTCAGAATTGTATTAAGAAGCAACACTCCTTGCTCAGCCCACTTTCTTAGGTGTCCATTATTCGGAATGTAGCATCCGAGATCACTATTAAGCTCCTTATAAATATTTCTAAGAGACTTAGGAATTGCGACACCTAATTTTGTTGAGAATGCCAACCCGTGTGCAAATCCCCTTGTCGCATATGGATCCTGACCTAACAACACACATTTAACACTATCATAGGAAGTATATTTAAAAGAATTAAAGACATCATCTTTCTGTGGAAATATTGGCTTTGTCTTGTATTCGTTGTTGATCCAGTTTTGCAGTTTTATAAAATATTGCTTTTGGAACTCTATCTCCAATATTGATCTCCAATCATTGTCTATCAACTGAATATCCACTTTGGCGATCCCCCTATTTTCATCAAAATTCCAAGACCTCCACTTCTATAAGTGGGGGTTCCTTATTAACGGGTCG
>ENA-UOOK01001927-UOOK01001927.1-fermentation-metagenome-genome-assembly--contig:-NODE-1927-length-26542-cov-6.297806_pt1 | contig 26542 bp, 24 predicted proteins | sample MGYA00245777_ERZ724023 | MGnify/ENA primary metagenome ERZ724023 (study PRJEB28704, sample SAMN03018312) | fermentation metagenome | biome: anthropogenic terrestrial biome; feature: soil; material... | reverse complement strand
AGACGTGTGCTCTTCCGATCTAGTGCCCATTAGTGGTGCATTTTGGGTGCCCGCTGACATCCATTGCTCACAGAACTCCAAAAACCAATCCAATAGAAGCATCAGAGTTTTCTTGCGGTATCTTGAGAAAAGGAATTTGATCAAAGCCTCAGTAGTAGCGGTATTGGATCCGCGTACAATAAGCCGCTTTTTCTTCATTGATGATCTCTCGGCTGCGGAAAGGAGTTTGTTTCCCAAAGCCAAACAGGCAGACTGTATGATTCCTGAAGATTTTCTTTCTCTGGCTATGCGGCTGGATAAAAGCTGCCTGGACAAACATCGCTATTCATCAACCGTGAGAAAGGTTTTCCGCAAAACCTGGAAAGAATTATTTGTTTTTCTGGAAGCAAATGAGCTTGAATATTCCCAAGAGCTGGCATTATGCTGGGCAACTTACCTTCAGCATTATACGGTTCAGTGGCAGGCGTTCAAGCGTGCTATAAGAATATTTGAACAATACAGAAATAATGGTGATATCAATCCTACCATTACCTATCAAGAAAAACGGGATAGAGGGCTGGACCTTCCTGAATGGTGTCGGAGGGAATATTATGATTTTATTGAAGAACAGCAAAGAAAGGGATTTGCTGCTTCGACGATTAACATGAATAGGGTTTCTGTTTTGCGTTTTTTGGGATATCTTTCTCAAACCGGTATTATCGACTGGTCGCAGATTTCTCCTGGGACCATCAAGAATTTCCATCTCTCCGATCCTCATTCGACACCGGAAGGCAAGAATGCATATTCCTCCAAAATAAGACAATTTTTAGCGTATCTGGCGGATCATGATATTGTTCCGGCATATTTACAATTGGCTTTATCGGGTGAATGCGCACCTAAGACAAGCATTGTCAAAACGCTTGAAGACGAAGATATTGCCGCCATCTATGATTTTGCGGATCAGGCCTGCTCCGGTTATCAACTGCGTCAATGCGCAATGGTCCTGCTCGGTCTTCGCATGGGAATGAGGGGTTCTGATATCACAAAGCTCAAATTGGTGGATATCTCATGGAGCGAAGCAACCATTTCGATACAGCAGAGCAAAACAGACAAGTTCGTAAAACTTCCGATGCCGACAGAGGTTGGAAATTGTCTTTACCGTTATATAATGCATGGCCGACCGGCCATTTCAGAAGAGTACATATTTATCAATCACAGGGTGCCGTATGGTAAATTAAACAGCGTAGCATGCAGGAAAGCATTGGAACAGGCGTTGACTAAAGATCCGCACGGATTTCATATTATCCGCAAAACTTTCGCGTCACGCATGCTTTGCGGTAGTATCAAGCCGGCAATCATAGCCGAATCCCTTGGTCACAGTGACAATTCGACTGTCATGACCTATCTTGCCACCGATGGGGATTCCATGAGAAAATGTGCAATTCCCCTGAAGGGGATCAGAGTAAAAGGAGATGCATTGTCATGAATCAACTACTCTATCAGTATGAAAGTGTTTTCGCGCCTTATATCGAGGGGTTGATCCGCCAGAAAAAAGCGGATGGCTTTATCTATGATTATGAAGCTTATATTTTGAAGTTTTTCGACCGTTTCTGCCTTGAAAACGGCTATGATGAACCGCTCATAACCCGCGATATTATCATGAAATGGTCTATTCAAAGAAAAACGGAAGGAATTAATTAGGGTTTGCTGAACAGTAAAAAATACCTGTAACGGCACTTGTATTCCTATATGCACCTATTAGGGCAAATACAAAAACCCGTCAGGAGAAAAAATATACCTACTCAAATCATTCTATATGAACTGAATATGACTTTACAATGGTCTGGTTCAACATCCGCAAGTTGCTCTAGCGGATGCCCTGTTTTATGCCAGCTCCTGCGATGAAGCGGCATGAGCCGGAAAAGTGAATACCTGCCTCGTGGTCATTCCAATGGCAGCCTGGACAATTCAGCTTCGGTTTTAAACGTCGGGATGGCATTGCATTTCTCAAAGATCCCCGAAATATGGCCATCCGGTTCAAGCGCGGTCGTCCGCCAGCGCATCAATTCCTGAACGCGATATTCTCCGCCCTGAAGCGGCAGCACCTCGGAAACCGCAATGATTTTTCGCGTTCCATCGCTTAATCTGGAGGTATGAATAAGCCCATTGACCGCACCGGCAATCTGGCCGCGCAAGGCGGAAATCGGAATATCGAAACCGGAAAACAACGAACAGGTTTCCAGGCGGTAAAGCGCGTCCAGCGGACTGTTTGCGTGAATGGTTGACATGGAGCCGGAATGACCCGTATTCATGGCTTGAAGCAGATCAATCGCTTCCGCGCCGCGGATTTCCCCAATCACCAGACGGTCAGGACGCAGGCGCAAAGCCGAATGAATCAAGTCACGGATTGAAACCTCCCCGTTGCCATCCTTGTCCGGCTTCCGGGTTTCAAATGGAACAACATGTGGTTGGCGCAATTGAAGTTCGCACGCGTCTTCAATCAATAAAATCCGTTCTTGCGAAGAAATGAAACTGCTCAGAAGGTTCAGGATGGAGGTCTTCCCGGAAGACGTCGCGCCGGATACAATCAGATTTTTATGCAGTTTGACCATGGTTTCGATCAGGCGGATCATGGAGGCGGAACAACTGCCGGATTGCAGCAGTTTGTCCACGGTCAGCAGGTCTTTGCTGAATTTCCGGATGGCGATGACCGTTCCGCAGGTACAAAGCGGGGGAATGACCGCGTGGACTCGAGACCCGTCAGGAAGCCGGGCATCCAGACGCGGATATTCATCATTGAGCAAGCGGCCGACCGATTTGGCGATATTGGCAGCGGCGGCCCTCAACGCGGCCTCACTGACAAAAGCGACATCAATTTTTTCCAGCCGCCCTTTCCGCTCAATGTACACCGCCCGGCTGCCGTTGATCAGAATTTCGGAAACGGAATCGTCCTCCAGGTACGGCCGGATCGGCTCCAAGAAAAGGACGAGGAACGAGGCTTGCATCATATTACAGTATCTCCCTGGCTTTCCGCCTGTATACGATTATCCGCCGCAGGTTCCGGTGTATCATTGAGTTTTTGCTCCTGGACATCGGGACTGTATTTTTCCGGGAGCCCTGAAAAGCGGATCAGTATTGCGGAAAGATTGTCCAGCCCCTGTGCGGTATTGGCTGTTTTTACCCATGTGTTCAACACGACGTCAAGATTTTTCTCCCGGACGAGCGAACGGATCATCTGATCTTCCGCTATCTGGCGATAAAGCCCATCCGAACAGAGCAGGAAGATATCATTTTCCTGAACATCAACCGAAGCTGAAGCAAGAAAGAATCCGGACCGGATCCCGACCGCGTTCGACAGCAACCCCGCCATATAGGGCGGCAGGTTTTTCTCCGGGATGCCGGAAGCGTTGGAAATCGTGTGGTCATACGAAAGGATCTCCAGGGATTTTCCGCGCAGCCGGTAAATCCGGCTGTCGCCGGCGAAATAGATGTCCGCCCGGTTCGGCTTCCACGGGTCGAGCAGTAAAGCGGCCACGGTTGCGCCCATGGATTCATATTCATGCTTTTGAGCATATTTCAGGATGGCGTCGTGAGCGGAATAAACGGAGGCGGCCATTCGTTCCCGGCGGCATTTCGGCAGCATCGGGGCATCTCCGATGGCATTGCGGATATACGTAACCACCGCAGAACTGGCGATCTCTCCCGCCGAGCCGCCCCCCATGCCGTCCGATACGGCATAGCAACCAGCTCCGTCAAGGATGAGAATGGAATCTTCGTTGTTTTCGCGCCGAATCCCGACATCGGTAATCGACGCAACAACACGGTATTTTTTTTGAAAATTTTCACTGCCCATAAGCTGGAGCTCCTCTCAACGGCGTTTCGACCACATTTTGCGCACCAACGGATCGCCAGGAATCCCGTGGCTCAAGATTTCATCCCGAATTTGAATCGCGCGCTCAGGAGAAGCCGATGAAAACTCAGCATCCAGTTTGACCAATCCGGCGCGGTATTTCTTCAATGCCTTCATGAATTGTTCCGGCGTATCCACGGGCAGGTCCCCCTTTCCGGCGAGGAAAACGGCAATTCCGTTGGCTATTAACCCGACACGGTCAGTCATTGGGCGTTTGGCCAATTCGCGGACCCATGCGGAACGTTTCTCCAACAGTTCGATGGCAAAAGAATGGAAGCCACCGAGTTTGCCCCGGCTGAAAATCCGATTTCCCGGCCGCTCAAGAAATGATTTCATATCTTCCAGCCTCCGGAAAGCATCGCGTGCCTTCAATATTTCCACGGAGAACCCGATATCATCGTAAATGGCCGTATCCAGTTCCATGGGCAGGGAGTAGAGAAAATCGTAAAAAGGTTCCATACCGAGCAATCGGTCGTATTCGCCCAAGGGGGTGGTACGTCCGCGCGGTGGCAATGATTTGTCCAGGATATCACAACGGAAAACTTCGGAAAGCGTTCCGGGGTTGAAAAAACAGGTGATCTGCGGCGGAATTTCCTTTTTTTCCGTAATTCCGCAACGTTGAAGCGCGGAATATAATTGTTCGAGCCGAGCGGTTGTATCGCGCAGGTTCTCATGAATCTCATTCTGCGCCCGCCGCAGATTGGCGATATGCGGATTAACGGCACATTGTTCCAACGGAGGAATGGAGAGTTGAGCAGTGAGGTTTTTCCGAAAATCCATATCGGAAATATTTTGGACCGCAACCCTGAGTTCTCCGGATGATTTCCGCAGGGCAATGATGGGAAGCACCAGCTTTTCGACTCTGGCGCGAAGCGCCCCCTGAGTGTTTTTCCCGATGGTCTCCAATTCGGTGATAATCGTATCGTATGGAACCGGAGATTCCTTCAATCTGACGACAATGGTTTCAACCTGGTCGTTCGCCTGAATCTGCGATTTCAACTTACCGGCCAGTTGTGCCGATTGCGTATTGAGTGGAGCCAGAAAGTCGAGTTCGCTTTTCAGGGATTCCGCCAGAACAGCATCCAGGCCGGCGGCACGCTCCCTCAAAACCTCAAGGGGAAGATTATCATTTGAAGATACCGTTTGAATCGTGAGAAACGAATCGAGCAGCTTTTTTGCCAATGTCGCCTGTTTGCGGGAATCCGCCGCATCAATGTCATTCCAGTTCCAAAGGTTCAGGCGTGCAGGGTCGATGGCGCCGAGCGTATGTGCAGCATCCGTCCATCTGGATTCGGCAAGCAGTTTGCAGACCAGTTTCCACTGCCGCGATGTTTCCCCCCAGTTGGCGATGTCGCGAGAAAGCTCATCGGTTCGCAGGCGGCAATCTTCCGCGCCCCGGCTGTTGCGGGCATTTTTCAGCAGTTCATCCGCTTGTTCAAAGTCACTTTTTGCCGCGGCGCTTCGCGCCTGTTGAAGCAGATCAAATGCGGATGGATGGATTTGAACATAAGCATAATATCCGGCGAATACGACAATGGTGGTCAGGACGGCAACCGCCGCGGAATACCATAACCGGGATTGGGTATGAGTGACGGAGTGGTCCAGGTATTTCAGGTCGAATTGCGCGATGGAAATGATATCGGAATCTTTTAATAGACGCTCCGCTCCCGATTTAAGCTTGGTTCCGTTGATGAAAGTGCCGTTTTTTCCACCGGAGTCGGTAATCCAGCACCCATCGTTCCGTATCTCAATTTCGGCATGTTTCCGGGACACCAACTGATTCATGAGCGGAATGTCGCAGCCAGGCGCGGACCCGATTACGCAATGGTGGTTGTCCAGGCGGTAAGATTTACCGGCCCCGTCGCCGCTCAGGAGCTGAATCCGACTGACTCCTTTTTCCGTTCGTGGCCTGGCTTCTTCGACTTTAAGCAGGCAATCGCCAACGGCAATCGCATCGCCGGGTTGAAGAATCCGTTCGGAAACCCGTTCCCCTTTGATAAAAATACCGTTCCGGCTGCCGGTGTCACAAATGCAAAGGCGATTTTTTTTCAAGGTAATGGTGGCATGATGGCTGGAAGCGAGGACATCCTCGACCGGAATGATCCAGTTGCAATCGTCGGCGCGCCCGATGGAAAAAATTTCCGTGATTTCGGCGGAAGTCGTTTCGTAAATGATTCGATTCTGATATTCCAGGCGGATTGCCAGTATTTTATTTTTCATGGTTCGCTCACTCCCAGATATTACGCTTGATATTCCGGTTCCGCAAGTCGTCGCCGGAAGAAAACACGGAAAGGCAACTGTCCCGGATGATATTCGCTGCGCGCTCGTTGCCAGCGGATTTTTCCTTGAGGTAGGCGATGCACTGGGCGTTGTACCAAACGCGCTGGCAGTCGCGCAGTTTCCGCAGCTGCTCCAGCGCCTTATCCTTCAATTCCGTATTTCCCGCTTCAGCGGCGGAAACCAGTACGCTTCGCAGAAGCATGAATATCTTGTCCCAGGTGGCAGGCGACATTTTTACGAGCAACCCTTTGGCTTCGTTCAAAAGATCATCCGGATTCCCGGAGTAAACATCCGGGTGTCCCTCCCAGTGATTTTTCACAAATTTTTCGGCCGTGAACAGAAATGGATGATTCGAGAGGAATTCGGCTCCGCGCTGCCGTTCCGAATTCGGGATTTCCACCAGGCGGACAATCCGTTCGTCGCCGTTGCGGAAAAACAGGACTTCCCCATAGCATGACTGATTTTCAGATTCCCTGCTGTAAACAGCACTCAGGCAGGGAACACCGTTGTTTTTGCCAATAAAAAACAAATCGGAGATCTGCCCGAAGTTCCAGTTCCCGCCGCTCTGGGATACTTCCGCGATCCAATCGTTGAACGTTTTCAGGCGTTCCTCTTTGAGATAAACGGGCGAACGCCTGATCGACAAAACAATCCGTAACGGGACATCGCGATCGCGTCCGGTTCTGGTCAGAATTTCCAAATCGCCAAAAGTCTCCTGGCGGCTTTCCGTGGATGCCACCAACGGAGCGATCACGGAAAAACGTCCGGAAGCGAATCCGCCGTCCCGCGGGTCAAACGGTTTTTCAGCATAAAACCCTTCATCCGTCAGCGGCCATGACAGTTTTTCCTCCGGCGCTTTCCCTTTCAACAAATAAACGGCGGCAAGCAAGAGAATCAGTCCGGAAAAGCCGAGAATATATTTGAGTTTCCGATCCCGCTTGATTTTTCGGTCCTGGCGGCGCAGGAAACCGATTTCCTCGGCGGACGCGATTCTAGTTTGCATGACGTTGGTTTTGAATGCGTCATCTCCGTTTCCGGCAACCGTCAGTTGAACTGGTGAAACGGAATGTTCAGCGCTCGGAATGGTTTTGTTCTGTTCCTGCTTTTCGCCAACGAGCGACGGTTCGCCAAGCATAGTCCGGTCAATATCCATACCGGCAGGCGACGGTTCGCCCCAAATAGTTTTGTCAGGATCGGTCGAATGAACCGGGCAGGCCATTTCACCGGGCTCGGTCCGGTTTGGATCGGAAACGGTTTTCGACGCTGCAGCAGGTTGGGTAGGAACGGATTTTCCGGAGTCCTCCAGGCGGAACGGAACATCTTCCAGGATCGTTCGTTCCATATCGGAGGAGGATATCGGGATCATGGTTTCCGGCGTCACTTCTTCGCGGACGGAAGGCGCTGTTTTTTCCAGAACCATGGCAACGTTTTTTCCGAGAAATATCGTATCTCCGGGACGGATCGGAGTCGGCAGTTCAATAGCGGTCTGCGCTGTCCGCGCACCGTGGACGCTCAGGTTTTCGGCAATGACGGAATCGCCGTCCACATGCAGCATCAAATGCCTGCCGGAAACGTCCGGAGGTGAAAGTTGTATTTGAGCATTTCTGGAACGCCCGACCAGCGAATCGCCGTCCGAAAGCGGAACCGTCTGTTCGGCTTCGCCTTTTATCATAACTTTAAGTTGAAATGCCATCGGCGCATCCCCTTCGCGTTAGAACATCTGTGAAAACCCGGAGTCTTTGATCCGAATGAACACGGGCGTGAAAATAATGATGAAGACCGCCGGCATGATAAAGAGAGCCATCGGAATCAACATCAACGATGGAGCGCGCTGAGCCTGCCGTTCGGCGGCAGCGAATCTGGCGCGGCGGATTTCCTCTGCATGGATGCACAGTGTGTCCACGATGGACGCGCCCATTTCCACGCCTTCCGAGACCGCAGTCACCAAGCCTTTGAATTCGTCAAGCTGAATGCGTCCCGACATGGTACGCAATGCCTCCACACGAGTTTTTCCAAGTTCGATTTCTTTCAATACCGCGCCGAATTCCTGGGGTAGCGGCCCGGGGGCGCTGTTGGCAACATAATAACGGACCGCGGCGATAAAATCAAGGCCGGCACGCATCGCCGACGTGATAAGGTCAATGGCGAAGGGCAGGTTTTTCCGGATGTTTTTCCGGCGTTCGTCGGCGGCTTTCTGAATCGCCACCGCCGGGTATTGAAAACCGAGGAAAGCACCGGCGATGCCGGCTCCAAGCAGGTACAATGCTTCATCCGTAAGGGAAAGTACGACCAGGAACCCTGCCGCACTGAACAGCACGCTCCAGAGGGCCCTGGCGCCGAAAACATCTTTTACCTCAAGTTTCAGGTTGGCAATCAGCAACGTATTCCGCCATGCGCTGGCGCTGGACGGCGATTGATCTTCCATCATACCGCCAAGCGTATTGCTCAGGTATTTGATTTCCGTTTGCAGGATTTGAAAGGCGAACGGCAGATTGGGCGCATACTCTTTGCCCCGCCTTTTTCCGAAAAACAAAACAAAGACACCGATTACGCCGAGAAAGACGGCGCTGAATGAAAGTATTTTGATTAACGCCTGCATGTTACACCTCAATGGCAACGATTTTGCGGATGATGAGAAATCCAATTGCTTCCAGTATCGCGACAATGCCGAGCGCGCACCAACCGGTTCCGGTCGTTACCAGCGGCGACATCAGCGCAGGATCAAGAAAATACAAAATGGCAAGCGCCGCCAGTGGCATCAACGCCATGGCGATGGATTCAAAACGCCCTTGTGCGGTGAGCGTGGCAAGTTTTTCCTGAAAGACGGTACGCTGGCGGATGGTGTCGATCATATGGTCCAGCACGTCCGCCATGCTGCCGCCTGTTTGCTGGGAAAGCCGGATGGAAATGATGAGCAATTTCAAGTCTTCCGCCGGAATTCGCCGGTATATCCGCTCGAGCGCATCGGGCAGTTCCACGCCGAGGCGATACTCGGAAAGCGCGATGAATATTTCCTCCTGAAGCGGTCCTCCTACATCGCGCGAGATGACATCGAGCGCCTGCGGCAACGCCATCCCGGCACGCAATCCGTTGGCCAGCCCCATTACCAGATCAAGTAATTTTTTCTGAAAATCCAACGCTCTTTTTTTTACTTTGCGGCGGAAATGGAACAGGATCACATAAAAGGCGAATACGGCAGGAATCAACGTTCCGAAGATCAATGCGGGAATCATCGAGACCCGCAGGAACAGTAGAATGCACAAGGCCACGCCGCCAAGCAGAAATGCAGCGGCAAAACGCAGTTGAATCAGGAAGCCAGGCGCAATAAAATGGGACAGCGGGTTGTATTTTGCTTCCGGCCGGCTGGCATGCTCTTCCGCCTTGACCGAAGTCTCCCGGAAAAAGACCGCGGCGAAGACGCAGGTGATTGTTACCACCGCAGCAAATACCAAGATCAGTGCAAAGATTGCTTTGCCGTCCATGTATCTCCCCTTCAATTTCGCGGGACGAAGACTCCGATATCAAGCCGGAGATCGCCCTGGTTTTTCAGTTTTTCGACAAATGAGGGGATATTGCCCGTTGCGGCGTAATGTCCCTGAATCTTTCCGTTCTCATCCAATCCGGTCTGTACGAAGTTGAAGATATCCTGCATCAGCACAATGTCTTTTTCTCGTCCGGTAATCTCGGACACCTGCACAATTTTCCTGGAACCGTCCGGCAGGCGGGTTTGCTGGACAATGATGTTGATCGCGGACGCAATTTGTTCCCGGATTGCGGCGACAGGCAGATCATAACCGGCCATCATGACCATGTTTTCCAGGCGCCCGATGGCATCGCGAGGGGAATTGGCATGGCAGGTCGTGAGCGAACCGTCGTGGCCGGTGTTCATGGCCTGAAGCATATCGAGCGCTTCCGCGCCGCGGCATTCGCCGACGATGATCCGGTCCGGGCGCATGCGCAGCGCGTTGATGACCAGATCGCGGATGCTGATGCGCCCTTTGCCTTCGATATTTGCCGGACGCCCCTCCAGCCGTACCAGATTGCGATGGGAAAGCTTCAGTTCCGCCGAGTCTTCGATGGTGACAAGGCGCTCGTTTTCGGGAATATACTGGCTCAGTACATTCAGCAGGGTCGTTTTGCCCGAGCCCGTGCCGCCGGAAATCAGAACATTCTGCGAGGCCCGTACCGCCTCTTCCAGAAACAATGCGATTTCCCTGGTCATGCTGCCGAACCGGATCAGATCGTCCGACGTTAGTTTCTTTTTGGCGAATTTCCGGATCGTCACTGATGGGCCGTCCAGCGCTAGCGGCGAAATGACTGCGTTCACGCGCGAACCGTCCGGCAGCCGGGCGTCGACCATGGGGCTGGCGTCGTCGATATGGCGACCGAGCGGCTCGACGATCCGCTGGATAATCGAAATCAGATGGCGGTTGTTGAAAAACCTGGCTCCGGTTTCATAAACCCGCCCTTTTTTTTCCACAAAGATCAAATCCGGGCCATTTACCATGATTTCATCGACTTCTTCCGCACGCAGCAGCGGCGAAAGCGGGCCGAATCCCGCCAGTTCGTCCATCAGCGACTGGCGAAGCTCTTCCAATGGAATCTCCCGCGGCAATTCATGGCGGAGGTCTTTCAGCGTCTGATCCAACGCTTCCTCGAGTTTTGCCAGCATTTCGTCTTTGGCCAGTTCCTGCATCGACTGTTCCGTCAGATTCAGCTTGTCCAGCACGTGTTCATGAATTTTCCGTTTGAGATTCATCAACTCCGTGGTGTAGAGAAGATTCGCCCCCTTGAAACTGTCCGCCGACGCAATGGGCGGCGGCAGGGGCGGCGCCGTTTCCGGCGGCGTAGGGATGAGTTCCCGGTCTGCCGCATTGTTTTCTGAAAGCTTCAGGATGTACCCCCCGATTTCCAGAGAATCGCCGGGGCTGAACGGAACCGGCCCGGCGATGGCTTCACCGTTCAGGCGCGACCCGCCGGTACTGGCGAGATCGGAAACGAACCAGGTATCAGAACCGCCGAACAGCCGGGCATGCTTCCGGGAAATTTTACGGCTGTCAAGAACGATCCGGCAGTCGTCCTGGCGACCAATGAGCCATTCGCCCTGATCCGTGCCGAGATCGATAGTTTGTGTTTTTCCGTCAGCCGGATTGTTTATGACCAGAATCATCTTCTATTCCTTATAATAATCAGAACCAGCGTTGCCACCAGCTTTTTTCGGAATCTTCCTCTTTGGCCCGTTTTTTGTTGTCCTGTTCCACTTTGTTCACCGTATCGGCAGTTTCCGCCGATGGCGGCATCTTGATTTCAGGGCCCTTGCCGGCGATTTGTGGATAGACCAGAATCAGTACCTGCCGGTCGGTCAACTCGTCGGCGCTTTCCGCGACGAACCAGTTCAGCACCGGGACTTTGCGGAGAAACGGAATTCCGGAATTGTCGGTAGTCGTCTGAACCATGTCCTTGAGGCCCCCGATCACGAGCGTTTGGCCGAGTTTGGCATTGATGGCCGTCGCGACCTTGGTGACTTTGAGGTCGTAGTCATTGTTCTCCATCAGCGTCGGAGAACTCATTTCCAGCTCCAGATCAAGTTTCACGTTTTCAGCTCCGGTCAAGCCGCCCTTGACCCCCATCATGAAACCATATTGGACATCGTTCAGCGTTCCCGTCCCGCCGGCTCCTCCGTACACCCGGACTTTCAACGTACCGCCGTTGTGCAGGCGTTTGAATTCGGGTGATTCATTGCTCATGAACGTCAGGTGCCCGGCGTTGCGGAAACGGTTGATGCCGGTGTCGGCGGAAAGGTTCAAGATCGTGTTCAAACTCACATCAAGCGCATACGCCTGGTTATTGCCGTGAAAATTGGTATTGAAATTGAACGCATTGCCGATCTTGATACCGTTCTTCATCAGATTCGCGCCGATGGCTTCGGAATCACGGCGGCTGATGCCCATGAAAACGACGCCCACATCAAGCAGCGTCGGAACCACCTGGATCTTTTCCGCCAGTTTGACTTTGTTCCCGTCTTTGGCGGCGGGATCGGATTCGAGCCACGACTGGGTGGCGAAAATCTGCTTGACCTGTTTGATGTCATCCGGGGAATAGACGGAGCCGGAAACAATCAGGGTATTGCCTTCCAGTTCGATGACAATTTCGCCGGGATTGGCGGTCGCGGCATTTCTGCCGACTTTGAATCCGGCTTTTTCCAGCGCCTTGTGAAGATTGAGCATCACTTCCGGCGCAGGGGCGAAAGACGCCAGATTCATGGCGGCGCCGGGATAATTCGGCAGGACCTTATGCAACAGTTCCCAGTTTTTGATGCTGGACACTTCTCCTTTCAAAACGATTTTATCGCGGTTGATGGAGATATCCAGTTCAGGAAGTGCGTCAAGGTCTTTGCGGATGGCGTTGAAAATCTCGCGGATGTTGTCCTGAACATTGACGGTGAAAACTTTTGATATTCCATTTCCGACCACCTGAACGTCAGTCTTGCCGACAGACAGCCCCATAAAACGGACCTGCATATCCGAAACGGTTTCAGCCTTGACGATTTTGGCATCGGCCGTGCGAAAGGACTCGATTCTGAACGGAACATCGGCAACGGTCATGCCACCGAGCGGAACGTTGATTTTTTCCGCATCCTGAGCGAAAAACGCAAGACTGGGAAAAATCACCAGCAAAGTGAAAAGTTGTTTCATCAATTTCATGTTTTACCCTTATCGGTTATGATTTATTTTCCGGCATTCGGAATCTTGGGGATGGCGACGCTTTCCTGCCCTTCCAGCAATTTCCGGAACGTATCGGCGTCCACCATCCCGGCGTCAAGGCGATTGAGCGCGGAGCTGTCGTTCGGGCGACGCAGCGCCGGATAAAGCGACGCCACCCGCGAAGCCGCAATCAGTGTTTGCGCCTGTTGCGGCGGAAGTTGGAGCACCAGCGTCCCGGATTGGTCGCCGGCGGACAGCCCCCCGCCGATTTCCAGGACGCGGACGCGAGGGAATAATACCGTGGTCACTTCTTTTGTCCGCGTCTGCGCGTGGTCGGCATTTCTCTGTTGCTCTTCCACCTGGAATGTGGCGACGATGGCGACTTCATCACCCGGCTTGAGCATGGACGCGATGGAACGGGACGGCAGTTGAACCGCAACCGCCCATTCGCCTTCTCCAACCACGTTTCCAATCCCCTGCGTCTGAAAGTCGGAGAGATAGAGGTAATCGCCGGAGGACTTGCCGTTCAGCATCTTCTGCCCGTTCAGCATCGCCGCCTTGTTCCAGAGAATCGCCTGTCCCGGCAATGCGGAACGCGGTACTTTTTTCGGTCGGTAATAACCATCGGCGAGGACTTCGCCCGCGGGAATGTCCCGCTGGGCGGCCACCACCTCAACCATCTCCTCCTGCTGTGACAGATTCGACGAGATGACCCGGCCGACCGCGAACACCGCCGCCAGGCCGAGAACCACCGCCAGAATCAGCGGAATGGAATTTTTCATTCTGTTTTCTCCTGATTAGAAAGTTACCATAGTCATTGTATAATCTGAATACGTTCCTTTTTCCACCCGAACCGTATCGCTCTCCTGCCCTTTGATTTTCTTCTCCGGTACACGGAAGATCACCGTATACTCTCCCGGCGGCAGTTCCTTGAATGTGAAGGGGAACTTCACCCGGCGCCAGGCGGAATCCTGCCCTTTGAGCTTGATTTCCGCTCCGTTGAGCGCGATATGCGCTTCCAGTCCGGGGGAATTCGATTTTACCGTGCGGATTGTGATTCCGCCGTTGTCGGCACCGACCACCGGAACCTTTTTCATGGTGATGTTTTTCGTTTCATCGCCGGCAACGGTGAAAGCCTCGCGGTAGTTTTCATAGCCGTCGCGGGAAAGCGCCAGAATATAGTTTCCGGCGGGCAAATCGGTAAAGGTATGTGTTTCAGCGATATAAACGGTCCTTGATTTCATCGGGCCGTCTTCACGGCTCAATTCAGCACGGATTTTATCCGGCGCGGCATTGACGCAAAGGGCAAAGAGGTTCTTTTCCAGCCTTGCGCCGACTCGGAGATTGTCGGGAACGGTAAAGTCGACGGTTTTCGACGCATACCCTTTCAGCGATAGTTCCGCACGGTATTCGCCTCTCGGGAGCCTCAGAATGTTTTCCCGTTCCCGGAAGGCCGTTTCCACCGTCCGTTTGCCGTCCCGAAAAAGAACCGCCTCGCTTCCCGGCGTTGCGGCAAAACGTACTTCCCATTCTTCGACGGCAAGCTTCATGGCGAGGCTGGTGTCGGCCCCGGATGCGATTTCAACTTCGTCGCGCCGTGCCGCATGTCCGTCCAAGGTTCCCCGCAGAATATATTTTCCGCCCGGAATCGCCGAAAAAAAACCGTTCCCGGACTGATCGACGGTCGTGGACGTGACGACCCTGGAATCCAGCAGCAGTTCCAGCCGGGTTCCCGGAATCGCCGACACGATGACGGTATAGGGTTTCAGAAAGATATCCGGGATGTCGGAATTCCGCTTCAAGTCGACTTTTCCGTCATAGGAAGCATAACCGCTTCGGCTAACCGAATAAACGTAGAAACCGGAGGGCAATTCATAGGAACAGACGCTCCCGATCTTCGAGGCGAACACCATCTCTTTTCCAGAACGATCCCGAAGCATGATTCCGGCATCGGCGGGATTCAATTTGAAATTGAGCCTGTATTTTATGACGGCGACGGTAATCGGATCAAGACGGAAAGAATGCTTCGCATCCGCGTTCCCGGCGAATTCGATTTCTTCCCGGCGCGCGGCGTGCCCCTCTCTTGACGCACTGAGAATGTAACGCCCGGCAGGAAGGGCACTGAAGGAATAATTTCCGTTGTCGTCGGCGACGCCGCCCCTGATCCGTTTGCCGTCCCGGGCAAGTTCGACGGCGGCTTTCGGTTCGGACTGAATGGTGAATAGGGCGGGCTGAATGGTAATTTCCCTGGCCGCCGCATGGGCGTTGAGTTCAATGGTGCCGTCGACGCTGCGGAAACCGTCCCTGGACACCGTATACAGATAGAATCCGGCGGGCAGTTCAAATAAAGACAGATTGCCGCTTCTGGACGCCGTGGGGATCTCCTGCCCGGAACGGTTTCGGAGCGTGATGACCGATCCGGCGGGCAGAAGGCGGAATTCGGCACGGAACTTCGGCATGGCAACCGGTTCGGTCTTTACCGGAGGCAGAACCGGCTTTTCCGGTCGTGAAAAATGCCAGATGAGCATACCGGCGATCGCCAGCAGGGGAATGAACGCGGCAATCTTCCACCCGTTGCGCCGGCGCCTTCGTCCGGAGCTTACTGTGGTACAGGAAACCGCCGCCGTGCCGAATGCCGTGGCAATGGCATTCCGGATTAATTTCTGAGATTCCACCACCGTACGTCTCCGGGCGCGGCAGTTGACCAGAACCTCCAGCAGTTCCTCCGCGCTCTGATAGCGGTTCTCCGGCTCCTTGGCCAGCATGGCGACGACGATTTTGCCGATTTCCGGCGGAACGTCCGGATTGTAGTCGCAGGGGTTTGGAACCGGATCGGAGAACAGTTTGGAAAGAATGTCATAAGCACTGTCCCCCGGATACGGAATTCGTCCGGTGAGCATTTCAAAAAAGGTTGCGCCCAGGCTGTAAATATCGGCCCGGACGTCCACGCGCTTCGCATCCCTGGCCTGTTCCGGCGAGAGATAGGCGGGGGTCCCCATCATCACATTGGTTTTGGTCAACTGGACATCCTCATCCGCCGATTTCGCGATGCCCATGTCGGCCAGTTTGACGTCGCCGCGCCGGGTCAGCATGATGTTGTCCGGTTTGATGTCGCGGTGGACGATGCCGAATTCCGAAGCGGCGGCCAAAGCCGAGGCGACCGCTTCCACGATCACCATTGACTGGTCGACGGTCAGGCGCCCGGAAGCCTTGAGCAGCCCGCGAACGTCGCCTCCGTCGACAAACTCCATGACAATGTAGGAAATCCCGCGTTCTTCGTCGGTCTCCACATCCATGACATTGACGACGTTGGAGTGCCGGATCTCGCAGGCAGTTTTAGCTTCACGGAGAAAACGGGCGAGGAACTGGGCGTTCTTTGCCGCGATTTCCTTTGGCAGAACCTTGATGGCGCGCTGAATATCCAAGGTTTCATGAGTTGCGAGATAGACCTCGCCCATGCCGCCTTTGCCGAGACGCTTGCCGATGATGTATTTCCCGATTTTTTCGCCGTCGGCGAAGATATGCCCGTCGCCGTTTTCGGGGATGGGAACCATTCCGCCGGCAGTTGACGAAGTTATCGGAGCCGCGCCGGCCGGAGGCGGCACGGGGGGGGGGCCGCCTCCGGCATCAAGCATCGTCATAGCCGTTTTGAATTCGGCGCCGTCCGGTTCCACCGGTTCGCCGGAAGTGTTGCCATGAAGTTCAGTTGTGTTGTTTTCCGGAATTTCGTTTTCGGACAAAGACTGCCCGTTCCTGGCGTTGTCATTCATGCGTTGCAGCCATTTTTTTACGTTCTGTTGCGGATATTCCTTTTCCCTATTGCAACTAATATACTAGATTTTTTGGATTACGGCAATCGTCACAAAGAGGGATTTTGAGTGGAAAAACATCCCCCTAAAGGGTGATTTTGCCTCTCAATCTTTCCCGGAGACCCCAAAAATGTTCTTTTTTTTCTTGAATCCTCAGGATATTGCGAGTATATTTTATTCAGTTTGAATTTCTTTCATTATCAGGCGGGGAGCCGATGGTCTTTTTGGGGCAATACAAAAATCTTTTTCACAACAAACGGGTTTTATCCGTCATTTCATTTTCGCTACTGTTCGGTTATGTACTGTCTTTTGTTTTTGAAGGACAGGTGTTGTATCAGATCATGGAATTTTTTCAGATCAAGGCAATTCCGTTTATTTTTTCCGCCATTTTCGCCACGCTGATCGGCCTACTTGCCAGCGGCGTTTGCTTTTCGCCTTTTTTCGGGGCCAAAAGAACCATGCTCGGCGGCATATTCGCGGCGGCGGCGGCGACGTTGCCGTTCTTTTTCCCGTTGCCTCCGATTGTCTGGCTGATTTCATTGTTTATCAGTGCGTTCGGCTGCGGAGTTGCGACGGCGGCATGGGGCTATTACCTGAAAACGTGCACTCCGAGGAACGAACGGTACAAAACCTGCGCCGACGTCCTGATTTATTCCAATATCATCATGATCATCAACAACGGGCTGGCCATCTATATCCATCCCATGGTCGGGCTTTGGATGAGCCTGTTCCTCATTCTCTCCGCCGGATATTTCACTCATCTGCTCCCCCGTGACGAAAAACAGCCGATGGAATTGCAGGGCGCGGTCCGGATACCTCTGACGAAGCCGATTTTGAGCTTGATGGTTTTTGTCGTCGCGCTTACGATCAATTCCGGGTTGATGTACCAGGTGTTCAATCCGGCGTACCGGGACCTCGAATGGCTGACCGGATGGTACTGGGCCGTTCCGTATGTCATTGCGCTGGCGGTCATGCGCCGGTTGCTGCAGAAGACAAACCGTCCGTATTTTCTGTACATCGGCATGGTGATGATCATGATGTCTTTCATTTTTTTCATGCTGACGACGCACAATGCGCCGTCGTATCTGCTCGTCAATACGCTGATGCTGGGCGCATGCGGTATTTTCGACCTCTTCTGGTGGGGGATTTTCGGCGAAATACTGGAATACAGCCGCAACATCGTCCGAACGGCCGGCATCTGCATATCGTCCAATGTTCTGGGGGTTCTGATCGGAGGAATTCTCGGCAATGCGATTTCTTTCGGCGGTGTTCAGGACGCTCACGTCGCGGTACTCGCGCTGGCGATTGTCTGCATCACGACCGCGATTCTGCCCCTGCTGAACATATTTCTGGTTCAGCTCCTCAAGAGCAATGTCTATTTGTATGCGTATTCCGCCATGCCTCAGGAAAAACGCAGTTTGGTCGTGGCAGGTATCCCCGTGCTGGCGCCGCTATCGGCCAGGGAAAAAGAAGTTCTGCAGTTGATTCTGGCGGCGCAGACCAACAAAGCCATCGCCGAAACGCTTCACATCAGTGAATACACGGTAAAAACGCATGTCAAAAATATTTTCGGAAAATACGATGTCACCAGCAGGGCGGAATTAATTACATTTGTCCTGAAAAACCAGTCCGATTCCCACGTTTGACGGCTTTTCACAAGCTCTGATCCTCCCTCTTTTCGCCGGAAATCATCCTTTCGGGGGATGTTTTTTCTCCCGAAATCCCTCTTTATGGCGATTGCCGGAATCCCGCGCCCAGTGTATAATTACTGCAACTCACGATGGGATTAGTTTATCACGAAAAATATGAGGACTCACATGGGACGATGGTTGATGGCGGCGGTCGCGGGCTTGGGAATGGCGTGGTATCTTTGCGGATGCGCCAATTTCATCCGGGGTTATGAAGACACGGAGGATCGGATGGAACGGAAGACCATCGGAACGAAGTATGATGTCCAATACGTACCTGACCCTCCGGTGTCCTCCGCATTTCCGGTCACTGCGCTGAGAGTGGAAAAACAACAGGTCAAAAAATATCAGGTCTTTGTTCATGGAGAACTCGTAACTCCATACGAAGGGTGGCGCAAGGCGTACGAAATACCATGCGGATTGATTCTGGCTCCCGTTTCGCTTTGTTCCCAGCTTCTAAGTGTTTTTTCATTCGGCATTTATCCGTTCTCCGTTTCCAGCGGAATTCAGAATTTGGCATTTACAGGGTTGAATCCCTGCCTCAACTGGGAATCCGAATCAAGAACGGAAAGACGCGTCTTAAGCTCCGAAGACAAACTAATTGATGAATTTCAGGAGGATAAGGGGACGCCTTTACCGAATATCGCGGTCAGCGTAGTTTCGGGCGAGATGTCTAAAAATTATATTACCGATAAATTCGGAATATTTCATTTAACTCTGGTCGGACTGAATGCCAAAGATTCCGTTTTCAATATGGCGCGGGAGTTCGATTTCCGGGTGGGGGATGATAAGCGGATGACGAGAAGATTGCTGATTACCCGGGAATTTGCCGGAAAATTGCTTCGCGCCCAGTCTGTTATCATCCAATATGAGATGGCTCCGACAGGGAAAAAACTGGTGGATGCCGTGAAGAAACTGGAAGAACTCAAATTCAATGACCTCGCCTATGCGTTGGAAAAACGGGAACTTGCCGGATACAAGAACAATTCCGCTTTCATGAAAGATTTCAACGACGCTTCGCTGGAATGAGGTGATTGCCATGCGGACAGGAAGTAAAGAACGCGGAGATGTGTTGATGGAATATGTTCTCCTTATGACGCTCATCATTGCCCCCATCGTCTGCGGCTCAAAGATGATATTCGATGCAGGTGGCGCGAACGGAAGCACGGCATCCGTTTCGATCGCGTTGGAAAAGGATGACGATTTCGGAATCGTCGGAAACAATTTTGTGAATATGTTCCGCCGGACATTCAGCGGGCTGGCATTGCCGGTTCCATGAAATACAGCACCATCAATACCATTCAGAAAAGGAAAGAAAAAAGCATGAAAGTCAACGACCTCAAAAAATCGCCGATCGCCCGCTGTCTCCGCCGAATACTCGGAGAAGAAAAAGGAGCCGTCATGATGGAGTATGTTATCGTCGCAGTACTGATCGCCGCCGCCTGCGTCGTGGCGGTTGCCATTTTCGGCAAGACAATCGTCGGGATGTTCGACGTCGCAGGGAAAGGCGCTTCAGCGCAACATACGGAGGCCAAGACGACCCTGGATCAAACCCAGACCGAGCAGACCAGCGGCGCACAGCAGGCCAGCCAGTACCATGATTCCATGCACAAATAAAACCGGGTGCGAATTTGCTCTCTTATGAATGGTTCGCATTGGCTGCGTCAACGCCGTGGCTGTTTTTTCTCTGCCTCGGTGATTGGCGGAAACGGCGCCTTCCCAATATCCTGACTCTGGGAGGGCTTGCCGTCGCACTTGCGTTCCGTCTCGGCTGGGGGGGGGCGTTTTTCATGGATGGAATACTCGGCGCGCTTCTCTGCGGGTTGTTCCTGCTGATTCCGATGCTGGTGCGCGCGGCGGGAGCCGGAGACGTTAAAATGCTTGCCGCCTGTGGAGCTGTGTGCGGCCTGGGCGGATCACTTCACTTTCTGCTTGCCACATCGCTTTCAGGACTTGTTCTTGTTATAGTGATGCTTTGCCTGCGAGCAGCGGACGGAGCAAGACTGAAGCACTATGCAAGAATTCTTTTCGATTGGCGGTATGACCGTTCCTCGGGCGGAAAAACCATTCCCTCGAGGGAGTCGGAAAAGGCAAGGATTCCATTCGGGATCGCCATTGCGGCCGGGTTGTGGACCGTGCTGGCGGTCACTTGCGCGGAGACGTTCCGATGAAACGCGACGACGGCAGTCTGTTGATGGAAGCGGTCGTCTGCCTGCCGGTCCTGCTGGTGTTGATTCTCGGCTGTATGCAGATCGCGCATATCTGGTTCGCCAGGCAGATTGTGCAATATGCGGCGTATTCCGCATCACGCGCATTGCTGGTGATTCCGGACGAAGAACAGGAACGGGCGTTGAAACCGGGAGGAAGCGCGTTCAAGGCGGCCTCGTATGTTTGCGCGTGGATTGCGCTTTCCCAACCGCGCGGCAGCCGTGAAGTTGAAGTTCCCGGATGGGGCGCTGTCCCCGGTTCCGGAGGGATGGAGGAAAAACTTGAATTGAATCTGGAGCATCCGGCAGGGAAATGGGACCCGATGGTAACGGTGAAATTTGATTTTCCGCTGGTCATGCCGGTCGCCGGGCATTTGATCGGCTGGGGCGTGAATCCGTGGGCGGACAAACGGGAATGGAGGAAACAGCATGCAGACGCGACCGGTGACAAGCATTCCGGCGAAACCATGCAGTATCCCTACATCCGTTTTGAAGAATCCGTGTCTCTGGTCAAACCGTATATCCTCTTGCCGTTCAAGGCAGATGGAGAGTGAATATTGAAACCATTTCTGAAACATCTGATCCTGAATGAAGACGGCGTGGCTTTGGCGTTCGGCATCACTTTTTTTCTACTGGCGTTTCTGCTGGGGATGTCCGTTTACGCGGCGGGAGAAACCGTCCGGCAGCGCATGGAGCTTCAGAATACCGCCGACGCCGCCTCTTATTCCGGGGCGGTCATTCAGGCCGACACGCTGAGCCGCGTCGCGTGCCTCAATCAGGCAATGAGTTGGACTTATGTGATGATGAACCGCCGGATCATGGATTACATTACCGACAAATGGCTTGAAAAGGTCGAGCAGGAATGGGATAAGGATTTCCATTCTGTTCGTGAGGGTTGGAATTGGCAGTCAACGTGCGGAACGCGAATTGAAGGAGGGGATTTCTGGGCGGGATTCGGCGGCAACCACAAGCAAATCTTTCTGAACCGCTCTCAAATGGTGAACATCGAAATGATCAAACAGGAAAGAAAAAAGGCGGGGGGCGCGGGTAAAGGTTATCGCCAACTGGCTTCCTTCATCGACCGGGACCGGAAAACGTTGCGGGCAATGCACCAGGCGGAATCCAGTCTTTTCTCGGAAATGCCGAAGCGGATTGAAAACGCCGTGAAGCATGCCGTTGCCGCCAATATTTCCGGAACGCCCAACGACGATGCCGCGGGCGGAGCCGGAATTTCCCATATCTTGCTTCAAAACGATCCGGATTCTTATACGGAAATCATGGAGAACCAGGAGAACCAGGAGCGGATTTTTCTCGTTTTCGGCGATTTTAAACCCGATACCGGAGATATTTCCAGGAGCGGAATCGATAAATGGTGGATCCGTTTTCCGGACGGAAAGGGCTTTCAGCGGGAATACCGCCAGAAAGCCAACCATCTGATTGCGGAATGGCAGTGGTTCGGCATCAAATATATCAATACCGGGACCGCCTGCGTCCCACATCCGAAAGGAACCGGATTCAACACCGTTCGAGGCGAAGACGTGAGGGATGACTATTTCCGTTGCGGACAGCCTGCCATGCCGTACCGCCTGAGCGAAGATTTTTTCGGCGAAAAGGGAGCGCTCCTGGTTGGAGTTAAACGTAAACTCAACAATCCGTTCGCTTTCCTGTTCGCTGGCGGAAGCCCGCGAGGGCTCTTCAGCGCATTTTCCATCCGGGACAGGCGCAGCATGTGGACGGCGTCCGCCGCGCGCGCGGGCTATGCGTCGCCGACCAATTCCAGGCGCGATGGGGCCTATGAGATTACGTTCCTCCCGGTAGCGGAAAAAGATTCATGGAATCTTTGCGAATCAGATTGGGATGCGACTTTCATTCCGGTCGGCGCCGCTTTCGACCAGGGGAAAAATCGCAGTTTCACGCCGCAAGGCGGAAATCCGCTGGCGGATATTTATCACAAACTTGCCCCCGGTTCCATTACGGCACCTGCCGGAATGTCTGCGGACGGTTCGTTGAATCTCGGCCGAACAAGGGAGGTTCTTCAACATTGATGAATATGCTGTATAAAACCGAAACCGGTTCTGTCCTGATGGAAACCGTGTTGGTGATTCCGCTCTATCTGGCGCTGTTGAGCGGAATATTCTGGATCGGCGACCTCGCTCTGCTTCGTTCCAAAATCACTTTTTTCGACCGTTTTGCGGCCTGGGGGAGCGGCAATCGGCACGGGCAGCGATCTTCCGGCGCATCTCAGGATTTATTGGAGATGCTTTTTCTCCGCTCCGCAAAAGTAGGAAAACAGAACATCGTGTCCGTGAATACGGCGGGGAATCACCCAGCCAATTCCTGGTCTTCGATTGTCGGCGCATCCACCGTTGTTTCCATCGAACCGCCGGTCTGGACCGATGCCTGGCGGCGTTCCGCGTTGACGCTGGCGGGAGTCGATGGTTCTTCGCTTCGCCGCCTGACGTTCCGGTCGCGGGAAGTCAGTGCCCCGCTCTTGCATCGCAACCTGATGCGGGCAAAAAATGATTTTCGTGAAAAATCCACGCCGCAAACATTGGCGGAAAGGCAGGAATGGCTGAATCGGGTATATGGCTCGCCATGGCCGGACGAATGGACGGAACGTCCACCATCTTCCGTATCCGGCTCAAATCCCTGCCTGAAATACGAACGCCACCACGCATTTGTGCAATGGAGTGAATGAGATGCCCCTGAAAATACTTTTCGTATGCGGTGTCCTGCTTCTTTGTTGCGGCTTTTCCATGCCGGTCAGCCGTACGGTCGATTATTCCGACTCGTCCGGCAAGTCGTGGGGGGAAACTGGAATCATGCCGGTATCCATTGTTACGGCACAACAGGCCTGGGAACTCGCGCTCAGAAAGGACGGCTGGCGTTTTGTCAAAACCGTTCCGGTTGACGCGTCATCCTGCAAACACATTGAAATCTGGGAAAAAAATACGATGGCGCTCATGCTTTGTCTATGGAGCCTTTCCTCCGGCGCCAGCGGGTATATGTGGGGAACCATTCAGCAAAACCGTAAATAATAAGGGAAACGAGGTGGCACATGCCGAAAAAATGGATATTGCCAGGGTTGCTTATGCCGATGTTGCTTATCGCAGAACCTGACACTTCACAAGAAAACATGCTGTTGGAATCCGGCGGGCAGGCATTGATCGTGCGTTCCGTCGCGATTGGTGATCCCAAGGCTGCGATTGCGGGTTGGTTCCGATCGGAGCCGAACGCTGAATTTGAAAAGCTCACTGCCGGAACTTTTGACGGGAAACGCTCCTATGAACTGTCCGATTTTTTCAATACATCGCTGATTTTCTCCGGGGCGCAGAGCGACCGAAACGGCATTACCGCCTTTTACAGTCCATGGCAAGATGCCATTCTGCTGGCGAAAACGGAAGGCGATGGGATCAATCGCCGTGTTGTCGATTTCGCATTCCTGACCGGAGAGACCTTTCGCGGGGAAAAATTCCAGGGCTCTCTGGAGGTCGTTACTCCCAAAGAGACGCCGCTTTCCATCGCTCTCTGGAGAGCTTATGCCGCCACGTTGGATCATTTCAATGCGCTTTTTCCGATTGACGGGGTACCGGACCTGAAGAAATGGGAAACGGTCGATCCGGCCGTGGAATTCAGCAACATCCGCCTGCGCGCCGCGGCCCGAACCATTCTGGCAAAAAAACTGATGATCGACGGCAATCAGAGCAATCTGGCCAACTGCCTGATGGCGCTCCGGGTTTTGCAAAATGGTGATGAAAGCCGGTTGCAAAAGTTTTTTGCCATGCCCGATCCAGTCGGATTGCGTGCGGCAATGGGAAAAATCCCCGCCGCCATCCGCCGCAATATCGAGCCGGTTTTTTCCCTCGTAACCGTCGATGCTTCCCTTTTCGCCTATCTGAACCCCGGCGCTCCGCGCTTTGTGTTCATCGTCAGTGTGGATAAAAACAACAAGTTCGGGTTGGAATGGTTCGATCTGAACGACGCGGCTGCTCTCTATCGGGCATGGGAGGTGGCAAAATGAAAAAACTCATATTCCTCTTTCTCTCTATTTCGACCTTCTTTCTTCTGCCTTCGGTGTTTGCAGATGAATCTTTCCCGTCCGGCTCCCCGTATGATTTTGTCATCGAAACGGGAAAGAATACAACTTCTTTTGTGGATGCGATGCTGGATTCCGGAACTGAAATCAATCGGCAGACAACGGGGAAAATCGCGGATTTTCTTACCAACAGCGCCATCTGGAAGAAACTTTCCGCCCGCGCACAAGAGTTTTTAAGTAAAAATGCCTCTGAAATCGGACCTTTGGTAAAAAAAGCAGGGTGGCTCATCAATATCATTGACCTGGCTCCATCTCTTTACAATACCGGGCTGTCATTTTTGCAACGGGATAAGGTGAAATTTATTGAATCATTCCGTGACAGCACCCTGAAGGTAGTGAGCATTGCTGGAGGATTGGCGGTCGGCGCGGTGGTAACAGCCGCGCTTCCGTTGGTTGTAACGACAAGCGGAATCGGGGCGGTTGCCCTTGCCTGCGGCGGAGCAATCCTTTCGGTAAGCATGTCCATGCTTGCGGATAAAGTCATCAAGGACAATTTTTCCCAAAAGATAGAATCGTTTGCGTCTTCGGTATATGAATCGCTGGTTTACAATTCCATCTTTTCAAGTATTCTCAAGAACGGCGAAGATTCATCCGGCGGAGTGAAATTGGATGCATTGCAATGGTAAAACGATCAGGCATGAAACATCATCGCGGTGCGGTCATGATGGAATATGTTATCATCCTCGTTCTGATTGCCGCTGCATGTGTCATTGCCGTAATCGTGTTCAGCCGGGCGATGGGAGGCGGATTCATCACGGTTTCCCGCGGTGTGTCTGTCGATCATTCCGCGGCGGCATCCGGGCAGCAAAAACAGCAGAAAGACCGCAATGATGATTTTCAAAAATCGCGTGAATATTCCGAACTGCTCTCAAAATGATATTCTACAACAATGCGCATGCGGAATGGCCCAAATATAAGTCACGGAGCGCGGGGAAATCCGGTGCCAATTTCCAAGATTGCCGAAGAACTGTGACTTAATATCAGAACCATGATATTCAAGGAAAATATAATATCAAAGATATACCGTTTGAATTACCGTCTCGAAAAAACCCGGAATCTATTATGCTGCAATAATCTGATGATCAAAGAAATCGTGCAAATATGAGATATTGTAAGCAATTCCATTTTGCCAATGAATTCAAACGCATGACTGGAGTGTTCCCCCACGCAGTTTCCGCTGCAATCATCAATAAACCGAGATCGATATCCCATTTTTTGAAGCTCAAATCATATTCGATCTCTTCCATGTGATCAAACTGATGAAGGAGAATTCCGCAAGACATATATCATCGAATTAGATGCTTGGTGGCGAGGCTGATTTAAACATCTCTAAATGCCGATATTTACCATGTACGCCAGTTATGGCAAAATGGCCTCGAAATTACTTAAGACGACCTCGAACAGTCCGAGGCATCATCCTTTTATTCGCGAAAGGTCGATTTTCTGAAGATTCTCGGATTTCCGCTGGTCGTCTGCGGAGCAATCCGTTCCTGGATGAACTCGCCCGGGTTGATTATGACAGGCATGTCGCCTCCGCCCGGGCTTATCAGGAACTGGTTATGCCAGTGGAATATCATCCTTTTCAACGGACGGCCTTCCGGGATTCCAGTGCGTCCTGTGGCTGAGTGAATTCAGCGGGGGAGCCTTCGACCACGCTGTTTCGATCGTTTCCTTTACCGGTTCGATGGTTTTTGCGGCTTTTTTGCGGGGAACGGAATCAGCTGCTATCGTCCACAATACCGCAACACAACAAGGTTACCTTCATGGCAATATTTCCCATATTTCCAAAACAACGAAAAAACAGCAAAAATCTACATCGGGTAAGGGCATGGCGTTGCCGCCATGACCTCCCCTAAGAACCGTACTTGA
>ENA-UOOK01001923-UOOK01001923.1-fermentation-metagenome-genome-assembly--contig:-NODE-1923-length-26565-cov-8.467673_pt1 | contig 26565 bp, 14 predicted proteins | sample MGYA00245777_ERZ724023 | MGnify/ENA primary metagenome ERZ724023 (study PRJEB28704, sample SAMN03018312) | fermentation metagenome | biome: anthropogenic terrestrial biome; feature: soil; material... | reverse complement strand
AGTTACTTTGTGTCTGTAGTCGGTACGAATATTACCAAGACGTCTGTGTAACTTTATTAATGTTCTTTTCCAGTTTTATAATGTTTCCTGTTTTTATTCTTACATATTATTACCATATCGTCTATAGCATCTTCAATGCTGAGCGTATGTTCAATTTCATAGTTCCCCTTAAGGAAACCTATCCCATTATATTTGCTTAGGTAATTGAACGCTTCTTTGCTGCTGAGATTATACCAGGAAGCAAATTCATTAATACAAACTACCAAATAATTAATGATATTTACTTGCTGTCTATCAATCAAACTGCCACCTCCTATGCTACACAGGGCAGACACCTCAGTCGCATTCATTTGTCACCACCCTGATTTATATTATACATAAAATATAGATTATTTGAAAGTTCCTCAGTGGAAACTTTATACTCATCGCCGGTTTTCATTTCTTTTATCACTAATTTCCCCGATTCCAATTCATTTTCACCGATAATAACTACATAGGGAATTCCCTGCTTATTGGCAAAGTCCAGTGATTTCTTTAGCTTTCTGTCTGCCATATCAATGTCGACTTTCAGTCCTTTATTCCTCAATTCAGTTGCAAGCTTCAGGCAGATCTTCTCTGTACCAAGCGGAATAATAAATAAATCAACTGGTAGTTTAGCAGTTACAGCGTCTTTAAGCACTAATGCCTCATAGATTACATCCAGCCCGAAAGTCATTCCTACAGCTGGATAGTCGACACCATTTTCAATAAATGCTCCGATGATATTGTCGTATCTTCCTCCCGCTCCTACACTGGACGTTATACTTCCGTCTATTAAAAACACTTCCCATACGGTTCCGGTATATATTTCAAGTCCTCGCGCAAGGCTTGGAGTAAATCGAAGTGAATTTCTGATTCCTAAAACATCAATGTATGAATTCAACTCTCTGAGTTCTTTTATTCCTTGATCAATCCACTCATTTTTTTGCTTTGAGACAAAAGCCGCTATCAGCTCATCTGGCTGCATTTTCATATAGTTAAGAAGGTTGTTGATTTTTGATACCGCTATTCCAAGCTGCAAAAGCTCTGATTCTACTCCATCAGCACCAATTTTCTCAAGCTTGTCAATGCTTAAAATGACATCAGAAACAAATGCCGGTTCGATGCCAACTGACTCGATGATTCCAGATAGAAGTTTTCTGTTGTTATAAGATATATAGACATCTAACCCTATCATTTTATACACATCAACAGCCATCATCATAAGTTCTGCTTCAGCCATTACCGATTTGACACCTACCATATCAACGTCGCATTGGACGAATTCGCGATTCCTTCCGGTTTTTACAGGTCCATCTCTATACACCTTTCCGATTTCATATCTTTTAAAAGGCATTCTGATTTCCGGATTCATCCCTACCAACCTAGCAAAGGGCACTGTCAGGTCATAACGCAAGCCCAACTCTCTCCCACCCTGATCATCTAATTTATACACTTCCTTGAGAATTTCTGCACCTCCTGCATATTTCGAAGCCAATACACCAAAATAACAAATAATCGGTGTTTCAATTGGCTGATAACCGTATTTCTCAAAGATAACCTGGAGCTTTCGTATAATCTCCTGCCTTACTCTTTGTTCCCGGGGCATAAAATCGTATGTACCTTTTAAATTCCTTAATTCGATTGTCATTATTATTGCCTCCTGTTTTTTGTAAAATAAAAAACCACCCAAGCATTTTATTTTTCATGCCCGGATGGTGTTTATTGTTAATTATACTCCACCACAGACACAAACGCATATAGCGCTTGCACCTATGGTTTATTTCATAGCTACAAGCGCTGTTTGTGACGATGAAGTTGATTAAGCATTATAGTAGTTTTCATTATGCGAACTCCTAATTAGTATTGAAAATATAATAACACTAAACAAAACTACAATCAATATTTAATAAATTCTCAGGTGCTTATATTCCTGAATCATATTCACCGAGATATCAGTTTATATAGGGTTTTTTGTAGCAAAACAACTCACATATAACTATTGCGAGCTCGTATTCAGAAGAAGCCAATTTTTAGTTTACCCAGTTATCTCCTTCAAGCAGCTTCAACGACCAAGCATGCTCATAATCCTCATTCCGGTAGAAATTTACGGTCAATGCTGCGGGATGATACACTATGCTCCACATGGTTTTTTCGTATTCATTCTTTCCGATTTCACGGAAATTGAATTGTGCCACCGATTTTAGCGCATCACGCACATCAATCTCATTCATCACGCTACCGGACTTGTTCAATGTCTCAGTCAGTATTCCAAACCGTACGTGCGACTGCTCTGAACCGATACCATACTTGTTACTGTCTGTCAGATAATGATTTGTGACGACATTGGTTTTGGTAACAAAAATTTCGTTATCGATATATTCCACAACTACACTCTCTCCTCCGGCATCACAGATCGAATAGTGGTGTGCTGATCCGATGGAAGAATTCATATCATATTGTTTCAGAAGCAAGATCGCTTCATCCACCGTCGCTGCTTTGTCAAGGAGCAGACGAATTGCAGTGGTTGTTGTCAAATCGGGCTTTGCTGTATCCTGATGGGTTTCAGCTTTGTCTCCCGCCATGAGGTCAGCAATCATCAGCCCTTTTTCGTTCATCCCATCAAGCGGTACATAAACGGCGGCTAGTGCCATCATGCGATCCATCATCGAACCATCCGCTTGCCAGTCCTTATCGAAGCCAAGAAAATCAAGGCAGCAGGTAGAGATCGATTCGTAGCCGTCATTTGGACGAGTACGCACAATCATCGCTGAACAATCTGCCCAGTCATAGTTACGCCCAAAAAGCACATCACCTTCTGTAGTTTTAACTGTTAGTGTACTACATCCGAAATCGCCTGCCTCAATACTGTTGTCCGGCTTATAAAAGCCATGTGACAGGAAGGAAGTCAAATAATCAGCCACTGCCGCATCGCTTGAAGCCCCGCCCTGAGCGAGAAAGTCGTCAAAGCCGTAATCTCCTTTGTATTCAAGAGAATATAGCCCTGTATCGAGTTTTGTAATGGTGTTCGCCGCAATAATTTTTGTTCCAAACATTGACCATGCGCCAACCAAAAAAATAGCGACAATCATAATCAGCGAAACAAGTAAAATCTTTATGAGCTTTTTCATTTTATGTCTTTTCATAATCTTTTCCTCGCTATATCATTAAGAGAATTCTATATTTGTCCCATTGTTAATAATAACGAAAGAATTTATGAAAAGTTTGCATCTCTTTTCTTGATGAATATTTTTACTACCTTCAAGAAAGCTCATTTTTTATTGTCGATAAATAACAACAAAAACAAAGGAAGTGCTCGTTAACTATTTTGTATTAAGGCTTAACAGGGAGGTCTCACACATACCATCTTGAGAATTTCTGCATCTCCTGCATATTTCGAAGCCAATACATCAAAATAACAAATAATTGGTGTTAGCGTTGGCGATACCTGAACAGTCACGACTTTAGCAGAGTAGCCACCGAATAATCACCCTTATACAACAATTCAATGCAATCAATAGCACAAACTTGTTTTTTTATAATTTTTATGCTATGTTGTTTGTAGAGGTGATTTTTATGTTAAAAAATAAAAGCGAACTGCGAAGCCGTGATCTATATCTCAACAAGCTAATTGCATTTCAGGACACCGAGCCTGTAAAAATCATAACGGGAATTAGGCGCTGCGGTAAGTCCAGCCTGTTGAAGCTGATGGCACAACATCTGCTCGATAGTGGCATTATGGAAGAGCAGATTATCGAGCTCAACTTTGAATCAATGAAGTTTCGAAGGATGGATGTAGAAGCGCTGTATCAGTATGTGAATGAGCTCCTCCCAGACGGAAAACGCGCTTATCTCTTCCTTGACGAGATTCAGCGTGTTGATAAGTGGCAGGATGCTGTCAACTCATTCCGGGTCGATTTTGACTGTGATATTTATGTGACCGGCTCAAACGCCTATCTGCTTTCTTCGGAGTACGCAACTTATCTTGCAGGGAGAAGCATTGAGATTAAGATGCTCCCGCTCTCTTTTTGTGAGTTTATTGACTTTCATGGTTATACCGTTGAGGAACGAATAAGCCCATCAGGTAGAATCAATAAGTACATTTATGATGCAAATGGTGAAGGCTATGAGCCTAAAGAACTGCTGGAGGCCTATCTAATGTTTGGAGGTATGCCCGGAATCGCCGATATTGGGCTGGATACTGATAAAGCGTTGACTCTACTGGACGGGGTATACTCTACCGTGGTTGTGCGTGATATTTTGGAGCGTGAAAAACGCAGAGGACAGCGACAGATTACGGATCCGGATCTACTGAGAAAGATCATCATGTTCCTTGCTGACAATATTGGCAACATCACTTCCATCACCTCCATCACCAATAAGCTTATCCATGAAAAGCTACTCGACAGCAACCGTAACGGCAATCCGTCTGTCCATACTATTCAGGCTTATGTTGGGGCTCTGTTGGAATCCTATGTGTTTTACGAAATTAAGCGTTTTGACATTAAAGGGAAAGAATACTTACGAACCCTCGGTAAGTATTACATTACGGATATCGGGCTGCGTAATTATTTACTTGGTTTCCGCGATATGGACATAGGGCATATAATCGAAAATATTGTTTATTTCGAGCTTCTACGCCGTGGCTATGATGTTGCCATTGGGAAGATCGGCGACAAGGAAGTGGACTTCATAGCCACCAGTGCTGGCGAGAAAAAATATATTCAGGTAACAGAATCCTTGAACGATTCGGGTACAAGAGAGCGGGAACTTGCCCCGCTCAGAACGATACGAGATAACTACGAAAAGATGGTCATTGCCAGCAACATTGATTTTCCTATAACTCAGGACGGGATAAATATAATTAAGTTAACTGATTTTCTTATGAATAGCTGAGACAGTTACTAAGTGATTTCAGCTCCACAGATGTAAGAAATGATCCGAACTATCTAATTAACTATTTTAAAGGAAAATACATCGCACTTCCATATATTTACTTCACTAAGCTTTTTAATGTGGAAGCAAAGGGGGAAGAATGATGTATTGTAAAACCTACTTTTGTGTCTGCGAAGGGCAACATGGTAAGGAACTTAAGTTGAATGTTAGATATAGCATACATTCAACTTAAAATCCTTACCCTTTAACCATCTGAGAATGCCTTCCTCACTTTGAAAGCAAATTATACATCACCTGCGCCATTTCGGCTCTTGTGGCTTTATCGCCGGGGCTGAGCTTTTCGTTGTTACCAACGATGGTTCCGGTCTCCACAAGCAGCGTAATGGCTTCTTTCGCCCATATGCTGATTTCATCTGCATCAGTAAAGTTAGTGAGGGTCTTGCCGGAGCTGCCTTGGGGGAGCCTGTCAATAACCCTGAGTGCGTTATACAGCATGGTGAACACCTCTTGGCGTGTAATTTCATTGCCCGGTGCAAACAGGTTATTACCTACTCCCTGAGATATCCCAAGCCGCTTTGCCGCAGCAAGATAACCTGTATAATAGGTATTACCTCCATCGCTAAAGTTATCCGCAGGATTTTCATCCGGAGCTATTTCGTAAGCCCGCATCAAGAGCGTTATAAATTCACCTCGGGTAATCATAGCCTTTGGACTGAAGTTTCCATTTCCGGTACCCAATGTTATCTTCCTTGCAGCGATAAAGTCCACGGCTTTTTTGTACCATTCACCTGCAGCCACGTCCTTGAAGCTTACCGGATTATATACCACTGCATAATAGCTGAAATGGGTGGTAATGAAAGTCACCGTCCCGCTAATCGGGTCATAATGACCATTTGGTACTGATACGACGCGACCGCTGCCGTCAACATACCATACAATAATGCTTTCTTGATTTAAAAGCTCCTCTGCAGTTGGAATATAGGGTATGGTTACTGTAACAGGCACAGCAGGGTTGTTCCAGTCGACCGGTTTTCCGTCCAGTGTAAGAGTGAGTTCAACTAAAGGACGGTCACCAAGGGTTTTTCTGATTTCATCGGATAGCTTTGTCTTATCACCCGCAGCGATGCTGATGCCCACTGTCTTTCCCTCTAACCCTGACATTCCCGACAACATGCCGGGTTTTATTTTGACACTGCCTACAGGCGTTTCGAACGTCAGTGAAGCTTTCCCACTACCGCCGGAAAGCGTTGCAGCTAACATTTCCAGAGTATAAGTATTCACGCCAGGTATGGAAGGAACACCGATAACTGTATTTTCATCTCTCCCGAATATTTCTTCAGCCATTTCTCTCAAGTCAACCGAAGCCTGACCGGTTTGGCTATTTACTGTAATAGGTACCTGGGCATCTTGCGAGCCTCCGGTTGCATCTATATTGGCGTAGTAGGACTTAGTTTGATCTGATTCACCTTTACTATCGCCCTTATCCTTGCCATTGTCACTGTCATCCTCATCGTTGGGGTCGTTTCCATTATCATCACTGCTACCGTCAGAGCTGACTGTTGAAAATTCAAGTTCGTAATCTTCTTGCAGTGCCTTATCGTCATTTTCGACCGCACCACCTGGAACAATAAGAGAATAGGTTGTGTCGCTGCTTAGGTTTCCTTTCGGCTTGACCACAAGCCATTCACCTTGAATAAACACCGATATGGGGATTTTTGTATCATTCGGTCCGATCAAACGAATATCCATATATGTAGGTCCTTCGGATACATTCTGGTTGAACTTCAGACGGATGTCGGTATCCAAGGTTGTTTCCTCCATTCCGTTACCGGGATAGGAGAAAGACACCTCCGGATTTCCGGATGTGGTGGTAAAGCTCATGGTATAAAGCTCATCAATGACATGCCCATAGTCATCGCCCAACGCATTGACAGGTAAGGTTAATGTGTACCGGGTATGATTCTCCAGAGGGCTCAGAGGTGTCACTGTCAGGATGTCACCATCAAGGGTTTTGTTCACCTCTACCTCATTCAAATCTTCATCTTCCAGGATGATTGCATCAAACCCGGTGCCTTCGTTAACCGTCATATTAAAGCTTAAAGTCACAGCCGTATCAACGACCACCTTCTCTTCATCAAGGCCGGGAGTCGTACTGATTACCAATATTGGCGCAGGCTCTAAGGCAAATTCCCATTCATTGTCCTCTGTGGATTGCTCATCTATGTCCTCCGGAACAACAGCCTCTAAGACCATATTGATTTTACCGGCCACGTCTTTTTGCAGGCCACTTGCCGGGAAAAGAAAATTAATGGGGAATTCCTGCCCTGGATCCAGCTGCTTTATGGATTCGCTTTTTAAAATCTCACCGCTTTCAACATGGGTCAGCCTTATTTCTATGTCATTAAGGACTTTACTGCCATCATTTATAATGACAGCACTCAAAATATAGTCATCCTTTGCCGGGTTTTCACATATCAGATCGGTAATACCAACGTTCGCTGTTTTGATGTTCAGATTAATTGTATTGTTGTTTCCATCTTTTTCGGTGATGCTTTCAAGAGAACGAACAACAGCGTATAGATTGTATTCGTCCATTTCCTCAGAAGGTACCAGCCATTCTATCTCCACGTCCACGGATGAACACGCTGCGATGATCAGTTCATCCGATGAAGCAATAAATTTACCACTTAAAGCGGGGTTACCGTCATATAATGCAACAACAGCTTTTTCAGCAAAGTCTCCTTGATTCAGGGCAGTGGCAAAAACGGTTGCCACTGTGCCCGGCATCGGCATTCTGGTAGAAAGCTGTAAGCCTTCTTCTTCGTCAAATTTAAGGTCATGCCCGGGTATATAGGTTAGCATCTTAAGATCAACCTTATCGCTGACGTTTTGCTGTTCGACCAGCTGCTCCTCGCCGTCAATTTTCACGGGGACAATCTCGGTGATGATTTCTGCTTGAGAATAAGCCACAGCAAGCTTCCCATCATCGGTAAACAACGGTTTAAAATTGTGGATAAACCCTACATCTTCGCTCAAGGTGATCTCACCGCTCCATACTCCCTTATCTACATCGTAGAAGGATGCGCATAAGCTTTGGGCTTTGTTGCCACCTGACTTTTTGTAGACCAGAGCAACTTGGGGTTCTGCCCCTTCCTTAACCGTTAGCTGATAATCGTTTGGCACATTCTCAATTAGTTGCAAGGCTTTATTTTCTCCGTTTAGCCCCTCTCTATAAATCACTTTCCCATCCTGAACCCAGGTGATGAACCATTTCCCGTCAACATAAGCTGCTTTTGGATTCAAGTCGTTTAGTTCATTGGTCGATAACCGGATGGCATCTTCCCATGTGCTTCCATTAAGTAACCTTGCGAAAACCTCCCGGTCCTCCGAGGTGGACATATCATTATCCATATCCAGAGTATAAAGCAGCAGGCCTTGATCCTGGTGCATCGTAAGGTGTGAATCCAATACCGAAGGCAAGGAGCCTTGAATTTCTTCAGGAGCACTCCAGCCGCTTCCGTCCCATGTGGAGAAATAAAGGCTATCGCTATTTTCGGGCGCTTTTAGTTCTGCCATGTCTTCTCCCAACGTAAAGCCCAGGCCCTCGGATTTAGTCCACACCAGCAGAGCGTTATCTCCATCCGTAGCAAGTCTTGGGGAGTGATCCAGTTTATTATCGTTCGTTAATGATACGATTAGAGGAGTGCTGTCGGAGTTGTAAACACCGGCTGTGACACTAATCTCCGAGTTGTCCAGCATAGCACTCAGGCCTTCCTCTTGTGATATCTCTTTAGAAATATTCTGCCATGCCATGAGCGTACCATTGCTGACAGATGCTGCAGCCGGGCTGAAATCGGCGGTTCCGTCCTCATCAAACCAGGCAGGATCACTCCACGTACCGTCCTTTAATATTCTGTAACGCAGCTGGGTCCGGTTAACAGCGTCACGATCCGGATTGTCATCGATCCAAATCAGCCATAGCTCGTCGCCGCTTTGTACCAACTGAACGTCAGCTCTGGGGTAGATATTCTCCATAAGAACATCGGTCTGGGGCTCTGGCTTTGTGCCTGCCAGCATGAAAATGCCACCGGTGGAGGCTCTAGTTCCGGCTCTGAACATGAGCTTTGTTGATTCGTTTCCACCAAGCCAGACAGACCCTCTGCTCAGGTAATTCCTGTCTGTGAGCTTTAGACCGGAGCTCTCTGCCACCTGTTCAGCTTCAGGATCAAGCGGCATGAATCCGAGCATTCTTCTGACAACCTTTTCCTTCTTATTGTCCCAATGAGCGCTAAACAGCTGTTTATCATATAATGTAGTTGAGTAAGTTAAAAAACTGGCTGTCACCATGGCGTTAATGTCTACATTAGCCTCAATGTATCCTGTGGGAATGTGAACCTCTGCAGGGATAAATGCTGATACAGAGCCTACTACTTCACCCAATCCATAGGATCCTGTCACCGAAGCTTCCACTCCGGGGCTGAAGCGTATGATTCCGCTGTATTCCCTGTCTCTGCCAGCTTGCCTGTCGATAATAAGAGTTCCGCCGACATAGGCGCCCAATTCAAGCTTTCCTTCTATACCTATAACTCCGGCAATTTTATATCCTGTTGACCAGAATTTGCCTCCATATCCGTCCACGTCAATAACCAGGTATTCAGTCTTCCATTCTTTGGAATTCCTGTCATACGAGATGATTACCACGCCTTCTACTTCTATTTCTACTTCAATACCGACAGCCTTCACTTTTTTTATGCTTTTTTTGCCTTTAAAAGGTGCCGATGTTTTTTCCTTATACATATAGTTAGCTTCACCGCTAAAGTCCATTTCAGCTTTGGGCGTATCAACTTGCTTGTATATAATACCGGTAAAAGCGGGCATGTCACTACCAATACCAAAACCGGATCCATCCAGGAACGGAACCCCATCAAGAAGAGGTATGCTTCCTCCCGTTATTTCGTTAAAGGGCGTTGCCAGCGATAGCTCATATGTCCCATCCACATAACGGACAGAAACATCGCGTCCTAAAAGGGTTGGCTTTGGGAGTACCTCCACAGGGTAATACCACCAGTTGCTACTGATACCGTTCTTGGAAACCATACGGACCATAAGGTTATCTCCCACCCGGAGGACATTCCCCGGGCGCCATTCGAACTTGCCTGTACCGGAGGTCATGTGTAGTCTGCCACTGCTCGACTTAAGCTCGTAATATCCAGGCTCCAGACTGTCCCAGCTTCCCTCTACGGCGAAGCTTGCACTTCCTACATCCACACCCTCAATATAATATCTTTTTAAAACATCATAATCGACCAGTTTATCAATGCCTATCCGGGCTTTAGATCCCGTCTTCACCGGCGGTCTTGTTTGGAAATCTCCCAGGTTACCTACATTATAGAGGACTCCGACGCCAGAAGCACCGGACTCACTAAATCCCTCCAACTGAAATTTATAGTATCTTAAAATGGGGAATTGCTCTTTTATGGTATAGACATATTCATTTAAGGATGGTATCCATTCCCGCTCTGCCACCTTCCTTACCCCATCAACAGTAACATTCAGGTATTCGGCCTCGCTATAAATCTCTCCTTTTCTTGTGTCATACAGCTGTACTCTAAGAAAGCTGAAGGAGCCATTTCGTGTAATTATGACCGGCTCTCTGACTGTAATTGTCTCGGACGAGTTTTTATAGGTGAAAACCAGCTCATAGTTTCCGAGATGCCCTGATTCCGGTGTAAAGGTAAAGGTATAAGCGTTTTTGGCATCGGAAGTAATCTTCTCATATTCCTTTTGCAAAACCCCGTGTTTATAGAGACTCACACCAACAGTTTCGCCCGTTAAGGGTATCTTTTCACACTCAAGGCGGATATTATAGGTTAGAGTTGGAATAGGCCAAGCGCTTGTAATATAAAGGTTATTTCTCCCATCTCGGGAGACAGTCATTTTTACATCCTGTATTGGTAAAATATTAATTTCCTTCTCAAATTCGTAGCTAAACCCCTTATTATCATTAACTTTCAGCTTAACTAAGTAATTTCCGGGTTTATTAAAAATATGTTCCGGGTTTTTTTCGCTACTAAAGCTTCCGTCAGCAAAATCCCACTCGTAAGAAATAATTCCATGATTCTCAAATTTAAAAAAGCTTTCAATCCTGTCAGCATTTAATCTAACAGTTTTTCCAGTCAGTCCTTTGTCCGGTACAGTCAATAAATTTGATACCGGTTCAAGCTTTTTGTCTGTAATAAAGAAGTATTTGTAGTCATCGTTGGTTATATCACCCTCGCCTTTGTATGCTCCCTTAGGGATATGAATGAAATATACTTCATCTTCATAAAACTCTGCGTTTGGCGTGAAAATCGCTTTGTTTCCGCTTTCTTCTCCATGGAAGCTCACCGGATTTCCCTTTGAATCAAGGAATTTTATATCAGAAAAAGCCGGGCCTTTTGCTAATTGTCCGGAAAACTCAATTTCAACCGCCTTATTTACGGGGACATCCCTTGCACCATCTGCAGGCGAGATCTGTTTTATACCCAGCTTATTTTCTCCTGTTTTGAATGACAGTTCAAATTCCAGTTGTGAGGGGTTGAAAACCGAAAAATGAGGTCCGTATAGCGTATAGACCGTGTTCGGCTTTAAGGGCTGGAAAGGTACAAGATTCAATTTATTTCTGTCACCATATAAGCTGCTTCTTTCCCTAAGCGGCACATTATTTCCGGCTTCATCCTTCAGCCAGAGCATTATATAATAGAATTGTACCGGCTCAGTAAAGCCAACATCAATACTCTGGTGAATATCGATATCCGCCTGACCCTCTTGTGGGTATACGCTGGCTATTTCCAGAAAGTTTATCCAGCGTTTTGTTATGAATTGTATGGTTTGCGCTTTGTTTTGATTAGTGTAGCGATCTTTAACAAAACCGGCAGGTATAATAAGTCTGTATACCAGTCCTTGGTCCAGCGGTTTTTTGAGTTTAAATGTAATCGTACCATCGGTAAGACCCGTACCGATCATGTCAACTTCTCTTCCGTAGCTGTCCTTCAGCTTGGGATAGTTTTTGTAGCTTCCCATAACAATATCACTGTAGTTAAACTTTATGGATATTTGTGATAAATTCAAATCAACATCTTTTTCACTGTTCATAGGAGTGGAAGAAACGACTTCAATTGTCCTGACAGGTTTTTGTTCAACACAAATAGGTATTTTAACATCTTCCATCAGCGGATTTCCGTATTTGTCGCTCAAACATACTGATGGAATAACAAGCTCATAGCTCGCTCCAGGTTTCAGGGGGCTCATCAGATCAAATATAATTTCGTCATGCCATGTTCTCGCCCAAAATGATGGCGCATCCGGGCCGGCAATAGCAATATATTTACCGGAGAAATACTGATATTCAAGCTCCTCGTCAAAGTTTACATAGAACCTGGTAGTATTCCAGGGAAGCTCCGGGTTATCAAAAGGAGTATCGTAGCTTTTCAGTCTTGTACCATCCTCGGTGGCAAGTATGCTGATTATACTCGGAGGCGTGGTGTCAGGAAGAGCCATAACTGTATATGTAAAGATTTTGCTTTCCTCTGTACTGCCCTTACTAAAAACAGCGGTAAGTGTCACCGCTTTGTGCCCCTCGGTATATTCGGGTCTTTCTACCTCGCCGCTATCTGATATGAACTGCGGGGTATTTGATGACCAGGAAATTGCAGACCCATTGGGTGCTGAATTTAGAAGAACAAGACTATCCTTGATGGAAAACTCGGACATATTTTGCCCCAGCGTACGGGAAATATCAAGCCACTTGATATCAGCTGCCACAGCTTCTGCGTCTGTCTGGGGTAATTTCTTGACCGTCAGCTCAAAAGATTTCTCAGAGCTTTCATTACCTTTGGATATCTTTGCGGTTAGAATGATTTTCTTTTCCCCCAGTGAAAAAGCCGGCTGTGTCACCTCTCCATCGTTACCGATAAAGCCGGTATTGGAGGACGTCCAACTGATGGTGCTATCTTTCGGTCCTTTAAGAGGCAAGTATATATCTATTGTGATATTGTTAGGATCGGAGTTTTTATTGCGGATAATATCCCAAGTGAGCCAATTATAATCAATGCTAATGGCTTCTTGCTCCGTAGGATTAAGCGCCTTAACTGTAACAGTATATTTTTTGATGATACTCGCTGAGCCTTTGTTTATTTTGGCAGTCAGCTCCACTGTTTGATCCCCTTGGGTATAGGAAGGCTTTGTCACTGTGCCATTTATGGCTATCATGCTCTGATTGGCTGATGTCCATGAGATCGTGCTGCCATATTGCCCGGTAGTCGGTAAGGAGAGGTTATCTGTCACATTACCCCAGTCATTATTTCCATTTAAAATCCGTTCATCGTTCAGCCACAAACTGTCTGCCGAAACGGTAGATGCGTCCGAAACTCTGACCGTTACGTTGATAGTTACCGTCTCGGTGTCGGTGCCTTTGGATAAGGTCACTGTAAGGGTCACCTGCTGATCGCCGCCCGCCGGAGTTGGAAGCGTAACAGCACCGTTTGCTGCATTAACATGAATATTGTCCGAACTCCAGCTTATTGCACTCCCGTTGGGACCATTTGACGGCAGGTTTAGAGTTGTTGCCACATTGTTTAATGCGCTATTACCATTTAAAAGCATTGCTTGGCCCGATCCGTTTATTAGCCAGTTAATATCGAAGCTTACACTGTCCTCATCAGTTGCTGCAAGCTGCGCTTCTGTCTCATCAATCGACCCGCCTTTGGCTATGGCTTTAACATGTGCCACTCCAGTGTATTCAGCACTTAATGTAACGGTGGCATTTCCTGAGCCATCAGTGAACGCAATATATTGATCCAAAGAACCAAAATCAGTAGAGAATTCCACCGGTATCCCCACCATGGGGCCGCCCGCCCCTGATACATTGGCTGTTAATGTGCTGTGCAACACTTCTCCTGAGGGAACAGCCGATAGCGTCACATTGGAAACATCATAAAATTCGTATATTTTACGGTCGATGGGTGTGGAGTCGTTCTTGAAAGACCAGTTATAAATTGAGATGTTTTCCTGGGCATCTCCCATAGAGCCCATAAAGCCTGCATATACTTCCCGGATATCGTCTACAGTCAGCCCTCCTCCTGCACCGGTAAGCATTTCACCCAGATCCACGTTTTCCGCCCTAAAATGCATATAATAAATGCTGGGTCTTTCATCAGAAGTCGCATACCATACTTCAAGGACCTGTGCAGTACCATCATACTCGATCCACACAGTATAATCATCGAACGGAATATCTGCACGGGTGCTGCCTATTCTTGAGATCTCCGTACCGCTGTTGTAATCCCCGTTATAAAAAGCTTTTGTTGAAATATCAACATAATTGTAGCCTTCCTGTCCTGCGCCATCGCCATAGTAACGACTTGTTACAAAACCGATGCTTAAACTGGGCTGGATACTTGAATCATCCAAGCTTTGTGCGTATACTGCATCACTCACCGTTTGCAGTGTAAAGGTAAAAGCACCGCTTTTATCAAGATCCGAATAACCGGTCAAATTCTCATTTTGGAAAGTAAAGACAGTGCTAAATGAAAGGTCGCTGCCCAGACGAACCTTATTTTTCGTGAAGACACTACCTCCTGCGCTGCCGGTTCCGCTATTGAACTGCAACGCACTTATAGCCTCTCCGTTTCGATTTGTAGTATTTACAATACCTGATTTGCCGTTAAACTGCAGCCTGTCGGTATTGCTGAAATCCTCATAGTAAATGGCAAGAGGAAACTCTTCTATTGGTGTTACAACGAAACTAAAGGTTTTATCGCCGGACGCTCCGCCATAGGAAACAGTAGCTGTAAGGGTTACCGTCACACTCGGCTGCCCCTTTGCCGGCCGTGTTACTACCCCGTTGGTTGAAATAACATCCGGATTGGACGAACTCCAGGAAATGGCGCAATTCCCTACTTGCATATCATAGTAATAATAAGAACCGGACTCCGTCGGCATATAAAGATTTGTTTCAACACTTGCCGGGTTGTTACCGTATAATATGTACTCATTTGTTAAAAGTACTTCCTTGCAATAAGCTACACGGTCCTCATATGTAGGGTATTGAGGATAAACTTGCACCTCATATGTCCTCACAGCAGTTATGTCCCCTCTGGTAATTGTCGCTGTAAGGGTCAACGATGCATGTCCCATGTAACTTGAAAAAGCAGGAGGATACACGTTACCGATGGTATCGCCGATGGTTGAGATAATTGCTTCGTTAGTGGACTCCCAGCTTATGGCGCTTCCATTGGGTCCTGTTGTTGGCAGATTCAAATAGGAGTTCCGAATATCATCAGAAAATATCCCATAAAATACTTCGTTATAAATCCAATCTGCATCCGCTACGAGCAACGCTTCCTCTTCCTCTTGGGTTGATGCGATTACCATAAACGCCTTGGCGTCCTCGTGGTCTCTAATATTACTGTCTCCGGCACCTTCTCCCAGGAGAATTAGCGGATCGGCTTTGATCCAAACAGGATTTGGTCGACCTTCTCTTTCAGCCAAATCATTCGGCTGCACGCCATTTTCTGATGCAGATTGCTTGTCCGCCATGCTCATGCCCTCTTCTGCACAAGCCTGGATAAAACCTCTATTTTCAGAAAACGATAGGGGTAAGGCGGTTAAAATATAAACAAAAACAAGTATGATACTGATCGCTTTTTTAAATTTTTTCATGGAACCATCCCTCCGGTTGCAACATAAAGTCACAATATGGTATAATCACTTACGTGTGATGTAATGACTTGAGTCAACGACTATAGTCATTATATAATGCTTTTAAATGCTTCGTCAATAATGAAAAAGCTATTAGTACTTTATTGCTGCAAAACATCAAATAAGACAGAGGTGAAGCACAAAAAAAGCTCATAATCCTTGAAAGGTCATACTTCTTATATAGAAATATTGGCAAAGTGTTGATTCGCTAAACATCTTAGAATGCGCTGTTTTCAAGGAACTTAGTTTTTATGCTTCAGCTATGCATATAAAAACAAGAATTTGACATTTTTCAGCTGTAAGGTTTCGCTATTTGGTTGTGGGTGAAGCTTACTTTAGAATGTCGCAGGTGAAAAGAAATGATAAAGAAAAGCATGAGCAAAAGAAAACTGCAAGCAATGGAAACCAAAAAGAAAATTTTTGAAACTGCCCAGCATCTGATCTTAGAGCACGGCTTTGAAAATGTAAGTGTAGATTCCATTGTAAAAGCTGCAGATGTATCTAAAGGAACTTTTTATGTGCACTTTGAATCAAAGGATGCCTTAGCAGCTGCTTTGATTCATGAATACACAAGCACAACAGACAAGGATTATAAATCCTTTTTGACAAATCTTCCCGACCAAACTTCGGTCTTTGATACTCTTCTTTTGTTAGCAGAAGAAATCACTGAGTTTATCGCTACGAACATCGGTTTGGAGAATATGCGTGTACTCTATAAAGCTCATCTGACAAAAACTATCAACACAACACCTGCAATGAGCTATGACAGGGATCTTTACAAAATGTTCACCGAAATTTTGGAAAGAGGCATCCGCCAGGGCAAACTACGAGAGGACATACCTGTTGAATTTTTCTCAAAACACCTGATTATGGCCATCAGAGGAATTACATATGAATGGTGTATCCGGTTCCCCGATTTCGATTTGAAGAAGCAGGTTCAGGATCATTTTAAAATACTGCTGTATGGATTAAAAAAGTGACAATTGCTATTCAGCTTACGGTTTAAACCTGCTATTATAGGGTTTCTTAACAATGAAATATTCCTATATAAATATTCTTCTTTTGAAATACCGTCCGGTAATCCTCCGAGAGAAGTTATTTCTATCTCGAAATGCTTTCTTTAAAACCCAAGTTGTATTTTTCTCTCTTACTCATTACACCACCTCGCAGATATTTTTAGTAATATTGTAGCATAAATGGTTACGAGTGTAACTATAAGCCTATCGTTTCATTTACCGTTGCATTTTGCAACGATAATTCATTTATCGTTGCAAATCGATTGAAACGATCATTTTAACTGCCATTTTGGAAATAGGGGAATACAAACAGAATGCTTTTATATAATTTACATTCATTTCCCTAGACAGTCCGACAAATAGCTTCTCAATTCTTCAATTGCTATAGTTACCTGCTGCATAGTATCACGTTCTCGTATCGTTACTGTATTTTTCGCAAGCGTTTCATCATCTATCGTAACTGAATAAGGTGTTCCAATAGCATCGCCTCTGCGGTAGCGTTTACCGATATTACCGGCATCATCGTAAGAAACCATATAATACTTCTTCAACTCCTTATATATTTCCTGCGCTTTTTCAACATGGCGCTTTTTGATTAGCGGCAGTACATTTACTTTGATTGGTGCAAGAGAATGGTTAATCTTCAACACCTCTCTTGTATCCCCATTTTCTAACTCTTCTTTTGTCAACGCCTCAAACAAAACAGCCAGTACAAGTCGACCAAGCCCGTAAGTTGACTCAATAATATAAGGAATATACTTTTGATTAGTATGCACATCGAAATACTCCATGCTTTTTTTTGAAAATTCCTGATGTCTGCGTAAATCGAAGTCAGTCCTGTTATGTGTGCCGTTTATCTCTCCCCATCCGAATGGAAACAGGTACTCAATACCACAAGCAGCCTTTGCGTAATGTGCCAGTTTCTCATGATTATGAAACCGTAAATGCTCCTTTGACAAGCCAATAAATTCAAAAAACTCTATTCCATAATCCTTGAAATATTCATATAGCTCTTCATCATCTCCTTTTTTACAGAAAGTTTGGTATTCCATCTGTTCGAATTCAATCGTACGAAATATAAAATTCCCTGGTGTTATTTCATTGCGAAAAGCCTTTCCAATTTGTCCAATACTAAATGGCAGCTTCGTTCTCATGGTACGTAACACATTTAGAAAATTCACATACTCACCCTGCGCATTTTCCGGGCGCAGATATATAGTGTTTGACGTATCCTGCGTTACACCACGCTGTGTTGCAAACATTAGATTAAACTGTCTAATATCTGTAAAGTTTGATGCGCCGCATTTGGGGCATGGTACTTTTTTATCTTTGATAAAGTTCACCATCATTTCCAGAGTCATCGAATCAGCAACCACAGCAGCATCAAAGTCATTTATAAGGTTATCTGCCCGATGCCTTGTCTTGCATTCCTTACAATCAAACAGGGGATCAGAAAAACTATCTAAATGTCCACTTGCTTTCCAGATTGCGGGATTCATAAGAATATCTGTGTCCAGCTCATAGCTGTTATCCCTCTTCTGAATAAAATAATATCTCCAAGCATCCTTAATGTTATTTTTCAGCCTTGCGCCAAGCGGTCCATAATCCCAAGTGTTCGCTAATCCGCCATATATCTCGCTACCCTGAAATATAAACCCATACCGGTTGCAATATGCCATCATTTCTTCCATAGTTACCTTTTTCATCTTCATATACCTCCCTTATTATTTCTCATTTTCTTTCACTTATCGCTGTTTTTCATAGTTTTTCAGTTTGACAATATTGACTACTCTCTGAAAAAATATTTGAATACAAAAAAGTCCGCTCCAAGCTTTATGCTTAGGGCGAACTTATATTTTCAGTCCGTGGTACCACCTAAATTCAGATATATCTGCACTCTGTCAGCACGAGAATAACCCTATGCTGCTTCCTTTTTAACGGGGGATAACCGGTGGTATCTATTCAGAATTTATCCTTTCAATCCACAGTTCAAAAGCGCCTTCTATATTGCCATAATAAAGATTCGCACCATCCATCTTCTCTCTGAAATCAAGACAATATATACTCTTCCTTTTCATAACTATTGATATATATTTTAAATTAGAATATGCAAATTATGCAATTTTGTCAACTACATTTTTTATAACAATAAGCAGATATGAAGAAACAGTCTTTGGTATCTATTTACCTTCTAAATGCAGAACAAATTCTACAAACCGACTAATAGTCCATATTCTGCTCTGTCGATCAGAAGGATAATTACTGATATATGGTTTAGGGACAACTAATATAACACTTTCGGACTGCATTTCATCCATCTGCGCTGCAGAAATCCCCTGTTGAAGTGTACACAAATATTTTGGTTTTCCTTTTAACCTGTCGGCCTCATTAAGAATCTGCCGTTACCATAAACTTATAAAAAGATATAAAACTTATAAGATATGTTTATTTCCTCATTCAACCTACCCCATTTTGCCTAAGCTACTTTGGTTTGATATAGTAGTCCAGAGGCTTAACTTCGGGTATAACGCACCCTACATCTCAGTATAATCTTTTAAGTGATTATGCTGAATATCTGCTTAAATTAATTGCTGCATTTAAATCTCTATCAATTATGCAACCACATTCTTCACAGACATAAGTTCTTTCAGATAATAAAAGTTTACCTTTTATACATCCACACTCACTACAAGTTTTTGATGAAGGATACCATTTATCTGCCTCTATAAACTCTATACCATTGAATTCACATTTGTATTTCATTTGACGTTTGAATTCACATAGATTCTGTTTCTGTATAGCTTTTGACAAATGTTTGTTTTTCATCATCCCTTGAATATTAAGTGTTTCCATAACTACTTTAGATGGTTTGGTTTTCACTATCTGATTAGTAGCTTGATGTAAATAATTTTTGCGTACACCGTTAAGTTTTCTATGGACAAGTCTTATTTGCTTTTCTAACTTTACTATGTTGCTTGTTTTATGGTAACATACCCCTTTCTTATTTTTCTCGTATTTGTTTGATACTTTGCGTTGCAACATACGCAATTTCTTTTCTGTCTTTTTAACTGTTTTGGTCTTATTAATATTTTTAAACACCATACCATTTGAACACACAGCTAAATCTTTAATCCCGACATCAATACCAACTACTTCTTTTGTTAATTCATTATTTTTTGTTTGTTGTTCTATTCCTACAGATAAGTACCAATACTTCCCGTCAAAAGACACTGTAGGTCTTGTGTATTTGCAATCCATAGGAATTTTTTCTTTAATTTTAACCCACCCAACCTTTTCTAAAAGCACACTGTTTTTCTTTACTTTTAACTTTATATTGTCATTGTAAAAAGATGGCGTTTCGTGTTTTTTACTCTTAAACTTCGGAAAACCTGATTGTTTCTTAAAAAATCTCATATATGCATTACAAGCGTCTTTAATGGCTTGTTTTGTCACATTATTAGATACTTCATTCAACCATTGTAATTCTTCCGTTTTCTTTAACTGCGTTAATTCTTTTCTTAATTCCCCATCTGATATAAATTTACCACCACTTTTATAATTCTCTTGTTGTTTTGATAAAGCCCAATTATATGCCCATCTTTTTGTCCCTGCTGATTTACATAATTGTTGTTCCTGCTCGGAGGTGGGGAAAAGTCTAACTTTCCTTGCTAGTATCACCTGTGATCACCTCGCTTTCTTCTACTAATTCTATTTCACACAACAGGCTGCGAGTCAAAATCTCCCGCCACGTTGAAATGGTGTGTTGAAATTACCAAGCAATTTCTTCCGTTATTTTAATAAGTTAAGAACGACTTTATAACTTTTTATAAGTTGTTGTTAACTGTTGACAGCCTCCACCTGTCCTTACAGGTAGTTTTTGCTGTTAGTGAAGTCAACCCTCTTTTGAGGTTCCTCTTGTTTGCCACTTTCTAACACTTCAATCTTATTCACAATCAATTTCGCGACATCTTCCATAAGCGGTACTACTACTGAGTTTCCAAATTGCTTATAGGCCTGCGTATCAGAAACCGGAATTTTAAAAGTATCCGGGAATCCCTGTAGCCTTGCACACTCTCTTGGTGTCAATCGGCGAGGATTCTTTCCCTCTTGAGCAATTAATATTTCAGAGCCATCTTTATAATATCTTGCACTGATTGTTCTTGATATTCCATCAATAGGTGCAATTCCATACCCAAACCCATTACCAGCCGCTTTGTGTTTTGCTGCATAGTTTTGAAGATAAGTCCACAGTTTATCTGAGAGTGTATATTTTTCATCCACTTCCGGCTCTAAAATATCACTCATAACAGGTTTTGGTTCTTTTGGGGTAAGATTAAATTCAAATTCAATACTATTTCCGTATCTGTTTCTGTCAAATCCAACAACCAAGATTCGCTCTCTGTGCTGAGGCACATAATTTTGTCCATCGATAACATCATAAAACACTTCATAACCCAGTTCATCAAGAGATTCTATAATTACTTTAAATGTTCTCCCTTTATCATGACTGCAAAGATTTTTTACATTCTCCAGCATAAACGCTTTCGGTCGCTTTTCTTTCAAAATTCTACACACGTCAAAAAAAAGTGTCCCTTGTGTTTTATCTTCAAATCCTGTTGCTCTTCCCAAGCTATTTTTCTTTGAGACACCGGCAATAGAAAAAGGTTGACACGGAAATCCGGCAACAAGTATGTCATGATCCGGAATATCAGTCGCATTGACCTGTGTAATGTCACCTTCAGGCTGTTCTTTAAAGTTAGCGAAGTATGTTTGCTGGCTATATTTGTTCCACTCATTTGAATAAACACAGTGGCAACCTGCTCTATCAAATGCAATTCTCATCCCACCAATTCCTGCAAACAAATCAATAAAAAAAAGTTGTTTTTCGGGGACTATACTTTGTTTTTTTCTAATATCACTTACATAATAAGCGACAGCTTCTCTTACACAATCCTGTATTGTCTGCTCTGAGATAGCAGAAAAAGCATTTAATTCATTATATAGCTCATCATCTACCCTTAAATGTACTTGCTTCATTACTTGTCACCTCTGGGAATATATTTATACCTCTTCTTTCCCTATTATATAACCAAGAAAATTAGAAAACAAGTATAATAACGAACATATTTTCGATTATTTGCTATACATTTAAAATTTGTGCAACGACAAGCCTATCGTTGCATCTATCGTTGCACTTTTGATGCGATTATTGATTTATCGTTGCAAAACGATTGAAACGATACTTCGCAAACAGTAGCTGCAGAAAATATTGGTATGGTGTTCAGCAGCTGTATCGTTATATAATGTGGATATGGGACAAAACAAGAGCTATGAATTGTTCAGAATCTCCCCACCACTACCTAGAATACACAACACAGCAGGACGTATATGATATATATCGAATAAGTTTTTACATTCTCTCAGGCACCTCTATTCCTAATAAATCTGAACAAGCTACTAAGATATCTCTTGATAGCGAAATAAGTTTTAGCCATGAATTTTGTTTTATAGAGTTTTGCTCAGAAATAATCTTATTATCATGATAAAACCTATTAAATTCATTAGACAACTCATAAATAAACTGGCATATCTTATGGGGCGAGTAATCAACGAAGCTGTTTACAATAACTTCATTAAACTGAGTTATTTTAAGCATCAAATTACGTTCACTTTCACTGTAAGGTAGCTGCACAGAAGCTGCTTCTGCTCTATACCCAGGATTAACTTTGAAAACCTTATTGAGTATAGAATTTATTCTTACTACAGTATATATAATATACGGCCCTGTATTTCCCTCAGAAGACGCAAACCTGTCCACATCAAACATATAATCTTTTGAAATCTGATTAGATAAATCACTATATTTTAGAGCTGCTAACCCCACTTTTCTTGAAATTTCCTTTGCTTCCTCTTGTGAAATCTCTTTATTCTCCGTAACTCTTTGGTAAACTTTATCACTAGCCTCCTTGATAAGATGTTCCAACCGCATTACTCCGCCATCCCGCGTTTTAAAAGGTTTACCGTCCTTACCATTCATTGTGCCAAACCCTAGAAAAGTTAGTTTGGTGTTCGGTGGAACCAGATTTGCTTTCTTTGCACACCTAAATACCTGCTCAAAATGAAGCTCCTGTCTTTTATCAACAATATATATAATCTCATCCGGATTATATAATTCCATTCTTTCAATGATTGTTGCTAAATCAGTTGTACTATATAAGGTTGCACCATCAGATTTCACTAAAATACATGGGGGTACATCTTTTGTATCTGAAACATCTTTTACATCCACTACAAGAGCTCCATCGCTAAGATATGCAAAACCGTTATTTTTCAAGTCCTCTAACATTTTAGGAATGTAAGGCTGGGCATCGCTTTCTTTCTTCCATAAATCAAAATATACATTCAAATTTGCATAATTCTTCTTTAAGTCCTCTATTGATACGTTCAGAATATGCTGCCATAATGCTACATAACCCCGGTGTCCATTTTGGAATAAAAAGGTTGACTGTTTTGCTTCCTCCATAAAATCAGGATTACTCTTAGCATAACTACTTGCTGTAGGATAAATTTCTTCAAGTTCAGTTATATTAAAAGGGGCTTCCATCGGGTATTCGCCTTTATAACTCTCATCAAAATAGATCAAATCAGGACTACGACGTTTCAACTCTGCAATGATTAAACCTATTTGCAAGCCCCAATCACCCAAATGAACATCTCCTAACATTTTATACCCTAAAAATCTACCAATACGTTTGATGCTCTCTCCAATGATAGCTGTTCTCAAATGTCCTACATGGAGTGGCTTTGCGACATTGGGACCACCATAATCCACAATAAAAGTTTTGTTATTTCCAATTTCTTCACAACCAAACTTGTCAGCTGCGATCATAGCGTTTATATAGCTAACAATAAAGTGGTCCTCTAAAGTTATATTAATGAATCCAGGCATAGCACATGATGCTTCTTTAATATCAGGATGTTTTTTTAATAAGGTTGTTATTTCAGTAGCAATGGTAATAGGAGCCTTTCTATACTCCTTAGCAGCTGCCAAAGCACCGTTGCATTGAAATTGGCATAAATCCGGTCTATTGGATAACGTAACCAGTCCGTACTTTGGTGAATAGTTACACTGTGCAAATGCATCCTTTACTACATTAGTAATCAGTTCAGCTAACTTTTTCATTACTCATTACCTCCTTGCAAAATACTTAAATAAAAAAAACCGCCTCTTATCTTTAAATAAGAGACGGATAAATCCCGTGGTACCACTCTAGTTGATTGTATCCACAATCCACTCATAACTTTAACGCAGTTAACGTCACACCTTAACATATAAAGCTCAGGTAGCTTCTCCGAGGCCCTTTTCTCCAAATAATATCTTGTAGGACTTCCACTCTGCTCCTACTCGCTGTTAGAAATCTTATAAGGATACTTCCCTCTTCATAGAATTTGCTTATTTTTAACATTATATCTTCAATAGTTTCTACGGTCAAGTTCAAAAATATGCGTTGATATCTCATCCATACAAACCCACCTCTTATGTTCTACAGTTTTGTGTTATATAGATAACCCGGCTTTTTTGATTATATTTTCGGCAGCCTCAGATACAGTAAAATCTGTTATGTCGATTTGAGGATAAGGTATATCATCAAAAGCTTTCCGTGATTCCTCAATCGCACGCTGTTTCCGTTCAGTGCTTCTATTGTCTATATCCATCCTTTTTATATTTTCTTCTTCACTACATGCTAATAGGAACGGAATAAAATTGAAATCTCTCTCTGATACTGCCTTCATTACTATTTCAAAAACCTCTCTCCGTCTTCCATGGAAACCATATGAAAATATCACAGTTTCAATGACTGTACAATCCATGTAATTGATGATTAAATCACTTATATTTTTTGCTATTGTCGGAATGGTTTCGTCGTTAAGAATAAACGGATTCATAAGCCGACAGGGATCAGAGTCAAGGTAAGCAGAATTGGGCAGCTTTCGTATGATTTCTTTACAGATTGTTGTTTTCCCGATACCGTTAGGGCCACATATGAATAATAAATTTTTCATTTTGCACCTTCTTTCAGTTTTAGCCCAATATACTCTACACATTCATCGATAAACTGCTCAATTTCTGTTTCCATAGCAGAGTCCTTGCTTTGTTTTTCAACTTCCGTAATATTAAGATTACTGAGGATACAATCGACTAGCTTTTTAACCTGGCCAACTGTATAATAATCAAGCCACCGTTTATCATATTTGCTTGTGCACTCCATCGCATATTTCATTTCCTTAAGTGGCTTAAAATCTCTATAATAGGCAAGGAAACTAATATCGACATTTCTCCATTTCTGTTTAATTGTCATTATGGTATCTTTACTTTCATGTTTTAAAGCTACGATTTTTTGCCTGTGCCACAAGATATCTGTCAACAAATGAATATAATATCCCCAATAAAAATCCTTATCTTCGGTATGAAGACTATCTGAAATATATTTTATATAAAACCCTTGAGCATCACAAGTTGTTTTATCGGCATTAGTACACCAATGTGATATATCCGAAAGCATCTCTGAATCCGGCGCAATACTGCCTGCAAAAAACAAACTTCTGTCAGAGATATTTATTTGGTCGGACACTCTTTCAGCAACACGCAGATGAGTAAGCCAAGTCGCCATATGTCCATTACACCACCTTCTCCATAGACGGCTCTATAGTAAGCCCTGAAAATGATTTATCTCCAATCTCTTTTCTCATAATGGCAACCTTGCCTTGCTGTGCCACTCTGACAAATCCGCACTTTTCATACAGACGCACGGGACCATTGAAATCGAAAGCAAATCTGCTGTCTCTCAAACGAGGATAACCTTCGACTACGGCATATCCATCGGCTTTTGCGTCCGAAACCACACGTTCCAGAAGCGCTGTCGCCACGCCTTGACCTCGGAATTCAGGAGCTATCTCAAAACAGACTATGGACTTTGTTCGCCCAACTGTGTTCTCAAATATGAAGGCATCAAATCGAAAGTAATTCGCTTTGTCGTTATTGCCTTGCCGTCGGCAAAGGCCAAGTATCCTTTTATGATGCTGGATGCAATCTGCCGCTCTGCACACTTCCGAAGCGCACGCTTGAAGCCTTCTCTTCCACCACCGTTTGCTTCGACCTGACCGAACAGATCAGTTTTATGCTGTTCTTCAGACATAGTATCCGAGCAACAATAGCACGGCTGCATAGGCGAATTATCGGTAAATGCCCGATTGTCGAAAAAGTCGAAGAAGTCAGTAGCGAGTTCAGATGTGAGAGGTTTGATTTCAAGATTCATATTGAATGCTGGAACAGCACTATAAAGAATCATCATAATACCAAAGATCAATAATTGAGTAGACAATGTAGTAATGAATGGGTGCATCTTAAATTTTGCAGTAAAGAAACCAGCAATAGATGAGAATATAACACAAACAATAATACAAACGATTAGACCAACAATAATACGTGCAGGCCAAACCCAACCAGTTACATCAATTGAACCACCAAAATTATCTGTATAAATGGTGTTAGACAAGAATAAACAAGCAAATGATGCCGCCATACCAGTCATACGACCAATAGATAAATCGGTACCAGCAATCAAAATTAAGCCCGCAACACCAAGCGAGAAGAATAATTTCGTTGATGATTGCGACAAAATTCCAAGGATGTTTTTGCCAGTCAATAAATTTCCGTTTGACTTAATAATACAAGCAACAAAGAAGATGATAATTATAAAGTAAAGAGCATTTCTTAAGAAATAATCTTTAAATGCAAAATTATAAATGTAAGTCTTTGCTTTAAAATCAAGCGATTCAACAATTGAATAATGCAAATTTCTAACCTTACTTATATAATTATAAAAAGGGAACG
>ENA-UOOK01001921-UOOK01001921.1-fermentation-metagenome-genome-assembly--contig:-NODE-1921-length-26571-cov-6.079801_pt1 | contig 26571 bp, 22 predicted proteins | sample MGYA00245777_ERZ724023 | MGnify/ENA primary metagenome ERZ724023 (study PRJEB28704, sample SAMN03018312) | fermentation metagenome | biome: anthropogenic terrestrial biome; feature: soil; material... | reverse complement strand
CCTGAAAAGGAAGGCGGTTAAAAAATTAAATAATATGTTAGGCAATAAAAAAACTTCCTCTGTAAAGGAAGGAGATAACTAACTGATAGCTAATAATTATTTCATTGGTCACTGATTGGGATAAAAACACACTCAATAAATTAATTCATAATTCCAATGGGGGGTTTAGCTGGAGCCAGCGATCAGACTTGAACTGATAACCTGCTGATTACAAATCAGCTGCTCTGCCAATTGAGCTACGCTGGCCTAATTGGAGTCTAACAATGAATAATTATAGCATAACTTGATCACTAGTTCAAGTCTGATCGTTTATTTTTTCTCTACGTTATCTGCCGCATCTACTTAAAGAATAAACCATTATAATTAATACCAAAACAAATTTTTTCCTTGACGCCAGCATCATTTTTCAGTATAATAAGTTAACAATCCGTAAAATTGTTTGTCCTCTGAAAACCGACATAAGGTGGTGAAGAACTATGTGCCAATTACAGAAAAAGTGTTGCGCTGATTGTAACTGCAACACTGAATGCACAGATCACCTTTCCCTCTGCAAAGACTGTAGTAATGTCGAAGACTGTGCATTCCCCTCTCACTACGAACTTCTTTACCCTGGAAAGAAATAACGATCAATCTTCAAATGTGATAGCCCTCGCGGGCACCCCTTTTAACTTTGATTGCACTTGTTCTCACAAACACAAAGCAGACAAACACAGAGCAACCGCTACGAAGATAGGAAGGCGGTTTTTTTAGTCCCTAAAATTAGCTCTTTCTTACCCATAATCGCTAGAGTTTACGAACTTTCTGAATTTCAGGTACCCATCCACTCTTTCTTTAAGGGCATCCCATTCCCCAACCGCCATCGCTAATTGTTTTAAGCTTAGATATTCTGCCTTTCCTGGTCGTTCCTTAAAATTAAGGAGCTCTAAAAAGAGCGCCGGCCTAAGTTCACCAGCTTTCCGATAAATTTGGGCTAATCGATAACGAAGAATATAACGATCTTCGATCGTCAAAAATATAGATAAACCCCATTTGATTAAGGTCTTAGCCTCTTCATTCTGACTGTTCTCCTCTAATAGATCTAGTAACCAAAGTAGTCGCATAAGATGGCTTTTACACTCATCGATTAATTCCTCTAAATCTTCTTTCTTTCCATAACGAATGGAGATTAACCCCCTCAGGCGGAACTTTTTTAATGCGCAAAGCTTTAAAGGATCATCTGAGGAGGAAAGTAGCGAGCATAATTTTTCTTTCTCCACTAATTCCTTTACCCATAGTTTAAAAATGATTTGGTGAAACAGCTCCTCCTCCACCTTTTCCAAGGGAGTTTGGAGATAAACCGCCATAAATTCATTGAGCATTTCACCTCTCAATCCGGGGAAAGTTGGTAACAAAAATAAATCTGTAGCTTCAAAAAACAGAGGTAGAAGGAGATTCTTCGCCTCTGGAGCTATGGTTAGAAGGTCTTTGGTTCGTTTAATGAGACCAAAAAGAGCTTCCCACCCTCCGGTATTTCTTTCTTGAGTGGTTCTTACGATCAACTTTAAAGCCGACCGGTAGCTTGCTTCAAAAAGTCGCCAGTTCACCCAAGGCGAACCATAGTTAAAACCTAAGTTACTTACTAAACACAACAAACCATTCCCGGTCAGTTGCTGAGTAGATTGTTCTTTCTTTAATAGCCTTTGTAGCAAGGCCCCTTCTTCCTCCGCCAACTGCCCTATAAGTTCAACTGCTTCTTCCTTTGAAAGAGCTTTTATTTTTAATAACAACTGTTCTACTTTTAAAAACTCCCCCGGCGCCAAGAACCAGCCCCAAAGCACAGCAGCAGCATGCTGACATGGACTTCCGGCTTCAGCACAAGAGCAATCCATTGTTATCGAGTTTCCATTCCGCCTAATCCGGACTCGATGAGCCCCTGTTAACCCACTGACTGTAGCCTGCAAGCTTGTCGAGCCCTGGACCGGATCGAGCACTAGACCAGTCTGCCAGTATGCTCGACCCTGTTTCCATTTTTCTGAGCTAAACAGTTTTCTCATCTCTTTACGATTGAAGGTTTGCATGCTGCTTCACCTCCTCTAATTTCTCAGACGTGGTTAAACCAAGTAAAGCGAGAAGCATCAAGTCGCTCACCCTTGTTACACGTGCAGTGACAAATCAGATCCAGGCGAATCGACCAACCTCGCTCTGCGCACTATAGAATGCTAATCTTAATCTGAAAAGTATTAACCTAGAGTTGGTTGCCCCTTATATTGAAGCTTAAATAGCTCATAATATAGACCCCGCTGAGCCAATAGTTCCTGGTGGCTTCCAATCTCTCGCACTCTACCTTTATGTAAGACAATAATCTGATCCGCGCGCTGTATGGTCGATAGACGGTGCGCCACTACGATCGTTGTTCTTCCGATCGTTAACTCCCGGAGCGCCTCCTGGATTAAAACTTCAGTTTCAGTATCAATGTTCGCTGTGGCTTCATCTAAAACTAGAATTGAAGGATTAAAGGCTAGTACACGCGCAAAAGAAAGAAGCTGTCGCTGTCCGGCGGAAAGGGTGGAACCCCGCTCCGTAACTGGTTCATTATATCCTCCTGGTAGTAAACGAATAAAGGAATCTGCTTTCACCTTTTCTGCCGCCTCAATTATCTTTTGCTCTGTAATCTCTTTGTTATTCAAACGAATGTTAGTCTTGATATCTCCAGTAAAGAGAAAAACATCTTGCAGGACTACCCCGATATTTCTTCTTAACTCTGCTAACTTGTAATCTTCAAGCTTAACACCATCGACTAATATTTCGCCTCTTTGGAACGGATACATTCTGGTCAGCAAGGAGATAATCGAGGTTTTCCCTGCCCCGGTAGCTCCCACCAAAGCTACGGTTTGTCCGGGTTTTATCGAAAAACTCACCTCCTTTAGTACCCAATCCTGATCATGATAAGCAAACCAGACCTGCTTAAATTCAATTTTCCCTTTTAAACCTCCAACCGTAACTGGGGTATGCGGGTTTTGGAGCTCCGTTTCAGTATCAAGAAGTAAAAAGATCCGTTCAGAAGAAGCCATCGCCGCCTGGAGAATATTATATTTTTCTGTTAGTTCCAAAATTGGTTGAAAAAATTGTCCTATGTAGTTAACAAAGGCAAAGACCAGCCCAAACGAGAGCGTCCCCGCCAAAATCCGGGCGCCACCATACCAGATAATTAAGGCCATCGCTATAGAGAAGATTAGATCCATGGCCGGGCGAAAAATAGCAAAAATCTTTATTTCAACCATTCCTGCTTTAAAATAATCCTCATTTACCGCTTTAAATTCTTTGAATTTCTTCTCCTCTTGCGCAAAGATCTGAACAATACCCATGCCGGTGATATTCTCTGCCATCGTGGCGTTGATTCGGGCCAAAGTAGTCCGTACTATTCGATAGGCCTTTCTCGCATACCGCCGGAAAATAACTGCTGCCCCAATAATCACCGGAAGTACGGCTAAACTCAAGAGCGCCAAACGGAAGTTCATCTTGATCATGATCAGCGCTGCGCCCATTACCATAAAGAGATCACGAAAGAGATTAATCAATACTGAAGAGTACATTTCATTAAGAGTATCAGTATCATTAGTCACACGGGTCACTAACCGCCCGGTAGGATTTTGATCAAAAAAGGCGAGCGGCATCCGTTGCAGATGGGTAAAGACCTCGATTCTCATATTGTGAATAATTCGTTGGCTGGTAGCCTGTAAGAGATTAACCTGAAGGTAATTAAAGATAAAGCCCACAATCGCAATGAGGAAGAAGACTAAACTCAATTTTAAGAGAGCACGATTGTCTTTTTCTCTAAAAAGCCCAATTTCTGCAGAGGTTACCGGTGTTGCCTCATACTTTTCTTCCCCTTTATCTAGTGCTTCTCGATGCAGCCAATAACCATCATTTTCTTTTTTAATTAGATACTTGTCAGTCCCAGGATTTAGAATTAAACCCTTTATTAGATAAAACTGCTGATCATACTGGATGAGCTGATAAGTAGGCGCTTGGCTTAAAGCTGAAGCTGATAAGTTTTTTTCCCGAATAAACACTTTCCCCCGGAATAAAACTCCCGGTCCGGGAGCTTCTCGCGGAGCAAAAGCCCGCATCGGAGCAGATATTGCTAGAATATGTTCATCAATTGCTATTTTAATCAAATAAGGCCGGGCTAATTCGGTCCCAGTAATCACGGCTAGCATTATGATAGAGACTAAAAGATTTTTCCAGTACGGACGAGCATACTTAAGAAGCCGCTTCATTAACCGGCCATCATAGGCCTTTCCGATGACCTCTTCCTCGTGGAAACCTCCATTCATATTCACACCAACCTTCTTAAGTCGATCTTTTCCCCAGCTTGCAGTAACGGAAGAGCGGTCTCACTCAACCGAAGCCAGCTCCTCTTCTAATCGTTGTTTCTGGTACATCTCCCAATACCTCCCCTTTAGTTGCAATAAAGTATGATGGTCGCCGCGCTCGATGATTTCACCATGATCCAACAGCACAATCTCGTCTGCCTCCTGAACTGTAGAAATCCGGTGGCTAATGATAATGCCAGTCCGACCAGAAAGGTAGCTCCGTAAACCAGTAAGGATTTTTTCCTCGGTCTGTGTGTCAACAGCTGAAAAGCAGTCATCTAAGATAAGAAGAGCTGGGTTTTTGATTAAAGCCCGGGCAATACTGATCCTTTGCTTCTGTCCGCCGGAGAGGGTCGTTCCCCGCTCACCAACAACAGTTTGAAACTTTTCCGGAAAATCCACAATACTCTCATAGATTTGAGCTTGTTTAGCTACTTCTTCAATCGCCTGATCTGAGAAACTCTCTCCAGCAAAGCCAATATTCTCATGGATCGTAGTCGAAAACAGAAAATTGTCTTGCGGGACATAACCAATCGCTTGTCTCAGTGTTTTTAAAGGAATCTTGTTAAGATCAATACCGTCCATCAATATACTCCCAGGGGGTGGGTTATAGAGACGTAATAATAAACTAACTAGAGTAGTCTTACCTGAACCGGTTTTCCCCACCAACGCTAAGCTCCGGTCTTTTTTTAGAATAAGATTAATCCCCTTTAATACTGGTTTGTCCGCGCCTGGATAGGTAAAAGTGAGATTACTGATTTCAAGATTACCTTCTAGTCTACCAATGGGCGCTGTCTCCACCGGATCAACCACCCCTGGTATTTCACGAAAAATTTTATCTAATCTTTGTAAGGAGACGGTTCCTCTTTGTATAATATTAATAAGCCAACCAATAGCCGTCATTGGCCAGATCAGAAGGTTCAAATAACTTAAGAACGCGATAAAATCACCAAGTGTGATCGTATTATTTACAACCTGAACCCCTCCAAACCAGATGACAATAATAAAGGCGAAGGTGGCGATCAGACCCATTAAGGGGAAGAAAACTCCCCAGATCCGCACTAAACGCATATTTTTTTGCACATTATTTAAGCTTTCCTGCTTAAAAGCTTCAATCTCCGCCTCTTCTTGAACAAAGGATTTGATGACTCGAATCCCTGTCAAATTTTCTTGAGCTTTATCAGTCAAACGCGAAAAAGCCTCTTGTACTGCTTTAAAACGGTATTGGAGCTGTTTCCCAAAGCCAAGGATAACGGCAAGTAAAAACGGGAACGGAGTCAATGCCATCATCGTCAAACGGGGACTAATTGTGAGCAAAATTAAGAGCGTCATTCCAGTTAAAAACAGGATATCAACCAATAAAACAATTCCCTGCCCAAAGGCCATCCTAATCGCCTGAATATCATTAGTGGCATGGGCCATCAAATCTCCTGTCTTATGCCGATGAAAATACTCGACTGACAAGGTTTGAAGTTTTAGAAAGAGCTTATTTCGGAGGTAAAAATCTAAGCGGCGCGCGGTTCCCATTAAATACATTCGCCAGCTAAATCGTCCGATGGCAACCAATAAGGCGATGCCAATGATCGATCCGGCATAGAGAGTTATTCTCCCGAAAGTAATTGTTCCTGCTTTTAAACTATCAGCTATTTCTCCAATGAGCTTGGGTGTTACTAATTGTAGGGCATCTACGAAGAGTAAAAAGAGAATTCCGAGGAGATAACGGTGCAAATTTTTAAGAAAAAATTCTTTCAAAATCGCTAATTTACTCATATGACCCGCTCCTTCCAGCTCTCGCTGGTCACTCTTGGCCTGTAAGATCAAGCGCCTTTACAGCTTGCACTTGAGTTTTATCAAACTTACTAAAATAAAAAGGCCCGGAATGGGCCTTAACCGATCTTTGTTAGCATTTAATGTGGGCTTTACGGTCACCCAATTCCGCCTTTTTAGCATCATTAAAGCGGTCAACAGAGGATAAATAACCCGTGATCCGACGGACCCTTCGGATGTCTATTGAACCACAAGCGGGACATTCCGCCTCAAAGATTCCTTGGTTCCCGCAAGACCGGCATTCATCAATGGGAAAATTAATACCCGCATATCCCATATCTGCAGCAGCCATCTGCCTGATAATATTCTCAAAGGCTTCAAGGTTATTAATAGGGGGAGAGGAGAATTCTACGTAACTAATATGCCCCGCATTGGTCAACCGATGATAAGGGGCTTCTAAAGTAATCTTGTCGAAACAACTGATTTCTTGGTTAACGGGGATATGAAAGCTGTTGGTATAATAGTCCTTATCTGTTACACCAGGGATTTCCCCGAATAGTTTCCGATCAATCGCCACAAACCGCCCCGAAAGTCCCTCGGCCGGAGTAGCTAACAAGGTATAGTTAAGATCATATTCTTCTGCCATCTCATCCACACGTTGCCGCATATAGCTGACAATTTCCTGTCCTAACTGTTGCGCGCCAAAATCTTCCCCGTGGTTCTCCCCAGTTAAAGCTGTCAGCGCCTCAGCTAACCCAATAAAGCCAAGAGAAAGAGTTCCATGTTTAATCACCGGACCAATAGGATCTTCCGGTTTTAGTTTCTCCGCATCAAGATAAAGGTGTTGCCCCATTAAAAATGGCATGTCTTTAACTCGTAGTTTACTTTGAATCCGATATCTGTGATAAAGTTGACGGCAAACTAAAAGTAAAACCCGATCTAATTCATGATAGAAATATTCTAAATCTCCTTGCGCTTTTATTCCTAAGCGTGGCAGATTAATGGTCGTAAATGAAAGGTTTCCTCTCCCGGTTGAGACTTCCGCGCCATGGCGGTTGGCAATTACTCTCGTCCGGCACCCCATGTATCCGACTTCTTCGCCATATGAAGCATTAAAGGAAGAGTCCATAAAAGAAAAGGTGGGGTTCAGACGACGGGCCGCAACCCTCATGGCTAACTGGAAGAGGTCATAGTTGGGATCTCCTGGTTCAAAGTTAACACCTTTCTTCAAACGAAAAAGGATGTTAGGAAATATTGGAGTCTCTCCTCGCCCTAGCCCGCGCTCATGGGCTAATAAGAGGGAGCGGGTAACTAATCGCCCTTCAGGGGAAGTATCTGTCCCCAGATTTAAGCTACTAAAAGGAACTTGTGCTCCGGCCCGACTGTGCATGGAGTTCAAGTTATAAATCAAGGCTTCCATCGCCTGATAGACATCATCTTCTGAACTACCTTGCACAAAAGGCGCCATATCCCGATCAAAAAAAGCAAACGACTGGCCACCATGCATATCATTCTGAGAACTCTGAAGAATAATCGCCGCTAAGGCTGCTGCCGATGAAATGCGCTTTGGAGATCTTATATAGCCATGACCGGTATCAAAACCCTTGGTTAATAACTTTCCTAAAGGAATTTGCACGCAAGTTAGGGTTTTACCATAAAATTCCAAATCGTGAATATGAATATCTCCTTCTATATGAGCCTGAGAAAATTCCTCAGGAATTAAACGATATAGATAATATTTTTTGCTCGCAGCTGACGCAATCTGAAGCATCTTAGCAGATGGAGAATTGCTAACATTAGCATTCTCCCGACTGGTTTCAACGAGGATCTCTTCCACCACATCCATTAATTCAGATTTGGTCTCACGAAGGCGTGTCCGGCGGTCACGGTAAAGAATATAGGCTTTGGCTGTCTTCGCATGTCCTGTCTCAATCAGAACCTTCTCGACTGCATCCTGAACTTCCTCTACGCTGGGAATACCTGTTGTTTTTATTTTTGTTATATACTTAACAACCACCTGAGCCAGTTCCTCTGCTAGTTGCTTATCTTCTCCACCAACAGCCCGCGCCGCTTTAAAAATGGCCTCTGTTATTTTGTTAATTTCAAACTCAACAATTCTACCATCACGCTTCTGAATAGAGCGAAATACTCTTTCCGGTGGAGCTGACATCTGATTACGAAAATTAAGAACCTGACCTTTCCTAATTTCGTTTGTTATTTCTTCCTGAACTTTCGCCATCATGAATTCCCCCACTATTCCTGATTTTTTTCGTTCCAAGGAGGTGCTGTAGCTCACTCATAAAAATGTCAAGGTCTTTAAACTGCCGATATACCGAAGCAAACCGTACATAGGCTACTTCATCGATCTCTTTGAGCTTCTCCATGATCAATTCTCCAATTGCTGAACTAGGGATCTCATTCTCATTCCGCTTCCGGATCTCTTGTTCGACAAGATTGGCAATTTCCTCAACGGTTTCAAAGGATAACGGTCTTTTCTCACAGGCTTTTCTAAGTCCCTTAATAATTTTGTCCCGATTAAAGGGCTCCCTTCTCCCATCTTTCTTAATGATAAGCAAAGGCTCCTCTTCAATCCGCTCATAAGTAGTAAACCTTCGTTCGCAAGCTAAACATTCACGTCGCCGACGAATTGTCAGACCTTCCTCTGAAGAGCGGGAGTCGATCACTCTGCTCTCTAGATAATTGCAATACGGACAACGCACTTTTTTTCCCCCTTGAATTTCGATTAATCTTTTATTCACCACTATATTTAGTAGCAGGATTAATTATAACCCCTACATATTGATTCTGTCGAACCCCTTCTTCCCCCAGAATTCTATTTTATCCCCAATTTTCTCCTTTCTCCATAAATTAAATGTCTCTAGTGGCTGATTTCATTATTTGATCTTAATCGAACAGGTGTTTGTAGTCAATATCTAAATAAAAAACTTCCGTCCCAGAGACGAAAGTTCACAGATAGATAGGTATCTCTTTAAGACTTAACAACTTTTTCCCGCTAAATATCCAGTTGAGAAAGCAATCTGGAGATTAAAACCACCAGTATATGCAGATACATCGATCACCTCTCCCGCAAAGAACAATCCTGTGACCAGTTTTGATTCCATGGTTGAGGGATTAAGCTGTTTGACTGCTACCCCGCCAGAAGTAACAATCGCCTCGCTTAATGGCCGTAAATTAGCAATCTCGACCTTTAAGTTTTTCAAAAGAGAAACCAGTCTCTCCCTCTCCTCTTTAGTAATCTGGTTAACTGGTTTGTTTGAAGGAATAGCAACCAGTTTAACCACGATCGGAATTAAGACGCGCGGGAGTAAATCAGCTAATGAGTTCTGAAATATCTTCTTGGCATATTTGAGAAAATCTCTTTGAATCCTAGCATCCAACTGTTCTGGGGTTAGCGCTGGTTTAAGATCAATCTCCAGTCGATAACAAGTTCCTTGCTGTAAATGAGTACTTGCCGACAGGATAATCGGCCCGGAGACCCCAAAGTGAGTAAAGAGCATCTCTCCAAAATCCGTATAAATTTTTTTCCCCTTATCCGTAAAGACGTTTATCGCCACGTTCTTTAGAGAAAGTCCCTTCAGTTCCCGGACCCAATCTTCTCGTACCTCCAATGGTACTAACGCTGGTTTTAGTGGTACAATTTTGTGACCAAGCTCAGCCGCAAAACGATAGCCATCACCAGTTGAACCGGTCTGTGGATAAGATCGCCCACCAGTAGCAATGATCACTTTGTCCGCTGGGAAAAAATCATTGTTTTTTAACTTAACCCCAGCGATCGACCCACAGTCAACAACTACCTTAGCAACCTCACCCTTAACCACACGGACGTTATTTTGCGCCATATATCTCGCCAAAGCCTTTACCACATCTGAAGAAAAATCAGAAACAGGGAATACTCTCCCTCCTCGTTCCACTTTAGTTTTAAGACCTAAGCCATGAAGTAAGGTTAGTAAATCCAGATTGGAAAAATTACAAAAAGCACTAAATAAAAACTTTCCGTTGACAGGAACATGAGCAATTAATCCCTCGACATCAGTTATGTTGGTAAGATTACAACGGCCTTTTCCTGTAATCAGAAGTTTCCGACCCAATCGTTCATTCTTCTCAATCAAGATAACATCCAGACCTCTGCTCCCGGCGGTTCCCGCCGCGATCATCCCCGCTGGTCCCCCACCAACCACTACCACTTTTGTAGCCAACTTTAATTGCCCCCCAGATGTCAACAGTACAGAGTTAAAGGGAATACGACTTCAGTTTCCCACATTTTATGAAAAATAAAGATTAATCGAAAACATACGTTTGACCCTAAGCTCTTACTAGCTCTCCTTTGCACCCTTTTATATAGAGAACAAGCAAAATTGTTCTATAAAATAAATGCTCATTAATACCCAGAGCAATCTGGGAGGAGAAAAGTGAAAACGATAGCAACAAGTCAAGTTTAATTGCAGAAAAAAAAAGGCCACCCGATGGTGGCTAACGTAAAACAATCTTAAACCTTAAGACTAACCGTAATACCTACCCCGACTGCCGGCGTGGTCAGAGGCAGGGCGAGCTTCACGCTTCAGCCGGCGCCAGGCGTCAGTATGACGCTCTGCAAACTCAATGCGAACCGTATCCACACAAGGAGTTTGTATTTAAATAATAACAGATATTTTTTAAAACTGCAATTTGCGACAAGAGCCATAATTAGTGCTTTAGAACTTGTTTGTTCCTGTTTTTGCCGTTTTACGACCTTTTGCTCCAATTTTAGCCTTGTTTACCATTATTCCCGTTATTCCTGTAATAACCTTTGCGCTGTCTTCGCCGCCAAAGAGATGATCTCATTTTCCCCCCATTTTACTGGTTCCCCTTCTTTAACTAACCACTCTCCATTGACCATAACTTCTGAGACATCACTGCCACGCGCCGAATAGACCAGTAATGATCGGGGATTAAAACAAGGCGTTAGATGACTCTGTTTAAGGTTAACCATAATCAGATCGGCTTTTTTCCCTTGCTCTAAACTACCGGTCTGGTCAGCAATTCCCAAAGCCTTTGCTCCATTGATCGTAGCCATCTTTAAAGCAGATTCAGCCTGGAGCACAGTGGGATTTTGATTAACTACCTTATGAAGGAGTGAGGCCAGCCTCATCTCCGCAAACATATCAAGCCGATTGTTACTGGCTGCCCCGTCTGTTCCTAGACTAACAAGAAGACCAGCTTCCTGCATCTTAACCACTGGCGCAATGCCGCTCGCTAGTTTAAGATTACTAGAAGGGTTATGGGCTACCGCTACTTTTTGCCTAGATAAAAATGAGAGTTCCCCCTCATCTAGCCATACTCCATGAGCCAATAGGACAGGACGGGAAAAAACTCCTTGATCAACCAGATAAGCAATCGGGCGTTTTCCATAGTTTTTACTGATCTCTTCTAATTCATCTCTGGTCTCGGCCACATGAATATGTAAAGACAATTGATGATGCCTAGCTATTGTTACCACCTGACGGAGAAACTCTGGCGGTAAGGTGTAAGGAGCGTGCGGACCAAGCATAGCGGTTATTCTCCCGTCAGCCTTGCCTTTCCATTTCTTACTCAGTTCAACTGCCTCTTCAAGTTTCTTTTCTGCCGCCGGGTCTGTTCCGATTAGTCCCCTGGCTAAAACAGCGCGGATGCCGGATTCTTCTACGGCTCTTGCTACTTCATCCATAAAAAAATACATATCCGCAAAGGTTGTAGTCCCCGAGAGTAACATTTCATTGATCGCAAGTCTGGTACCGTGATAAACATCCTCAGGAGTTAACTTCTCCTCCAGTGGCCATATTTTCTCCTTTAACCAAGAATCCAGAGGAAGATCATCCGCCAAACTACGAAACAATACCATGGCGGCATGGGTATGAGTGTTAATCAGCCCGGGCATCACCAACTTGTCTTGGGCGTCAATCACCTCAGTGGAATGATCTGCCACACTTTCCCTCCACGACCCCAGAGCTACGATTCTCCCATCGACGATCTTAAGATAAGCATCATGAATAGGTTCTTGGCCTTCGGCCATGGTCAGAAGCCATTCACAATGAATTACCATCGTTCCCATTGTGAGCATCTCCTTTCTTCCCAATTACCAACTATTAAGGTATTTCTGTTGGGCTTCAGTCAAAGCATCAATTTGTACCCCAAAAGCTTCCAGCGCCAGCCGGGCCACTAAACAATCAGTTTCCTGCGGAACTGAATAAAGTCCTGCTACGAGTCGCCCCTCCCGATTCAAACTCTCAAGGTAAAGAAGAGAAAGAATCTGTAATGCAAAAGATAAGTCCATTATCTCTGCCGGATGACCATCACCTGCCGCCAAATTGACTAATCGTCCTTCAGCTAACAAATATAATTTCCGTCCGTCTGCCAAACGATATTCAGTAATATTTTTTCTAGCCTCACTTACCTCAACTGCAAGTTTTCTCAGATCTTCTTTATCAATCTCAACATCAAAATGGCCGGCATTAGCCAAAATAGCCCCATCTTTCATTACCTGAAAATGTTCTTGTGCCAAAACCCGAGCGCATCCAGTAACAGAAATAAAAAAATCTCCTCTCCGAGCCGCTTCGACAGATGGCAACACTGCATAACCATCCATTAATGCCTCTAAGGCTTTGATCGGATCTACTTCACAGACAATTACTCTAGCTCCTAACCCCTTGGCGCGGGCAGCCACACCTTTCCCACACCAACCGTAACCAACTACTACCACTGTTTTGCCTGCCACCACCAGATTGGTGGTACGCATTATTCCATCCCAGGAGGATTGACCTGTACCGTAACGATTATCAAAAAGATGCTTACATAAGGCATCGTTAACAGCAATCATCGGAAAGGCCAATTGATCTTGGCTAGCCATCGCCCTTAACCTTTGAACCCCGGTGGTTGTTTCTTCGCAACCTCCCTTCACCATAGGGAGCAACTCCCGATACCGTGTATGGAGAAGACTAACTAAATCCCCTCCATCATCAATGAGATAGACCGGTTTAGTTTTTAAGGTAGCAGTCAAATGAGACAGATATTCCTCTTCACTAGCGCCATGCCAAGCAAAAACCGAAACTCCTTTCGCGACTAGAGCAGCGGCCACATCATCTTGAGTAGATAACGGATTGCTCCCGGTCACGGTAAGTTCAGCCCCTAATTCCTTTAAGGTCAAAGCAAGATAAGCAGTTTTTGCTTCTAAATGAACAGAAACAGCCACCCTTTTCCCGCGCAACGGTTGCTCGGTAGTATATTTTTCCCGAATCTTATTTAAAATCGGCATATGTTTACTAACCCAATCAATTTTCTTACTACCCGCAGAAGCTAAAGTTAGATCCCTGATTTTATATTCAATCATAAAAACGCTCCTTTCTCTAGAAGCTTTTAGCTTCAACTTTTTCATATCTTTTAAATTATAGTATAAAAAACTAGTTAATGAAAGAAGTTGGGAAAATTTAGTTCAGCTCTCTTTAAAATTACTATTAACTTTTACCTTAAAATATACGATTAAAGGAATAGATGTATAAATAACTCCAGCTTAGTGCTGCTGGGAAACAAAACTTTTTGTAAGCATTGTACTATAAGATGAAAATGGTGGTGAGAAAGATTGTCTTTTGGAACAAGACTTAGGTCTTTACGAGAAGAACAAGGTTTATATCAGAAAGATTTAGCCTTTAAATTGGATTTAACCCAGAAAACCATCAGTAATTACGAGAATAATGAGCGGTTTCCAGACCAGAAAACTCTGAGCAAGATCGCTGATTTATTTAATGTTTCCATTGATTTCCTTCTAGACCGAACGGATATACGAAATCCCATGGAAATTGTCGCCGCCCATCGAACCGACGATCCCATGACCGATTTACCCGAAAGCGCCAAAAAATCTGTGCTCGCTTTTATTAAACTGGTCAAGGATGAGTTAGGGATCAAAGAATAAGCACTGTAAACTTTTTTAAAAATAAAAACTGGTCGATTCTTTTAAATAAGCTTTTTGCGTTGTATCCTTTTTAAAAGGTCCCAATACATTATATAGTGTTTGACTTGTATTAGGCTATCAATATATTGTATTGGGATAATTAAATCAAAAGGCAACGCAAAAGCCCTAAATGGGGGATAGATGTTGCCAGATAATCTGTTGGAGCTCGCTAAAAAAAATAATATTACCTTAAAATTCTGGGATTTCAAGCCTCCAATTGAAGCTGTCTACTTTTATTATCCAGGTAAAACTCCAGTTATTGGAATTGATTACAAAATTAAAAACAACAAAAAACGTTTCCGCTGTCTGCTGGCGGAAGAACTCGGCCATTTTTTCACTACCAACCAAGGAAGTATCATCTCCCACTACCACTTGAGCGATCGGATTGGAGTTTGTCGCGAGGAATATAAAGCAATGAAATGGGCTGTTGATTATCTAATTCCCGATCAGGAGCTAGAGATGGCCTTTAATATTATGCCGCCCTGGGAGTTGGAAGACTTTTTCCAAGTAGACTGCGACTTTATGGCCTTTAAATTAAAACTTTACCAAGATAAATTATTGGCCTATATTAGCTAGTTAACATAGCATCTGTAACTACGCTAAAAAGGGTGTAATCCCCCTTAAAAGAATCGATTGACCTCAGGGACTGCCTTTTGACAACGACATCTTCTTTCTTTAGGCATCGTTTCTAAAGATCTGATAATTAATTTCTTCAAACGTTCAGTATTTTTAGCCATAATCTCAACTACTTCTTCATGGGTAAGCGGACCGGCAGCAATCCCCGCAGCAAAATTAGTCACCATGGAAATAGTAGCATAACAGATCGCCGCCTCCCTCGCTAAAACAACCTCTGGAATATTAGTCATTCCCACTAAATCTCCACCCAGTTTCGAGAACATTCTAATCTCCGCGGGGGTTTCGAACCTTGGTCCCTCGGTACAAACATAAACCCCATGATCATGAGCTTTAAACTTAAGATCGGTAGCCGCCTTTAATATTACCTCTCTTACTTCCGGACAATAAGGTTCGGTATAGTCCACATGAACCACCCCAAACTCGCCACCTTCATAGAAAGTATGAGGTCGTGATTTGGTAAAATCAATAAATTGATCAATAATCACTAAATCACCTGGAAACATCTGTGGATTTAAACTTCCAACTGCAGTCGTAGAAATGACCCTTTTCACACCCATACTACGTAAACCCCAGATATTAGCTTGATAGTTAACTCGATGTGGAGGAACAGAATGCTCCGAACCATGGCGGGGAAGGAAAACTACCTCTTCTCCTTTAAACTCCCCCACAGTTGGAGTAATCGCTCCATAGGGGGTCTCTACTTTTACCTCTCTACTATTAGTTAGCATATAAGGATCGTAAACCCCGGTCCCACCGATGATCGCTATCTCCATCTTCTTCTCCCCTTTTTTCATCTTGAGAAATATCCATAATTTCTTCATCTATTAGATTTATTCCTCTTGGGACCTTTTTTTCCTGCTTTCTCCTAAAGTTGAAGCAGTTTTTTCTTAACCTTAGCTCTGTCTTTTTTGTCAAAGAAATACACTCCTGGGTTAGGCTAATCGATCTTTTGTCGCTCTTTAATCTCCCATTGAGAGCCTTTCTTCTCTAGCATCATCATTTCCCGCGTTTTCCTGGTATGCCAACGGTCATTTTCCCAAAGATGCCAAACTAAACCGACCTCAAGTTGAGCCCAATTAGGCTCGATTCTAACTTCATTTACTTCTTCAACCTCTAGTAATGGATAGGAGAGAAGAAGAGAAGCCGCTTCCCATCTTTTCTCTTTAGCCACCAGCAGATCAGCCCAGATTTCTGGTTGACTTGGCAATAGATATCCGCAGACGGTAGGGTCGGAAAGTCGATCTATGATCTCCTCCAGCATGACCGTAGCCGTAGGGTTAAACTTTTCTCCTGACCGCCAGAATAAAGTAAGTAAGAGTAGGAGAAAAAAGAAACCACCCACAGTGACTACTATTTTCCTACCCCACTTGCCTTTTAGCTGGACATTCCGGTAAATTCCTTGAGCACTGAACTTGCGGGGAGGCCTCCTCACTTCCCGAATCCGATCATCAACCCCTTCTTGCGCCTTCTGCCAGAATTCCCCTAATTCCTCGGACGAAGGACGTTCCTCCGGATCTGGAGACAACAACTTTTTCATTTGTTGGACTAAATCCGGATATAGTTCTGGACAAAAGTCAGTAGGGGAAATAATTTTACCTGTTAACAACGCCTCCGTCGGCCAGCCTTTAAGCAGTGGATAGGGAATATTTGCCGTTAACAGTAGATAAATGATCAACCCCAAAAAAAACATATCTCCTTTTTCATCTAAAGGCGCGCCAGAATAAACTTCGGGAGGATAACAAGCTAAAAGTCCTGGAGGGAGCAAGAGGATTGGCGATGCTAGATAATTTAAAAGCACAGGATCAGGGGTAAAAATTCCTTTCGCCCCTAAATAGATCCTTTTCCAGTCCGGGTTCCCTACAATTAGACCTAAGCTGTGGTATAGCCGGTAAGAGTTAAGCAGTGGCTTTAATTTTTCTATTCTTTCCTTCACAGGAAGTTTTGAGGGAAAATTACTAAACAGAGGTTCTCCAGAAAGCGCTTCCCACCCCAGTAGGGTATTAGATCGATAAGTAATAGGTCCTTCAACCTTAAGAACCCCAGCTTCTTGGGGGATAGAAGGTAATTGTCTGGCTCTATTTTCTCCTTTTCTCCGAAAATTGACAGCTTCATCTCCTCGCAACCTGGTAGCAAGTGGTTCCCACCGGTAAACCCTGCCATTCTCTAAATTTTTCCCACTAAAACAAGTTATTCCTTGCGTACAGCTTTCACCAGAGAAGATATATTTTCCCATCAAGTACCCCCTAGTTGTTTATGCTGGCTACCGCCCGCGCACATGAAATGATGAAAATTGCGACGAGCCATAGCGGTATTTGCGGATTTTGGGATCTACGCTTACTTACCAAGGCTGTCATTCAACACGAGTAACGAGCTGCGAGATGTATTTTCTAGGCAAATCCTAGAATACCCTGAAACTAGTAATTTCAGTCAGACCTCATTCCGGCAAATTTAAAGCCATAAGCAGAGCATAAAAAAACCGTCAACGACGGTTTTTTTCTTCAAGTCGAGCTAAAATTCTCTGACGCCTTTCTTCGTAACCTGCTTTCCCCAGCAGGGCAAAGACGTTCTTTTTATACTCCTCTACTCCTGGCTGGTCAAAGGGGTTCACCCCCAATAAATAACCGCTCAGAGCACAGGCCTTTTCAAAGAAATAGACCAGATAACCAAAGTAGTAAGCAGAAAGCTCAGGGATTTGTATTACCAGTCCAGGAACCCCGCCATCGTGATGGGCTAAGAACGTACCGCGCAGAGCTTGCTCATTGAGATAATTCATGCTCTGTCCAGCCAGATAATTTAAGCCATCCAGATCCATTTCTTCTTGTGGAAGTATTAACTCGCATTTACTATTTTTCACCTGCAAAACTGTTTCAAAAAAGAGGCGACGGCCTTCCTGAATATACTGACCTAAAGAATGCAGATCGGTAGTAAAATCGACAGCAGCTGGGTAAAGCCCTTTTTCATCTTTACCCTCACTCTCGCCAAAAAGCTGTTTCCACCACTCGGAAAAATAGTGGAGGGCTGGTTCGTAACTAACCATTAATTCTATAATCTTTCCCTTATTATAGAAAAGGTGGCGGAGAGCAGCATACTGATAAGCCTCATTCTGCTCTAAATCAGCCTGAGAGCAAGCTTGATAAGCTTCACCTGCCCCAGCTAAGATCTGATCCAGATCAAGCCCGGCAGCGGCAATCGGCAACAGTCCTACCGGCGACAAGACCGAATATCTACCCCCTAGATCATCAGGAATAACGAAGGTCTGATAACCCTCAGTCTGCGCTAACTGCCGAAGAGCGCCTTTTCTCAGGTCAGTCGTGGCATATATCCTAGTAGCTGCCTCCTTTTTCCCATATTTCTTCTCTGCCAGTTTTTTAAGAAAACGGAAAGCTACCGCCGTCTCCGTAGTTGTTCCCGACTTAGAGATAACATTAATACTGAACTCTTTATCCTCTAAGTAATTTAGCAGTTGGTAAAGGTAATCCCCGCTGAGGTGATGTCCGGCAAAGATAACCTGGGGATTTCCTCCTTTTCCCTCTCTGGCAAAATAGGGGGTAAGCATTTCAATCGCAGCCCGGGCGCCCAAGTAAGAACCCCCGATGCCCGCCACTACTAATACTTCGGAGTCATCCTTAATTTGAGAGACCGCTTTTTTAATCGCTGCTAACTCTTCTGGAGCATAGGTTAAGGGAAGATCAACCCACCCCAAAAAATCACTGCCAACCCCGTTCTTTTCATGAATCATCTGGTGTATTTGTTTAATTCTTGGTTGTAGCATATTCAATTCTTCTCTGCGGAAAAACGATAACGCTGAACTGTAATCAAGTATTATTCTTTTATCCAATCTTCTTCACCTCGTAACATTTGAACACTAGCCTTTAAGCTTTACGAACCTAAAGAACTTTCGCCTTGAAAAAAGACCACCAGACAACCGGGACCGGTATGAGTCCCCACTGTTGAAGAGATCTCCCCAATTCTGATTTTTTTTACATTATAAAGCTTTTTAACTTCCTCGGCAAAACTATTGGCCTCCTCCTCGCAACGGGAATAACCGATGGTAATCAACTGTTTGTATAATTCACGTCCCTCTTCCGCCATAATTTCAAGTAATCTTTTAAGCGCCCGCCGCCGTCCCCGAACTTTTTCCCGTGGAACAATCTGACCTTCTCTATTAACCTCCAAAATGGGTTTAACATTAAGCACATCCCCGACGATGGCTTGCACTTTACTTATTCTTCCCCCTTTTTGCAGATATTCAAGTGTGTCCAATGTAAAGACGGAGAAGAGGCGAGAACGAATTTGGGCTAGCTCTTTTATCATCTCTTTTTTAGAGAGGCCAGCTTCAGCCATTTCCATAGCTTTCAAGACTAAAAGCCCTTGACCTAAAGAGGCGGTACGGGAGTCAAAGACAGCAACCCGTTCTTTATCTTTCAATTGCTCCTGAGCCATGATCGCACTCTCATAGGTACCGCTCATTCCAGTTGAAATGGTGATTACCAGCGCCTCATCACCCTGTTCCATTATTTCTTGCATAATCTTAAGAAAAGCTCCTGGTGTTGGTTGGGCTGTCGTAGGAAGCTTTGTCGACATGGCTAATAAGCGATAAAATTCGTCACGGTGCAAGTCAAAACCATCTTCATAAGAACGGTCAGCGAAGTTGATCGTCATCGGGACGATCTTAATCCCATTTTCCTTCAAGAAATCAATGGTTAGATCACACGCTGTATCTGTGATAATCTTCACCTTACCCATGATATACCCCCTTTTTTACTATAACTCATCCGTTTTGTCAAAAAATCTGGTTGTAGACTTTATTTATATTTAGACGTAAAAATTGCGGGAAGGTTACAATTGTTTTTTATCCGGGTTTCAGTCCTAAAGCTTCACCAAGCCCGGTAATAAGCTTTGTAAGCCCAACATCAATATAGGGTAGTTCGACTCCTAAGGTCAAGAAGACGGTAAGAAGCAACCCAACAAAGATAAAAAAAGAAAAAACCACTAATTCGCGCCAATACTGCCGGCGAATTAATGACGGTACTTCAACGACAACTATTAAACCAAAACCTAATATTACCAAAAAAATCATTGGTTTTCACCTTGACAGGGAAGTCGCCGTATGATTGCTAACAGTAAAGTTATCAGCGGAAAAATTATTTGTACAGGAAGCGCATAAATGGGGTGAATATTCTCTACAAACCTCAAATGCGAGCTAATATCCGGATAATTTTGCGTTGCCGCAATAATCATCAGTATCCCTAAAGGAATAACTACCGGTCGATAGGTTCGTAAATTCAAAAGCTGGGCTGTGCCTAAAGAAGTTACATATAGAGAAACGGAGGACTTAATAAAGCCCATCGTCAGGAAGTTTAAAACCGGAAGAATCTCTAAACGGGTTAAAGTGTTACCAATATCTATTAGGCGATCTGTTTCATAATTAGGAAAAATATATGATTCGCTAATTTTCCCTAAAACCCCAGTGGTACGGACCGCCGATGACATTAATAAAATAGCGGCCACCACTAAACCTTTAATTATTGCGCCCGTACAGCTTTTCCTTCGATTTAAATAAGGAAAAATCATCATAAAAACAATCGTCTGTCCAAACAAGGACGAACTTTCTTGGGTAGCCCACAACAGTCTTGTTATTGGGATCTCGATTACCGGAAAAAGATTATTAGCATTAAAAATGTTTAACACCAGCAAAAAACCTAATATTAACAATAAAACAGTGATCAAGATTAACACCTCATTAGTTCGCGCGATAACCTCTATTCCTTTTTTAGATACATAAATACAGCTTAAGAGGCCACTAATTAATAAGATAACCTCCGGAGTGGCGATCAAAACCGTAGTTTTAAAAAGAGCAACAAAAATGGCAAATGAAGCTGAGCCTAGATGAAAAATATACCAGAGAAAAACCAGGGAGAAAAGTTTACCGACAATTTTCCCCCATACCAGATCATTGATTTCTATTAAAGATTTGCCCGCAAACCGCTTAGCAAGAGTAGTAAAAATGAGGACAGGAATTAAGGCCTCGCCTAAACCTAGGAGGATCGTCAACCAGGTGCCTTGCTTAGCCTGACTTCCCGGAGAAAGCAGAAATGTAGTCCCGATCAGATAGCTGATCGCCAGCAATGATAATTGAGAGCTTGAGATTCGACCTTCCTCCATTTTTTCCCCCAAAACCTTATTTTATCTGCTCTAGGATCGTCGGCTTAGTAAGTAAACCGAGCCATCGAATCTTAGTTTTAACTTTTACTTTAACCTCCAGGTGGGGAAAAAGTTCCCCCCAGTTATCTTTAACCTTTTCCCATTCTTTACGGTTTTGCCGCTGTAAATACTCGCCCAAACCAAAAATATCGGCTTTGCACTCCTGCGCTTTTTTCAAGGCGGCCTCAACCTCTTCTACAATTACCTTTGCCTTTAAATTTTCAAGCAGACTCAATTTCTCCCGAGAAGAAAGATTGGCATAACTGGTTTGTTCTCCTAAACTTCCAACTTCGGCGATGTCTATTTCGAACCTAATCTTTCCCTCACTTACCTTCGAGGAAATTTTACTTTTTGCCCCGAAAATTTCCAGACTGACTTTTCCTTCCTCCCCGGGCAATTCCACGACGACCACACCATCCTGAGTTTTACCCAACACCCACAGCAAGCCCCGGGTTTCCTTTTTATTTAGATACCCGATTAGTTTGTCTGATTTAAAGATGCCAGTCTCTTCAATTACCATGCCCTTTTCCTGGTCTGTCTTTACTACCCCAATTATGGGTAAAGTGTTTTCCGTAGTTTTTGCAAGCAAAGTACCGGCAAATTCATGCAAATTGACCGCTCTAATTTTAGAAGAAAGGTAATAGTTTCTCATTAGATCAGCAATCGCAAGCGCAGAGATCTTCTCTAGTCCGCTCTCCAGACTTAAGATTGTTTCTGCTTGCTCCCTAGTGATTAAAAGCCACTCATTAAGTCGGGGTTCATGATCCCGGATCAGAAAGTCAATTACCGGCAGCAGTCCTTTTTCCGCCACCTCTTTATTAATAATTACCACTTGGTTATGGGATAAAAATAAGCGCCGACTGCTTTGCAAGGTGGCATTGCGCACTGCGTCAAAAATAGTAGCGCCCTTTGACTTTAAGAGCCAAACTGACTTACTTCCACCTCCCCCGCCACCCCCATCCTGTGAACTTGAACCGGGGGTTTTAACCTCTCCTGATCTGGCTATTTGAAAACTAACCTGATAGTCGTCTCCTTCTTCTCCATAGTCAATGCCAATCCCGGTCACAATCGCCAGCTTCTCCAATTCTTTCCGGTCCCAACAGCCGCTGAGCAAAAGTAAAATTACTAGCAAGACCCATTTTTTTTTCACTACGTAGACAACACTCCTCGTCACTCGTTGCTCATCGCTGGTCGATCGTGATTCTTAATAGCCTTTGTCCGCTGTTAGTTAACCTTTTTTATCGTCCGGTCGAGACCAATCCTTTCCTGCTGTCTCTTCCGGAGATGTGGGGCTCTGCCCAAAACCTTGGCGTATCGGTCTGGGCCATCCAATCGACCGGGGGCGGGTCCACATCGCCCATAGTGGCGTCCTGACAATGACATCCTTTTGATCCTCGATGCTTAAAGGAATGACCGGCGATAAGTAAGGTACCCCAAAAGAACGTAAAGAAGTCAGATGAATTAAGGTTAATAATAAGCCAACTAGGATACCGTAAGCTCCCAAGATGCCCGCCAAGAACGTTAACCCTAATCTCAGAATAATCCCGATCTCTTGCTGCGTGGGAACGACAAAAGAGGCGATCGCAGTCAAAGCAATAACAATAACAGTGGGCGCTGCCACCAGACCAGCTGCAACCGTCGCTTGCCCGATAACCAGCGCTCCAACGATACTAATGGTCTGTCCAATCGGGCGCGCCAACCGCACCCCGGCCTCTCGTAAAATTTCAAAAACTGCTCCCATCGCCACCACCTCGATGACGATCGGGAACGGCACCCCTTCCATCGCCGCCGCCATGGAAATTAGAAGGGGAGTAGGGATTAATTCCTGATGATAGGTAGTCAAAGCCACAAAAAAGGCGGGTAACAGAATGCCTAAAAAAAAGGCAAGATATCTGATCCAACGAATCATCGTGGCAAACAGGAAATGAAAGTTATAATCATCCGGATTTTGAAAACTCTCAATAAAAAGAGTTGGCGCCGTATTTACCACCGGAGTGCCGTCGACAAAAATGGCCACCCGCCCTTCTAAAAGTTTAGCCGCCGTCACATCCGGCCTTTCTGTAAAAGCGACGGTTGGGAAAGGCGAGAAGGGAGCATCAGAGATAAATTCACTAAGATAATTAGCATCCAAAACCATGTCGGTATTAATTCTTTTTAACCTTCGCCTTACCTCCTCCACCAGTTTTTCATTGACAATCCCCTTAACGTAAGCAATACTCACCTTCGTTCTGGTTCTTTCCCCGATCTTCATCTGCTCAAACTTGAGACCAGGATCGGCAATTTTCCTCCTCAACATCGCCGTATTTGTCCGAATGTTCTCGGTAAAACCCTCTCTGGGTCCTTTAATTGTTTGCTCCGTATCAGGCTCCGTAATTGACCTCTTCTCCCAGCCTTTGGTGCTAATAGCCAAAGCCTGATCACATCCATCTACGAGCAAAACTGAATCTCCTGCCAAGACCGCTGCTACCAATCCTGGCATCCGATCATCTTTGTCTACGCCACCTACCGTAAGCAGGTTATCTTCAATAAAATCAATTAAATGACCTTTGACCGCCCATTTTTCTTTTTTAGCTTCAATCATTAATGGATACAAGATACTATCATAAATCACTTGCTGATCTATTAGCCCATCAATAAAGAGCACAGCAGATTTTAATTCATTCCTAAGATTCAACGTAAAACGGCGGATAATCACATCCGGACTATTACCTAGCTCTTCCCGGAACAAGGCTAAATTTTCTTCTAGGTCAGAGTGGAGAAGCTTTCCTTCCGGAGTTGAGGGGCTTTCTTTTCTTAAATGAGCCAGTCCAAATTTTCTTAACAGAAAGCGGATCATTGTTTTTCCCCTTAAACTGATAGTACCATTAAATAGTATTAACCAAACTCTTTTAAACTAATCGGCTCGCAACTGGGCTAATTGTATTGTTCCCAGATTCAACTATTCCATCTAAAGAAATGCCTTCGAGGATGCTTCCCTCTTTAAACAAAGTATTATTCGTCCTTTCTTTTAACCCAAGATAAAAAGAAAAACCCCTAAGGGGTTAATCTGGCAATCTCCCATCATGCCTTCTTTCTTGTCAATAACTCTAACTTTGGTCTCCCGAAATCTCATTAGGTAACTCATTGACATCTCCTCGTTGATATGGGAAATACCGCGCTAAAGCCTCACCTGCCAGTGTAATTCCGGCAGAAAGACCGGAAGCAAATCTCCCTTCTTTAAATTCGGCAGTCATCACTCTTTTAATCTCTTCCCAGAAATTATCCGGAACTTGATTATTAATACCTTCATCTCCTAAAATGACAAACTTTCGTTCTCCCGCCGCCAGATAAAAGAGGACTCCATTTCTCTCTTTCGTATTATCCATCCCCAGTTCGTAGAAGACTTCTTCTGACCGAAGAACAGGGTCTTTTCCCCCTTTCTTCTCCACATGTACCCGGATCTCCCCAGAAGTCCTTTTCTCCGCAGTAATAATCGCTTGGGTGATCTCTTCCTTATCTTTATGGCTTAAGAATCCCAAGGGTATACCTCCTTCTCGTCGCTCGTTGCTCCACATTGAAAAAATCCTTCTTGATAGCTCTATAATTAAAAGTAATCTTTTACCGCCCAGGCCTGAGCCTCACCAACCGCCACTAGCCCCACCGCCGCGAAATCCACCACCGCCTCCTCTAAACCCGCCACCACTAAAACCTTTAAAGCTTCCTGAGGATCGATGACCGCTACTGCGAGAAATTGGGTAAAAAACAGGTCCCATCGTTCTTTGAGAATAACCTCTTTTATAAAAGCGCCGTTGTTCAATCCGCGAATAATAAGTGGAAACAATAATCAGGACAAAAAAGAGAACTAAAAAGAAAAGGAACCCCGGCTCATTCTGGTCTCGTAGTTTTGCTCCCTCAGAACCCGCTGGAAAGTATGAAGGGTCAGTCCAGTTAACTAAAGTCATAACAGCTTTTTTTATTCCAGAAAAATATTTTTCCTCTTGAAAGGCAGGGGCAATTACTTCTCTAATCACCCGACCAGCCCGTCCATCGGTTATCTTTTCTTCCAGTCCAGTACCTACCTCAACTCTTACTTTCCGTTCATCGCTGACGATTAGTAATAATAGTCCATTATCTTGTCCACTTCTTCCCGCTTTAGAGGCTTCCGCTAATTGTAGAGAGAAAAGCTCGAGACTTTCTCCAGGTGGTAAGGAAGGAAGGGTTACTACCACAAACTGGTTAGTTGTCTTTTGCTCAAAATCTGCTAGTAAAGAAGCAAGTTCTCTCTTTTCTTCCGGCTGTAACAAACCGGCCCGATCCGATACATAGCCCTCAAGCAAAGAGCCATAGTTATCTCCAGCCCAAATTGGTCGGCTTAAGACTACATTAAGCAGAAAAAGCAGAAGGACTAACTTAAGCTTGCTATTCTTTGAAAATTTCATTTAAAACTCCACCTTTGGCGCTTCGCCAGCTTTCTCCTCAATCTGGAAGTATTCCCTTTTTTCTAATCCCATTATCCCGGCGATGATACTTCCAGGAAGGCGACGAATACGGGCATTATACGTTTTCACTGTTTCGTTATAACGTAACCTAGACACTGAAAGACGGTTCTCTGTTCCAGCTAGTTCATCTTGAAGCTCAGCAAATCTTTGATCTGCTTTCAGCTGCGGATACTGTTCCACCACCATTAGTAAACGGCCTAAAGCTGATTCCATCTGGGCAGAAGCATTAATCTTATCTTCAACTCCTTGGGCGCCCAAGAGTCTGCTTCTTGCTTGCGCAATCTCTGTAAAGACTTTTTCTTCGTGACCAGCATACCCTTTTACTGTCGCTACTAGATTAGGAATCAGATCTGCTCTTCTTTGGAGATTATTTTCGACTTCCGCCCATTTTCCGTCGATTTCTTCTTCCATCGTTACAAAGGTATTATGGTAATAGGCATAACCGATTATTAAAAAAAGCACAATACCTAAAATTAAAAAAAGGGTTGAGTTTTTACGCATTTAGTCTCCTCCTCAATCTACGACCTTAAATGTTATTTATTATTCCTTCTCATTATAATACAGAACGTAAATAAAGAAAATTAGTTTATTTATTTAACAATTTTGTTTGCTCATAATTAAACTTGTTAGGCAATCAACCTAGGTTCTCCCATCCCTTGCATAAAATGTGGGTAATTTTTTTTAAAATTTAACCTCATAATATAAGGGGAGGTGAAAAAATGAATAACCAAAACATGAACCGTCAAAATGTACAAAACCAGAGAAATCCAGCTAACCAAAATTTATCGAACGTACAGAATTATAATAAAATGGCTAACATGGAAACCGGAAGCGAACTAACACAATCAACAGGGGAAATTAGCCGTATCCTTGCAACCCAGCAACTCGTAGGTCTTGAAATCGGAAGTATCGGACAAAACGCTAATCTAAATTACCAGACCCCAAATAATTACATCACTAATCCGCAGTTAGAAGTAGATCAAGCTCCGGGTCAAATCAGTCAAAATTTATCCCAACAATCAAAGGGATAAACCCTAAAATAAGTGCCTTTGTAAAAAAAGACCCCGGTAATTTCCACCCGGGTCTTTTTTTAGATTCTACTTAGAAAATACATCTCGCAGCTCGTAACTCGTCACTCGTCGCTCGCATG
>ENA-UOOK01001920-UOOK01001920.1-fermentation-metagenome-genome-assembly--contig:-NODE-1920-length-26575-cov-6.807579_pt1 | contig 26575 bp, 26 predicted proteins | sample MGYA00245777_ERZ724023 | MGnify/ENA primary metagenome ERZ724023 (study PRJEB28704, sample SAMN03018312) | fermentation metagenome | biome: anthropogenic terrestrial biome; feature: soil; material... | reverse complement strand
ATTGTCTTCAGGTCTTTTGATATTTCACCTGTCAACTTTATGGGGAGCTTATCACAGGCACGAATCCATGCACTGGCAGTTTGACGGCTATCCGTAGATTCGTTCAAGCTCCCGCAAGATTTGGTCACGGTCAGGCAAAGAAGCGATAGCCCCCTTTTTCCGGACACAGAGCCAGCCGGAGACAGTAGCATAACGCAGGGCAATTTCGATTGTTCCGACTGCCAGCTGACCAGCAGAACGTACACCTGAGTAGTAGAGGCTGCTCAGAAAAGCACCCCAAAACGCATCGCCGGCCCCGGTTGTATCGACAGCCTTTGCCGGCAGGCCGTCTATACTCAGTTCCTTATCAGCAAAAAGAGCTTTAGCCCCTGTGGACCCCAAAGTTTTAACAATCAGACTTGGCCCCTCATTACTTTGAACTAAAGCCTTGATGTCTGCTTTGCTGCCCAGAAAGTCAGCTTCTTCATCGGAAATCTTCAGCCAATCGATCCAAGGCAAATTTCGCCGCACTGCGGCTATGGCAGTCTCCCGGTCTCCATCCCAGAGCGGATCACGGTAATTGACATCGAAGCTCGTGATCTTCCCGGCCTCGTGTGCATAGCGAATTGCATATTCCGTCGTAGCTGCAGTCACACCTTGGGACAGTGAGCAGGAACCTGCATGCAGGATGCAAGCCTGATCAATAGCAGACAAAGGCAGCTCTTTTATTTCCAGAAACATGTCAGCTCCGGGTTTGCGGGCAAAAGTGAAGCTGCGGTCGCCATCTTCGCTAAGGGTGACAAAGGCCATCGTAGTGACAGCCTCATCCGTTCGCTGCGGGCAGAGAACTTCGACCTCATTCTCTTTTAATGTTTCCTGTAAAAAGATGCCAAAGTCGTCATCGCCTACTTTCCCGCAAAAACCTACCCTTAGTTTATTGCGGGCTGCTGCAATCGCGACATTGGCCGGAGCGCCTCCCGCAGCCCTGATATAAGTCCCCGGCTCTGCGCCCGGGATAAAGTCAATAAGTTGTTCTCCAATACTGATCAGGTCCATGACGATTTTCTCTTGCCTGTTTTTAATTAAAAGTAATTCCTTCCGATCTCCAGCTTATTATCGTTCAATCAGCTCTCCCGTTGCAAGGGCTCGGGAAGCACATAGCATCGTGACAGGCACAAAACCATGCACTGCGCTAATGCATCATTTGGTGCCAGGCACGAATCCATGCACTGGCATCTTAGCCCGCCAGCTGTCTGCCCGCCCGGAAGCGGCTCAGGAAATCGCGCGTTTCCGCTAGCTCCGGATTACCAAAGAGCTCTGCAGCCGTACCGCGTTCGTGGATTTTCCCTTGGTGCATAAAAAACACCTGGCTGCTGATATCCTGAGCAAAGGCCATTTCATGTGTAACCACCAGCATGGTCATCCCTTCCTCGGCCAGAGTCTGCATGACAGACAGAACTTCACCCACCGTTTCCGGGTCGAGAGCTGAAGTCGGTTCGTCAAAGAGCAGGATATCCGGGTCCATGGCCAGGGCTCTGGCTATGGCGACGCGCTGCTTTTGCCCGCCGGAAATCTGCCGGGGTTTGGCATTGATAAAGGCTGACATGCCAACTTTACTGAGGTATTCCAGAGCCCGTTCGTGGGCCTCTTTTTTGCACCTGTCCAAGACTTTTACCTGGCCGGCCACGCAGTTTTCCAGGACTGTAAGATTGTTGAAGAGGTTGAAAGACTGAAAGACCATGCCGACGCGGGAACGATACTCGTTTACATTGACACCGCGGGCCAGGACGTTTTCGCCCCGGTAAAGAATCTCACCCGAGTCGGGCATTTCCAGCTGATTGATGCAGCGTAATAAGGTCGATTTACCGGAACCTGAGGCACCGATAATGCTGATGACATCGCCGGTATAAACTTCAAAGTCAACACCATTGAGGACCGGATTGTTACCAAAGACCTTGTGCAGGCCTCTGACTTCCAGGATAGCCTTTTGACTGCTATTCATTTTTTGCTCCTTTCCGGATGGCTATAGGTACCGGCTGACATGACCAGAGGGTCTGCAGCAACCAGTTCGTAGTTACTGTCACCTTCCATTTTTTTCTCCAGAAAACGCAAGAGGGCTGAAGCGATCAGGGTCAGAGTGAAGTAACCCGCCATTTCGATGCTGGCTGAAGGGAAGTAGAGAAAAGTCGCTCCGGCTGTTGCCCGGTGGGCGGCGAAAAAATCGGGAAAGCCGATAATAAACATCACAGATGTATCTTTGACATTGATGATGAAGTTGTTGCCGATCTGCGGCATGATGTTGCGCAGGGCCTGGGGCAGGATAACCGTCGTCATGGTCTGATAATGGTTCATGCCCACGGCCTTGGCGCCCTCCGTCTGTCCCGGATCGACAGAAAGAATGCCCCCGCGGACAGATTCCGCCATATAAGCTCCGGTGTTGATGGAGACGATGATGATTGACGCCAGCCAGATGCTGGAAAACTTGACTGCGTTATCCGTGATGTAGGGCAATCCGTAGTAAAGGAAGACCGCCTGCAGGACCATGGGCGTCCCGCGGAAGATTTCCACATAAATCCGGATAATGACCCGTACCAGGCGCAGGAAAAAGCGTTTGACCGCATGATCGTTTCGCGATACCGGTATGGTGTTCAGCACTCCGCAGACAAAACCGATGATACAGCCGATGGCGGTGGCAACTAAGGCCAGGACCAGCGTGGAGCTGATGCCGCGTAAATAGCTATTACCATAGCCTGCCCAGAGTTTAGCAATGTCAGAGATTAGTTTAGAAAATTTGTCCATGGCTTTATTCCGCACTCAGGGGCTGGATGGAGATGGCATCTTCCATCAGGCTGTTAAAGTCAGCGACCGTCATGGTTGTCAGGACTGCATCAATTGCGGTCCGGAGCAAGGCATTGCCTTTCATCACTGAGATGCCAATATTGACATTTTCAGCACGCTCCTGTTCAGAAAACTGAAAGTCTCCGTCTGTGCCGCTGAAGTCCAGTATTTTCATATCCGGGTAGGCGATAACCGCACCCTGGGCTGTGGGCAGGTCGGTGACAACAAAGTCAACCATACCGGTTTCCAGTGCCATCAGCATGGCCGGGGCATCGGCAGCAGCCGGCTTGATATCCGCTCCCGCCATTTGGGGCAGACATGCCGTATACCAGATGGTTGAGATCTGGGCGGTCCCGGCAGCCCCCTCAAAATCCAGGATGCTTTCAGCTGCAGCCAAAGGGCTGTCAGACTTGGTCAGGACGACCATAGTGGCGTAAAAGTAGGGGCCGGCGAAGTCAACCTGCTCGGAACGGCCAGCTGTCATCGACTGTCCGGCGATAGCGGCATCGATCGAGCCGGTCATCACAGCAGGTACCAGGGAGTCCCAGTCAGACTGGATTATTTCCAGCTCCCAGCCATTTGCCTCGGCAATAATCTTGCCAATCATGACATCGTAGCCATTAGCGTAGGATCCGGGCACATTGCTGAGCTCCACGGCTCCATTGCTGTCATTGTTTTGGGTCCAGTTGTAGGGGGCGTAAGCGCATTCCATGGCAATGGTAAAGACACCATCTTCTACAAGGGCAGCAGGTTTCTGCGTGCTGACAGCCTGCGTTTCAGTCCCGTCCGCGGATGTCTCTGCTCCACTACAAGCTGCCAGTGTGAACAGCATGACTACTGCCATCATTATTGCCATCAGATTCCTCATTTTTTTGTTTCCTTTCCTGGCACAGCTTAAAACTGCGCTCTCCGACTATTTTGACCCGTCGGCGGAGTTTTCAAAAAAAGAACCGCCTTCATAAGCGGTTCCATGGGAATCAAATAAATGATCAATAGATATCTGATACCATCGATAGCGCTCCACAAAAGCTTGTGACAGTTCGGCAGATATTCTCTGACGACCCAGCAATGGAAGACAGGCAATCTTCTAAAGCTTCGGCGTTTTTCCCTTTCGTACCGGCGGCTGCCTGCCTGATACCGACACTACTCTTGAAAATCGCACCTCTATCTAAAGCGATTCAATTTTTATGTATCCTAGCATTAGCTTCCAACACTGTCAATTGTCTATTCTGCATAGAACTGGACTATTACAGGCACAATGGCTTAAAATTTGAATTGTCAGGCCAACTTTATTTCCGCAGAGACCAGGAGTTTTTATATGAAGCAAATAAGTGAAATTGTTGAAGCGATGGATTATCTGGATGAAGATTTATTTATCGACTGGCTGGGGGAGATAGAGGACTTCTTCCAACCGGTTGCTATTAATGATATCGGCAGACTAGATAACTCAGCCTATGATTATCTTTTGTCGCTTAACAAGGCAAATCTGACATTTTCTTCAGAGGAAATTGACAGCCTGATTGAAAATGAAGATGCTAATTTTCTGGAAATAATTATTTCCAGAGATAAGTTACTTGCATCAGTGCATTTTTGGCAGTACCCCCAGGGAAGCAAATGGCAAGTCTTGAATATTTCCGAAAAGCCTTACTTGTCGGAGCACCAGCCCCTGCAGGACAAGTTTATGGCTTTTGCTGAAAAAATGAATCTCCTGGTACTCAGGGATGCAGACTTAAGAGAGCAGGTGCCGCATGAGGGGGAAATGGTTAGCATCTACTACAAGTATTTTGATGATGAGTATGAAAGCCGCCAGGAAATTCCCTATTAGCCGGTAGTGCATGGATTGGTGCCAGGCACGATTCTATGCAGTACCCGGCGTCGGGCTGAGATCCTTTTCAACTAACTCCACAGCGCGTCTCACCATATCGCTGAGCAAGAAGTCACCGGTTCCGACAACATAGGTGTTGCAGCGGCTGACCGGCAGCAGGATTCTCCTGGCAGTGCTTTGGCCTATGGCAAGAGCTATGGCCGGAGAGATTTCTCCGTGCAGAGCATCAGCAACAATGATCCCCAGCGGACCGATGATGTAGTCGGCATCCCTGCAGTTAACTATGACTGCATTTTCACCGGTCGCAACTGCATCCGGTTTAGCGTTTAGCATGGTGGAGCTAGCTATACTGTTGGTCCCTACGGCGACAATCTCAGCCTTTATCAGAGCTGCTCTCAATTGCTCCACAATTGCCCGGCCCATGCCGCCGCCCTGACCATCTATTACCAGGATTTTCATCTTTGCTCAGTCCTTCAGCAGATATTTTCTCACATACTAGCACAGACCCGGCGGCTGATCATTGTTTTGTGGGTAGAGAGATCAGCTTGGCTTTCCGGAGAGCAAAGATAAGTGCAGGAATCAGCACTAACTGCAGGGCGATTCCCGGCAGGGCAGTGATGAAAAATGCACTGAGCCAGATCTGCAGGGAGTAAGTGCCCAGGTTAAAGATCAGCGCATTGACGAGTCCTGCCAGTACACGCCCGGCCAGCATGGCGCCGATCAGAGCAATAAAAACAGTGGCAGTCTGGCTTCTGCTTTTTACAAAGCGGATCAGCAAACCGGCCACTAAACCATATACGGCAAGCTCGACCAGCATACCGGGCAGAATGGGTGCAGGCGGCATACCGGTCAGTATGCTGGAGAGCAGGGGTGTTGCAAGACCCGCCAGCAGACCGTAACTCCAGCCGCAGACTAAACCACAGAAGAGGACAGGCAGATGCATGGGTAAAAAGATACTGCCTGCATTGGGGATGGCATGGAAGGCCAGGGGCAGAACGATACCGAGTGCAATCAGAATCCCGGTAAGAACCATGTTTTTTGTTTTGATGTTTCCAGTTGTCATCGTTTTCCTCCAAAAAGAAAAAACCACAAAAGCAGCGCCAGCTTCAAGCTGTCAATTACCTTCATGGTTTTTATGGTTTTATGAGTATTTTTCAGTCTTCAGTCTGCCTTCGTGGCAGAGATTTACTGACTATTGTGCCCAGTGTCGGCTTTTGTGTCAAATGGCTGCAAAGATACTCTTTTGTCCAATTTCTTCTTTCGTGTATATTATTCATCTTCTGTGAGATAATTAAGATTCAATTATGAAAGGACCAGTTAAATGCCGTCGATCGATGATACCGCCTTATATGCCGAAGACCAGGTGACAGACCAGGCGAATAAAGGGCTAAGCATCTCTTTGCCCTATCGCCCTCCCTATCGTTTTCAGGCTATGCTTTCCTTTCTGGAGGGCAGAGCCATTCCCGGCGTGGAGTTAGTTGCCGATGATGAATACAGCCGCACTGTGCGCCTGGCTGACGACAAGGGCAAAGAGCTTTCCGGCTGTCTGCGAGTCGGTCATGATGTTGAAAAGCAGGCTTTGACAGCGACAGTCAGTGAAAGCTTGCGCCCTGTGTGGCCCCGGATCAGGGAGCGGCTGCGCAATCTTTTTGATCTGGACTGTGATCCTGAGATCGTCTATGCGGCTCTCAGCTCCATGAAGGAAATCGTCCCGGCCGCCTTAGTCCCGGGCACCAGAGTACCCGGCAGTTTTGATGCCTTCGAGATGGCGGTCAGGGCCGTGCTGGGCCAGCAAATATCTGTCAAAGCAGCCAGCACCTTGGCGGGGAGACTGGTCGATACTTTTGGGACAGAAGTTGAGACGGATATAGCGGGGCTGAAGCGGCTTTTCCCCCGGCCGGACCAGATAGTCCGTCTGGGAGAGGACATTGAAAACCAGCTGGGGGCCCTGGGTGTCGTCAGGACCCGGTCCAGAACAATTTATGAACTGGCTAAGGTTTTTGCAGAAGGCAGCATTGATTTTTCCGCTTCTGCCCAAGTGGAAACGGAGATGAAAAAGCTGCTGGCTATCCGGGGCATAGGACCCTGGACGGCCCAGTATATAGCTATGCGTACTATGGGCTGGAAGGATGCTTTTCTGGAAACGGATGCAGGGATTAAAAAGGCACTCAGTCCCTATTCTCCCAAAGAAATGCTGGAGCTGGCAGAGGCCTGGCGCCCCTGGCGCAGCTATGCAACCGTGAATCTGTGGAACTCACTGTAGGCAAGAAGAGGAGCTGAAGCAGGATGTATTATTCAACAGAGTATTAGTCACCCTTAGGTGTTTTTAGCCTGGCAGCAGATGGCGAAAGCCTTGTGGGAGCCTGGCTGGAGGAGCAAAAATACTTTGGAGCTTCTCTTCTGGCAGCTGCTGTGAAAGATGACAGGCTGCCCGTCTTTGCTCAAACGAAAGCCTGGCTGGACAGATATTTTGCCGGGCAGAGACCGGAAATATCCGAGCTGCCCCTGGCTCCGGCCGGTACAGATTTTCGCCAGGCAGTGTGGCAGATCCTCTGCCGGATTCCTTATGGCCAGCTGCTGACCTATGGGGAGATAGCCCGGATGATGGCTGTTATGCTGAATAAAAAGACCATGTCCAGTCAGGCTGTGGGTGGTGCTGTCGGGCACAATCCTATTTCCATCATTATTCCCTGCCACCGGGTTGTGGGTGCCAAGGGCAACCTGACCGGTTATGCCGGAGGTATTGAGATTAAGGTCAAACTTCTGGAATTGGAAGGTGTCGATGTGTCGGCCCTGACAATGCCCAAGGCAAAGTGAAAGTAAAGTCCGGACTGCAGAGAAAAGATCTAACAGATTGGAAAAGTCCGAGCTTAAAGCAGATGCAGCAATATAACTTGGAGGGTTGACAGGCAGTCAGCTTGATCTGAAGCAGACAGCAATTACTTTACTGTTTTGAGATAAGTGCCTTGAGCTCCTCAACGGAGAGGGCTTTCCCACCAGCGTAGACAACTTTTTCATCGATGACCAGGGCAGGGGTGATCATGACCCCATAGCGAACGATTTCAATGAGTTTTCCCTCACTGGTGACTTCAGCAGCCAGCTTCAATTTCTGCAGAGCGGTTTCCAGATTCTCTTCAATAATTCGGCATTTAGAGCAGCCTGTGCCCAGGATCTTAATTTTCATTTACCTGTCCTCCTGTGAGCCGTCAGGCCTGTCTTCACGAGCCTTGATTTCCAGGAATTTTCTGGCGGCCTTGCTTTTTTCAAGATCCAGCTTGAGGGTAGGATAGTCGGAAATGTTAGCGATGATTTCGGCCAGAATGTCCTCGTGCAGTTTTTCGTTGAGGCTTAAGGAATAAAAAGTGTATTGTTCTCTTCGCTCATCTTTTACCATGCCCATATCCCTGAGCCGGGCCAGGTGCTTGGAAATATTGGGCTGGGAGATGCCGGTGATACCGGTCAGTTGGCAGACACAAAAATCATTGTGATACAGGAGCACCATAATCCGCAATCTGGTTTCATCGGAGAGTAATTTGAAGAAATTAAGCAGTTTGTCCATATTTTGTCCTTTCGCGAGATTGATCATCTCAGTGTCATCTTGGTGGTGACGACTTCCTTCCAGGCAGCGAAGATGGGCCTGATTATCTGGGGACCGATTTTGGAGATGATGACCAGTTCTGATTTATCCTTACACCTATCGCTGGCTTTGAAGTCGATGATGTCATTGACGACGTCAAGCTGCCGGCAGCCGGTATCCAGCTGGACAAAACCCTTTATCCTGTAGCTGTCCTTCTTGATAATATTCAAAAACTTCAGCAGTTTCTCCTGGCTGATTTCATCTTCGTAAGTCAGGGTCAGGGTCTTGGGCCGGTTCTCTGGAGTGTTGCTGGTATCTTCAGACTCCACCCAGCCGGCGGCCAGCAGGTTTTTAGTCAGGAAGTCATAGTCATAGCTGCCCTTATCGGATTCGACAATATCTGCTGTCTGGTTAATCTCCCGGATTTTCAGCTTAATCTGAGCCAGCTTTTCCGCAGCGATTAAATCTACTTTGGAGATGATGACCAGATTGCTGAACATGAGCTGCCTTTTTACAGTTTCTATCTCCTCAAGCTGGAGGAGAAAGTGGGCTCCGTCCACGATGGTGATGGCTCCACTGTAGTCGTAGACGTTACCTTTGACGGCCTCTACAGCCTCGAGAAACTCACCAATGTTTGACGGATCAGCCAGTCCTGAACTTTCTACAAAAACATATTCCATCTTTCTGTCCACCATCTCAACCAGGGCGGAGACAAAGCTGAGCTGGAGGCAGGAACAGAAGATAGACCCCCGGTTTAATTCGACCAGCTCCATGCCCTCCCTTTGAATGATAGTCCCATCGATGCCGACCTTGCCGAACTCATTCATAATTACTGCAACTTTTTTATCCGATAAATCGTTTAAAACGCTGCTGAGAAAAGTAGTTTTGCCGGCTCCCAGGAAACCGGTGAGCAGGTAGAGTTTTGTTTTCTGTGTCATTTTTTACACTCCTGAAAATTGTTGCATCAGTTTAGATTATGGCTCCGAAGATCAGTCCCGCCAGGGTAGACATAAGAACAACCAGAGAAACATAAACGAGGGTCTTTTTGTTGCCCAGAATACTTCGGATTACCAGCATGCTGGGCAGGGACAGGGCCGGTCCGGCCAGAAGGAGGGCAAGGGCCGGACCCTGACCCATGCCGGCTCCCAGCAGTCCTTGTAATATAGGCACTTCCGTTAGTGTGGCAAAGTACATCAAGGCTCCGGCCAGGGAAGCGAAGAAGTTAGCTCCGAGGGAGTTGCCGCCGACTACAGCTGCTACCCAGGCTGAGGGAATAATTCCTTCACTGACACCGGGCAAGCCGAACAATAGCCCTGAGATCAGGACACCGGCGAAGAGGAGGGGTAAGATCTGCAGGGCGAAGTTTACAGTTTCATCCAGCCAGGATTTTCTGTCCTTCTGATCCAGCCATTTGACGGCCGCATAGATGATGACGACCAGAAGTATTGCAGTGATGATCCATTTGTAAGTGAAGACAAAGCTGGCCGGGCCGGTCCCGCTGGCAGGCTCTTTCCAGTTGGCGAAAAGCAGGAGACCGATCATGGCGGCGACAAAGATAAAGGTCTGCCAGAGGGCTTTGGATTCTGCATCCTCATCAATGATCAAAGCCTGATCAGAAGCTTGCAGCAGGCTGACTCGCTCTGCCTCTTCCTTGCGGAAAATAAGCTGCATCAATAAGCCGATGACGATACTGAAGATGATGGCAGCTATGGTTCTGGCCAGACTCATTTTCCAGCCCAGGACATTGGCTGTAATTAAGACTGCGGTTATATTAATAGCCGGGCCTGCATAGAGGAAAGTTGTCGCCGGCCCGATGCCGGCTCCTTTGGCGTATATGCCGCCGAACAAAGGCAGGATGGTACAGGAGCAGACGGCGAGGACAAAGCCGGAGACGGAAGCGGCGGTGTAGGAAAGCCACTTTTTTGCACTAGCGCCAAAGTATTTGATTACTGAATCCCGGGAAATAAATACGCTGATGGCTCCGGCTATGAAAAAGGCCGGCAGCAGACACAAAAGCACATGTTCTCGGGCATAGTCTTTAAGCAGGGCCAGGGCTGACAGAAGAGCTGACCGGAAGCTTGCATTTTCAATCGGCAGGAAATAGGCCAACAGGAAGACTCCGACAATAATAGCAAGACTCTTTTTTGTTTTTTTACTCACTGGTCCTTCCTCCGGAGGGTAGTAAAGCTGGTTGGTTATAACCATATGCCCATATACGCATATTAGTAACACAGCTAGATTAACAATGCTCAATTCAGAAGTCAAGACCCTCTAAGTCAATCTTGTTTGATGGACAAATTCTGTCCAGACCCTTGGCATAGAATATAAGTATAGCTAGGAAAAGCAATATTCCTATCAGTACAGAGCAAAGATTAGTCTAGCCGGATATTGCCTGGAGGTAGACAATGAAGCTCAATAATTCTACTGGCGTGATCTATTGTCTCTACCCTGCAGATAGTGCTGGGGCAGAGCAGGTCTACATTCAAAAAAATCAAGTATCGGGTTCCCCCAAAAGAAGAATCGACCTGTTCCAGAGTGAAAGGGCGGCCTGTAGCTGGCTGGAACAGGAGAAGGCAGCCTTTGTGCTGAATGGCAGAGGGGGTGTATCTGCCAATTACGGGAAGCTCCTGCCGGGGAAAATCAGCTTAGACCGGCTGGAGGCGATCATCCGTGCGGATGAGCAGATTTGCTGCCTGACCTTCATTGATGAAAACTGTGTCCGACGTCTGTACTTCAGAGATGAGTTCAGTTCTTGCTGCCTGCACTTTGCCGGCTCCGACAGACAGATTGATCCGGAGGAAACTCTCTATGCTGTGGTTAAATACGGCAGCCTGGGCGGCAAAGATTCCGGTCTGAAGCCATATAGTTATATTACTTATCCGGAGATAGGCTATCCTTTGTTTACCGGTGAGTCCTGCCGGCGGGCCAGTGAATTTTTGGCCCACAAGGCTGATCCGGACTGTTATCTGGAGCCGGTGACCCTGGCTGGTATTTACCGGAGGGTCAAAGATCTGAAGAAAGATCCGGGCAGCTTTATTTTTTGTCAAGAAAAAAGTCCTCACTATATACTGAGAAGAAAGGACTTAAGCAGAATAGTCGCAGGCTCAGGCTTGTAGTAATTAAGCTGAATGCAGGCAGAGGGACGGGAAGGAAGGACGGAGGTCGCTATGGGGGGAGAAATACCGGCAAGGTCTAAACAAAGCCGCCGCTTAATCGCTATATTTGAACGCTTAAACAACGGCGAAGCAGTCAATAAATCCGCTTTAGCGCAGGAATATAATGTCAGCGAAAAAACGGTGCAAAGAGATCTCGATGAATTAAGAGCTTATTTTGCCGATTCTTATCGCTGCAATACCATTCACTATGATCGGGTGAGCAACAGCTACTCATTGGCCAAATCTGACCAGGGCTGGTTAAGGAATGTCGATGTTTTGGCTCTGTGCAAGGTGCTCCTGGAGAGCCGGGCCTTTAATAAAAAGGAAATGAATGAGCTGATAGATAAGCTTCTGCTGCAGATTTCACCGGCCGACTGCCCTCATGTTGAAAAACTGATCGGCAAAGAACGCGTGTCTTATGTCGAACCCCGGCATGGCAAGGACCTGCTTGAGCTCATCTGGGTTTTGTCGGAACATATTACCGAGCAGAATATTATTGAAATAAAATATTGCCGTCAGGACGGCAAAGCTATTCAGCGAAAAATTGAAGCTGTCGGTATTCTTTTTTCCGAGTTTTATTTTTATCTGCTGGCCTATATTCCGGGCCAGCGTGACCACCCCTATACCTATCGAGTCGATCGCATTGAGAGCATCAGGGACGGTTTCGGGACTTTCAGCATTCCCTATAAGGATCGTTTTCAGGACGGTGAGTTCAGGGACCGGGTTCAATTTATGTACTCGGGTTCCTTGCAGACAGTAGTCTTCGAATATTCCGGGCCATCTCTGGAGGCGATTCAGGACCGCCTGCCCACTTCCAGGATTATCAAGGAAGAAGACGGAGTCTATACCATTATGGCAGAGTCCTTTGGCGACGGGATCTACATGTTTCTGGATGCCCAGGGAGACAAAGTCCGCATCTTGAGCCAGCAGGGCGAAGGAGGGGACAGCAAAGACCCGGCCGATTGTAGTTAAGGAAGGAAGTAATGCCTGCCACTAAGCTCTTTTTCGGATGACTGTTTTCTCTGCGTATTTACCATAGAAGTGATAGCCTGATCCGCCCTGACTGATCAGGTCCAGTAACTGGTCCGCTTTTGTGACCTGGATTCCGCCCAGGATGCTGACTCCTCTGGCGAAAAAGGTGTCCGGCAGCATGCTGGCAGTAGGTCCGGTGACAATGATCTCGGCTCCTTCCTTGGCCAGATCCAGGAGCTGGTCGATCGAGTCGTTGAGAACCGTCACACCGGTCACAACCAGCAGGTCTGCTTCAGGTACATAGAGAGGGGCATCGGCTGCCGGCGCGTAATGATCCAGCTCCTTACCCTTTAAAGTCCTAACATCCTGTTCCAGCACCTTAAAGTCGGCGTCTTCCTTGATCAGCTTCCGCAGCATGGGAACCAGGGCACCGACAACAACGGTTTGTCCATAATCCTTAACGTCAACCTCGTCAAAGGCGTCGGCAGCATAGATCGTTTCGTAATCATCTGATGCTTCTTCAGCCCAAATGGCCATGCTTAAGGCGTTTAGGGCAGCTATGCCCAGAGATTTTCTGAGCAAATTATCGGAAGCAAGGTCATCCAGATACCTGGTCACGGGCTGCTGATTCAGTTTTCCGGACAGGGGCATGGCTTTGGCCGAACTGGGGCAGCAGACAGCTTCAGGCATCTCTTTTACAGGGGTGAAACTGAGGCCGCCATGTCCGGTTGATAATTTAACTCCTGTAAAGAAGAGACCCAGGACAGCCCGCTCTACGGTTATGTCCTTGATCCGCGAACCTAATTTATCTTTCACCAGTGATATTGATTCCGCTAAGATTCTGTTCATGTCGATACACCTCTTTACCCGGCTAACTGATATCAAGTATACACAGGAGCAGAAAATCTTTAAAGATTCGTATTGTCTTTAGTCAGAGGTGTTCTATTTCTTATGTTTAAGGCATAACACCCTTAAACATAGGCCTAATAAATAGTTAGACTAAATTACTATGATTTTGAGTTGCGGACTAAGGACTGGAAAATACAAGTCTAAATGGGCTAGTATGTTCATCACCTGCAAATAATGTGTTTGACAAGTATGCAAGATTTACCTAGTGGGAAAATCAAGTTTGCAAACACATGTATTAATAGATCTACATGTACTATCATTGTTATCAAAAAATTGTGTAGGAAGTTTATATGCTAAGTTTCATTAAATCAAAGCAAGCGTGTACAGGCTGCGGAGCTTGCCAAGCAGTTTGCCCAACCGAGTGCATTACTCTTGATATAGATGAAGAAGGCTTTTGGTACCCAAATGCTGGCTCTGCATGCATAGACTGTGGCAGGTGTGAAGAAGTTTGTCCTATTGTGAACCGTGTCCCTGTAGACGATACTAAGCAATATTGCGTTGCAGGCAGGCATAACAATACTGATGTGTGGTTAGCAAGTACATCAGGTGGAGCTTTTTCTGCTATTTGCCAGGCATTTGAAAATCCCGCAATTGCAATATTTGGAGCTAAACATCTTGACAAAAGTAACGTTATTCATGATTTCGTAACTAACATAAATGATATTGATTGCTTTAGAAAATCGAAATATTCGCAGAGTAACATGAGCGGCAACTATTGCAGCATTAGGAGATTTCTTGAAGAAGGGCGCAGAGTGATTTTCTCGGGGACACCTTGCCAGGTCGCTGGAGTTAGAAATTTTCTGAACAAGGACTATGATAATTTACTTTGTATTGATCTCATTTGCCATGGTGTCGGTAGTCCTGGGATATTTGACAAATATATTAACTATCTGGAGGGAGCAAATGATTCAGAAGTTGTGTCTTTTGAATTCCGGTCTAAAAGAATTGTTAAAGGTCTTTTGAATCAAAACATCACAAGAACCAGATTTGTTGATGGACGAATTCTAGAGAATAAGAATGATATTTTTTATCAAGCTTTTATACAAGCTCTAATCCTTCGACCTTCTTGTGGAGAGTGCATTTTTGCGAAGACAGATCGAGTAGGTGACTTGACCATTGGGGATTTGAATAATATGCAAGCATTTTTGCCTGAATCAGACAAGTGTGTTAATTATTCCACAATCATTGTGAACACTGAAAAAGGCGATACTATTATGAAAAAGTTAAATGAATACATGGATCTGTACCCTGTTGATCTGGATGCTATTGCAAAATACAATTCAGCTCTAATTTCATCAACTCAAATGAACCAGAAACGAGCTGACTTGTTTGTAGACTTAAGACACGGCTATCCTATAAATGAAGTTCTTGAAAAATATATAACAGAGGTGTCTTAAGCAACTATTCCTGAACATTTCGCAACGTCACAATGCCAGTATTAAGCCGGTATCATTACACCTCGTAGAGATCTCTCAATAAAAAGGCTAAAATATATTTTGGACGCTCTTTATCAGAAAACGGATCACAACAATATAAGTTTTCAATATTTTTCTTTCTCTGCAAGACTGTGTTTCGATGTATAAAAACATCATCTGCAACCTTTGACGTAGATAAATTATGTGATAAAAGACTTGCAAATGTCTTCTCCAGGTCTGAACTATGCTCTAAATCATACTCACGAACAGGTGCCAACAATTTCCCCACTGCTTCTTTTACATCTGTACGGTTAAGATGCTTATAGAATAAGTCGATAATTTTAACATCGCTATAGGAGATAAAAGCTGAACTTATTGAGAGTTTTTGTGCTATTTCAATGCTATTGACAGTTTGCAAGTAACAATCATGTACTTCGCTCAGTTCCGAAGGCCAATCGTTTGCAGCAATTTTCAAAATTATATTGTTTTTTCTTGAATACTCATTAACTTTATTAACGGCATCAAGGAAAGATTGTGACCTTACATCACTTAAACTGGATAACGCAATGATTTGATTGTGTTTTTTCATCGTAAAAATAATATCTTGATATCTGATTGCCTTTAAAATATCTTGAATACAATCAATATGTTTATGAAAAAAATTATATTCCTTGCCTGTAGCGAAAAGCTGAATAATTACTAAATTCGTAACATTGTCGAATTTCAAGTTTAGTTTTTCCGCTTGAGAGATAACTTGAGCATTATCGCCGGAGAGGCCTAACACTAAATCCTGTAGAAACCTCTTTTTCATTCTATAGTTATACTCATCCATTCGATCGAAACTGAGCAGACTGACACAGAGAGCTTTAATAGTCTGGTCAATCAATAATTGATTGACATCAGATACAGGTTGTTGCATATTTTTAATAATAATCAAACCATAGTACGCGTAATTCTGAACGATAGGAATGATTAAATATGAAATCCCATTTATAACAATAGAGTTAACTCTATACTTGTCAGATAGATCCTGCGGAAGATATTCCTTGATCGATTCTGTCAACATACTATTATCTTTTATGTCTAGGATATCAGTCCCGTATATACAGACGTGATTATGATTGTAAAACGATATTTCTTTCTCTAATAGTCTTGACAGAACGTCTAACAAGCCAGTGTAGCCGTCGTCAGAAGTTTGAAGCTGGTTGATATATGTTTCATACAAGGCAATGGTGTTTTGGAGTTTTGTAACTTCCCTGTCTAATAAACGATCCACTACTACTTCGATAACGCTCGAATAGGATACTGAATCAGGCATAACAATCAGAGGCAGTCCTAGTTCGTCACAGAGATTTAAGAGTTCATTTGACAAATTGGATCGGGATCCGGAACGAACGACATTAAAAAGAATAAGCGCAGCTACATTATATTTTGCTAGCAATCTTACAACTCTAAGCTGCTTATCAGTATCCCCTGCAATAGCATAGAAAGAAGTCAGCGCTATCAGGTTCTCCTCCAGGAAATCTTCAGCGTCTGGAATTTCAAGCACAGTTATCTTTTCTATGGGATTAGATAATCCTTTATGACCGGCAACAAGTTCTCCAAGACTAATAGGGTGTTGGAAAAGTGCATTTTGTACAGTAAACATGTTGTAACAACCTCTTACATGGGTTAAGTGCATATATCACAAGCTGGAAAATGAGCAGTGGCACATAGAAGTATAATAGTTCATTCAGTACAATAAATACAAGCTCTTCAATCATGTATCTTCACATTTTGACTGTTTTTATGGTGTATTTACTAAAAGACGTATTACAGTCACATTTCAGTAAAATGCGTGTTCGTGGTAAAAGAAGTTTGTTTAGGCAGAAGAATTATTAAAATTTTTGGAGGTTTGTATGCCAACGATGAAGTTAGAAAATCGACAACAAGTTGAAGATTTTGTTCGGGGATGTACTTTTTTTGGTACCGGAGGAGGAGGACTACCGGAGAATGGAATTGATTCTCTTATGACTGCTTTAAACGATGGGCATGAGATTGGATGGGTTGATGCGGAGAGTATTCCTGATGATGCCATGAGTGTTTGTCCTTTCTTAATGGGATCAATAGCGCCGCATACAGAAGACACTATAAAAGAAATGTCATCTTATGGTATGACAGATGAGACAAGTGTAAATCCAGAGAGAGATCGTATGAGTAAGGCGATCGGTGAACTTGAAGAATATACTAAACAAAAGTTTGACGTTATTGTCCCGATAGAGCTTGCCGGAGCGAATGCGTCTGCAGCCATTGCCGCTGGTGCTCAGAGGGGTATGGTTACTGTAGACGGAGATTATACTGGCAGAGCAATCCCTGAAATTGTCCAAATTACATATAATTATGATGGACATAAGCTTGCTCCAATCGCTTCAGTTGATGAATGGGGCAACGTCTGTATTATCAAAAATGCAATCAATCCACGTACGACTGAACATCTGGGCAAACTGATCAGTGTTGCCGGCTATGGCTTAGCTGGACAAGCTGGAATGGCTTTGGAAGCCAGTAAGATGAAAAAAACTGTGATTAAGAATACCTTAAGTGAATCCTATGAAGCGGGCAAGCTTTTGCGTGAAGCTAAGGAAGCAGGTAAAGACTTTGTTCAGGAGTTAATGACCTTTCTGGGAGGATATGTAATAGGTCGCGGTGTCATTGTTGAAAAAGATGATCGTGATACTGATGGCTATTATTGGGGAACATATACAGTTGATTGCGGCGAAGAAGAGCTTAAAGTTTGGTTCAAAAATGAGAACCATGTTTTGTGGAAAAATGGATCTCCCTACATAACTAGTCCGGATCTTATATGTGCCATTGATACCGATACTGGTGAACCTGTTCCTAACCCTTCATCCTACGAAGGACAGAATGTCGCTATTGTTGCTTTAGCCTGTAAGGATGAACAGAAAAACAGCACTTTGTTAACACCGAGATATTTCGGCTTTGATATTGATCATGTACCGATTGACAGTGTAATTAAAGAAAGATAGCTTGTTTGCCAAATCCTGCATTATTGAAATATTTTCAATAATGCAGGAAATAGTTAGTTCACATGAAAGGACATATGCGATGGGTCGATATATCGGGAAAAGGATACTGCAAAGCCTCTTAGTTATTCTAGGCGTCTCTATATTAATATTTATATTGTCTCGTGTTATTCCCGGAGACCCAGGAAGGCTGGCTCTGGGGCCGAGAGCTACACAAGAAGCTGTTGATGCCTTGAATAGAGAACTATATGTGGATAGGCCCTTACCTGTACAGTATGTTTATTGGTTACGCGATGTATTTAGAGGCGATTTAGGTACTTCAATAATAACACGCAGATCTGTGAGCCTGGATGTTAAACAATTTCTCCCCGCTACAATTGAGTTAATGCTCTTTGCCGGCTTATTTATGACCCTTGGAGCCATCTTCTTAGGTAAAAAAGCAGCAAAACATAGAGATGGTGTTATTGATGGATTGGTTAGATTTTTGTCCTATGCAGGAATTGCTATGCCTGCATTTGTTGTAAGTATACTTTTATTACTCCTTTTTGGTCACTTTTGGCAAGTTATCCCTGTTTTAGGACGCCTGAGTCCCGGAGTGGCTGCCCCAAATCGTGTGACGGGTTTGTTTTTTATAGATTCCTTATTAGCAGGACGATTTGCAACAGCCTGGGATGCATTTTTACATATATTGCTGCCTGCTTTTGCATTGTCCTTAGGGGGAATGTTTCAAAATGCACGTTTGATGCGAAATGCTTTGGTTGAAAATTCAGGTAAAGAATATATGACAGTATCCCGTTCTTACGGATTGCCAGAGAAGAGATTACTTAATAGATATTTAATGAAGCCGTCTTCAGGATCCGTCATAACTGTAATGGGATTAGACTTAGCTGCTATGTTGGGAAACGCTTTCCTTGTTGAAAAAATATTTAATTGGCCTGGCTTATCAAACTATGGTGTCAATTCAATGCTTAACAAGGATTTAAACGCGATAGTTGCTGTGGTCATAATAATCGGAATAATATACACAATTGTGAATATTATTGTTGATATGATTGTCGCTTATCTTGATCCGAGAATCCGCCAAAAGAGAGTAGCTTAAGGGGGATATGTAATGAACTCAAACAATTTACAACACGATTCTGCGGTGCTTAAAAAGAGCTGGATAAAGACTTCAACCAAAGAGAATTTAAAAATATACTGGTACAATTTTCGCCGCAACAAATTGTCATTGATAGGATTGATAATTGTTTTAATATGTATATCACTTGCTCTATTCCCTCAGCTGTTTGCTCGATATCCTGCTCATGTTGAAGCGTTTGTTGATTACTCAAATGCAAGCAAAGGGCCTAGTTCTGAATTTTGGTTCGGAACTGATAATTATGGGCGAGATATATACACCAGAGTGATTTATTCCTTTCGTGGTGCACTTGTAATGGCTATCGTGGTACTTGCGATATCAGTACCCATAGGAACTACTTTGGGTTTGATAGCTGGCTATTTCCAAGGCACAATTGTCGATACAATTATAATGAGATTGACTGATATCTTCCTTGCAATACCACCGCTGATTTTGGCTATGTCTATTGCCTCTTTGCTTGAACCGAATATGACCAATACGATGATAGCGATTACCGTTTCCTGGTGGCCCTGGTATACAAGATTAGTTTATACAAATGCTGCAAGTCACTCTCAGGAATACTATGTAAAAAATGCCGAATTAATTGGAGCATCAACCCCTCATGTGCTCTTTAAAGAGGTTTTACCAAATTGCATGTCTCCAATATTGACAAAAATGGCTTTAGATGTTGGTTGGGTTATTATTCAGACAGCATCCCTCAGCTTCGTCGGTTTAGGAGAGCAACCACCACATCCTGCTTTTGGTCAAATGATTTCAGATGGATCTAACTATCTTCCCGAACAATGGTGGCAGACAATATTCCCAGCTTTAGCAATAATCTTTTTGGTATTGGGCTTTAACTTTGTCGGTGATGGTATTAGAGATATGTTCGATAAAGGGAGTCAGTCATGAGTAAAGAAAAACTGTTAGATATTCAAGACTTACGTGTCTGGTTTAAAACATATAGAGGTTACTCCAAGGTATTAGATGGTGTTAACTTTCATGTTAATCAAAAGGAGAAAGTTGGATTAGTAGGGGAATCCGGTTGTGGCAAGACCACTACTATGAAAGCTGCATTACGTTTACTGGAAGGAACGAGTGCCTCAATCAGAGAAGGCTCAAAAGTTCAATTTTCAGGCCAAGACGTACTTAGTATGGATAATGATGAGTTGCTTGACTATAGGAGAAATCATGTATCTATGATTTCACAATCGCCGATGTCTGCGTTAAACCCGGTATTTACTATCGGAGAACAAATGATGGATGTTGTCAAGTATTCTGACCGTGTTAAATCGGGTAATACTAAAGAAATGGAGGAAGTGATAGTTGAAGCTGTTAATAGCGTTATGATTCCGGATCCTGCCAGAATTATGAAATCATATCCGCATCAACTATCCGGAGGAATGCGCCAGCGTATATGTATCGCAACTGCACTTGTAAAGCCATGTGAGTTATTGATTGCAGATGAACCTGGCACTGCATTAGATGTAACTGTAGAAGCACAAATTAATGATATTCTGCGCAAACTGGTTGATGAAGGCGATAGCTCTTTGGTCATGATTACACACTCCCTTGGCGTTGTGAGAGATCTTGTAGATAAAATTTATGTTATGTACGCAGGCGAAATAGTAGAAATTGCTCCTACCAAAGAATTGTTTCATAACCCCCGCCATCCATATACAGAAGGTCTCTTAGCAAGTGTTCCCCGTCTTACGGGAGGGGGACTAAGTGCAGGAATATATGGCTATGTACCTGATTATTTTGATCCACCTTCAGGATGCAGATTTGCTAATAGGTGCAAGTACTGTACAGATGATTGCTTGAAAGAAAAACCTCCTATGGTAGAAGTTTCTCCTGGTCATTTTGTTACTTGTATCAGATGGCAATAGTCTCATAGATGAAAGGGAAAGAATATATGAGTAAATCCTTGTTGGAATTGAAAAAATTGGTTATGCATTTTCCTGCTGGAAAAAACCAAGTGGTTCGTGCTGTTGACAACATTGATTTGTCAGTCATAGAAGGTGAAGTCTTAGGTTTAGTCGGCGAGTCAGGTTCCGGGAAAAGCACAATAGCATACACCGTTATGGGAATGTATAATCAGACGGATGGAGAAATCGTATTCGATGGAGATGTTTACACCTCTTCAGATAAAAGAAATAAAGACTTTCATCGTAAGGCTCAGATAGTATTCCAAGATCCGGGTTCCTCACTAAATCCTTATCAGGATGTTCGTACTATCTTGAGTTTACCCCTGAAAGTGCACAAGATAGTTCCCAGAAATGAGATTGATAACAAGATACTTGAGATACTTGAGACAGTTGAATTGCCAAGCAACTTCATGTATAAATCTCCTAATGCAATTGGCGGTGGAGAGAAACAGCTGGTAGCAATAGCTCGCGCTATTTGCAGCGATCCTAAGTTTATTGTCTTAGATGAGCCAACATCTTCGCTGGATGTTTCTATTCAGGCAAAAATTATTAATATGCTTATGGGTCTGAAAGAAAAAAATAATCTGACGTATATATTCATCACACATGACTTAGCGGTTATTCGAAATGTGTCTAATCGAGTAGCAGTAATGTATTTAGGGAAAATATGCGAACTATCTCCTACTGAAGAGTTTTATGCTGAACCATTGCATCCATACAGTCAGATGCTTCTATCTGCAATACCTGTAGTATCTGAAGAGGAAGAAAAACTTAAACCTGCTGAAGTAAAAAGTGTTGGTGAAGTGCCGTCACCTGTAGATATTCCACTTGGATGTAGTTTTAATACCAGATGTAAATATGTGCAGCCCAAGTGTTTAGAAGTTGACCCGGAAATGAAAGAAGTAAAACCTGGTCATTTTGTTAGATGTCATCTTTATTCTGACGAATAACATGTACCAGTTTGAAGATTAGTATACACAGCAGATTAATAACGAGAGAAAATAATTTTGTTATTAAAGCAATCCAAGGTCTGTAGAAATGCCTATGTATCCAGAAGCTTACAAATGATATCAGTGATATCAGAACAGAAAGAGAAGGAGAAAAAATGAAAAGAATTGTTGCATTTGTACTAGTTCTATGTATGTCAGTTGTGTTTTTTGCAGGATGCTCTCCTGCTGGACCAGAAACTGACGCCACAGGCACACAACCCGGTACGGGAAAGCGTCAGAGCATTATCCGTCTTACGGCAGATAGTACTCCCACGTTAGATCCTGGATCACATACCGGAAACTCAAGTAGTATTGCTTATGTTAATCTTTACGACACTTTAGTTTTCCCCACAGATGATGGAGTAGCACCGAATCTGGCAGAAAAATGGGACTCTAACGATGAAGGTACCGAATATACGTTCCATCTTAAAAAAGGCGCTAAGTTCCATGATGGATCAGAGGTTACTGCTTCTGACATAGTTTTCACCACCAAGAGAATGTTAACCATGGGCGAAGGATGGGCTTACTTATATGCTGGCATTGTAGATGATGTCATTGCAGATGATGACTATACTGTGACATTTAAACTGGGAATCCCATACGGTCCTTTTGTTGATACTCTAGTACGACTCTATATACTTAATGAAGATCTTGTTATGGCCAATATTGCAGATGGTGCATATGGTGAATTTGGTGATTATGGCAGAGCCTGGCTGCTAGAGCACGACGCAGGATCAGGTCCATATAAAACAACAGAAATGGTGCAGAATGACTATTTCTTAGCCTCACGTTTCGAAGATTGGCATATGGGTTGGGAGGGAAAAAATGATGCGCCCGAACAATTCAAGATTATCTATGGAACTGAAGCGTCTACAGTGCGCACCATGATGTCTACTCAGCAGTTAGAGATTTCAGACATGTGGCAAAGCCCGGAAAGCTTTGAGGCTTTGAGTAAGATTGACGGTGTATCTTTGGTAAATTATTCCACTCGTCTTATGCAAAACGTGATTTTCAATACAACGATTCCGCCTATGGACGATGTGAATGTAAGAAAAGCCATGTGCCACTTGCTCGATTATGACACACTGTTACAAGTTGCTTTCACTGGCTCAAAGCAGCCTGCAGGTCCGGTATCCTACTTTACTGCAGGGCATGTGGACGCTACTCAATATGACTATGATATTGAAAAGGCCAGAGAACTAATATCTCAATCAAAATATGCTGACAACATTAGTGACTATACTCTAGAGTTCTTACAGATTTCGGACAATGAGTTTTTAGAGAAAGTAGCGCTGCAAATGCAAGCTGCAGCTTCTGAACTCGGCATAAAAATTGAAGTAGTAAAAGCAACCTGGAATATTTATCAAGAACGTGTTAGTAGGCCAGAGACTGCTCCTCACATCACTAGCTGTAATTCCGGACCTTCATTCAACGAAGCAGGCGCAACTTTAGAATCTCAATTTCATTCAAAAACCGCCGGTAGCTATGAGAATTCAAGTTGGATCATCTCTGATGAGTTAGATGCAGCAATTGAGGATGCCATGACTACTCAGGATAGAGAACAACGTTTTGAGAAGTATGCTGATTTACAGCACTATGTTACCGATGAGCTGGTTCCAACTGCCTGGCTAGCTGACTTGAATGAGCGAGTTGCTTATCAAGAGTATGTTACCTTACCTGCTGCAGAAGCAAATGCAAGTGGTGAGACAGCTGCATACATGATGGGCTATCCCTTTTTCATGCCCAACATAGCCATTAAGACGGATTAATAATCTGATAAGTTTTGGAATAGCTTATTGATTTCTGCTCGACAAAAGCACTCATCTCAGTTTAGTCGAGGTGAGTGCTTTTTTTCGAAGCGTAAAGGAGTTTATATGAAGATAAAAACAATTATGGCAAACTGCAGCCAAGAGTTCTTCGATTCTCATTCAGAGATTAGAAGGAATATGGCCACTAAAGATATCGAGTTGTTAGTGGCAAATATCGAAAAAGGACCACTATCTCTTGAATCCCCAGTTGACGAAGTTTTTGCAGGACCTTATATCTTAAAGGAAGTTGCCTCAGCTGTTAATGAGGGATGCGATGCAGTTGTGATTGATTGTGCTGCAGATCCTGTTATGAGGGCCGCAAGACATGTTTCCTCTATACCTGTTGTATCCGCGGGAGAAGCTAGTCACCATGCAGCAATGATGTTGTGTGATAAGTTTTCGATAGTAACAACAATGGCAGTATCAGTTCCGATGTTTAAGGAGAACATTGCGAAGTATGGGTATAGCAACCGTGTTGCTTCAATTAGAGCAATAGAGTTGCCCGTCCTGGCCCTTGAAGATATTGAGAAAACTTTTCAAGCTCTCTGCAAAACTTCAGAAATAGCTATTGAAGAAGATGGAGCGGAAGTAATAGTTCTGGGATGCACTGGAATGATGGAAACCAGAGATAGGTTACAGGAGTATCTGCAGATACCGGTCGTTGAGCCTCTTAGCATTGGAATACAATATGCAGCCGCGATGGTCAATACCAATTTGCGGCATAGTCCAATTTGTTACATAAAAGCATCGGACAGTACGGTCGCTCTGATTGGCGATCTATAGTTCTTCATTTAAATACATTTCTGTTATAGAAGAAAGGAAAAAAATAAAAGCATGGAAAAGAAACATACATTGACTAATCGTCAAGAAGTTGAAGATTTTGTACTCGGATGTACTTTTTACGGGACAGGTGGCGGGGGCGATTATGCTGAAGGTGTCGACGCCCTAATGAAGCAACTAAGCAAGGGAAACGAGATTGGTTGGGTTGACGTTGATTCAGTCAATGATGATGAATACTCATGTTGCCCCTTCCTCATGGGCTCTATTGCGCCAGAGACACCAGAGGTAACCCAGGACCGGAAGGATACATACAGATTAGGCGACCGGATAAGTGATAATACCCAAGCTATGGTAGGGGCAGTTAAAGTTCTTGAGGAAATACAAAACCAAGGAGTATCTGTACTAGTCCCAATAGAACTAGGCGGCGGAAACACTGCAGCTTGTGTAGCGGCAGCTGCTGAAATGGGTATCAGCGTCGTGGATGGTGACTATACTGGACGCGCTATTCCTGAGATTCAGCAAACTACACCGTATATCTTCGAGCAGGAACTATTACCAATTGCTTCATTTGACGGATGGAATAATGTGGCGACAATTCGAGAAGCAGCAAACTGGCGAATGGCTGAACGAATTGGAAAAATGATTGCTGAAGGCGGTTATAGCAAATGCGCCCAAGCAGGATTTTTCGCTTCTGCTCCTGATATGAAAAAGTCTGTGATTCGTAATACGCTTACAGAATGTTACAACGTTGGCAAAGCCTTAAGAGAGGCTAGAGAGCTGGGAGAGGATCCTGCTTTAGCGGCAATCAATGTTGTTGGCGGCTGGGTAGTACATAAAGGCAAATTAACTAAAAAAGAAAGTAAAAATGAAAGAGGATATTACTGGGGAATTCATACACTTGAAGGTGTAGATGAGTTTGATGGTCAAGAGTTCAAAATTTGGTTTAAAAATGAGAATCATGTTAGCTGGCTAAATGGTGAGGCCTTCGTCACCAGTCCCGATATGATCCAAGTTATTGATACTAAAACAGGGCAGCCATATACGAACAACAAAATTGAATTGGGTATGGAGCTGACTGTCATTGCAATGCCGGCACGTGAAATATTCCGCAGTGAGCGAGGAATGGATATCTTAGGACCTAGAGCCTTCGGCTTCGATATTGACTACAAGACAGTAGAATCACTTATTAAATAGCTGTCGGTATAGGTTTTCAATATATTACGATGTGATTGTCCTGAATTAAACAATATATCGTATGCAAATAAGCTCATTACTGTGAAACACAGTTACTATTCATTGAATCTGAACATTTGTCTCCTTTGGTGAATGCTTTAGGTCCCCCCACGGCTGACTGCTGCGGGGGACCTAAAAGCAGATTGTCTCTCCGCACCTCGTACTCTGACTGAGTTTCCAGCTTTCCCTTTCTCAAAATATCATTCAAAAGACACTTGATGATGCACCCATGTGCTCATTTAATACGTAAGCGTCAAAGCAAAGGACGGCTAGTCAAGTTATCTTCAGGTTGAGAAAATAGTAGTAAGAAACTGTCTGCTAAGAGTCCGTTGGAGCTATTAAGGGGTATATGAAGGTCTCAGGACCTCCTATAGTGTTTATAGCAGTGCGGAAAGAGGTGGAAGATGGATTGTCAGTCTTACCGAGCTGAAGAAAAACGCCAAGCTGCAAAGCTGGTGGAGGATATATAAGAAAGAAAATCTCGCAATATGAGCGTTGAGGATTGATGCCAGTACCGTTTCTACTCAAAGTCCACCTATTATTGTCCTCAGTGTAGTCATGAGCTGGTGAAGTTAGGCAGCAGTGAGTATAGGCATCTCATGCTTGTGCCATCCAAGGCAGTGGTCATTAAGGATATTGCAGATGTCTGTAAATCGTACTTTGTGAAGCTAACGTTGAGAAAGCAGTCATTAAAGAAGCCATATGCCCTTCCTCTGGCATCCCCGGCAGTATAGCTACAGCATAAGCTATAGCTTAGATAGCAACTGAAAAATTCGTCCAGGCAATCCCTCTCTACCGCACAAGTGGAGACAGCGAAGATACTCTTGTGCTTTACCGGACATTGAGCAACTTTTTATGTATAAGAAAGTGCTAAAGGATAGACTCCCTGATGAGCGTCAGGCGGAACGTTTACTGCATGAAAAACCGATCGCTGAGCAGTTTTTCCGACGATGGGAAGGGATAACTGTTTCGGAAAAATCCGCTCTGGGCAGGGCTGTTGCCTATGCTCAAGGACAAAAGAAATACCTGA
>ENA-UOOK01001919-UOOK01001919.1-fermentation-metagenome-genome-assembly--contig:-NODE-1919-length-26575-cov-11.662142_pt1 | contig 26575 bp, 25 predicted proteins | sample MGYA00245777_ERZ724023 | MGnify/ENA primary metagenome ERZ724023 (study PRJEB28704, sample SAMN03018312) | fermentation metagenome | biome: anthropogenic terrestrial biome; feature: soil... | reverse complement strand
TTCCATTACAGAGACACAACTATTTGTTGTACCTAAGTCAATTCCAATTATTTTTCCCATATTCTTAATTATTTATTTGTTATCTATATAAGTTTTCAACCTTATTTAGTCAATAAATATGCCTTTTGCTCAGAAAATAAGAAAATATGACAGAATGTCATTAAAAGACCCTGTCTTTAAGAAAAAAGACTTCGTTATTGCAATAACGAAGTCTTTTGGTTATAGGATTAAAAGATTTTTAGACTATTTATATATAGTTGTATCTTATTACTTACTCTTGATTAATTATTTGGTAATTTGAAATCAATAGGTATGTACATCCTATAACGTACAGCTTGTCCTTCAATTGTTGCAGGAGTCCAATTGGCAGGCAGTGCTTTAATGATGTTTATAGCTGCCGCATCCAACACAGGACTTAAACTATCTAATATCTCAAAATTTGACATTGTGCCATTTTTTTCAACAACAAACAACACCCTAACAGTGCCTTCTATTCCAGAAGATATTGCTTCTTGTGGATAAATTGTTGTATTAATAATGGTTTCAACTAATTTTTCTTTACCTAAAGAATACATAGCAGGAGTATCAACTCCATCATAGATTTGATTGTCTTCTTGTTGAGCCATTGCTCCCCAAGATAATGCACTTGCTATAAAAAATACAACTACACTTAATAACGATTTCTTTTTCATAAGTATTAAATTTTAACATTATTATTACCTCTTTTTTCTCTTACAAAATCACTTTTATAAAAGGTCTTCACCCTATAAACAACCAAAAATGTAAAAAAGTAAGTGAAAGGGGTGAATTATTTTTGCAAACTAAATGAAATTGGCAAGTAAATCTGCTGCCTAACATTCTCTTGATTCTTTTTTGCAGGAATCCATTTTGGCATACGTTTTACAACTTTCACTCCTTCATCTCCACATCCTGCTCCAATATCTCTTACAGCTTTAATATCGGAAAGAGTTCCATTTTTTTCAACAATAAAAGAAATCATTACCCTTCCTTGTACTTCTTTTTCTTGAGCTAATTGTGGGTACCTTACATTTTCTGCCAAAAATTTGGCTAAGGCATCCATTCCCCCTGGAAACTGAGCCTCACTATCTACAACGGTGTAAACAGCATCATCTGTTTTCTTTTCTTGTGCATTAACGTTTAATGTAAATGCAAATAACATAAAAAGAATTGCAAATAATGAATATGGTTTAAATAATCTTCTCATAATTTCATTTAGTATTAATTACGTGGCAAAGGTAATAAAAAATACATTACTTTTGCAAAAACTTTTAATTTGTTATGCAGCAAACATTATATCCATTAAAATTTATGCCCTTGTTTAAGGATAAAATATGGGGAGGAAACAAAATTAAAGATATTATAGGCATTGACTATTCTCCCTTGGAGCGTTGCGGAGAGCTTTGGGCTTTATCGGCAATTGAAGGTGATGAAACCCTCATTGAAAATGGTTATTTGGCAGAATGTACCCTTAGAGAAGTAATTGATATGTATATGGACGAACTCTTAGGAGAGAAATGCTATGAAGAGTTTGGCGAGAACTTCCCTTTACTTTTCAAAATTATTGATGCAAAAGACAAACTATCGGTTCAAGTTCACCCTGATGATAAAATGGCTCAAAGAAAGGGTATGCAAAACGGCAAAACAGAGATGTGGTATGTTATTCAAGCCGATGAAAATGCTCAAATCATAAGCGGGTTTAATAAAAACATAACTAAGGCTGAGTTTATTAATCGTTTGCGAAACAATAGTATTGCAGAAGTTCTCAATAGTGAGATAACTCAAAAAGGAGATTTATTCTTCATTCCCGCAGGGCAAATTCACGCAATTGGCTCTGGGGTTCTCTTAGCAGAAGTGCAACAAAGCTCCGATATAACTTATAGGGTTTATGATTGGGATAGAAAAGACGATAATGGTAAACCAAGAAAACTACACGTACAAGACGCCCTTGAAGCATTAGATTTAAAAGCAATTGATATTAGTGCAAAAAGCAATTACGATTATTCCTTAAACAAAACATTAGGGTTAATTTCTAATCCTTATTTCACAACAAATGTAATTCACGCAACTGAAAATATTCGCAAGGATTATTCTATACTTGATAGTTTTGTTGTGTATTTATGCATTGAAGGTAGTGGTGTAATTCATTCTCTTGGTCATAAAATAGGCATTCAATCGGGGCAAGCCCTCTTAATTCCTGCCATTGCAGAAGGAACAATCATTGAGCCAAAGGGATTAATAAGTATTTTGGAAACATATATAAAGTAAATTATGGCATTAATAAAATCGGTAAAAGGTAAGAAACCTATCTTAGGGAAAGACTGCTTTGTGGCAGATAATGCAACAATTATAGGAGATGTAGAAGCTGGGGAGAAATGCTCTTTTTGGTTTAACTCCGTTGTTAGAGGAGATGTGCATTACATAAAAATGGGTAATTACGTCAATGTTCAAGATGGTGCATGTATTCACGTTACCCACCAAACCAATCCAACAATAATTGGGAATTATGTTTCAATTGCTCATCACGCAATTGTTCATGGCTGCACAATTAAGGATAATGTTTTGATTGGAATGAGTGCAATTGTGATGGATGGTTGTGTGATTGAAAGCAATTCAATTGTGGCAGCAGGAGCAGTTTTATTGGAAAACACCCACGTTGAAAGTGGTTCCATTTATGCAGGAATACCAGCCAAGAAAGTAAAAGATATTGACCCAGAACGATTGGAAGGCACAGTTAAAAGAATATCCAACGCATATCCTACCTATGCTTCTTGGATTGATAATGAATAGGTATTCACAAATAATTAGCATATAAAAATTTCTTAATAAGAAAATATATGTATATTTGCACCCAGACATAAAGTACTTTTGTACAATTGTTTAACCCTTTAATTAGAATATTATGAATATACATCCTATGATTGTTCATTTTCCAATAGCATTGTTGATTACAGGATTCTTGTTTGCAACAATAGAATTGGTATGCAATAAAGAATTTAAATGGAAAGACATCGTAATTGAACCTATCACAATTCAGAAGACAGCCTATTATTTATTGGTTCTTGGCTCTCTAAGTGCCATAATTGCTGTTTTGAGTGGCTTTCTTTTCACATACGAAATGGAAGGAGTACTTGAAGAAATAAGAAACACCCATCTGACCATTGCAATTATAACCGCTTCATTAAGCATCTTTTCAGTTATCTACTACACATATTATATTTTTATAACACATTCTCAAACTACAAGAATAATAGGATATATCTTATATCTTGCTTGTGCTATCTTAATTGCAACCACAGGCTATTTTGGTGGGGAAATAGTGTATATGTTCAGGTAAAGGCTCAAAATTATATTTATTAAAACCATTTGTTAAATACAAGAAAAAATAAAGTATTTACATTGGTTGTATTAGGGTTATTAACTCTAATATCATATACAAGTAAACTCAGAAAGACCATTAAAATCTAAACGCAGAAACAACATAAGAGGCAGACATTAAAACAAAATATACTAAGTTTGTCCCATGTTAAAACCTTCCATAAGTAGTATAGGAAACGGAATCTTTGTTATGATTTAATAGAATTTGATTACAAGAAATTAGAACTTGATTATAATAGATTAGAACTTGATTCAAATAGTGCCGCAATTAATATAGAAATCCTTTGCTAAATATTCTTATCTTTTCTTTAATATATAGATATAAAAAGAGTTGAATTATCTTCTCTTAAATTCAGAGATTATTATTCCTGCGGCTATTGAGGCATTGAGGGATTCTGCTTTCGACCCTTTGGCAAAATTAGGTATTTTTATAAGATGAGTTGCCTCAGAAAGGACTTCTTTACTTATGCCATGCGATTCGCTACCTATTACAATCAATCCTTGGCTACTTAGGGTTTCATTATATATGTTTTTACCCCCTTCCAAAACTGAACAATAGACAGGATAAGTCTTTGGCAAGGATTTCAAGTATTCCGTTAGGTTTGTATAGGTTATATTGACCCTAAACAAAGAGCCCATTGTGGATTGTATGGTCTTGGGATTATATATATCAACACTGTTTTCAGAACATATTATATCCTCTATGCCAAACCAATGAGAAAGGCGAATTATTGTTCCTAAATTGCCTGGGTCTTTGATTTGGTCTAAAACTATTACTAATTTATCTTCAAGAATTATCTCTTTGGGAGTTTGTTGCTTGACTACTGCTAAGACTTGATTGGGAGATGTCATTGTGCTTAGCTTTTTGAGGTCTTCCTCTCTGAGCTCTAATATATTTTTGGCTCTTTTATATATTGCTTTATTGGCTTCTATCCATTGTGGTAAGGCACATATAAATTCTATTTCAAATGCGGAGTTAATTAGTTCATCAACCATTTTAACACCTTCCACAATAAATACTTTATCTTGGTTTCTGAACTTGGCTTCTTTATATGAGGCTATTTTCTTTATTTGTGCTTTACTTATCATTTGCAATGTTTGTTTTTGCAAAAATAAGTCTTTTTATGCAATAGGTTGAGTTTAGTAAAATAAAAAAGACTTCTGAGAATGTATCTCAAAAGTCTTTTTATGTTTATTTTGCTCTTGTCTTTATTCAGCTACAACTTCAAATGTTATCTCTGTTTTAATTCCTTTGTAAGCTGAAATTGTTGCTTTGTGAGTGCCTATTGCCTTAATTGCTTCTCCAACAATTTCTATTCTCTTTCTATCAACCTCTATGTCAAATTGCGACTTAATGGCGTCAGCTATTTGAATAGAATTAACAGAACCAAAAATCTTACCATTCTCTGATGCTTTGGCTCCTATCTTCAAGCCTTCTATCTTAGCGTATGAAGCTGCTAATATTTCTGCATCTTGACGCATTTTCTCTTCTTTAAAAGCTCTTTGTTTGAGGTTTTCTGCTACCATTTTTTTGTTTGAAGCAGTTGCAATCATTGCATATCCTTGTGGTATTAGGTAGTTATTTGCATAACCATCTTTAACCTTTACGATATCGTCTTTGTAACCGAGGTTACTTATATCTTGTTTTAATATAATTTCCATAGATAATTCCTCCTTTTTATTTTAATAAGTCTGCTACGTAAGGCATTAATGCAATATGACGAGCTCTTTTGACTGCTTGCGATACTTTCTTTTGATATTTGTTTGAAGTTCCGGTTAGTCTTCTTGGAAGAAGCTTTCCTTGTTCATTTACAAACTTCAAAAGGAAATCAGCATCTTTATAGTCTATGTATTTGATTCCGCTTTTCTTAAAGCGACAATATTTCTTTCTTTGTGTTTCAACCGCAATTGGGGTTAAATATTTTATTTCTGTTTCGTTTGCCATTGTTTCTTAGATTTTAATTGTGATTATTCAGCCTTAGACATTTCTTGTTTGTTAGCCAATGCTTCTTGTTGTTTTCTCATGCCGCCTGAACGTTTCTTTTCATTGTAGGCAATTGCATGCTTGTCTAATGAAACAGTTAAAAAGCGAAGAAGTTTTTCATCTCTCTTGTAAGCTGTTTCAAGCTTTGCAATAAGTTCTCCTTCCGATTTAAACTCTATTAGATAATAGAATCCTGTTGATTTCTTTTGGATAGGGTATGCCAATTTACGCATTCCCCAATTGTTTTCGTAAACAATCTCTGCCCCATTCTCAGTCAATAAGGACTGATACTTTTTTACCGTTTCCTTTATCTGTTCATCAGATAAAACGGGAGTCATAATGAAAACGGTTTCATACTGTCTTACCATTTGGTACTTGTGTTTTTGATTATTAAATTAATTATTTCTCTTTTAAAGAGTTTGCAAAAGTACAACAATTTTCCATTCAAACAAGAATTTACACCAAAAAAAATACACATTTATTAATTGTACCTACATTATATTTCTGATAATTAAGTCCAAAATTATCATTTGAACAAATAACCTCCATATTGCTTAAAATTAAAGCAAAACAATAATTTGCTAACTCCTAATTCTAAAAAATTATCTCTTGATTCTAATTTCGTAGAATTTGATTCTAATTTGCTGGAATTTGATTATAGAAAAATGAACTAAGGTTATTTTGAAATAAAGAAAACTTACCCAAAAATAAAATGGGACTTAATTGAAATTATCTCAGAGAAAAATAAAATTATCTCAGAGAAAAATTTTTATATCTCGGCAATTAATTTTCTTTACCTTAATCAAAATTTAATCTCTCCATAATATTATGTTTTAGAACTCGTTTAGAAGATAAATAATTAAGACTATGAAAGGATTAGCAAAATTAAGTGTTTTAGTTGCAATAGTATTTTTGTTTACCAGTTGCGTAACAACACAAGTAACAAACACAAAGAAAGAATCTGCAAACGATGTTGAAATGTTCTTTTCTAAAAAGCCAAGCGGTGAATACGAAGAAATTATGTTTATTCAAGCTGACGGTAGTGTTTTTCACAGTTCAAAAACTCTAATCAAGAAACTTAAACAAAGGGCTAAGCAAGAGGGTTGCGATGCTGTTATTGACATTAGGTTTGATTATCAATTCTGGTGGCCTAATGTTTCTGGAATTGCAATCAAGTATAAATAGAAAGAAGTGCTAATTGCTTAGCACTTCTTCTCTAAAATATCACAGAAACCACCTATCTATTTCTTAGATTTAGTTGTTGTGAGTGAAATCCTTTCAAGAAATAGAGTTGAGGTAGATTTCTTGTTCTGCCCTCCTACATTACTAATCTCGTCATAAGAAAGAGTAAGTTTGTCTTGTGTTAAGGTTAGAATATTAAATGTTTCATTTCCTTCGACAGAAGTAATAGTTAGTTTATTATCTTCAATCAAATAATTCCCAACTTCTTCATTATCCTCAACAGCCTTCCCATCAGAAGTAAAATTTATAAAAGTATAATCTGGATGATCTACTGGTGTTAATACCGTGTCGGCACTTTGAATTTGCCCGTTCAAGTATTCAACTTCGGCAACCTTATAGCTTTCCCAATAACCAATAATTAGCTCTTTATTTCTTGCTGTTTGGTCGGTTACTCTTGGGTCTTGGTCATCATCAGTATTATTGCAACTTGATGCTAAGAACATTGGGCTTATAAACATTATTGCAATAAGCCAAAGAACTGGTTTTAAAAATGCTTTTTTCATGATAAATTAAATTTTATTTGTTAATATCCTCTTGATTAATTGTAAAAGTATATTCATGGAATATATATGGAGTTTTTTCGTACTCTTTCTTTATCCAATCACTTTCTCTAAAGAATTGCTTTTGGGTAGTGTCAGTATAGTAACGATTCCATGTTTTTAAAAGCACATTTCTGTCCTTTGAGTAAACAGATACGGAAAAATTATCATCTTCGAATATTTGTGAAGCAAAGAAATATCCAGAAGTATCATCTTTTCCTATTTCCAAAAAGATGATTTTCTTAATAGAATCTTTCTTAATTATTATTGAACTTGTACCGAAAAAGTCTTTTTCTAAAATTATATCATCTTGTGTGTTGTTGATAACATAGCTATATGCCTTATGAGGAGGATCTAATAATTCTATTGGGTCACAAGAATAAAACAACCCAATACATCCTATTAATAGGATTGCAATACTTATAATTTTATATTTAGAAGCCATAATCTTATTGTTCTTGTAATTTATTGTGCAAAGTTAATATTATCTCCAAATAAAAAGGTTTATTTGAATAAATAATTAGTTCTTACCGTGGCAGTTCTTGTATTTTTTGCCGCTTCCGCAAGGACAAGGGTCGTTTCTTCCCACTTTCTTCTCTACGTGAACAGGCTGTATTTTTTGAGGCTCTGATGGATTATCGGCTTTTAATTCTTCTCTTGAAGTCTTCATTTTTTTGCTATCGGATTGAGGAAGTTCGGTTTCCCTTACATTCTGCTGCTCTATTGGAAGGGAAGCTCTACATAAGAAAGAAGTTATATCTCTATTAAGTTCTGATATCATCTTTTCAAATAATCCAAAAGACTCCAACTTATAAATTAATAAAGGATCCTTTTGTTCGTAAGAGGCTGCTTGAACCGATTGTTTTAAATCGTCAAGCTCTCTAAGATGTTCTTTCCATGCATTATCAATCAAATGTAGAGTTATGCTTTTCTCAATAGAAAGAGATATTTCTTTTCCCTTAGTCTTATATGACTTCTCTATTGGAGCTATGGCGTTCATCATCTTTACCCCATCAGAAATTGGAAAGGCGATATTCTCATATCGGTAGTTTTTAGCCTCATATATATTCTTGACAAATGGGAATGCTTGAAGTGCTATTTTCTCCATTCTCGCCTTATAGTTATTATATACTTCTTCAAATAAGTCATCAACTAATTCTGACTTACGGGCGTTGAGAAATGCTCTATCGCTTTCTATCTTACATTCCATACCTGTAAGTTTCATAAATTCTAACTTAAATCCTTCAAAGTCGCTTGTGTTATGATATTCATTAACCAAGTATTCTAAGGCATCGTATATCATATTAGAAATATCTATTGCAAGTTTGTCTCCATATAGAGCATTCTTTCTTTTTGAATAGACTACCTCTCTTTGATTATTCATTACGTCATCATATTCCAACAAACGCTTTCTTGTTCCAAAGTTATTCTCTTCCACCTTGCGTTGTGCTCTTTCAATACTCTTTGTCATCATTGAGTGTTGGATAACCTCTCCTTCTTTAAGTCCAAGTCTATCCATAATCTTACTCATCCTATCAGAACCAAATAATCGCATAAGATTATCTTCTAACGAAACAAAGAACTGACTACTTCCTGGGTCTCCTTGACGTCCTGCACGTCCTCTTAGCTGTCTGTCTACACGACGAGATTCGTGTCTTTCTGTTCCTATAATGGCTAACCCTCCCGCGTCTTTTACTCCCTCACCCAATTTGATATCAGTTCCACGTCCTGCCATATTGGTTGCAATGGTAACTGTTTTGGCTCTTCCTGCTTCTGCAACTATATCTGCTTCCTTCTTATGTAATTTAGCATTGAGAACTTGATGAGAAATCTTTCGCATTGTAAGCATCTTACCCAAGAGTTCCGATGTTTCAACAGAAGTTGTTCCAACCAAAACAGGGCGGTTCTCTCCTATCAAACGTTCTATCTCTTCTATTACTGCATTAAACTTCTCACGCTTGGTTTTATATATTAAGTCTTCGCTATCTTTTCTTGCTATTGGACGATTGGTTGGGATTACAACAACATCCAGCTTATAAATATTCCACAACTCTCCTGCCTCTGTTTCTGCTGTACCTGTCATACCTGCAAGCTTCTTATACATACGGAAATAGTTTTGGAGTGTAATTGTTGCATAAGTTTGAGTTGCAGCTTCAACCTTAACCTTTTCTTTTGCTTCAATTGCTTGGTGTAATCCATCAGAATAACGTCTTCCTTCCATAATACGTCCTGTTTGTTCATCAACAATCTTTACTTGATTGTTTATTACAACGTATTCTATATCTTTTTCAAATAGAGTGTAGGCTTTTAGCAATTGATTTATGGTATGTACTCTGTCCGATTGAACAGCATAGGATTGGAGTATCTTATCTTTCTTTTCTGCCTTTTCAGAAGGAGTTAATTCTTGTTTTTCAAGTTCTGCTATTTCGCTTCCAACATCTGTTAGCATATACATCTTAGGGTCTTCTCCCAAATTGGCAAGATAGTCAATACCTTTATCAGTTAGCTCAATTGAATTTACTTTCTCGTCAATAATAAAGTAAAGAGGGTCATCTATTTTGAACATTTCTTTACTTTGGTCTTGCATAAATTGATTTTCGGTTTTTAAAAGGAGTGATTTCATTCCCTGCTCACTTAAAAACTTTATCAAGGCTTTGTTTTTTGGAAGTCCATGATGAGCCCTTAACAGCAATATTCCTCCTTCTCTTTCATCTTCTTGGCTTCTTCCTTCTTTAAGTAAGTTCTTTGCCTCTGCAAGAATTTGAGTAACATAACTACGTTGCACATTGTATAATTTCTCAATTACAGGTTTAAATCTATCAAACTCTTGGTCATCTCCCTTTGGCGTTGGTCCAGAAATAATAAGTGGTGTACGAGCATCATCAATTAAAACAGAGTCTACCTCATCCACAATAGCGTAATTATGTTTCCTTTGAACTATTTCATAAGGATTATTACACATATTATCTCTTAGATAATCGAAACCAAATTCATTATTAGTTCCATAGGTGATATCTGCTTCGTAGGCGTTGCGTCTTTCTGGGGAATTAGGCTCATGTTTATCAATACAATCGACTCTTAGACCATGAAATTCAAACAACATACCCATCCATTCAGAGTCTCGCTTTGCCAGATAGTCATTAACAGTTACAACATGAACACCTTTACCAGCAAGTGCATTAAGATACAACGGCAAGGTTGCAACAAGAGTTTTACCCTCACCTGTTGCCATTTCAGCAATCTTTCCTTGGTGCAAAACAGTTCCACCAATAAGCTGGACATCATAATGTATCATATCCCACTTAATCATATTGCCTCCTGCCATCCAAGTATTATCGTAATAAGCCTTATCACCAACAATATTCACATTATCTTTTATTGCCGAAAGGTCTTTATCGTAATCACTTGCTGTAACCTCTACCTTATCATTTTCAGTAAAACGTTTGGCCGTTTCTTTAATGACTGCAAAAGCATCTGGAAGAATTTCATTCAAAACCTTTTGAGTTTTATCGTAGATTTCCTTTTCTAAGTTTTCTAATTTATCGTAAAGATGCTGTTTCTCGCTAACGGGCATATCAAGTTCAATATCTAATCTCTCTTTAATTGCAGAAACTTCTTTTTCCTGAGTTTCTATTTCAGAAGCTATAATATCTTTAAACTCTTGTGTTTTTGCCCTAAGACTATCATTGGAAAGTGTTTTGATTGTTTCGTAAGCCTTTAAACAGCTTTCTAAGATTGGTTTTAATTCTTTTAAATCTCTTTGAGACTTATTACCGAATAATGATGCAAGAAAATTTGCCATTTTGATTTATTTTTCAGTTAGTTTGTTATCTGTTTCTAAAATTGGTTATTATCTATGTAAAATATTATATTTTTACAAAAACCATTCCTTATAATTTAATCTGCAAAAATAACATATTTATTTGTCAGTTTTGACAAATAAGCAATAAAACAATAGATAAAGAGAATTTTTGAATAAGATTTTTAAGTATTCTTTACCAATCTATAAAATGTTTCAATAGTATAACCCTTATAGGAAGCAGTCCAATTGACAGAAAAATATTTACTAAAATACTGCATAGCATTTTTATTAGCCCGTCTTTCTGACCACGAGTAGTAGTGCGAACTAACACCCGAAGGCTCGTTTTCCATTTGATGAGCTCTTATTGCACTTATCAGGCTGGGAACCCCTATTGCAAACAGATAAAACACTCCAAACAGCCTGCTATCTATTGTATGGCCATATTCATGCATAAAAAAAGGCTCAGAAATAACCTCTTTCTTAAAGGAGTTTTCTTGTCGATTGAAAGTATTTATATTAATGAAGTTACCAAGTGATATACCCAAGTTATAATGTTGATTATACTTTATAATGTACCCCACTCCACAAAAAAACTCCACCTTATCTACTCGCCAGAATATATTTCTTATTTGCGAATAAATATTGCCTAAACAAGTTTGCAGAATTTCCCATGTATGACGCAATATTATAGTGATAATGCCATAAGCAATACTTTTATTCTTATCTATTGTAAAATTAATAAAGAGAATTTGTAAAGCGTTTCTAAGAATAATAGTATCTTTTTTAATAAAATAGTAAACCATTCCACTTAGAATAGATATCAAAGTAAGAGCAATTAGAATTAGAGAATAAATGTAAAATATTATCAAAGCTCCTCTTTTTGTTTTGGCAAAAGTAATAAAACTTCTCTAATTATATCCAATAAACTCTAAGAAATTAAAGCATATACTTTTCTACTTCCCAACAATTACTTTTCCACTAATTGTTTTACCATTAAGAGATACATTATATGTATAAGCTCCTGCATTAAGATTTGAAACATCAATCCTATTTCCTTGTTTAGCATTTAACTTAGTTCTCTTAACCAACTTCCCTTGCATATCAAACAACTCTATTTCTCCCTTTTCGAAATTAGTTGCATCAATATCTACATAAATATAATCCTTAGCTGGATTAGGATAAATCTTTATCGTTTCTCTTTCTCCTGTTTCAACATTAGTTAATCCAATTAAACCACTTGGATTAAATTTAATTAGCCAAGAAGCTATTTTATAGTCTGGTGGCATAGTATAACCAGATGTTGCCATAATAACCTCTCCATCATCTGTAATCTTCATCCCTCTAACATAATTATCTTTTATATAATCACTTGGAAATGTAAGTTTGTATTGAAAATTAATATTACCTGTTGAACTAAAATTTAATAATGTCAAGCCATTATCTACATAGTGAGTATAAATGGAATCGGTGTTATTAAATACAAATCTATCTTTGCTAAAATCTTCATTATTTTGTGTATCAACATTAGTTGTAGGCTGAATGATTGTATTAATAATTTCTTTAGTATTTTTATTGTATATATTTATCTTTATTTTTTCACCCACTTGAAATAAACCTGCAAAAGTTGTATCGTTTATTGCTATTATGTTATTGCGATGCAAACTAATATTTACTATACCATTAAGTAAAGTATCTGTAAATGGACCTCTTGGAATACTATCTTCAATTTCTAAGGTTTCCTTATTAATATATGAAATACCATCATAATTAAAATAACCATCAAGATATTCTGGTAAATTTACAACTTTTTCTAAAAGCAAATGTTCTCCTACTTCACAAATACGAAATGGTATTCCTCTTGCTTTAAGAGAGTAAATTTTTGAATTCAATATATTTCCTAATGTATCAATAAGAATGAATTTAAGTGCATCCGCACCTTCACTGGAAGGGTATTTAGTTTGTGTAACAATTAAAAATTTATTATTGGTCAATTTCCTATAACTAATGCTTACAGAATTGTTCCGGTTAATCCATAGAGAATCTCCATTGTTTTTAACCCATAAATCTTTATTAATTATATTATTTCCGTTTCTATCAAAACATCTAAATTTTAATGTATCATCATGTAAAAAACTTATACGATAAAATTTATCATTAATTTTATTTTCAAGAGATTTTAATACAATTGGTGGGTAATTTATCATTGTGCTTGAAATAATATTCAAATCTTTATCTAACGATATAATTTTAGAATTTTCAAGGGTTTGGTCAAAATATGATACCCAAATAGTATCGTCATCATAATTATTTATTAAAGAAATTTCTGGTATATCCCCAGTAAATTCATTTGCTTTAAATTTATCATTTCGGTAAATTTCTGTAAATGTTTGTGCATCGATATTTAATACAATGCAAGTAAATAAAACAAATATTAATCTTTTCATTCTTCTGCTCTTTTGTTGCGACAAAGGTATAAACATTTATTCTATAAAGCAATCTTTTTTCAAAAAAAACTTAACTTAATTGAAAAAAGACTTGATTATATTTTACTGAAACTTGATTCTAATTTATTAAAACTTGATTCTAATAAATTATCTTCAGAAGACAGAAAATTATCTTCTGATTTGGTTGAAGGTATATTGATATACTCTAAACAAAAATCTAAGCTAAGAAATATATTATTGAATTTTCTCTTTCTTTTTGGTGTAAAGGTCTAAGGCAACTATGGCTGCGGTAAAAAACCAAAAAGGAACCGAGAGTTTATCGGTATCTAAGAAATTATTTAATATACCATGTGTGTAGTAGGTTACAAGCGACATGGTTATAAATATTGCTAATTTGCCTTCCGTTTTATCTTGTGCTCTTTTATATACTTTTATGCCCGTGTAAATTACAACACTAAAAAGAATAATAACTGATAGCATCCCGAAAACTCCACTATCTGCCAATGCTCCAAAGTATTCGCTATGGGCATTTCCTAATATTCCGGCATTCGTGCTTATGGTTGAGAGTTGATATGACTTTTGGTAGCCAGCGTATTCAAATTGGTAGGTACCGGGGCCCCATCCAAAGAAAGGCTTTTCTTCAAACATTCTAAAAGCACAAAACCAACGATTAAGCCTTTCTACATTGGAGGCATCGGTACTTATGTTGGATATTGAGCTTATATGCTCGGCTATGTTGCCTGAGGAGTCTTGAGAGTTTTTTTCAAGTATTTGGAGTATGGAGGTTTGAAAGGCAAAAAAGAGAAATAGTCCTGTTATTAGTATTGCAAGGATTAGTTTGAATTTGATTTTGAATTTGAGGATTAAATATATTCCTATTGCTGGTAATACGCTAAGCCATGCCGCTCTTGAATAGGAAAGAATTAAACCCATAAGGAATATTGCAAAGAGGGTAAAATAGAAGAGTTTCCCTTTAATTGTTGTTGTTTTGGAAAGTAGGAAATAAGAGGTCATTGTTAGAAACATTGCAAGTATGGCTCCATAGGCTGTGTGGTCGTTGTAGAAGGGTTGCATTATATAGAAAGAGTAGTCAAATTCAAATCCTTTAAGGGCAAAGCCTATTGAGGCGTACATCACTACTACTACTAATGCCACAGCGTATGATAAGTACATTATTTTGATATTCTTAAACTTGGCAAACAAAGGTATTGTTGCCAAAAAGAAAGGTATTATATACAATATTTTTGATACAAAATACTTTATTGAGACCATTGGTCTTACACTTGTTAAAGAGGTTATAAGCATCCAAAACAAATAGAAAAAAATAGCAAGTGTTATTGGGTGTTTAAGGATACGGAAGTCATAGCTCTCATCAATCAGTGTTTTCAGGGCAAAAGCAAGGGTGAATAAAATTAGAAGGGGTTCGGTTGGGAGAGTCATTACTGTGTTTTCATTCACAAGCATATTAATAGATAACGGAGTAAGAAGTGTTATGAGATAAAGAACTTTATCTAATTTATAGTAATAAATAAGCAGGGCTAAAAGTACAATTGGAATAAAGGCATAAGCATAGTATTCGTATTCAATATAGGAATAGCCTATTGCTATGAATAATACACAAAGGGTAAATATAATAATGCTTGTTTGTGCTTTATCATTAATTTTCCCCCACAATAAAGAAATTGGAGAAAGTATTTTTTTGAGATAAGATAATATTTTATTAAGAATTTGCATCTTCTTTCTTGGCAGATGTTTTTTTGTCTCTAAGTATTAAAACAAATATTGCCAAAAGGGTGCAACAAATTCCTCCAACTAATGCTATAACTGAGCGTTTTGGCTTGTCTTTAAGCTCAGAAGCATACGCTGAGTCGATAATGAAATCTGTTGGAATATTGCTTTGTGCATCAACTCTGACTTGTTCGAGTTTTTCATCCCAAATTTTAAGAGTTTCTGTCTTTCTTTCTAATAGGACTTTCAAAGCAATTATATTTGGACCATATTGCCCAATTTCAGATATTTTGTTTTCTAATCTTGAAATTGCTCCCTGATTTCCTGATGCTATTTGTTTAGCTAATTCTTGGCTCATTCTATCTGACATCTTGTCTGGATCAAAAATCTTATGTTGCATCGATAAATCAGCAAATTCCTTAGCTAAGGAGTCTATATCTGCTTTAAGTTTTTGTCTGGAAACCGTAAGGGCACTAAGCAAAGAATCCATCTTAGCTTTTTTAATGTCGTTTCTTAGTGTCTGCATCTCAGAAACCATAAAATTGGCAATGTTTGCAGCATAAAATGGATCGGTATCCCAAACTGTTAGTTTTACTCCTAAGTTTTCTGTTCTTTTTATTTTAATGTTAGTTGAGAGTTTTTGACTAAGCTTATCACTTTTAGTTTGAGGATTATCTACATCTATTCCATAATGCTCTGCAAGGTTAAACTTAATTATTGTTTTTGAAAGAATTGTGCTGGAATTGAGGAGTTCCAAAAGGTGTTCTGCATTTTTTTCTTTGCCATATCCCAATGCATCGTAATTATCCATTTGTGAGAGGACAGCCTTTGAAACAGCATTTGTTTCTGCTGGCATAATAGTAACTTGCGATTTATAGTAGTTCGGTAGTAATAAAGATATAAATCCAATAACTATTGCACTTGCAAAAAAAGTTATTATCAGAATAATTTTATGTTTTAAAACAAAGCTAATAGAGCTCTTCATTGTAAATTCGTTATTTGAATTATTTCCATTCATAAGAGTTATGGTTTTAATTTAGTACCCCCGAGCAGAATCGAACTGCTATTTAAAGTTTAGGAAACTTCCGTTCTATCCGTTGAACTACAGGGGCAGAACTTATTATTTTAAAGTTTTTATAGTTTTCTCTTTACTTCTATTTCATCGTAACCTTCAACAATGTCCCCAACTTTTATATCGTTGAAGTTTTCTATATTCAATCCGCAATCTTGTCCAATAACAACTTCTTTGACTTCGTCTTTAAAACGCTTTAACGATGCTAACTTTCCTGTGTAAATTACAATACCATCTCTAATGATACGAACCTTTGTATTACGATTTATCTTTCCATCCACACATACGCAGCCTGCAATTGTTCCTACCTTAGTTATTTTAAATATCTCTTTAATTTCTAAGTTGGCAACAATTTTTTCTTCTATTTCTGGTGAAAGCATACCTTCTATTGCGTCTTTAATTTCATTGATGGCCGTGTAAATAATTGAATAAAGTCTAATATCTATCTGCTCTGTTTCTGCAAGCTTTCTTGCTCCTAAGGATGGACGAACTTGGAAACCTATAATAATTGCATTGGAAGCTGTTGCTAAAAGCACGTCTGACTCTGTAATTTGTCCTACTGATTTATGTATAACGTTTACTTGTACTTCTGGGGTTGATAATTTTAATAATGAATCTGATAATGCTTCAACTGAACCATCAACATCTCCTTTAACAATTATATCAAGTTGTTTAAAGTCTCCTATTGCAATTCTTCTACCTATTTCATCAAGTGTTATATGCTTTTGTGTCCTTAAACCTTGTTCTCTTTGGAGCTGAGTACGACGTGTTGCTAACTCTTTGGCTTCTTTTTCGGTTGCCATGACATTAAAATTATCGCCTGCTTGTGGTGCTCCATTAAGTCCTAAAAGAAGCACAGGAGCTGATGGACCTGCTTCTTTTATCATTTGGTTTCTTTCATTATACATTGCTTTTACTCTACCAAAGGTGGAACCTGCCAAAACGAAATCTCCTTGTTTCATTGAGCCATCTTGAATTAAAAGCTTAGCAACATAACCTCTTCCCTTATCCAAAGAAGATTCTATAACCGTTCCTTTTGCCCTCTTATTGGGATTACCTTTCAGCTCTAAAATCTCTGCTTCCAAAAGTACTTTTTCTAATAAAGCATCTATATTGATACCTTTCTTAGCTGATATTTCTTGACTTTGATACTTACCTCCCCATTCTTCTACCAATATATTCATATTAGCTAATTCGGTTTTTATCTTCTCTGGGTCGGAGTTAGGATTATCTATTTTGTTTAAAGCGAATATTATTGGAACTCCTGCGGCTTGTGCGTGATTGATAGCTTCTATGGTTTGAGGCATCACTCTATCATCACAGGCAATTACAATAATTGCAATATCTGTTATCTTTGCTCCTCTGGCACGCATTGCAGTGAAAGCTTCGTGACCAGGAGTGTCTAAAAATGTTATTTTCTTTCCATCACCCAATTTTACTTCGTAAGCTCCAATATGTTGGGTTATTCCTCCTGCTTCACCTGCAATAACATTAGCTTTTCTTATATAGTCAAGCAAAGAGGTTTTACCATGGTCAACGTGTCCCATTACTGTAACAATTGGAGACCTTGTAATTAAATCTTCTTCACTATCTATTTCTTCTGTTTCTTCTAATGCTTCAACTACATCTGCACTAACAAACTCTGTTGTAAATCCAAATTCTTCTGAAATTAATTGAATTGCTTCTGCATCCAAACGTTGATTAATAGAAACAAACATTCCTAAGGACATACAAGATGAGATAATTTTTGTAACAGGAATATCCATCATTGTTGCCAATTCGTTTGCTGTTACAAACTCAGTTACCTTTAATATCTTTTGATTTTCTAATTCTTGTTCAAATTCTTGTTGGTGTTGTTGAGAAATAGTTTGTCTTTTCTCTCTCCTATATTTTGATGCTTTTGATTTGCCAGTTGAAGATAAACGTGCAAGAGTTTCTTTAATTTGTTTTTCTATTTCTTCACTATTTATCTCAACCTTCTTTAACTCTTTCTTCTGTTTACTAAACTTTGACTTCCTATCATCTCTTTTTGGTTTAGCTTTCGTACTATCTGGTGATGTAGGTTGTGTTTGTCCTTGCCCTGAAGGTTTAGTTTGAGTTGAAGTTTGTTTTATTCTTTTGCGTTTTTTCTTATTTTTCTGTTCTAAGCTTGTTCCTTCTGCCTTTTGTTGTGCAGCTGTAACAATTTGTTTTTTGGGTTTATTAAATTGAGTAAGGTCTATTTTCTCTTCTAATACCTTAGGTCCTGAAAGTACCACATATTCTGTTTGAATAAAGTTGTCTTTTTTCTCTTCTAAAACTTCTTTAACTTCTTCTACAATTGGCTTCTCTTCTACAATAGGTTTGTCTTCTACAACTTCTACTTTTTTAGCTAATGGCTTTTCTTTTTTTGGAGCTTCTTTCTTCTTGGATACTACTTCTTTTTTAGGATCTGTAGCTTTTGTTGTTGTAGATATTGCTTTTTGTTGTTCTTTCTTTTTTGATTGTTCTATCTTTCTTTTCTCTTGTTTTTCCTTTTCAAGAGTTTCCTTGGACTTCCTTGTTGGTTTAGTTTTAGAATTGATTGCACTAAGATCTATTTTTCCAACAATATTAAATGGAAGGGTATCATTCTTTTCTTCTTTTTCCTTATTTTCAGGAGCTTTTTCCTGTTTTACCTCCTCTTTTGCTTTTTGTGGCTTTACCTTAGTTGTTGGTTTTGACTTTTCTTGCTTTACTTCTTCTATATCGGACTTCGTTTCTTTTTTAGTCTTCTCTTTTTTGGAAACAACCTCAACAATCTCTTCTGCTTTCTTTGGTTCAGAAAACTCAATAGTATTAGTCTTAATAATTATCTCCTCTGAGGAATGATCATCATATTTTTCTTCGGTTTTAACTTCTGCAAAAACATCTTCAACCTCAACAATTGTGGAAGTAGTTTTAGGAGCAACTAAATTTAACTTGCTTGCCTCTTCCTTAACCTTTCTCTCAGATTGAAAATCAGAAGCAAGAATATTATAAAGCTCATCGTCAATTTTAGTATTAGGATTATTGTCTATCTTTTTACCCTTCTTGGCAAGATGCTCTACTAATGTTGATATCCCAACGTTTAATTCTTTTGCTACCTTACTTAATCTAATTGTTTTATTTTCTTCTGACATTTATTATTTTCTTATTTGGTATTCTGTTGAATGGTTTAATTATAATATTTATTATATCAAAAAACTTAGTCTTCAAATTCTGCCTTTAAAGTTTTTAATACTTCTTCAATTGTTTCTTCCTCCAAATCTGTTCTATCAACCAATTCTTCTGCACTTAATGCCAATACATCTTTAGCTGTATCACAACCAATAGATTTTAACTCTTCAATTATCCATTCTTCAATTTCATCTGCAAATTCATTCAAATCCACATCTTCATAATCCATATCACTATCACTATACACATCTATTTCGTACCTTGTAAGTTTACTTGCTAACTTAATGTTTGCTCCTCCCTTACCAATAGCTAATGAAACTTGGTCAGGATGCATAAAGACCTCTGCCCTATGGTTGTCATTATCCAAAGAAATAGAACTTACTTTTGAAGGACTCAATGCCCTAGTTATATATAGTTCTATATTTGGAGTAAAATTAATAACATCAATATTTTCATTTCTCAACTCTCTAACAATGCCGTGAATCCTACTTCCCTTCATCCCTACACATGCTCCAACAGGATCTATCCTATCATCATATGATTCCACAGCAACCTTAGCTCTTTCACCAGGCTCTCTAACAATATCTTTAATTGTAATAAGCCCATCGTAAATTTCTGGCACCTCTTGCTCAAGTAGTCTCTCCAAGAAAACAGGTGAGGTTCTTGAAAGAGTTATTTGAGGAACTCCATTCCGCATTTCAACTTTCAAAACAACTGCTTTGAGCGTATCCCCTTTCCTGTAAAAATCACCAGGGATTTGTTCTGTTTTAGGAAGCGATAATTCTATCTCTTCTTCATCTAATACCATTATCTCTCTTTTCCAAACTTGATAAACCTCACATACTACAACTTCACCTATTTTATCCTTATACTTAGTAAATATATTTGCTCTTTCGTAATCTTGAATTTTGGCAGCTAAGTTTTGGCGAATTGCAAGAATGTCTCTACGAGCAAAGTCTGCGAATTTAATTTCTTCTGAAAGCTCTTCTCCTATCTCAAAGTCTGGTTCTATCTTAATTGCATCTGAATATGCTACTTGAATATTTTCATCCTCAACAGCACCATCTTCAACAATTTCCCTACTGCGCCAAATTTCCAAGTCTCCCTTATCAATATTAACAATAACACTAATATTTTCATCAGAGCCATATTTTTTTGCCATCAATGTTTTAAAAACATCTTCCAAAATACGCATTAAGGTTTCTCTTTCAATATTTTTAAACTCTTTAAACTCCGAAAAAGTATCAATCAAATTTAAGTTTTCCATAATTAAAACTATACTTATATTTTTAGAATAAAATTATTATTTTTCCCTCTTTAATATCACTAAAACTTATTTGTTTTTCAGTAGCAATATCTTTTTTATGTTTTGTTTTTAACCTTATGAGAACTTTATCTTCATCAGCAGCAGTCAATTCGCCTTCAAATCTTTCATTCTCAAAGGTTGTTATTTCTATATTTCTTCCAATGTTTTTCTTATATTGACGCATAAGTTTCAACGGTTCTCCAACACCAGAAGATAAAACATTTAATTCAAAGTCTTCCGCTTCTCTATCTAATCGTTTCTCAACAAAACGAGATAAATTTATACAATCTTGAATCTTAACTCCATTATCTCCATCAATAACAACAGAAATCTTATTATCTTTTCCAATTCTCAAATCTATTAGAAACAAATCAGAGTCTTTAATTTGCTCTTCAATTATCTTTAAAATTACTTCTTTATCAGTCATTTAAACTCTAACTATAATAAAAAAGAGGACTAAATAGCCCCCTCTCTTACTTCTTTTTCGGTTGCAAAATTACTAATTATCTTTGATTTACCAAGAAATAATCAAAAAAAATATCAATAATATTAGTTTTCTGTTGTTGGAGTTTCTGTATTTTTTGCTTCAAACTCTCTTATTATTTCTGTCTCGTCTGACATTTCCAACATATAAAGCATAATATCTGCATCGTTTGACATTGAAGAATTAGGATATTCTTTCTTAAATAAAATGTATGCCTCTTTTGCTTTTTCTTTATTATTACAAGCTTGTTCATAAACAACACCCATTTTAAACTTCGCTAATTCGGCAATCTGTGAAGAAGGGAAATCGTCAATTAATCGCTCTAAATAACTAATTGCTCTATCGCAATATTTAACATTAGCACAAATATCTGCAGCATTATAAAGAATAGTCATAGCATTAGTATCTTTTGGGAAATCTTCAATAAAACTATCATACATATTAAGTAAAGAATCTGCTCTTGATTGTGAGATTGCCTTAGCATCAATTAGGGTTTGCTTTTCCAATTTATTAATTTCTTCCAATCTACTTTCTTTTGTTGGCTTACAACCAATAAAAACAAAAAGTACTATTGCTAATAATAAATATTTTTTCATCTTTTTAAATTTTATTTTCTTCCGACTACCGGACGTTTCATCTTATAACTTGTTGCTATCTTCCCATTTGAAATATCATTTAACTTCCTTTTCAATAGTGTTTTCCTAAGAGAAGAAAGTCTATCAACAAAGACCTTTCCTTCCAAATGGTCATATTCGTGTTGGAAAACCCTTGCCCTTGCTCCCGAAAGAAGCTCCTCGTGCTGATTAAAGTCCTCATCATAATAGCGAACTAAAACATTAGAATAGCGGCTAACCTCTTCATGAAGCTCAGGCAAAGACAAACAACCCTCTTCAAAAGACCATTTCTCTCCACTTTCCTCTAAAATCTCTGGATTAATAAATACCTTCTTAAAACCCTCTGCCTCTGGATAGTTTTCTTTTAAGCCATCGGCATCAATAACAATTAAACGAATTGATAAATCTATCTGAGGAGCAGCCAGACCAATGCCCGGTGCATTGTACATAGTCTCAAACATATTCTCAATTAAACTTTGGAGCTGGGGATAATCCTTTTCAATTGGTTTTGCGACCTTTCTTAAAACAGGATTGCCGTATCCTACAATTGGTAGTATCATATTGTCTTCTATTCTTTTTCTTAATTCATATAACTCTGCAACAAAATAACAGCACTTATAGTATCTACTAATGCTTTATCTTGACGCTGCTTTTTCTTTGCTCCAGAAAGAAGTATGGTTTGTGAAGCAATCTTTGATGTAAAACGCTCATCAACTCTTATAATCTTTTTTTCTGGATATCTCTTCTCTAATTCTAAGACAAAAGGTTCAATATAAACGCTACTTTCACTTAAAGTATTGTTCATCTGCTTTGCTAAACCAACAATAAATTCATCAACAGTTTCTTTTTTAAGATAATCGTCTAAAAATTCAAAGAGTTCATCTGTTGCAACAGTGGTTAAAGCAGTCGCAATTATTCTTTGATTATCACTAACAGCCAAACCAACACGCTTTTTGCCATAATCAATAGCCATTAATCTGCCCATATTATTTTATACGAAGAAAATGAGGGCCGTATCTTTCAAAAGCAGCCTTCTCCAACTCTTCTTGTGCAGAAGGGTGAGCAATTGAAATTAACAACCGAGCTCTTTCTTGTAATGACTTTCCATAAAGATTAACAGCTCCGTATTCAGTAACAATCCAATGTACATTATTTCTTGTTGAAACAACACCTGCCCCCAAGGTAAGAGTATTTGCAATCTTACTAATACCCTTATTTGTCATTGAAGGCATTGCAATAATTGGTTTTCCCCCTACTGAACGAGAAGCTCCACGAATAAAATCTATCTGTCCTCCTGTTCCGCTATAAAACTTTGTTCCAATACTATCAGCACAAACCTGCCCTGTAATATCTATTTGCAATGCAGAATTAATTGCGGTCATTTTGGGCTGTTGTGCAATAATAAAAGGATCATTTGTATAGCCAACATCCATCATAAGAACCATTGGGTTATTATCAATAAAGTCATAAACTTTTTGTGAACCCATCAAAAATGTTGAAACTATTTTGCCATTATCAAGTTTCTTGTTTTTACCATTTATAACTCCCTTTTCCACCAAATTCAAAACTCCATCCGCAAACATTTCGGTATGAACTCCTAAGTCTTTATGAGAGCCTAACTGCGAAAGCACCGCATTAGGAATTGCCCCAATACCCATCTGCAAACAAGCACCATCTTCAATCAATTCAGCACAATGTTTTCCTATTAGAATTTCCTCAGAAGTAGGCTCTGAAAAATGTGCGGGTATTAAAGGAGTATTATCTTGAACAAAGATATCAATCATAGAAGCAGGAATTAACGCATCACCCAAAGCACGAGGCACACAAGGATTTACAACAGCAATCACTGTTTTTGCCATTTCAATAGCAGCCTTTGTGGCATCAACACTTGTTCCTAAGGAAACATAACCATGCTTATCTATTGGAGAAACTTGAACCATTGCCACATCAACAGGAATATATCCTCCACGATATAGCTTTTGTGTTTCCGACAAGAAAATAGGGATATAATCAGCATAACCTGCCTGAACACCCTTTCTTACGTTAGCACCAACAAAAAAAGCTTGATGAAAGAATATACCTTCAAATTCCTTTTCCACATAAGGAGCTACTCCTTCGGTATGAAGATGATGAATTCTTACATTTTCAAATTCTTTTCTCCGTCCTCTTTCACACATAGCATCAACCAAACATTGAGGAGTTGAAGCAACAGAAGAAAGGTGAATATGGTCGTTAGATTTGATTACCTTTACAGCCTCTTGGGGAGTAACAAATTTATATGTAGAGTGTTTCATAATATTGTACCTTGTATTTTGATATTTTTTAAACTTGACTTGCAAAATTAGCTAAACCTTTTGAGATAAAAAAACATTTTCATAAATAAAGTAAAAACAGAATAAAGTGATAATTTATTGGAATCAAATTTCAATAAATTAGAATCAAGAGTTAATTTATTAGAATCAAGAGTTAATTTATTAAAACCTCGTTTTAATTTACTGAAACGAAGAGTTAATTTTGTAGAATCGTGTTTTAACAAACCTAATGAGATAAAACAAAAATTGGAGTAAATCTATAATAAACTTACTCCAATTCTCTGATGTTGATATTTATTATGTATGAAGTATAAACTTACTGATAACTATAAATACTCCTGCTCCTGCCAAATAGCCTATCAATGCCCAAAGAGTAATTTTCTTTAAGTACCATATAAAGTCTATTTTCTCCATTCCCATTACAGCAACACCAGCGGCAGAACCTATAATTAAAAGACTTCCTCCTGTTCCAGCACAATAGGCAAGGAATTCCCAAAAAGCTCCATCAACTGCAAAATGATAAAGTTCTGGATTAGCAGCAATCATTTCAGGAGTCGCAATAGGATACATGCCAATTGCAGCAGCTACTAATGGAACATTATCTACTATTGCAGAAATGATACCAATTAGGATATTTATCACATAAATATTTCCTATCTTATCCAATGTTTTTGAAAGAAGTTCCAAGTGTCCAGCTGTTTGCAGACAAGCAACTGCCATAAGTATCCCAACAAAGAATAGAATTGAAGAGATATCAATCTTAGATAGAATCGAAGGGACATTGAGTTTGGAGTAATTATTTGCGTTAGTCTTATGCATAATCTCAGTTACTACCCATAGAAGCCCTAATCCAAAGAAAATTCCTAAATAAGGAGGGAGATGAGTAATGGTTTTGAATACTGGTACAAAAAGAAGTGAACCTACTCCTAAGAAAAAGATTAAATTACTTTGTTTTGTTGAAATTGTAACCTCATTACTTGATTCAGAAATCATTTCAGGGCGTTTCACATCTCCTTTTAGTATGAAAGTAATGATTGAAAGTGGCACCAACATTGAAATTAATGAAGGGATGAATGTTTCTAAAATAATCTTCATTGCTGTAATATTTCCTTTAATCCATAACATAATGGTTGTTACATCTCCAATTGGGCTCCATGCTCCTCCTGAGTTTGCAGCAAGAATCACCATTCCGCAGAAAAACCAACGGTCTTGCTTGTTTTCAATAAGCTTTCGGAGTAAGGCACACATAACAATGGCAGTTGTAAGATTATCTAATACTGCCGACATAAAGAAAGTCAGAATACTAATTATCCATAAAAGTTTTCTTTTGTTGGTTGTATTAATTTTTTCTGTAATTATTCTGAACCCTTGATGCGAATCAATTATCTCAACAATTGTCATTGCACCTAAAAGAAAGAAAACAATCTCAGCAGTTTCTCCTAAATGTGAAATAATTTCTGAATGTTCGAATCCATCTCCAAAGAGGGAGAAGACGCTCCAAAGTACAACTGCCAACAATAGTGCAGATGCGGATTTGTTAATTTTTAATGGATGTTCTAAGGCTATAAAAGTGTAGCCCAAAACAAATAATATAATCATTAAGATAAAATAGCTCATAGTTATTTTTGTTTAAGTTAATAAATGCATAAAAATTTGTTCAAAGAAACCCTTTATTGATAAAAGAGAATCTTTGAACAAAATCAATATAGATATAACCCTCCTATTGCCTGATTAGGTGTGTAAAATAAATTTGCTTATCAATACAAACACTCCTGCACCTGCAAAGTAGCCAATAAGTGCCCAAAGAGAAATCTTCTTTAAATACCATATAAAGTCAATTTTCTCCATTCCCATAACAGCGACACCAGCAGCCGAACCAATAATTAATATACTTCCTCCTGTTCCAGCACAATATGCTAAGAATTCCCAAAATGCTCCATCAACAGCAAAATGATAAAGTTCTGGATTAGCAGCAATCTGAGCGGCATCAGCAACAGGATACATACCTAAGGCAGCTGCCACAAGTGGCACATTATCCACAACAGATGAAACTAAACCAATAATTATATCTATAATGTAAATATTTCCAATCTTGTCTAAAGATTTTGCAAGAAGTTCTAAATGTCCCGCTGTTTGCAAACTTGCCACAGCCATTAATATACCTAAGAAGAAAAGTACAGAAGGAACATCAACACGAGTGATAATTGATGACACATTCAGCCTTGAATAGTTTTCTTTATTTGAAGCATGCATAATTTCAGTTACAACCCAAAGCATACCTAAACCAAATAAAATTCCAAGATATGGAGGGAGGTGAGTAATTGTTTTAAATACAGGAACAAAAAGCAGAGCTCCTACCCCAAGACATAGTATTAAAAGACTTTGCTTTGAATTTACTTTAGAAAGTTCGCTATCTTCACTTATTTCAGGTCTTTCAACATCTCCTTTTAACATAAATGTTATTGCAATTAAAGG
>ENA-UOOK01001918-UOOK01001918.1-fermentation-metagenome-genome-assembly--contig:-NODE-1918-length-26581-cov-9.546860_pt1 | contig 26581 bp, 22 predicted proteins | sample MGYA00245777_ERZ724023 | MGnify/ENA primary metagenome ERZ724023 (study PRJEB28704, sample SAMN03018312) | fermentation metagenome | biome: anthropogenic terrestrial biome; feature: soil; material... | reverse complement strand
AGTGGATAAAAATAGGCATTTAAGTCGCTGCTACAGTAAATCAACATATCCTGAAATCAACGCTTTACTTAAAACATAGCCTAAAAGATAAATAGGAGGATATATATAATGGGTAAACAAAAAAAGTTTGTTGAGGAAATAACCCCGATGGATGAAGATTTTGCAAAATGGTATACTGACATTGTTAAAAAGGCTGAACTTACTGATTATTCAAGTGTAAAGGGATGTATGATTATACGTCCTTATGGATATGCAATTTGGGAAAACATACAGAAGGTTTTAGACCAAAAGTTTAAGGAAACAGGACATGAAAATGTATATATGCCAATGTTCATTCCTGAGAGCTTGCTTCAAAAAGAAAAGGATCATGTTAAGGGTTTTGCCCCTGAGGTTGCTTGGGTAACTCATGGTGGAGATGAAGAGCTTACTGAAAAGTTATGTGTTCGTCCAACATCTGAGACTTTATTCTGCGAGCATTATGCAAAGATAATACAATCTTATAACGACCTTCCAAAGAAGTATAACCAATGGTGCTCAGTTGTAAGATGGGAAAAAACAACTCGTCCATTTTTAAGGACAACAGAGTTTTTATGGCAAGAAGGTCATACTGCTCATGCAACAGAGGAAGAAGCCCAAAAAGAGACTATAGATATACTAAATATTTATGCAGATTTTTGTGAAAATGTTTTAGCAATGCCTGTAGTAAAGGGACAGAAAACTGAAAAAGAAAAGTTTGCCGGAGCAAATGCAACTTATACTATAGAAAGCTTGATGCATGATGGGAAAGCCTTGCAAAGCGGTACTTCACACAATTTCGGAGATAATTTTGCTAAGGCATTTAATATTCAATATACAGATAAAAATGGAGAACTTAAATATGTCCATCAAACATCTTGGGGTATGACCACAAGGCTTATAGGAGCAATAATTATGGTACATGGCGATGACAGTGGTCTTAAACTGCCGCCTAAGATTGCACCAACCCAAGTTATGATAGTGCCTATTGCTCTTCACAAAGAAGGGGTTACAGAAAAAGCACTAGAACTTAAGGATAGAATATCAAAAGTTGCAAGAGTTGGTATAGATGTTAGCGACAAAATGCCTGGTTGGAAGTTTAATGAATATGAAATGAAAGGCATCCCTGTTCGCCTTGAAATAGGGCCAAAAGATATAGAAAAGAACCAAGTTGTACTTGTAAGGCGTGACACTGGGAAAAAAACATTTGTATCTATTGATGAAATTGAGACTAAAGTTGTTGAACTTCTTGACGATATCCAAAGCTCTATGCTAAACAGTGCAAGAGAACATAGGGACGAAAACACCTATACTGCTGCTACTTTAGATGAATTTATAAATATAGCGCAAAACAAACCAGGCTTTATAAAAGCCATGTGGTGTGGCGATAAAGCTTGTGAAGAAAAGCTGAAAGAGGTTGCTGGTGTATCTTCAAGATGCATCCCATTTGAACAAGAGCAAATCTCAGATAAATGCATCTGCTGCGGAAAAGATGCTAAACACATGGTTTATTGGGGAAAAGCATATTAATATTAAACCCCTGATGCTTTTGCATCAGGGGTTTGTTAATTATCAACACTAGTACACAACGGTTACTCAATTGACTTTAGGAATTCCATGTTACATTTATGGTTTGCAGCATATTCACCTTTTTCAAATTCCGTGCAGTCCCCTACAGAGACTTTCTTTATATAGTCAAGATTATCTTCAACCAATCTTTTATCCTCACAGGCTGTATGACCGCCAATTATAAAATCTACATCAAGTTTTAAGTAGTCTTCTAAAGTTTTTATATATTGTTTTAAATTCTTTGAAGCAATATAAGGTATGGGTCTCTCTAAATTATCCCCAGCCAGCAAAACTTTATCCTCAAAATCCACAATAGATATTCCATCATTCGTATGGCCAGGAGTGTAATAAATGTACAGGTTGTCCTCTTCAAACCAAATTTCGTCTGTAAATGTAAGGTTTGGATATGTTAAGGTAACATCTCCCCTTTTTAAATCTTTATACTCTAGAAGCGCTTCATCCCCATACTTTTCCATATTCTTTTTGCAAAGCTTATGAGATATTATAATGGAGGATGGGAAAAAGCAGTTTCCCCATACATGATCCCAATGGTTATGGGTATTTACAACGACCGCCTGCTTATCTCCATAGTGCGTCTTCATATACTGGCTTACCTTATCCATTATGTCAGGCCCTAGATATGTATCTATTACATAAAAATAACTTTTGCCATTGATCACATACACATTAGTTGGCATGTTCAAATCATAAAACGTAAAAAGTATTCCCTTATTACCGACTTTTTTAATCTCCATGCTAGATTAACCCCCATTATATAATATTTATCCTGCTTAAATTTGATGTACATCAATTATTTCTTTTATCGATTCATAGTCTCCGTCATAAAGTCCACTATCTAGATATTCAGCTTCACCTATCTGATTATCATAAGGATCGTCTCTAATGAATTTCTTTTGAGGCAAAAGCTCGTACTGAAAATCAGAGTTCGCAACCATTCTAAAAGGGTCGAGATTCCCAAAATAATAATTCCACATTGTAATATTCCCTTCCCTATGGGCACCTCCTCCAAATGAAGGATCTGCAAAAATCCATCCATAAGGTTCAATATAAAATTCTGCCCAGTCATGACTGCCTATTGAAAATGGGGTTACATATAGACCTGATTGCCATCTTGCAGGAATTTTTGCAATTCTGCACATTGTTATAAAAAGAAGTGCTTGGACCCCACAGTCTCCTTTTAAATTCAATGCAGCATATTCAGGAATATTTGTAAAGGCTGCATAGTCCCTCATAAATGAATACTGTATATTTTTAGTAATATAATCATATATTTTTCTTGCTTTCTTTAAAGAGTTAGTTTCGTTTCCCGCAACTTCTTCTGTAAGGCTTACTAAATATGGAGTAAAAGCTATATGAGGAAGCTTTTCTTCAGTAAAAAAGTTTGGTTGTACATTTGATACTTTATTATAATCAAGGCTCCTATATTTTATATGGTTTTCATATGAATATTCTACAGTGAAAACATCTTCACCTTTTACTTTTTCTTCAAAATATACTGTTCTTTGAGGGTAGTCCTCGGGTGAAATAAGTTTTTTATCAGGCGACGTACTTATAATTCTAATATTTTTTATTTGTTGAGCTTCCTTTGGAATAGGAATATGAATTTTAATTATTTCGCCTATTTTTGAAGAATTATTTTTTAATTTTATTCCCGTTTTTATATGTATAAAATATGATTTCTCGCCCTTACTAATTATTTCTTGTACCGTATTTTCAAGTAAGTTTTCTGCCTCATCATGCTCGCTTTTTTCATAAAGCCTTGATTCTATTTTGGGATATGTTTTAAGTATTGTTTTCAAAAAGTTTTTATGAAAAGTAACTTTCCCGTCTATATAAATCCAATCTGCGTATCTTTCATCCTTCATTCTTTCAAATTCTTTTTCATCAAAATCTTTTATAACTTTTTTAGCCATGTCAAAGGCTTTATCATATGGATATATGTAGTTATTTTTTAATCTTTTTATTATTTCCTTTTCATATAGAAGCCTATTTTTAAGTGTCTTCCCAACGTTTCTTTCAAGATAAATATTAATAATATCTTCCGCTCTTTTAAAGTCTCCATAATAAACATACTTTTCTACATCTTCAGGTAGATTTACAACAAGTGATTCAAGATTCATAATGCCATCCCCTTTATATAAGTTAAACTTAATTAAATTATATCATTATATACATGTCTGCTACCATACTTTATATTGATTACAGAATATGGTTTCAACAATTAATTGACAAGAGTTATATGAGGTGATAACATAAGAAAAGAAAAAAACTATCCCTTTAAATTGATTCGAGAAATCAGCAAGGAAAAGTTATAATATACTTATAAATTTATCTTTTTACTGTGAGTAAATTTACAATAAAAAGTAAATGAAATGATTGAGTTATCATAGCCTTCCTTATGCAGGAAGGCTTTTTTTAAGTATATTAGATCTTATGTAGTTGTTTAATTCTCACAAATAGGGAAATAACTAACTAGGAGATAATGACATGAAGGTAAAAAGCAATAACAAAATGGCTATAAGAATGGCTATGGCTCTTGTTCTAGGACTAGTAACAGGCATAGGATTTTTGCTACTAAGAGAAAATCTAATTAGAAATGGGAATGCCAACATATGGGCAAAAATAAACAACATTTTGTTCCAAGATATATCTGCAAAAGGAGCTACAAATTCTTTAGGTATCTTTTATATTATAGGGAAGTTATTCATTAATTCACTTCAACTTATAATTGTACCAATGGTATTTACTTCTATAACATTAGCTATGTGCAAAATTAGCGATACTAAAAAGCTTGGACGTATTTCATTTAAGACTGTATCAGGGTTTTTAATTACATCATTTTTCGCATTAGCACTAGCTGGAACGGTTGGATTCACAATTAAAAACTTAGGTTTATTTACGGCTAATATAAAAAACGTTGCGGCAAAAGTTGGAGCTGCAAGCTCCACAAATCCATTACAAGTAATAGTAGATATAATACCAAGTAATATTACATCTGTTTTTTCAAGCAATAGCAATATACTTGCAGTAGTATTTATAGCAGTAGTAACAGGTTTGTGTATAAATGTTTTAGGCGACAAGATAAAAATACTAACGGATTTATTAGAAGATATTAATTCAATTATCACCGTGTTTTTAAGTTTTGTAATAACTCACTTTTCACCAATTGCAATATTTGCGCTTATTACAAGAACATTCGCAATATATGGCATAGAGAATTTAAAACCCGCTTTTGTATATATAGTAGCAACAACAATTACTTTGTTAGTATTCCTAATATTTGGGTATGCCATATTTGTAGCTGTAGGAGCTAGGCTTAATCCAATTAAGTTTGTAAAGAAAATAGGAAAGGTTGCTTTGTTTGGATTCTCAACTTCATCTTCAGCAGCAACATTACCATTAAACACAAAAACTACAATTGAAGAACTAGGAGTTAGCGAGGATATAGCATCATTTATATTACCCCTTGGAATGACTGTAAATATGAATGGTACTGCAATAATGCAAGTTATAGCAACAATATTTATAGCTACAACGGCAGGTTATAATGTAACAGCCGGCAATGTAGTTATTATCGCATTAATAGCTTTAATAGCATCAGTTGGTACTCCCGCAGCACCAGGGGCAGGCGCAATAATTCTTTTCACAGTATTATCAGGTATGGGATACAATAATGATGGAGCAATACTTGCCTACTCACTGATCCTTGCCATAAACAGGCCTATAGAAATGCTTGTAACATCTTTAAATGTAGTAGGGGATTCAGCAACAAGTGTTGTAGTTGCAAAATCTGAAGGAATGTTAAACGAAGAAGTTTATAATGCGGACTAATAAAAAAGTATGATAAAACTTTTATATACAAAAAGGTAGTTAGTAAAGTCTAACATATTTTACTAACTACCTTTTGCTTTTTCTTTAAAAAGAATAGCCTCATATATTCCAAATTCCCTTTGCATATTCTTTAACGGTTCTATCACTGGAGAATTTACCTGCACATGCGGTATTAATAAAACACTTTTTATAGAAAGCTCCCTGATCTTGATACTCTTGATTTAATTTCAATCTTGTATCGCAGTAAGAATGAAAGTCCTTCAACAAATAGTAATGGTCAGCAGCATGCCAGCTTGCGCCGTATAAAATGGAATTATATAATTCTTTAAACATTTGTGATCCGTTGTCATCTAATGTTCCGTCGATTAAGCTATCCAAAACCTTTGCGATCCGCTTATCGTTTTTATATATTTCCATTGGGTTGTAAGTATCTTTAATTCCTTTTATTTCTTCTACGGTGGCACCAAATATATAGTTATTTTCTGCCCCTGCTTCTTCAATGATTTCAATGTTGGCCCCGTCTAGGGTTCCTAATGTTACGGCACCGTTTAGCATTAATTTCATGTTGCCGGTTCCGCTTGCCTCTGTTCCTGCTGTGGAGATTTGCTCAGATACGTTTGCAGCCGGAATCAACTTTTCTGCATAGGATACGTTATAGTTATTCACAAACAACACTTGCATTACATCTTTAGTATCAGGATCATTATTCACTAATCTTGCAATTTCGTTAATCAACTTTATTATTGCCTTAGCACGATAATATCCAGGTGCCGCCTTGCCTCCAAAGAACCATACAGTAGGTACAAAATTCTTTATTCTACCTTCTTTGATTCCATAATAGGTATCTAAAATTGCAAAAGCATTTAACATTTGGCGTTTATACTCATGCAAACGCTTTATTTGAATGTCAAAAATTGCATTGGTATTGACCTTAACATTTTCGTATTTTGCAACATGATCTGCTAAAACCTTTTTATTATATTCCTTGATGCTTCTGTATTTAGCCAATACTTCCGTGTTGTCTTTATACTCAAGTAATTTTTTTAGTTCATCTAGATCTGTGATCCAGCCGTCACCAATCAACTCAGTTATAAAGGAAGATAATTTAGGGTTACAAAGAGCCAGCCATCTCCTTTGAGTGATACCGTTGGTTTTATTGACAATCCGATTAGGATAAATTGCATTCCATTGGGAAAACACACTTTCCTTCAAAATCTCAGTATGAATCCTAGCAACACCGTTTGTTGCATGGGAAGTGTAAACCGCCATGTTTGCCATTTGAGCAGTGTTATTCCGTAAAATACTATATGCTCTTTGGCCCTCTTTTGAGATATTTTTATCATTCAACTCACGGGTCAATTTGTTTTGCAGCATGACAATATAGGCATATACATCAGGAACTATTTCCATTAATAAGGATGCGTCCCATTTTTCTAAAGCCTCTGCCATAACAGTATGATTAGTATAGGCAAAGGTTTTATATACTATTTCAAAGCTCTTTTCAAAGTCCAAATAAAATTCGCTCATAAGTATACGCAATAATTCAGGGATAGCAATAGTTGGATGGGTATCATTCAACTGGATTGCATACTCATCAGCAAAATATTCTATGGATTTTCCGCTTTTCAAATAATCTCTGATCATAGATTGCAGGGATGCGCTGGAGAAGAAATATTGCTGACGCAGGCGTAACTTTTTGCCCTCTCTTGTATCATCGTTTGGATAAAGTACTTTTGTGATGTTTTCAGCGTTATTTTTGTTCTCAACTGCCCCAGTGTAATCTTGTTCGTTGAATTTATGGAAATCAAACTCTTCAATAGGCTCTGACTGCCATAAGCGCAATGTATTGATTGTTTTGCCTTGCCATCCAATAATAGGCATATCATAAGGAACCGCCTTTACATCCATATCAGCAAAATGAACCATAACAGTGTCCTCATCTTTGCGAACACTCCAAGGATCACCGAAAGTAAGCCAGTTATCGCCAACTTCATTTTGATAACCGTTTATAATTTTTTGTTTGAATAAGCCGTATTGATATCTGATTCCATATCCATTTAAATTGATGTTTTGTGTTGCAGCAGAATCAAGGAAGCAGGCCGCTAAACGGCCCAATCCACCATTGCCTAATGCATCATCATCTATTTCTTCAAAAATATTGATGTCAATTCCTTGTTCTGATAAAATAGCTTTACATTCTTCTAACAATCCCATATTCATTAAATTATTTGTAAATAACCTACCCATTAAAAACTCTGCTGAAAGGTATGAAGCCCGTTTTCCACCGCTTTTTTCATTCCACTTATCATGTATATCCATCATAGCAGCAGATGATATTGCGTTATATAGCTGTTTCGTGGTAGCATTATTGATTTGCTTACCATACATCATTTTCAATGCGGTTATAATATTTTCTTTAAATTTACTCATTTTTATGAAAATTCCTTTCTAATAATGAAAATAAAGTACAATTATTCTATTGAACTTCTAAAATAAGTACTTGCCATTTCATACATCTTTTGCGCCAAATCACTTGACAGCGCATTAGGTTTCATTCTCCAAGTCCAGTTACCATCCTTGGTAGAAGGATAATTCATTCTTCCCTCTGATCCAATTGAGAGGAAATCCTGCATTTGGATAATCACAATATCAGAAACGGATGAATATAAACTACGGATCATTCCTATTAGTGCACCATGAATCGAATCTGCGTTGACATACCCCTTTAAAAAAGCCAATGTTTCATCATCTAAGCTTTTTAAATATCCAAGGCATGTATCGTTATCGTGTGTGCCCAAATATGCTATGTCGCACCTGCTAAAGTTATGAGGCATATGGCTGCCTTCCTTATTTTTATGAAATCCGTATTCCATAACCTTCATTCCGGGATATCCGGTATATTCTAACAGCTCGTTAACACTATCAGTTATAAAGCCAAGATTTTCTGCTATAACAGGCAGCTCGCCTAATTGTTTTTTAATTTCACCAAAGAAATCTTTGCCGGGCGCCTCTATCCATTCACCAAATTCTGCCGTTTTATCTTTATAAGGGATGGCATAAAAACTATCAAATCCTCTAAAATGGTCGATTCTCAAGACGTCATAAATTCTGAGGGAATGCCTGAGTCTGTCGATCCACCATTTGTAGCGAATTGATTTTAGCTCATCCCAATTATATATGGGGTTCCCCCACAGTTGGCCTGTTTTGGAGAATGTATCATCCGGAGGACACCCAGCAACTTTACTTGGGAGCAAATCATCCTCAAGCATGAACAGCTCCGGCCTAGACCACACGTCAGCACTATCATAAGATACATATATAGGAATGTCGCCTATTATTCTTATGCCCTGTTTATTTGCATAATTTTTAAGTTTAGTCCATTGAGAGTAAAATACAAATTGAATAAAGTTCCAATACTCTATCTCATCATTTAATTCTACTTTATATTGATCTAATACTTCTTTTTTTCTAAACTTAACCCCGTCTTCCCAATTACTCCATGGTAACTGATTAAATTTATACTTAAAGGTCATATACATTGAATAATCTTCAAGCCAAGCCTGCTCTTGATTTACAAATTTAATAAAATCTTTATTTTCGCCTTTGCTTATGAAGTTTCTGTATGCTTCTTTTAGTAATATATATTTTGTTTCGAATTGTAGCTTATAATCTACTTTTTCGCAGTTGTTTCCAAAGTTTAGATCTTCTAAGTTTTCTTGGCTTAGTAAGCCTTCTTCTACAAGTAAATCAAAATCAATCATTAATGGATTACCTGCAAATGCAGAAAATGATTGATAAGGTGAATCTCCAATGGTTGTAGGCCCGATAGGAAGTACCTGCCAATATTTATGTCCTGCTTTTTTTAAAAAATCAACAAATTTAAAAGCTTCTTTTCCTAATGTTCCTATACCATATTTTGAAGGCAAACTGGTAATATGAAGAAGAATTCCGCAAGAACGCATTGTTTATAATCATCCCTTTCTGTGACTTGTACTGGTTTCAAAAGTAGCAAACAATGCTAACTGTCGCCAAAACCGCCGCTAGTTTGTTTATTTACTTCCAAACTATATTTCTGTTTAAATTTCCTGCCACATTTTAATCAACAAAGCGTAGCATTATTTTATAGCACCACTGGTAATACCTTTGATGATATGCTTCTGAGAAAAAGCAAAGAAAACCATGGTTGGTATTATTGTGATTACTAATGCCGCTGTTGCTAACTCCCATTTCTTTGTGTATTTACCAAAGAAGTAGTACATCTTCAATGGGATGGTCAATGTGTTTGGTGTATTTATAACAAGAGACGGCAACAAGAAGTCGTTCCATAACCACATAAAATCCAATATGGCTATGGTAAATGTCATTGGTCTGCACAACGGGAAAATGATCTTGAAGAATATCTTCCAAGGTTTGCATCCATCAATAACAGCAGACTCTTCCAAAGATATTGGGATACTCTTAATGTATCCATGGAAAAACATGACTGCCATACTTGATCCAAAACCTATATACATAATAATAAGTCCCCATACGTTCATCATATTCAATTGTCCCATGAATTTTACCAATGGAAGCATAACGCATTGGAATGGTACCAAGATGTAAATAGAAAACAGCAGATAAATCCGTTTACTAGTCTTTGTTTTATTCCTTGCTAAAACCCATGCTGCCATGCAGGAAGTTGTAATAATCAGTGCAGTACCGACTATAGTAATAAGCGAAGAATTAAAAAATGTTTTTACAAAATCCAATTCAATAAAAGCGTTTTTGTAGTTTTGGAGTGTAAAGTATTCACCAGGTAACCCAAAAATATCTTTAAAGATACCCTTTGGGGTTTTGAATGAGTTGGTGACCAATACATAAAACGGAGATAAAAATATAATTGCTAATATAAAAGCTATTGAACCGTGAATTATTCTTTTTACAGTTTTTTTGCTCATTATATTTCCACCTCATTTCGTTTGGTCAGATATAACTCTATAAAGGCGATACATCCTACTACAATAAGGAATATGATTGCTTTCGCCTGTGCCGCACCTAAATCATTATAGGTATAAGCCGTATTGTAGATATTCAATGAAATCATTTGGGTAGAGTTATATGGGCCACCACTAGTCAAAGATAAGTTCTGATCGAATACCTTAAAAGCACCGGCAATATTCATAAACAATCCAACAGTAACAGTAGGCATTAAAAGAGGAAGTGTAATATATTTTAACTTTTTAAAGCCAACTGCACCATCTATTGAAGCAGCTTCGAGAACCTCTTCGGAAATAGATGTCAAACCTGCAATATAAATAAGCATCATGTATCCAATACTTTGCCATGAACTTACAATAATAAGACCTAAAAATCCAGTTTGGGTTGTTGACAACCATTTATCAAAAAACGGAAGGTTAAATGTAGCAGCAATACTGGAGAAACCTTTTGTAAAAATGAATTGCCAAATAAAGCCCAACAAAATACCACCAATAAGGTTAGGTAGGAAGAATGCTCCTTTAAAGAAACCACTAAACGGTGTATATTTGCTTGTAATAAATAATGCCAAAGCCAAAGCGCAAACATTTACCAATATTACTTCTACAACAGCATACTTTAAGGTAAAGACAAATGCATTTATAAACCCTGGATCATTTGTTAATATCTTTATATAATTTTGAAATCCCACAAAGTTGATTTGGTTGTTCATACCATTCCAATCAGTGAATGAGTAAAAAATTCCTATAAACATAGGGATAACTGCAACCAATAAAAATGACACTAAGCTTGGCATTAAAAAAGTCCAGAAAAGCTTTTTGGACTGTTTCATTTTTTTCACCCTTCCTTATTTACATAATTAAATTACATTGGCAGTTGCTATCATATGATGTAACTGCCAATGTAGTCCAAGTACTTATTTACGCAATTCGGACCATTGCTTTTTAACTTCTATTATAACCTGATCCCATGTTGCCTTACCAGATAAATACTTTTGTATTTGTGTTCCCATTACATCCATTGACCAACCATTTGGATAGCCGTTGAATACCCATGGAATAGTTTTACCAGCACTAGAATACTCTTGTACAGCTTGGCTTAAAGCATCTTTGGCTTTTAAATCGCCGTAGTTAGTGAATGGTGGTATAAAGTTGAATTCATCAACAATAATCTTTTTACCTTCATCAGATTGATATAACCAATTTAAAAAGTCTTTTGCAGCTGCTTTTTGCTCTGCTGTTGCATCTTTATTGACTACCCAATAGGAAGGAACGCCTACAGGAATGCTATCCTCAACAACGCCTTCCAGTGGAATAGGAATCATTCCGAGGTTTTCTGCAACCTTTGGATCTATACTGTTTACAGATGGGTAAATCCAGCTGCCTTGTTGTACCATTGCTACTCTTCCAATTGCAATACCATTTTCAACGCTTGCTGTATTGTCTACTGCAGCAAGTTTATCTCTAGAAGAGCCAGCTGCTGTGTAGGAAGATTGTAAATCAATAATTTTCTTTAATTGATCTGCATATTTAAATTCTATTGATTTTGCATTATAAGCATCCGTTGAGCTTTTGAGCTCTGGGCTTAATGCAATGTTAGATGTATGTTGACCAGTCAACCATGTTTCCTTGGCTGGATACTCAAATACTGCCTCTAAATCAGGATATTTTTCTTTTAAAGCACCTGATTTGATTTTCTTATCTAATTCTTTAACAGCTTTTTCTAAAGAAGCAAAATCTTTGATTTGTGCCACATCAATTCCTGCATCTTTGAATATTAATTTGTTATAAACAAAGCCGTAACCTTCGATTGCAGCTGGCAGACCATAGACTTTGCCATCTTTTGTTACATCAGTTAATGTGCCATTAGCAGCATTTTTAACCCATGGCTCATTGCTCATGTCCTCAAGTTTGTTCATCCAGTCTTCTACATCGGAAGGACCTTGCACATTAAAAATTGTAGGTTCTTGTCCGGATTGCATTTTAGCTTTTAAAGTAGTTGTATAACCTTCACCATTCGACTCTACACGAACCTTAACATTAGGGTTTTTATCCATATATTTTTGAGCTGCAGCGTCTAATTGTTTTGCAATTTCTAGCTTAAACTGATACAATACGATTTCTGTTGATTTGCCGCTGCCGGACTTTGGCTCCTTTGAACCACATCCAACAAACAAACTACCAACAAGCAAACAGCAGAGTATTAATGAAATAATTTTTTTCATGTTTATAGCCTCACTTTCATTTTATGTTTATTTTTTTAAACCCCTATCAAGTGTCAAAGCTGGCTTTGTATTTGACATAAACACATTATCGACAATAAAGCAACATGTCGCCATTGTTAGAATACCCAATAATACAAACTTAATTTCGCCGAATACAATAATTGATGATGATATTATAATAAGATCAATGGTAAACAATATTTTGCCGATTGGAATTTGGGGATGTTTGGTTTGGATAATCTTACCTAGCAAATCACTACCACCTGTGGTGGTACCACTCAGTAATATAAGACCCAAACCACACCCCATTAGTATTCCACCCATAATGGCTGCTTTTATTATATTCCCATGATAAATGGGTAATTGAGCAACCACGTAATCTAACATCAAAGAAAGCTCTAATACCGTAAATACGGTTCTTATCATTGGTTTTTTATCAAGATAAATAAAACCAAGTATTAGTAATGGTATATTGAGCACAAAGCTGCCAGCACCTATAGGAATATTGAAAATATGATTAATAATTGTAGCTAGTCCAGTTATCCCGCCTGGTACGATATTATTCTCAGCAATAAAGATGTGTACACCTAAAGCAAACAAAAATACCCCTATAATTTCTTTAACATAAGTATTTATTATTTTCTTGCCCTTTAACATTAACAAAATCCCTTGCTCTACTTTTTCCTATAATATATTCTTGCTTCAAATGGCTGCAATTCTTTATCTGTATTAATATTGGTATCATAATTTGCAATCAATATCTTTGCATCATGTCTAAAAGTTTCAGGAATATCTAACGGGATCACCTTATCACTGAAACTGCAAACAACATACATCTCATCGTTTTTAGTTTCTCTTATATAAGAATAGCTGTTAGGGTTTTCTGCATCCAATAAGCGATAGCTTCCATCTGTAAAAATACTGTATTCTTTTCTCAGCCTGATCAATTTACGATAGAAATAATATATTGAATTAGGGTTATTTACCTGCTCCTTAGCATTTATCTCCTTATAATTTGGGTTTACAGCTAACCAAGGTTTTTCTTCTGTAAATCCTGCATTGGAATTTGTATTCCATTGCATTGGTGTACGGGCATTGTCACGGCCATCTTTTCTAATCAATTCCATGGCATCTTCATTAGAATATCCTGCTTTTAACATTCTTTCATATAGGTTGATTGCTGCAATATCTGCACATTCATCAATAGATTTGAAAGGATAATTTGTCATTCCAAGCTCTTCACCTTGGTAAATAAAAGGAGTACCCTGCATACCGTGCAGCATTACTGCAAACATTTTAGCAGAGGCTTCTCTATATTCTTTATCATTGCCCCATCTTGAAACTATTCTTGGCTGATCATGGTTTGCTAAGAATAAGCTGTTCCATCCTCTATTCTCAAGTTGATTTTGCCACTTAGACAATATTTTCTTCAATTTTACAAGATCAAAATCAATCATCCAGTTAATCTGGTTTACTTTATTATGATCCATGTCCATATGCTCAAATTGGAACACCATTGAAAGTTCGCTGCCATTAGGATTTGAGAATAACAAGGCACCTTCTACACCAGTGTTTCCAGCTTCCCCAACTGTCACAATATTTTCACCTGTTTGGAATGTATTCTTGCTAAGTTCCCTTACATAATCATGAAGCAAAGGGCCGTTTTGAGCAATCTTTAAGTCAGGAACCTTTGCTATAAGGTCGATTACATCTAATCTAAAGCCTCCGATGCCTTTGTCCATCCACCAACGAATCATGCTGTATAGTTCTTCTCGAACTTTAGGGTTATGCCAATTTAAATCTGGCTGCTGGGGCGTAAATAGGTGAAAATAGTACTGTCCTAATTCTGGAACCCATTCCCAAGCTGAACCGCCAAAATAAGCCAGCATTTCATTAGGAGGGGTTCCCTTTACACCATCTCTCCAAATAAAATAGTCATGGTATGGATTATCCTTACTTTTTTTAGCTTCTATAAACCACTTGTGCTGATCTGAGCAATGATTTAAAACCAAATCCATAATAATGCATATATTTCTCTTTTTTGCTTCTTTTATAAGCTGATCCATGTCATTCATGTTGCCAAAAATAGGATCGATATCTTGATAATCTGAAATATCATAGCCACTATCCACCTGTGGAGACTTGTATATAGGTGAAATCCAGATAGCATCTACGGATAACTCTTTTAAATAGTCTAAATGCTGTATAATACCTTGAATATCACCAATCCCATCCCCATTGGTATCCTGAAAGCTCTTAGGATATATTTGATATATCACAGCGGATTGCCACCATTGTTTATCCATTGTTTCCTACTCTCCTTTTTATGAAACAAATTCCTTGTTTCATAATCTTTTCATATATGATTCCGTAATTTTTATTTTGTTTCAACACTGCTTTCTTCAACTATTATGCTACACAAACATTCTACAAATGTCAAGAATTATCTCACTTTTTCTATTGACTTTTTATGAAACCGGTGTAATAATAATATATATATATATATAGCCAAATTGGGAATGGGAGGAAAATTATTATGTCAGTAACTATTAGAGATGTAGCAAAAGCTGCCGAAGTTTCTCCATCTACCGTTTCAAAAGTAATCAACAAATCTCCACTTATTTCTCAAAAAACGACAGATCATGTAAACTCCATAATTGAACAGATGCAATATGTTCCAAATACCAGAGCAAGAAATTTTGCAAAACAAGAAACCAAAAGTGTCGTATTTTTAACCTTATTTGAAAGGCATATGGCCCTTTTAGACCCTTATATATTTGAAATTCTTTCAGGTGCTGAGCAAGTTGTAAAAAGAAGCGGATTTTATATCAATTACATAAGCGCCTCAAGTATTGATGAAGCATATGAAATAGTTAAAAAAATTGTTGTAGAAAAAAGCAGCGACGGGATCATTATCCACGGATACGCTGTTTCACCTAAAATAACGACCCTACTTATGGAAAAAAGGTTTCCACATATACTTATAGGGAATCCTGCTTTTGAATCCTCTTCGTGCTGGGTCGACATTAACAACGTTATAGCTGGCGAAATTGCTGCTCGTTATTTGTTTGATTGCGGAGTAAAAAAACTTGCTTTTATTGGGGGGAAAAAGGCAGACACAATCTCTCAAATGCGCCTTCAAGGCATCAAAAAATTTGCTGTAAATAACCAATTGCCTTTATGGCATTATAATGTAAATGATGAGGATTTGATTACTGAGGCAGGATACGCTTCAGCAAAAGAGGCTTTATCTGGCAAAGAGCCTCCGGATGGGATTATCTGCGAAAACAGTCTATTTGCTGGCAGTGTAGTAAAAGCTATTCATGAGGCGAAACTTTCAATCCCTAATGATATTTCCTTGATTTGTTTTGACAACTATCCTTTTTCATTTTTTGTAGATCCTCTTCCCACCGTTGTGGATATTGATGTTTTTGCCTTAGGATCAGAAGCAGCGAGATATCTTTTGAAAAAAATCAAAAATCCTAATTTTAATATACAGGGGTATATATCTCTGCCGACAATAATAGAAAGAGACTCCACAAAGAAAAAAACACACCCATCCAGACAAGAATAGTTGTGCTTTTTCTAAAAAGTCCACATTATTTATGATACGGCTCCCCTTTTATAATCTTAAAACTTCTATAAACTTGTTCAAGCAGTATTACTCTCATAAGTTGGTGGGGGAAGGTCATTTTAGAGAAGGATAATAGATAGTCACATTTATCTATTATCTCTTTAGAAAGCCCGAGGGAGCCACCTATAACAAATGTTATAGTGCTAGCCCCCTTTATAGAGATGTTTTCTATTTTTTCTGCAAGTTCTGTAGAAGATAGGGTTTTTCCCTCAATGCATAAAGCTATTTTGTAAGAGCTGTCTTTCATATGCCTTAATATGCTTTCCCCTTCTCTTCTTTTAATTGCCTCTTCTTGCTTTAGGCTTATATCTTCAGGTACTTTCTCATCTGGTACCTCTATTATTTGTAATTTAGCATATCTTCCAATTCTTTTTGAGTATTCAGATATGGCATCTTTTAAATATTTTTCTTTTAATTTTCCTACTGCAATTATTGTTATGTTCAATTATTTACCCTTATCCTTATATTTAATCAACCTTGCCTAAGCGTACATTAAAGTTTCTTGTGCCACCTGTTTTATCCTGAACTTTAACTTTAACTTCATTGCCAGTCCCTGCGCTGAATATTGCTCTTTTAAGAGCTGTTACACTGTTTATTGGGCTTCCGTCTATTTCAAGTATTATATCTTCTTCCCTTATTCCAGCCTTATATGCAGGACCTTCTTTATCTATTTGGGCAACAAAAACTCCTTTTTCTATTTCATAACCATAAAAGCTTGCTATCTCTTTATCAAGAGCACTAATGCCTATATAAGGAGTTACAAAATTACCTGTTTTGACGAAACTTTTAATAACTGGAACTGCAACATTTATAGGAACTGCAAATCCCATTCCTTCTGCAGTTTTTACCTTTGCAGTGTTTATTCCTATTACCTTTCCCTCACTATTTATAAGAGGGCCTCCACTGTTTCCTTCATTTATTGATGCATCAGTCTGTATAAGGTCTTCCATTACCCTATCTTCTTCTATTGGTATTGACCTATTTAATGCACTTATAATACCTGCAGTTACTGACCTTTCAAATCTAAGTCCTAGTGGATTTCCTATAGCAACTGCGGTTTCTCCAACTTCTATTTTGTCAGAGTCCCCTGTTTCAGCAACAGTTAGATTGTCAGCCTCTATTTTTACTATTGAAAGATCTAAACCTGGATCAGTCCAAAGTGTGGTGCCAGTTACATTCCTTCCATCTGCAAGATATACCTGTATCTCTGCTGATTCCTTGCTTGCAACATGGTTATTTGTTAATATATATCCACTTTTATCTACTATTACTCCTGAACCTACGCCTTCAACCTTTCTTTTCCTAAAAAACATATCTTCTTGGTACTCAGTTGTTCTAATACCTACAACAGCAGGCATAACCTTTTTAGCTATGGCAGTTACTGGAGATACTTCTTTGTTAGTATTGATTATTACCTGTTCCTCCTTAGGTTTTTCTTCTCCCTTTGGAACAGCCCTTCCAAGAAGAACTGGTGGTGCTAAAATAAGTACCAGCATACCTCCTACCACTGCTCCTATTATTCCTACGACAAAATAAGATAATAGTCCCTTACGGGCAGGCGGCCTGTTACTGTCTCTGTAAAAGTTGTAATTGCTCACAAAAACCACCTCCATAAATTTAAGCTTATACTTCAATAAAATTACTTACATTGTCTCTTGATGCTAAATCTAAGTTTACATCCTTTCCTATATTTATACAGTTCTGTTTCAAAAAAGATACCACTGTTTCATAGGCAAGTTCTGGATAGTTATTCTGTTTACTAAGATGCCCTAGCATTACGTTTAATTGCTTATCTCTAAACAGGTTTAATATTGCTTTTCCCGCATCATCATTAGAAAGGTGCCCAATATCGCTTAATACCCTTCTTTTTAATGGATATGGGTATGGCCCGAATTTTAGCATCTCCACATCATGGTTTGCTTCAAGTAGCATAAAGTTTGATCCTTGTATTTTATTTATCATATATTCATTTACATGTCCAATATCTGTAGCTATGCTTATCTTCTTTCCATTATTTCCGAGGCAATATCCAACAGGTTCAACAGCATCATGAGGTATGCTATAAGGCAGTATGTCTATGTCCCCTATTGTAAATCCCTTATCCACATTTATTACTTTTATGTTCTCTTCCTTAACTTTACCTATGGATTTAGACATGGCTTCCCATGTATTATTATTAGCAAAAATAGGTATGTTAAACATCCTTGAAATAATTCCAGCGCCCTTTATATGATCCCCATGTTCATGGGTTATAAGTAGTGCATCAATGCTTTCAGGGGGTATACCTATCTCCTTTAGAGAACTTACTATTTTCTTTCCACTAAGACCTGCATCAATCAATATATTGGTTTTCGGGGTTCCGACATATAAGCAATTGCCGCTGCTCCCGCTGTATAATGAACAAAACCACATTATGCCTTTCCCCCCTTCTTAATTACTTTATTATATCAATAATATAATTAGTTTACAATTAAATAAGCCTCGGATTAATTATGGTCCCACGTTAATCCGAGGCTTGGATTATATCCTTATTCTCCTCATATTTGCCCCAATTGAATTAAATTTATCTTCTATGGCCTCATACCCTCTGTCTATGTGGCCTATCTCCAAAATTTCAGTATTCCCTACAGCCATAAGTCCTGCAATTATAAGTGCAGCTCCCGCCCTTAAATCTGTAGCGGTAACCTGTGCACCAGTTAGTTTATTTACTCCATCTATTATGGCAGCTCTTCCTTCCACCTTTATATTAGCTCCCATTCTCTTTAATTCATCCACATGTTTAAATCTTCCTTCATACATGCTTTCAGTAACTATACTTCTCCCATCAGCTGCCGATAAAACAGCAGTCATAGGCTGCTGCAAATCAGTAGGAAACCCCGGGTATGGAAGTGTCTTTAAGTTTATTGCACAAGGCCGCCTGTCGCACCTTACCCTTATGGTGTCAAGACCTTCATCTATATCTGCTCCCATTTCAGCAAGTTTTGCACTTATTGATTCAAGGTGAGTTGGTATAACATTGGAAATGGTTATATCTCCCCTTGTTGCTAGTGCAGCTATCATAAATGTACCAGCCTCAATCTGATCTGGTATGGTACTGTATGTACACCCCTTCAAGCTTTTTACCCCTTTTATTCTTATAACGTCTGTTCCTGCACCTCTTATATTTGCGCCCATACTATTTAAAAAGTTTGCAACATCAACCACGTGTGGTTCCTTTGCTGCGTTTTCAATAGTTGTTTGACCTTCCGCCCTGCAAGCTGCAAGCATTATATTTATTGTGGCTCCAACACTTACAACATCTAGATAAATTGAGTTGCCTACAAGCCTATCAGCATGTACCTTAATTATGCCATGTTCTATAGAAACTTTAGCACCAAGTGCCTGAAACCCCTTAATATGCTGATCTATTGGCCTATCGCCTATATTGCATCCCCCTGGATATATGCCTTCCACATGATTGAATTTACCAAGAAGAGCACCAAGCAGATAATATGAAGCCCTCATCTTCTTTACATCATTATATGTAGCCTTGTATGAGGTTATATTATTGCTGTCTATTGATACAGTATCATTACCTAAAATCTCTACTTTACCGCCAAGTTGTCTTACTATATTAATAATAACTTTTACATCTTCTATATTAGGTAAGTTTTCAAGAACGCATATACCATCATCCGCCAATATTGCAGCAGGTATAAGCGCAACGGCAGCATTTTTAGCACCGCTTATACTTACTGTTCCTTCAAGCTTTCTTCCACCTTCTATTATAAATTTCTCCAATTTTTTCACCCATCCTCATGCATATTGAATAAAACCTAAGTTCTTTAAACTGATTTAAAAAGTAGTTTATATGAACCTATGTTAGATAATCAGATTTATTTCCAAAATATATTATATCATTATTACAACAAATATTTAACACAAATATTGATATAACTGCAGGATAATCTTTCCTCTAAGCCATTTCCCATGAAAAAAACAGCCATTTTTAGTTTAGGCTGTATTTATAAACATCTTCAATTTTAATTCTAGTTGTTTTTTTTATGGCATAGGATATTGTATTTCCTTTTCTTAGCTCTTTTAATATATTAAGCAATGCCTCTTTTTTATAGTTTTCTCCAATATATTTTACAATCAAAAATGATTGCCTATATGCCTTAACCTCATCTAATGAATTAAAACTTTTCTTCATCTCTTCTATTGTGTAATACTCAGGGTACACCTTTGATGATGCCCATTCAGTATTGTTTATTATATATTCTTCATATAATGCTAGGCCTTCTGTAAACCATATTGGGACATTGCCTGCGGTTAAATGGTCTACCATATAGTGTGTAAGCTCATGAACCATTGGCCCATCCCTGTTATAAACCTCTTCTAAATCTATATCCTCCCCATCCTCAGATTCTGTATTTATCCATTTTGTTGGGTCTAATATGCTTATTACCCCTCCAAAGTATACGCCCATTGCAATAGTGCCATTACCAAGCCCTATTTTGTTTGCCATCTCTTCATACTCTGGGTATATTATAATAGTTATCTTTTCGTTGTTTTCAAAGTTAAATTCTTTTTTTAATCTTAATAGGGCATCTTCTGCGTTATTTAAAATGATATGAACATTCTCTTTTGAATCGTCTCTATAATATAAATAAAAATTGTTAGTCTCTATAATATTAAACCTGCTATTTTCTTCTTTTATGCTTTCCTTTTTTATTTCTCTATATAATGGATAAAAAAACATCTTCACCTTAGGCATAATAAATACTAAATATATAATAAAAAAGAGTAATAGGGCAGATAGGTATACCTTTCTCTGCGATATTGCTCTTGTTTTAAGCTCCATGGCATCACCCCATTATATAATATGAGGCTCCCACAGATAATATAATATATTAAGTTAAATTTAGTCTAGTGACATCCACTGCATGTGCCGCAGCTTCCACCACATGAGCCACTAGATTTGCCATAAAACTTTCCTTTATATACTCTCTTTACATCTCCCCCACATTTAGGGCATTTAATCTTATCTATATCTTCTAAACTTACTATATCGAAAAATTTATTACCGCATTTTTTACACTCAAAATCTATAACAGCCATTTTTTCATCTCCTTTGTAACCTTTATTAAGGTTGTTACATATAATGATAGTGCATTATTATTTGACTGGAGCTATTTTTATGTTTTTTACTTATAAAAAGCTTGATCCTGTTATAAGGCTTAAAATTAAAGAAAAACAAAATACAAAAATACCTGTAATAATATCTTTAAAAGAGCCTTTATCTAATAGATTCAAAAACATTATATCAAAAAAAAGAGGGAAGTTAAAATATGAATATGGATATATTAATTCATATTCAGCTGAGCTTACAGCTGATACAATAGATAAGTTTTCTGAGCTTCCTGAGGTATTATTTATTAGCTATGATAGGAAGGCAAATATATGTATGAACAATGTTTCAAACATTGTAGGGGCAGATATTGTCTCAGAATATAGCCTATCTGGCAGGAATATGAATGTAGCAATAATAGATACTGGAGTATTTCCTCATGAGGATTTAATGAGGCCTTATAGGGCAATAGCCCATTTTAAGGACTACATAAATTCAATTCAAGAGCCTTATGATGATAATGGTCATGGAACATTTTTATCTGGCATAATTGCAGGGTCAGGCAGCAAATCTGAAGGAAGATACAAGGGCCTATGTAAAAGTTCAAAGGTAATTATGTTAAAGGCTTTTAATAGTGTAGGGGAAGGCTCATTTTCCGATATATTAGCCGCCATTGGCTGGGTTATTGAAAATAAAGAGAAGTATAAAATAAAAATACTCTGCCTTCCTTTTGGTGCAGAGGCAATTGTGTCATATAAACTAGATCCACTATGTATTGCAGCAAAGGCTGCATGGAATTTAGGGCTTATAGTTGTAGCATCATCTGGCAATAAAGGCCCCTATGAAGGCACGATTACTACTCCTGGAATAGAACCTTCTATTATAACCGTTGGATGCTGTGACTGTCCGGATAGCAACATTAAAAACTGGAATGTGGCTGATTTTTCAAGTAGGGGCTCTAAAAGTATTCAAAAGCCTGAAATAATTGCTCCAGGGACTAATATAACATCTATTTCTCTAAATAGAGATTATTGCTCTATGAGCGGCTCCTCAGTATCTACAGCAGTAACTGCAGGTCTTTTGGCACTCTTGCTTGAAAAAATGCCAAATATCTCTGGCAGCGATTTAAAAGGAGTACTCAAACTGTCATCTAAAACTATAAATGAAAGCAAAAACGCCCAAGGCCATGGAGTTATTAACATAAAAGATATTTAATGTTTTAAGTTACTATTCGTTTTTAAACGGGCTATGTTGGTTGACTTCCGCTGCTCCGAAATGCCTATTTTTTTCTAAAGTAAATAAAATTTACAAAAATAGGCATTTAAGTCGCTGCTCCAGTAAACCAACATAGCCCGGAATAAGCACTCTACTAAAACATATCCTTATATAAAAAAGCTACCACAAACTATTTTAAATAATTTATGGTAGCTTTTTAAATTACTTACCTACTCAAATATTTAGCAGGGTTTTGTACGGATCCATTTTTCCTAACTTCAAAATGCAAATGGTTTCCATAGGCATTTCCTGTTTGGCCAACACTTGCTATGCGCTGTCCCCTTGAAACTGACTGACCAGTACTTACCTGTATTGAGCTGCAATGTCCATAATATGTTTGATACCCATTTCCATGGTCTATTATTACAAGCTTTCCATATCCAGAACACCAACCTGCTTGTATAACTTTTCCTCCATCAGCAGCATATATAGGTGTTCCCCCTGGTGCTCCTATATCCATGCCCTTGTGAAACTCCCTGCCTCTTGAGCCGAAAGAAGAGGTTACCCTTCCATTTAAAGGCCATCTAAACTGGCCGCTTCCTGTAAGCACTTTCATTCCCTTAGCCATTACCTGATTTACAGGGCTTTTAATAACTGCTGTAGACAATACAGAACTTGCTATTTCTTTTCCATTTAATTTGGTTACTTTCTTTGTAGTCCTATTTGTGCCATATTGTCCATTTTCTATAATCTTTGTCTTACCCTTTACAAGATTACTATCATTTTTATATGTAGTTTTAAAAGGTATTTTTTCATCAACATATGCTTCTACTGTAGTCTCTACATTTATGCTAGGTTCAGATACTGCAAGATTTAATTCATCACCTATCATCAATTTGTTTATATCAAGCCCTGGGTTTATTTGCGATATTTCACTTATTTTCATATCATTATCTCTTGCTATTCTCCAAATACTATCCCCTGATTTTACTTGATATTTCTTTGTAGTGCCTTTTCCTGCAACTAACTTTTGGACTGCAGTTTCTACATCAACTCTCTTTGAGCTGTTTACAACCTTTTCCTGAATATCTATGTTATCTTTTATCTTAATATCTAGTACCTTTGCACCTTTTTTGGTTTCTTCCTCTGCAAAGTGTTTTTTTACACCTTGAACCACTTTGTCTGCATCCTCTTTGCATGCTACAATTGCCTCTTCCGTATCATTTACAATTATTGCATATGAGGTGTTTTTTGAACATAAATCCGTTTCTATCTCTTTTTCTAAGGTGCTTTCATTGGTTATTTTATCAGAATCAATCTGTATCTTTTCAAATTCTAAACTATTTTCCATATTTATATCTGGATCTTTACGCCTTATCTCCTCTGTAGCAGAATTAAGAGCCGCTTTAGCAGTTTCCTCATCCCTTACATATCCAATTACCTTACCATTGTATTTTACAGCGTATCCAATTCTTTTTTGGTTGAAGTAATAAATTCCTCCACCCATAAGCATAACCCCTATAAGGCAAGCTATAGCTGCTTGTTTTGCTTTAATAGAAAAGATCTTTTTCTTTACCATGTCCCAATTAATTGACCTAAAATATGACCCCTTACTATCCTCCGCTCCTGGTTTACTTTCAGGGTTATCCATTACACCACCTTCTTTCAATTTTTATTACATATATTAATATATCCTATCGAAAATGAAAAATCAAATTTTTTGTATAATTTGTATAATAGGATATATTAATATTATACTTTACATTCTGCACAATTGCATTGTTAATTTATACATTTCTAAAACTACTCACTAGGTTTATTGTTAGGGGTATTTTATTCTGATATAATTTAGAGAAGCGAATATATAAACATAAAATAAAGGAATGTGATATTCATGGGTAACTATACATTAAATATACAGGCAAGAAGCTGGGGCATTACACCAGTGCAAAACATTTTTATAGATGAATATCTTCCCTATGCAGATGGAAACTATGTAAAGGTCTATTTATTAGGACTTTTTGAAGCATTTAATCAGGGGAGCGTATCAGGGGATACCCTGTCTAAGAAACTTGGCCTACTTGAAAGCGATGTAATAAAGGCTTGGGAGTACTGGGACTCAAAAGGTTTAGTTAAGATATTAAAAACAGATTCAGGGGATACAACAATAGATTTTCTAAATATACTAGATACATATGCCCCTCCTCAAGGTTCTAGCTCATATAATCCTGAACATGTGCGTATAAGATTAAATAATCCAAACACTAAGGATATGTTTATGTCCATAGAAAAGCTGCTAGGCCGTACACTATCTTATAACGAATCATCCATGTACCTAAGCTGGCTTGATGATTTTGGATTTTCTCCTGAGGTTATATTGCTTTTAATACAATACTGCAAGGCAAAAGGCAAAACTGATTCAAGGTACATCGAAAAGGTGGCCTTATCTTGGCATGATCGAGATATTAAAACTATAGAGGATGCCCAAAATCATATTTCAAGGTATGAAGAAAATTATAGCAATTATAGGTCTGTCCTCGACTTTTTAGGACTTAAGGAAACTGATATTATGAAGCCTCAGGAGGATTTTCTAAACAAATGGTTTAATACATGGAATTTTAGTAAAGAATTAATTCTTGAAGCATGCAAAATATGTTCTTTGAAAATAAACGAGCCTAATTTCAGCTATATAGATGGCATACTATCAAACTGGTACAAAAAAGGAGTAAAAACTATTAAGGATGTAGAAAAGGCCAATACTAGCGGCGGTAAGGGAAAGTCCAAAAATGCAAAGTTTAAAGCACCTGTTACCACATTTAATAGTTATGACCAAAGATCCTATGATATGGATGAACTAGAGAAAAAGCTGCTTGGAAGAGATGGTGAAACGCAAAATGAGTAATAACAGTAATAGCACTTATATAAATGATATACTTTCGGAATATGAAAAGATGAGATCCTTTGCAGAAGATGCTGCCAAGGTTAGGTTAAATGAAGTATATGAGCATATACCCCGCATTAAGGAAATTGATACTGAGCTTGGAGTACTTGGGGCTCAACTAGCTCAAGCAGTATTTAAAAAAGGTATAGATATAGATGACTTTATCTCTAAACAAAAGCAGAAATCAGAAAAACTTAAAGCTGAAAGAGCTGAACTTTTGTCTAGGCATAACTACCCTGCAAATTATACGGATGTAATATATAAATGCAAGGCCTGTGAAGATACTGGCTTTATTGGCTCTTCACAGTGCAGCTGCTTAAAGCAAAGGATCATTGATAGAAACTACAACCAGTCTAATCTTAAAAATATATTAAAAAAAGAAAACTTTGATACCTTTGTTTTTAATTACTATTCACCTTATTCTTTTGAAGGTGAACCTTTATCTCCAAGAAAAAATATAGAAGAGATTGTTACTACCTGTATTAATTTTGTACAAAACTTTGATACATCCTACGAGAACCTTTTCTTTTTTGGAAATTCAGGCCTTGGGAAAACCTTCTTATCAAATTGTATAGCAAAGAGTCTATTAGATAATGGCTATACTGTAATGTATCAAACAGCGTCAGGCCTTTTAGATACTTTAAAAGAGATAAGGTTTAGCAATAATGATGATAATTTAAATACAAAATTAGAGATTATATTTAGCTGTGATCTTTTAATAATAGATGACCTTGGTACAGAGTATATTACAGACTTTTCTCAGATGGAGATTTTTAATATAATAAACAAAAGACTGCTTTCCCAGAAAAAGATGATTATATCAACAAATCTTCATTTAGAAAATTTATATAAAACATACTCCGAAAGAATTATTTCGAGGCTATTTGGTAATTTTACTATGTATAAATTTTATGGAGATGATATAAGGCTTAAGATTGCTGAAAATAGAAGAAAGGCAAAAAAATAGCCACCAAAATGGCGGTTATTTTTTTTGGAGCTGGCTAAAGGAATTGAACCCTCAACCTGCTGATTACAAGTCAGCTG
>ENA-UOOK01001916-UOOK01001916.1-fermentation-metagenome-genome-assembly--contig:-NODE-1916-length-26591-cov-10.031580_pt1 | contig 26591 bp, 37 predicted proteins | sample MGYA00245777_ERZ724023 | MGnify/ENA primary metagenome ERZ724023 (study PRJEB28704, sample SAMN03018312) | fermentation metagenome | biome: anthropogenic terrestrial biome; feature: soil... | reverse complement strand
GCGAACGAATGAGTTTATACAAGAGAAGACTGTCCATTTTACCGGGGACATGTCAAAGAGCCAGACCCACAAGCTGGGTCGTACACTTTATTCACTTCAGTTTTGCCTACTAAAGTAAGGTAGGTTAACAACTCTGATACTTCTTGGGGAGTATAGTATTCGCCACCACTTTTCCCTGCGTTCGAAGCATACATACCCATCAAAAATTCATAGGCATCGCCAAAAGCGTCAATAGTGTTATCCTTGTAATCGCCAAGCTTCATTTCTCCGATACCATTCATCAGCTTAACTAGCTTATCGTTACGCTGAGCAACAGTGCCGCCTAATTTGTTGCTGTTTACATCAATGTCATCAAACAGTCCTTTGAAGTTTTTTTCATTGCTTGTACCTTGAGCCGAAGACTCAATGTTTTTAAAAACCCTTTCCAGATTTTCGTTCAAATTTTCATTTTGTGCTGCACGCTGGCGTACATTCTCAAAAAGCTCGCTGGGTAATATGAAAAATCCCTTTGTATCAATAAGGTCTTTACGGGCTTGTTCTGCTTCTTTATCGGATAGTTTCGCATAATCAAAGTTTTTATCTCCAGCTTCCCATTCATCTGCATTAATATAACCTGTGAGGTTTTCAGATATATAGCGGTAGAACAGCATACCCAGGACATATTGTTTAAAGTCCCAGCCATCCACACTTCCCCGTAGATCATTTGCGATATTCCAAATAGTACGATGCAACTCGGCACGTTCTTGTTCTTTTCTATTATTAGCCATAAAATAATCCTCCTAGCTTTTTTGAGTAGATACTAGTTCAATACTATAAATAGCGGTTTTTATTTTTAGTTACTATTTCTATAATTTGGAGACGCAAAGATGGCGATCTATTACCATAAATGATCTACCTTTTACTTTCTTGCACATAAACCCTTTTTAGGCCAACTAACCCTATTAAAACAGCCCATTATTCTTAAGTCTTGCTTTCCATTAAATGGAAGGGGATCAGTTATTAGTGTCACTCTCTACTTATACAATAAACAATTATTAATATTAAGGAGTTGATTAATACGCAGTATTAGATCGATGAACTAACTAGGAATATTAGTAAAAAGCTATTATCGGTTTACCGTAAAACAACCAAAGCTTTAGTAAATAGATGTATCTTCTTTTTTCTAATCGTGCTCGATTACAATGACAGCTTATTGTGGGTAAAAGTCTCATTTCAAATATATTCTTCTAATGAAGTAGTTTAAAACCTGCTAGTAGATAAGATCTTTCCTAATTCAGATCATATCACAATACCTATACCGCATTTGGGACAAGTTGTAAGTTATAATTAGCTCAGAGGTGAGTTAAATGACCAGTACAAAACTAAAGTTGTTACGTATTTTAGAGATATTACAAACAACTGATGAGGACCATCCTCTAACTGCAAAAGAAATCGGCGAGAAACTCAAACTTTACAGTATCGAGGCAGAAAGAAAATCAATTTGCCGCGACATCAACCTACTCAAAGATAACACCCAATATGATATTGAGCTATGTACTGATAACAAGCAAGGCTATTATATGGCCAGTCGTTTGTTTGAAGATTGGGAGTTAAAAGTTTTAATCGATGCTATATGGGGAGCTAAGTTTTTAACCAAAGACAATACCGAGAAGATAGCGGAAAAGTATGGCAAGTGATGCCAGTCAAAAAATGCTTACTACGGTTACTCCTGTTAAATCTATTGTTAAAAGCAATGATCCTACTACAAAGATACATATTGACACTCTACTAAAAGCTATTAAAGAAAATCGGAAGGTTCAATTTCAATATACTTACATTGATACAGAGATGAAAAGCTGGTAGATGATTTGGTAGATTACTTTGATAGCAATCTTCAATTTCATAAAAGCGGTAATAAGTACACTGTAGTTGTTGACATTAGAGAAAATGCTGGTTTATATTACTGGTTGTTGCAATATGAAAACAATATTAAAGTTCTTGCACCTGAAAAAGTAAAAAACAGCTTGTGGAAAAGGTTAAAAGAATCTTAGCTTTGTACGAGAAAGGGTGAATTATGAAAATGACACTGAGGAGAAGAGGTTGCCCTGGCAATCGCTTCAGTGCTTTTTGGGGGGGATGTATCTAGCTAGGTATCACTTGCTAAGCAATAGCTTCATGGAATCGTATACAAACTGAACTTCTAAAAACTAGTGGATTCTAAGTTAACTCAATCGAAGATTTTCTAGCGAATCTGGAAGATAGTCTCAATAAACACATTCAAGCAATTACAACATACGATTCATGGAAAGCCATGAACAAACACGCTTTTGAAGAATAGTTACGCAAACAACTTTCTAAATTATATTTACAAATATGAATTGGCGCCCCATTAACAGAACGATAAGAACGGAGGATTAAAATAATATGAACAAAAAAGAAGAGCTTGTTTCAGAAGGGCTAGTTAGTACAAAACTAGCTGCTGAATTTTTAGGTGTAAGTCGTACCACGTTATGGCAACTTATGAACCGGCACGAACTCCCATGGGTACACATTGGTCGTGCTCGTTATATACCTAAGCGTGCTTTAATACAATTAGCTGTTGATAATTTAAAATGGTCAGAATCAAGATTCCCATTGAAGTAACTGCATTAAGGATCCCGTTTTATTTGTCACATTTTTCTTTATCTTTACCAAGCAAGTACTGGATACCATTCCATATTAATGTAATAGTTCCACCTCTTGGTTATTTTGGTCGCTGTACCAAAATTGAATTCGCCGTATTGTAACCCCATATGCAGAAACCTTGGTGTTACATCCATAATTTTTTGCCACACCCCGAGTTGTTATTTTGGCAAGCCTTTTTTTAGAGCTTGCAGTGTTGTTAGTAGACACCTCCTACACTGGTTAATCTTATTCTTGACTACGCTGAATTAATATAGCCACTAGACGAAGATGCTAAACAGCGTGAGATCATTACTGACTTCGAGATAAATTCAATAGAAACTTTTACAAAAGAGGGTATCTGGGCATATACTATCATGTGCTTAATTTATACTGGCATGAGGATTGGAGATATTCTTAAACTAACTAAATTTAGTATAGATCTTAAAACATGACCACAACTAGCGGCAACAAAACAAAGGCTAGTAAAAATCGAATTATACTGTATACTCCAAGATCCAATATTATATATGTCAGTGGTATAACTCATCAAGCTCTTATTTAATCAACAAAGACGATAATAGAGTCAGAGTAAAATATTACAGAGAGTATCTCTATTATCCCGCTCTTAAAAAAGCAGGAGTGCGTGACCTGGTACCACATTCAACGAGACATACTTTTGCCAGTCTACTTAATAAAGCCGGAGCAAATACTAAAGCAATCCAAGAAATACTTGGACACGCTGACTACTCCACTACCGCTAACATATATACTCATACCGATATTGATGAACTTAAAAAAGCTATAGAGAAAATCTAAGCATTTTATTTTTGCTAGTTATGTGCTAGTTGTAACCCAAGTTTTAAGCGATTTTCAACGACATCTAGAGATAGTTTTTAAAAACAAAAAAGACTGCTTAAAGCAGTCTTATCAATATTCTTAGTGGTGCGCCCGGCAGGACTCGAACCTGCGGCCTCTTGATTCGTAGTCAAGCACTCTACATGTAATAACAATGTTTGAGACTGATTTTGTAGGCTACGAGGTGGCTACCACCCGCAATTCCAGGTATGTTAAATGGAAAAGAAGGATATTTTTACCAGCCACAGAAGATATGCCTTACTATAATAAAAAGGAGAATTATGCTATGAAAACAAAAAATATTGCTTTATTTTTTATTAGCCTTCTACTTCTGACTGGATGCCTTGGCTCACTTTATAAGATGTCTTTTGTTTTTAATAACTACACGTTTAAAGATGTTCTTACTGATGGCTATTCTGAATATAGGCCCGATCCTGGCTATAAGTGGCTCGTAATCAATGTAACTGCGAAAAATAATACAAAGAAAGATCAATCCCTTAACTGGTTTATGGACAAGTTCGAATTCATTACAGCTAACGGCAACGCTTTTGATATGAAACTGCTTTACGAAGGAATTACAGGCGAATTACCGAGAGCGTACCCGCCACAAGAATCGAGGACAGGTGACATTTATTTCCACGTGCCAGAAGGGACAAGCGTTAATGCTTCCCGCATTACTTTTAAAGGATATAACGAAAGCATTAGGTCGGCTAAACTAACTAACTTGCCGGCAAAATAATAACAGCACCCACATCTAGCAGGCAATACCTTCACATTTGCTTTCTAAAGCATTTTCAAAGTACAAGCTATGTAATTATACCTGATGACTACTGAAATTGCAGAAAACATTTGTTTCCCTCACGTAAATAGCCAAATTTTAGGACATGCTCCGCCTAACCGCGGGGCTTTTTTATTCGATATAAATTATTTTTAAATATCTGTGCATTTGTGCTTGACTACATACGCACATCATGTTATAATGAAATCAGAAAGAGCGAGGGGGAGAAGAAAAATGACAAAAAGAGAAATCATGAAAAGAGCTCATGAACTAGCAAAAACATACGAGGGCCACTACAGAGCCAGAATCTCCCTCGGTCTAAAAGAAGCTTGGGCAGAGGCCCACAAGGAGGGTGCAGAAATGAGAATAGAAAAGAACGGCTTCGTTTTTGAGTTTAGAAACTTCGAGTGGCATCCGTACATCCTAGAGGCAGAGTACAAAGTGGTTGGCATTGAAGAAAACAAGATTAACGACGGTTACTTCTGTGGCGCAAAGTTTGACAGCTACAGAGGAGTAATGAGATTCGAGTTTACAGCAAATGGTAAAGACCTTAAAGGACTTAAGGTACCAGAACCTTTCTTGACCGAACTAAAAGAACTAGAGAGCCAGCTAAAGCAAGAGTATTACACAGAGAAAGAACGCAAGGACAAAGAAGAAATGGACTCTCTAATGAGTGGCAAGACCCTAATCAAAGTAGTCTATCACGATGGCGAATACCTAAGCGGTTGGAAAATTTACAACGAAAAGGCAGCCGACATACTAATAGAATTAGGCTTGGCTCACGAAGTATCTGGTTGGGGAACAAGCGTTAACGATGACGTAGTAGAAGCACTAGGCGAAGAGTTCACTTACCAACAAGCTGAAGAATACGCACAGCCAGCGCTAAAAGTTAAGGCACAAGCTAAAGCTGAGAAAGAAGCTGAGAAGCAAGCTAAGTTTGACGAAGCTAAAGCCACCGGAAAACCAGTCGAACTATATAGATACAGTGAAGAGTGCAACGACCATCTAGCAGACTGCACCTTAGATTTAATTATCGGCTACGCAATGCCAGACGGTACGACAAAAGAAGAGCGAGTACACACATATTAAACCGAGGGGCCCAGCGCCCCTCTAAGGAGGAAAAACAATGGTTAAGACTAAGAGAATTAATGTGTTGATTAGTGAAGATGCTTGGTTAGCGGCTAGGCTAGCCAGTGTCAAAGAGAATTTTAAGATGGAAGCGACTTTGGGCGAACTTCTCGAAGAGCAAATAAAATCAAGATGGATGGAGGAAGAAAAGATGGATGGAGGCAAGCTAAACGAGATTCTTGAGCATCTAGACAACAAAGGCTTTTACTACCTAAAAGACGATACTGGCTACATGGAACTAAGAGAAGTGCTGGCCAGCGCAGGCGAAGACGAACGGGAGTACAAACTAACCATGCACGACGAAAACACCGCTTCCATCTCAATAGACGGCCTTCCGGATGCCGGCTACATGGCCTACAAAAAGCTTTCTGCTGATATAAGCCTGGTCGAAAAAATCATAAATGAAATTGAGAAACTAATGGCCGAACAGCACTATGTAGACGATTCGGATGGACTAGGGAACGATATTGATGCTGTCATAGCTGAAACTGAGCCTCTCACGCTCGAGGACAGCGACGACAGAAACGAGATTTACGAGGTCGCCAAGAAGCACTTGGAAGAGAATTACAAGAAAATTTCTGGTGTAAATGGTGGCAGAGAGTTCGAACAATACTACTACGAAGCAGATGAAAAGTTACGGGATTTACTGGAGTTTTATGTGCATTTCGGGCTTTCAAGAATCTGTGAACAAGACTAAAGGAGGTTAAAAAATGAAGAAGATTGACCTTTCAGATTATAACCGCGTTGTAGAGTGTGGAGGAAAAGAAATTTACACCAACACAGCAGACGAGAATAAAGCTAACGAAATATTAGTTCACGATGGCGGTGGTTGGTGGCTACTTGACATTAGTTCTTATGCATGGGAAGACGCAGAGGATATTATCTCTGCAGTCATGGATGAGTTCGAGGCAGGGCATTGCGAGCAGGTAGAGCTAACGACATGCGCCTACCTATCACTGCCGAAGCTAAACAGCTACGAAGGTGAAAACCTGTGGAACGATGTAATCGAGGGACTCGCCGGAGCAGATTGGGACGCGAGTTGCGAGGCAAGCAACGATAGCACAGTAGTCGTGTTCGAAGATGGCTCTAGAGCTGAGTGGGATGTCGTGAGTCAAGAATGGGTAGAGGCTTAGATATGATGGACTTACCAGATTCAGTAGAAAAAGTTTATAGGTTACACATGGCGAGCATGGGTACCGAAGTAAGGAAAGAACACGAAGGACAGATTGAAAAAGTTGAATGGAACGAAGGAGAGCAAGTTTACAACGTGTTCTTCAAAAATGGGAATTGGTGGCATTATGACGTTGTAACCGAAACCTGGTATTGAGGAGGTATAAAGATGTTTCAGAAAGTTAATGTTGATGATTATAAGTTCTCACTTAATGGTGCGGTGACAGGCAGGCATGTCTACCCTCGCAAGTGGGTAGACGGAAAGCCTCTCGCAGTGTGGGCACAGCATGATGGGCCAAATTTCGCAGGATATTTTGCCAATGACCTAAAATCAACTTACCAAGTTAACAAGAGCGTCTATTACGCGTATGTAAAGGCAAGACCGCTTTATTGGGTAGACGTCAGAGACGGTCGCGTCTGGAGCGGCAACAACGGTTGCAAAGATAGTTTGGTTGCTGTAACAAAGCGTGACGATGGAAGTGTTAAGGTGGTCGCGTTTAAGAAAGATTACACCGACTGCTACAACCAAAAGACACCGACCAAGTTTTGTTTATCTTTGATTCCGCGCTCGGAGACGACATCACAATTTCATAAAAAAGAGGCAGCCAATAACGGCTGCCTTTCTTATTAATTATTTTTCTTTCTTGAGCGAATCTCTAAGGCGATTTGATATATTATCATATCTTTCTTTGCCTTGCTCAATCCAATTATTATATATTTGATTTACTTTGCTCTCCGGTGTCCTGTTCTCCTCGAAGACGCTCCTTTTTTTCTTCAATTACCGCTTTTTCCATGGCTTTAGTTGCAACAGCAATATCTTGCGGTGTTGGCTCAGCAATATTAAATTGTTCTTTCAAAATAAGGTCAAGAGCCTCTCGGAAAGGTCTTAGTTTCTCGTACGCCTTCCAGCCGTATTGCTTGGCCAATTTCTCTACTTCGAGATAGGCCAGGTAGCCTGCTTGGGCCGCTTTCTTGAAGCGGGGAAACTTGCGAATAAACAACAAGACTAAGATGCCGACCAGAACGCCCAATACATACATCATAGGCGTTGAACTAAGCAACGCTAACAAAATCTTCATTTTCTCACTCTCCTATATATTTTTTGATTCCTTTTGCAACAGCACCAGCGACACCATTAAGCCAATCTCTATCTTGCATAAGCTGCTCTTCTTCCCAGTTGGAGATGAAAGCGACCTCAATAATTACGGCCGGCATAGTGGTGTGACGGAGAACCGCCAACCCTCGCTGGTCGCCCTTAACGCCACGATTACGTAGACCGGTCGAGGGCAGAAGATGGTCCATGATTGTATCTGCTAGTTTCTGCCCAGTGCGCGAGCTCGGATGATGAATAATCTCAATGCCGTTCGCCTGCTCATTTTCAGAAGAATTGCAATGAACAGAAATAAAAAGAACCGCTTTAGCTTCGTTAGCTATTGCAGTCCTCTCCAAGAGCCCGACATATTTATCTTTTTCGCGCGTCAAAATTACTTCGCAGGAATCTTTTAGGCGTTTATAAATTTGTTGCGAAAGATATAGGTTAATATCTTTTTCCTTTGTCCCGCGCTGTCCAACTGCGCCAGGGTCTTTTCCACCGTGCTAATGGCCCGGGTCCAAGCAAATGATTGGACGTACTCCAGGCATAATATCACCCCCCAAAAGCTTTTTTAATTATGATACCCACAAGCGCTGTAACTGCGCTACCCGCAATAAAGCCGCTAACAGTCAGCCCCATGTTCAGCTTGACTATAGCGGCTTCTACTTTTCCCAGGCGTTCATCTACTTTATTTATTTTAGTGTAAATTTCGCTTCTTTTAGTTGAGCAATCTGCACCCTGGTCCTTCCTTAGCTGTTGTATTTCGTCCCTAAGTTTGTCAAAATTAGCGTTGATATTTGCGTCCATGCGCTTTAAATCCTCTCGCACATAATTAATAAGCTCGTTATCGCCCATACTGATCACCTCTTTAGTAATACATATCGTAAAACATTACTGCTACATCTAAGTATTCAGCTCTCTGCAAAGTGCAAGAACCAGTACCTGTTGTTTCCACTTTCAAAATAGCGTTAGGACCTCCGTTGCAACGCAACACGACTAATTCATCCTCCCAAGTGACTATACTGCCAGGTCCTGATGGTTCCGACGGTACCTTTACATCTCCGTGGTTGCCATCCAGACTTATAGCTACTTGGTTAGTCCCATCTACGTAGCCACTCCAAATAATCGCTATTGACGCTGTTCCCTCCGGTACATGTAAAACTATTTCGGTTGTCTTTGAAATGCTTTGTTGTGCTTTTATAATGTTTTCCTTAAAATCATACAGACGCATTGAATAGCAATTAAATTCCGAAGAATTCCAACCAGCGTTTTCTCTAACAAGAGATGCATTTAACCCTAGCTGGCTTGGGCTTATCCTGTGTGGATTGTCGTACCTTGTCGCGTGTGCGTTAACTTTGCTCTGAGCTCCGGCGGGCGTCTCATGCCCGGTGTGTGGTGCAGACGCTTCAATATGATCCTTAGCATTAGCTAAAGTCACTGGTGGCGCATCATACCAGTTAGTAGTACCTAAAATTGCTTTTATTCTGTTCACGATCCAGTCGAGAATCTGCCTTAAGGTCCCCGTGTTAGATTTTGGTGCTTGAGCTTGATCTAGTTCCCTGTTGCCATTATCTAAGACGTTGATATTTTTCTCTATGCGGTTAAAATCACTGACACCCACCGGTTCGGCCGGTGACCAGTTAATCTTTGGGTCCTGCCATCCTTGTGGTGCAGTACTCATTTGATTTTCCTCCCTTCCGTGGTGGTTCGCAGGCCTCCGTCATACCTAATATTTTGCTTGATAATATAAAAAAGACCTCTCTTGTCAATTAGGCCTTTTTGGTACTCTGGTACATTTATTTTATCTGCGAGTATTAAAGCGGGGTTACCTCGCCACTCGACTCTAACGTCCCTGCGAGGAATTGAAAAAGAGATTAAATTATTAGCAATCTTTTCGGCCATTTCTGTAGTTTGTACTAGAGGATTATCTCGAAATTCAAATTCTAGTAAGCCATTGTCCCTTATGCTCTTCTCATCTTTTACTGATATTAGCTGTTTACCCAGAACTTTGAGCGGTTTACCGGAGATCAGCAAGGTTGCATCTGCATCAACAGCTCCGCTATTAGTAATAGTTATTTCTGCCCCCCAAGCGTAATAGACAGCATTAGTTATACTTACATCAGGCGGGCTGTCTAGTGTGGCTACTGCCTCTAATACCGGTGGCTCGTTATATTGAATCGTTGTAATTACAGATTGACCTGCCGGTATCTTTATAAGCGGCGACTTATATACCTCAACGGGCGCACCAGTCGGCATGAGAGGGTTGACGTAAACTTTAATTGAGTTTACAAGCTCATCTGATTTCGCCGGTTGCTCTTTTCTAAAATAATCATCTGCTGTAATCTCGTAAGTGCCGGGAGGGATAATTAGTTTTAGGATGCCTGCTCTTATGGTTGCCAACCCTTCGAGGTTAGCATTTAGCGAGGCAAGTAGAGTTAATTTCGAGGTCGTCGTAGCTTGAGCTTTTAGTTTAGCGGATAAACCTCTCGTTCTAGCAAATGAACCCACAGACATTTCCGCACCAGCAAAGAGGTTAGAAGATAAGCCTTTGCCAATTATTGAACTGCTTAATAGATAAGCTCCGCCAGCGAGGTAGGCAGAAAGAAGGTTTTGGCCAGGAGGGGTTAGGTCTGATAAGTCGACTTCACCTGGTACCCAGGTTGCGCCGGAAATGGTTCCATCAAGACCGCTAGACGAAGAGTCATGAGCTATGCTACCAGTTCCTTCATCAAAGCGGTAATAGAGTATTAAACCAGCTTCATCACCTTTGAGTTTTTTATTCATAGTCTCATTTATTTGCTCTTGCGACCTGGCGTAATTCCAGAGCCTAACTTCATCCATAGAACCATTGTAATATTGAGAAGTACGCTCCCAGTTTCCTATGCTAACATTAATAAAAGATACAATGTTAGCATTATAACTTATACTAGCATCTAACTTACCGTTTATATAAATGCTTAAATTACTAAGATTGTAGACGCAAGCTACATGTATTAATGAATCTACCATCAAGGAAGAGTTGGACTTAAATACAGTCGACGAAGCGCTGCCAAGATAGTACTCTATTTTATAATTATTTGTTCTAATTAAGACAGGAGGCTTGGAGGAGCCATCACCTAAACAAAGAAAAGTTTCGAGTGCAGAAACTTTTCTAGGCTTTGCCCAAAACTCAATTGTGTGGCTCTGAATATTTGTTCTACTAATCGCTCTGTCTATGCGATCATCTACCCCGTCAAAACTAAGCGCATAAGGATTATTTAAGGCCACTCTAGATCAACTCCCAAACGTCACCAATCTGACAGGGCAAACTTTGCCCTTCTGCGTGGAAGCAGTCGTGTACTCTTGTTCTTGCATTTTTAAAAGACGTTTTATTCTGCATGATGTAAGTCTTTAGCCAAGCGTGGAACTCATTAGCGTCAGTCGCAGAATTAAAGTCTGCGTTAATCGCTAGGGTAGGCTCTCCTTCTTCATTGATACCATCATTTACCTGATGCTCATGGAGGTTGTAAGTAGTTAACTTGTTTCGTATATCTTCTTTAAGCGTAGTTGTATCTACAAGGCAGACGGAAACTAGGTTTAGTACTCTGTGCATTTTAATCCTCCTTTACCACTAATTCAGAAGCTGGAACCTTGATAAAATCTCCCACCGAAATAGCCTTCGGGTTTGTTACAGTCCCATAATACAATCCGTTCCCTTCAGTAGGCGCATCCATCAACATAACATGCGTTACCGTTCCCCACTCTGTTGTAGCCTGTGCAAAGTCAAGGTCGATTGTTGACTTAACCAACTTTCCAGACTCCACATCATCAACAGCAGTGCTAAATGTAACCGCCTTGCGCTGATAAGCAGGATCGGTTATCTCTGTCGCTATACCGCCTGCTTCGCCTGGGTCTGCTGTAAACAATGCTAAGTAAATTGTTGTTGGTGGAGTATAAGGGATATTCCTTAGAACGTGATCCAAAATCTTGCCTTCTAAATATCTAGTCTTGGCCATAGCCATGGTTATCACTCCTTAGCAATAAATGAAGGGCCTTCTACCCTGATAATTCCGTTCCGGTCAGCATAAGCTTGACCACAGCAAGCTTCTACAATCTGCCTAAGCGCTTCGCGGTGAGACACCTGCTTAAAGTAAGCCCAAGGGACAATATATTCTTTTAACTCGTCATCAATCCAGTACCTGAACGCTTCACCGATACCCCTAACAGCGTCTTTAGCGTCTATAAGAATAATCTCCGCTAGATCATAAAGCGTTTTGTTTTGATAAATGTCGCTCTTAAACGTTGTTCTTCTTAACATTTCCATGCGGTCTCTCGCGTTAGTGGAAATAGTAACTTCTCCGTCATTCTGATTCCAGTCACCTGTCCAGAAAACGCCCATCGGTACATACTCAATGATTCCGTCTGGTAGTCTCAATCCTAGCCAAGCTTTAATTTTGCGGTTAGCTTTTACAAGCGGAGGAAACGGAGAAGCTTCGTTACCCTCGGTAAATCTATCGTCAATGTTATTTAGCTTTAGAGAAAGCTCGTTAGAAGTAATGTTGCCGATTGGGAGACTGCCTGCCGAGAACTCCCTTTCTTCTATTATCGATAGAGATGCTATATCATCACTAAAATATAGAACCTGAACGCTAGTGAAGAACTCGGTAATCTTTACTTGTCTGCCCTCGTGGCTCCAACGATGAATCTCAAGAACCATGCGAGTAGCAGAATTAATGCTAGCTTCAGACAGCCATACTACAGAAGTATTATTTGTTACTTGCTCTGTATGCACAAGAGAGGTGCCTTCGTAAACTCTAATATCAAAGTCGACCGGGTACTCGCCTCGCGTATCATCTCCAACAACCTTAAGCCCAAAAATCGGCCTGTTTTCAAATGCAACTGTCAAAGTTGGGTAAGGTGAAGAGAACTGCCCGCCTACACCAGCGAGTTTATCTCCCCACCAACCCATCTGATAAGAAAATGAGAGTTCTTCTGTGTCGGGGCAAAGATGATAAGTGCCATCAAGCATAGATAGATTGTCACATGCCGCCCATTTAAAAGACGCTCCTTCAATGCTATCTGCTACTTGATCAACCCACGAAATGCTACTGCGACCATTTGCTATAGTCGTGATTGATTGGTCGATATACGGGTCAGTCCAAGTAATTTCTAGTTTAGCCCTAAAATCAGCGGCCATTGCTTTTGCAGAGTCTAAAAAATCTTGAGACACAGGAAGCATGCAAACACCTACCTTTCAATAAATGGTATTGTCACTTTATCCCAGTAGCGAATCCCCCCAATACGATGCCAGAGGCTTGTGCTAATGTCTCCGCAGTAGCAGGTCATGTTTTGTTGTCCACCTGGACCAGGATATTTAAGAGAAAAAAACGGCTTATTAGCCGTTATCGTTTGTAATATCTTCATCAGTTCGCTGTCGGGCAAATACTCCCACGTTACATCGACTCTGCGAATGCCTTGTCTTATAATGTCCATAAGCATGACACCAGACGAAGTGCGCTCTGACTTTGTTAGGTCAAAGTATCCGATATTTAAAGGGAGGACGGGGCGTGCTACCAAAACGTTAGCAATGTATAAATCAGAATCATTCATATAATCACACCCCCACCGGTTTAGTTACTATCTCAATGCCCTGCCTTTGTCCTTCTTTGAACAAGTGAGGCATTACCAATCTTGCAAAAGTAGCGCCATCAATTTTTAGCACGACTTCTTGGTTTGTGTTGTGTCCAGCTGAATTGCTAGCACTATTAATTTGCTGTGCAGTCATCATTGCCTCAAAAACTGCTTGGCCGACACTATCTGCTATAACGTTATCGCGTTCGAGTGGCAGTACCATTTCCTGCCTATTACCCTCGCCGAGTTGTGCATAAGTTGGGCCTGTGACAATACCACCAGTCGCTAGCCCGGGTACGTTTGCCTTGAATGAACTTAAAGCATTATTAGCTAGTATCCCCAGGCCTGCGACTGCTCCACCGATTACTCCACCGGCTAGCGCTGGCGCAAAGGGACCTGACCAGGCGAAGAAGGCCACAAGAGAGGCGTAGGCTTGTTGGATCATCGCGGCGGTTGCTGTTCCCGCCTTAGAAACTACGCCCATAACCCACGAACCCATAGTCGCCAAACTGTTGGAAGCCGCTGAAGAAAGTTGTTGAATTAGGACGTTTTTAATAGATGCACCCATGCCTGACAAGATACCTTTTAGCCCGTCGCTCAAAGACTGCGAACCACTGATAATGCCCTCAAAAGCGCTAGAAAATGTTGATTGAATGTCCACGCTCAAGGTATCTACAATAGAAGTAACATTGTCTCTCATTTTGTCGGCAATGCTTGTACCGTCACCTTCCATCTTGTCGAACCAGTCTAATACACCGATAACCATGTCGGGGACAATAGAACCACCAACGATAGTCATCCACATGTCTTTAACTGATTGAACTACCCCAGATGTCCAAGACTTAGCCACTTCTAGCGCTTTGCCCGGTAGGTCTCTGAACCATTGAATAACTCCGTTTATCATAGCTACCACATAATTTATAACATCGTCTTTCATCTTGCTGGCTTTTTCGGTAACGCTTGTAACCCAGTCGACAACTGCCTGAACAGCTTGCGCTGACAGCTCCTTAGTTGAAGTTATTATTTTATTCCAGGTCCCGGACACCGCACCGGCAACCTTGTCCCAAGTCGTAGTGGCCTTAGTGACGATATCATCCCAAATTCCAGTAATAACCCCGGTTATTGAGTTCCAGATATTGGAAGCGGTTGTTTTGGTCCAGTCCCAAGAGGATGAAATAACGTTACCTATTCCGTCCCAGGCAGTTTGAGCCAGGCCTTTGATTGTAGCCCAAGAATTTGTAAGTGTCGTGCTGATCCCTTCCCAGATGCCGGAAGCAGTTGTTTTTATCCAATCCCAAGAACCAGTAACAATACCAGCTATAAAATCCCAGGAGGTTTGCGCTAGAGCCTTAATTCCTTCCCAAGCATTAGAAAGAGATGTTTTGATTATTTCCCAACCAGCTGTTGCGGTGGTGCTGATTCTTTCCCAAAGACCACTAAAAAAAGTAACTAATCCTTCCCATGTTGTAGAAGCGAGGCCAACTATCCCCTTCCAGGCACCGCTTAAAACTCCCTTGATCCAATCCCACGAGCTACCAGCAATATCGCCGATTATATCCCAGGTACCGCCGACCGTTTCTGCCACACTGTCCCAAATTGGGCCTGCATTAGCGGCAATAGTCTCCCAAGTTGTGCCAAGAGATGTTTTAATAGTTTCCCACACAGAACCAGCATAATTTGAGATATTGTCCCAAGCTCCACCAATAGTAGAGCCTAAGTTAGTCCATGCAGTAGAGGCGTTGCTTTGCATGTTCCGCCAAGAAGTGCTTAGGCTAATAGAAATAAGCCCCCAGGTGGTGTTTGTATTGTTTCTAATGTTGTTCCATCCAGTTGCAATATTGTTTTTTATCCCACCGATCCACCCACTTGTGGACGTGCTTATTTGCGACCAAGCTGTTGCAGTATCAGTTTTGATGTTTTCCCAGCTCTGGCTTACTCTGTCGCCAATGTTGCCGGCGGTAATAGTTAGATTATTCCAACCAGTTGCAATCGTATCTGCCAAGCTAGCAACAGGTCCCATTGAAGTTTCAATTTTGCCCATAGACTCAACAGTGCTATTAGCTACATTATTAATTTTCTCGCCTAGGCCATCCATACTTACGCCTAAATTTTCTGCTATATCTAACCCAGGCAGTTCTGGTAGAGAGAAATCAGGCAAACTTACGCCTGAGTCTGCCATATCTTCTTGAACAGTATGCACTTCATCAAAAGCTTGCAGGTTAGACGAAGACTTTTTAGCAGTATCTTCGATAGCACCACCCAAGTCTTCTTGAGACTTAGCAGCATCTTCCCCTGTTTTGGCAATATTAGCGGTACTCTCTGCTATTTTTTTAGTTCCTTTCATGTTTTCGAAAGACTTAGCCGCAGTGTTAGACAAACTATCGCCATAACTTTTTAGTGCATTGGCTACACTTTTTAGAGGCGGAACTACGTAGCTAATTATATTGACAATGCCCCAAATAGCCTTAATTATAAACGCAGATACAGTTGCGACAACTCCGGTTATCCCGCTCCACACCTGCCCCCAAGTTACGCCTAATATTTGCATAGCTTTATTAAGCGCAAATATGGTCACCGCCACGATAGCCCCAACAGCAATCCAGGGTAGCAGTGGCAATAAAGTAGCTCCCAGGGTAATAGCTAATTTTCCTAATGCTGGTATCAAGGCTGCAGTTATTGCAGGCACTAAAGCGCCAGTTATAGCCCCGGCTATAGTAATAATCACCAGCTCCAACCATGGAGGAAATGCTTTACTAAGAGCATTGATAAAGCCTTCTTTTTCGACTACAGCTGAGAACTTGCTTACAGAAGATGTCATTTTATCTAGAACCTTGCCCAGATTAAGACGGTTTGTAATTTCTTTACCAATTCCTCGAACAATAATAGAGATGTTATCTTTCAATGTCGACCAGCGACCAATCAGCGTCCTAGATTGTTTATCCATAGAACCTTTAAAGCGCTTGTTCATGCCTAACAAAATCGCATTAATTCCATCCGTTGCAGTTATTGCTCTCTTGCTGACCAGGTCCATAGCTTTCGGGATACTTACGCCTATCGTGCCGGCCAACATCTCCCAAGCAGGGATACCAAGCTCGGTTAATTGGCGCATCTCTTCGCCTGCAAGTTTTCCCTTGGCTTGCATCTGGCCAAGCGCTAAAACAGCTCTATCCATTTCAGCCTGCCCGCCACCAAGAGCTGACACAGCATCACCAATGCTATAGAGTGTTGGCAATACTTTCTCTGCCGTAAAGCCATAAGCCAATAATTGTCTAGAGGATTGTTGGATGCCTGGAAGTTGAAAAGGCGTCTTAGCCGCGAAATCCACAAGGCCACCCATAAAGTCTCTAGCCTTTTCGGCACTACCCAACAGAGTTGTAAAAGCTATTTCTGTTTGTTCATAACTAGCTTGAAGCTTAACTCCCCAAGTAGCTAAACCAGCTATAGATACACCAAGCGCCGCTCCTGTCACTTTTGCCATTTTAGCAACTTGCTTGCCAAAAGCAAGAGAAGCAGGTACCGCGTCCTTGATCACCTTAGGCATTGTTTTGCTTTGACGTATAACAGACCTTGAAAAGCTATTCCATTGCCTTTCTGCTTGGTTTATACCAGCCATAAATCTTGCTGAACTAAGAGTAAGTTCTATGCCAAACTTAGCCGCAGTAGCCATTATTGCACCTCCTCCCTGGTATGTAAAAAGGCACTCCCCAGCAAGAGAGTGCCTAAGCATTTTTATTATTTATCTAACTAGTTTATAGGTTCGATAGTGAAGTATTTAACTTCACTTAGGTTAACACCGCATTGTTGGTTAACGATCATTGTGTCGCCATTACATTCAATAAGATCAGGGTACTGACGTTTAAATTCTCTACACATCGTAGAGTTATCTTTAAAAACAACAGTTAATCTAAAAATCATCTTATCACCTACTTTATTCGAAACTTTTATCCCAAACTTTTGACCATCTTTGCAAGATTTTTTCTTGCTCTTCCCAGCTTTGCTCTTCTACTTTCCCTTGCGGCATAAAGTCTTTAGGCTGGAAAGGTTTACTCTTGCGTTTAGAGTCTCTGTTAGCGTTAGCTATTGTTGAAGCAACAACGCCAGTCCTATAATCTTCTATCTCGGTTCCCCAAGGTTCTAGTTTGTAAAAAGCCATCCACTCGGTTAATTCTCTTGAATCTACTCTTTGCAACAACTCTCTAACAGTCATTCCCAGCGACTGAGCTAAGCGGAAATAGAATCTTCGCTCTGGTCGCTCTCGGAGTTTTTTGCTAGTTCCTCAACGTCTTCATCGCGAAGCCCAGAGAGTCGCTGAGCCACTTCGAAAACTTTATCCAAAGCAGAAGCGGACTTAGTTCCTAGAACTTGGGCTTCATGGTCGTTAAAAAGTCGCTCTCCGTTTTCGTTGATAACGGTTAAAGCGACTAATTTAGCTCTGATATTTTTAAGATTTGTTTTCACGTTCTTGCCTTTCCCCTCAACGATAGATGCCTCAAAAGCGTCTCTCTCTGCGCCAGTTAAAGCGCGAACTCTTACGGTACCCTTCCACTCTTCAACAAAAACATCTTCATGCTGTAAGTCTTGAGCGTTTAGAATAGCTTCTTTATTTAATAACATGTAATAACCTCCATTGATTTATTTTTAAGATTAAACGATAGCACCGAACGTAGGTTTACTTTTTACAGTTAGAGTTACTTCGATCTGGATAACGTCTTCGGTGGCAATCTCTTGCGGTGCCCAGCCAGATATTATCGCAGACATGGTCCACCCTTTGCCGTTCGGCAATTTAATTTGATATTTCTTGACCGCGGCAGTCCAAAAGTCTTCTTCTAGAGCGGTTTGCGCTGTACTGTCAGGGTCAAAGTTTAGAGTTACGCTGATTTCACCTGCGTCTACCAAGCCATGCACTCTTTGGATAAGTTCGTCAGCTGGATCAAGTTCATCAACTTCGGTCATGTTGCGTTGGTATTGCGGAGGTTGAATGGAAGCAACGCTTGCAACCGCCTCGAAAGTTTCAGCAGTCGCTCCTTCTCTCAAAAACTTAGTTCCTAAACCAGTTGTCGCCATATTTTATCACTCCTCATATTTGATGATCACATCTAAATGCTGATGGACCTCGTCTACTTCGTCTTCATCTATCTGCCTATCCGTTTCAGCCAGGGCTTGTATCACGGAAAGGCCGAACATACTGCCACAAAACCCGTCAACAGCTTTAATAATTGCTCTGATTGTTGTCTCTGCTTCTTTTTGAGTGTCGGCCATCACTGTCACCTGCAACCTAGCTTGCCTGTACGCAATACCTGATAAGTCTCTGGTGGGAATGTCGCTTATTGTTGGGTAAATTACAACCAAAGGCTTATATGCGCCTAAAGGTACCCGGCGAGAATGAATATTTTTGACAGTTGCCATAACTGTGTTATCTGTTGACAAGAAAGCAAAAAGAGCTTCTCTAGGAGTTATCTCTGCCATATTTCAGCGAGCCTCCTCTCAAGCTCTTTGTTCATCACTTCACGTGCTTCTTTTTTCTTTGCATCAAAAGCCGGCCGAAGCCAGGGGTATGGTGGCACTTGGCCAACAACTACACCCTTAACCACTACTCTATGACCAAGTTCAAGCAATTTGCCATACCAGCCCTTACTGCCAGCGCTGATTACCGCAACAACCTTAGTGCCAACGTTTTCTTTACCAAGCTTAACCTCTATGCTATCAGCTAAAGTGCCAGTCCTCTTACGTCTGTTAGCGTTTCTTTTTGCTTCTTCTTTGATGATTTCGCCGCCCATCAGAACAACGTCTTGCATAATGCTAGCATTAAGCTCCTTTGGCATGAGCTCCAACTTGCGCTGAATTTCAGCTCCGCCCGTTACCCTCATTCTTAACTTCACACCGGCCTCACCTCCTGGCACATAAGAGTAAGCCATCTGCGCTTCCCATCCTCGTCAAGCGCAGGTCCCTGGATGGTGAATTCTCTTTCGTCATAGCGGACAATCATACCAGAAGAAATTCCTTTTCTGTATCTGATTGTTATTTTGTGATCTGATTGTTGCACCGCTTGCTGTGCCTGAAAGTATTGATTTCCTCTTAAACCTTCTACGTTAGCCCATACCTCCGCGACAGTACCCCATGTTTTGCCGGTCGAATTACCGAACTGATCAACGTCTTCTGTGTATTGACCGATTACCACTCTGTGTCTTAAGTTCATAGCGTCACCGCCTTGTAGTCATCTGCTAAAGATAAATGCGTTTTGAGCATTATATACGAGGCTATTAATCTGTCATTATAGCGATCATCATAATCAAAGTTAGCCCGGCAGTATGTGATCACAGCACGTTTTATCAGTGGCTTAGTTGGATCTGTTACGTCAATACCAGAGAGGGCAAGATCGGCCAGAGCGGCATCAATTAAGTCTTGTATTTCTAAATCAAAGTCGCTTCCATCAACTCTTAAAGCATTTTTAACTTCTTCTAACATTTAATCACCAGCCCAAAAAGGGGAGGTTTCCCTCCCCAGCTATTAAACAGCTGCTTTAAGCTTAATAAGCACGACACCGTTGGGGTCGGCCAGCTTGCCGTCAGCAATGAGAGTAGCTTTATCAATCCACTCGTCTGTATCTTCGTTAAAGTACTTGCGGTAAGTGAGTTGCATATTGCTGTTAACCATGTAGTCGGGAAGCTTGCAAAGAATAGCAATTACATCACCAGCAACCGCGGCATCAGCGGAAGGTAACAAATCTTCTACAGGAATTACTTCGCGCCCAATGAATCTCTCGGCAATAGTGCCATCAAGGCCATAGGTTACGCGAGCGACAGGCTGGCCATTGGAATCGACCATACCGACAATGTGGTTATTCCAGTCAGCATCGTTCATAATCAGGGTCATGCCACTACGGTAAGCCCTAGGCATTTTGCCCATTAAGTTAGTCCAAGTTTTGTACTTGCTAATGTCAGCTAATGCAACTTCGACAATTTGAGCGGCAGGGATGGTAGTGTCTTTAGTAATTCCAAGCGGCTCTCCAACACCAGTGCCGTTAATAATTGCAGCTTCCAATGCCTTGATCATTGCTTCTGCAATATTTTCGGTTATTGTGCTTTCGAAGATAGGCATTGCTACAGTGCCGGCAACTAATTCAACAGCTACGCGACATTGTAATTTGTGATAGCTGAAAGAGATGGTACCTTTTACTTCCTTTTTTTGCTTGTCGGACATTGTACCCGCGGCTACCCAAGTAGCAGTAGGTTTAGCACTAGCTACAGGAATTTGAACACCGCCCTGTATAGCAGTCTTTGTAACTCTTGCCCAAATCTGACCGTAAGAGGACATCTTTTCGACAATTTTGTTAAGAATAGTGGTTGGAATAACAGCACCGACGTCAGTTAAACTAGTTACTGCGTCAGCTCTGAACTCAAGAACTTGTCCTTTTTCGCCACGTGTGACATAATCCATAAAGGCTTTACGGTATTCTTGAGTGTCGTATTTATCAACTTCAGTTGTGCGCTGTTCTGGTTCCTGAGTGGTGGTGATTGTGCGAGTCCTAACTGTACCGTTTTGAATGCCTTTCGCAATCTCTTCTCTTGCCCTAAGTTCTTTCTCTTCATCCTCAAGAGCTTTAAGCTCTTTGCCTAAAGCATCAAGATCAACCTTTTCTGTTCCTTCTAGCATTTTTCTTATTTCTGTTTTTCTGGCATTAATTTCGCCAAAACGCTTTTCAAACATATATTTATCTCTCCTTTTTTGTTATAGATAGGTTCTTAGGATTAAGCGTTTCCGCAATTCGGAACTCTCCAGCTCCTTCTTCTCCCTCTCGGCCTCCGCCGAAAAGAAGTCCCTCACAGAAATGCTTGTATCTGAATATGCCGGGATATCCACCGCCGACACGTCCCAGATTCTCTTGAATTTGCTGATGGTGCGTGTGTGTGTATCTTTGTTGTAAGATTCCTCTGTAACAGTAAACGCGAAGGACATCTTATCAATGTCGCCTCGCGTTATCAGTGTGTATAAGTCTCTACCAGCTGTAATATCAGCTAGTTTAGCTCGTATTAAAAGGCCCTGTTCATCAGGTATAAGCTCTAGTGTCTTATTCCTAGTGCGGGCCATTACCATGACGTTGTCACTGTGGTTGTACTTAAACGGAACGTCCGAAAGGTCTGCTCCATCCAGAGCGCCCCTCGCAATGACTTCATAGTATTTTATACCGTCGTATTCCCACATGACGGTTGGGCTGTCGTATACAATAGCTCTACCTTCGACAACCATTTCTTGCTCTTGGTCATTTGTCGTCGGCAGAGCCCTCAGTGCCGCTATTCTTATCTCCTTTTTGATCGTCTGTATCGGTGCCGCCATCGTCATCACCTCCGTTTTCGTCTTCGTTTGTGGGCCTGGTGTCTAGACGTCTAATTGGCTTGTCCCCACCCTCGACAGGTGCAAGATTGAAAGCTTCTCGCCACTCGTTTGGAGTCAACGCGCCTCGATCGACCATTTCCCGTAAGTTGAGTTTGGTTGTCGTAGATGCATATTGCAGTCTGTTGGCCTCAAATACTATTTCATTGCCATGGCCTAGCTCTCGCGTAGCAAACAGCTTAGTAGTGAATTCTAAACTCATTTGCAAAGCTATAGGCTCAATGACAGACTCGTAAAAAGCGTCCCACTCTTCTTCCTTATACTTACTCATGACAATGTTTTCGTTGGTACCGTAATAACGAAAGACTGCGTCCCTGAGCTCCTTCATCTGCGAGTAGTTAATTGTTTTTATTTCTGCTTTTAGTTCCTGGTAATCAGCTTTAGCATCAAGTGCAGCTATACCGCCTGCGTTCTGAATGTTCATATACTCTTTGATGAAACGCTGTCTATTTTTTTCTAAGTCTGTATCGTTCAAAATTCCAGAGTATTTAATAATACCTCTAAGACTGCCTGACATTTTAACTGATTCTGCTAGCCCTTCGTTTGTCGTGTGCATTGCGCTAAGCGTCGCATTAATTGGTTTGTTAGGCTCTCCAAGCAGGTCATTTGCATAAAAATGCCTTCGGAGATGGATAACTTCGGGGTAATGTAACACCAGCTGTTCACCGTCAGCGAAATAGAACTTCAGAAAAAGCCTTTTTGTTGCATCCTCTACAAATTCAGCAAACAGGCAGTTTATTGGCCATATTGCCACCAGGTTAAAGCCATCCCAATGTGGATAAGCAAAAGCATTATTGTCAATTAACAGCGTGGTGATCATCTTGTAATAAAAATCGTAAGCGTTCATGTTTGGGTTTGGTCTGGTTGCCAGCAACTTCTCAATCTGCCCGCCAACATGTTCTATTGTTTTGCCGTAACGTCTAATATGCTTGGCTTTGAGTTTGGCCGCGTTTCTTGCTATAGAATCTACTGCGGAACGGACGGCTTCGGCTTCGTAAGGCTTGTTATTCCAAGGCGTAAATGTTGGACTGTAACCAGAGAGCATTTGAACTTGAGTTACTGTTTTCTTTTGCCCTCCCGAGTTCGGGAACATCATTTTAAATAAGCTACGTCTTTCTGCCACTTCATCACCACCCTATCAACCCTCTATAATCTTCATAATTGTTTTCTAGTACAGTATGGGAAATTAAAACAGCCACCGCAGGGTCAATGCGTTGGCGTTGGTTTCGGCCTTTGACAGGCCTAATGTTTTCGTTTTTGTCTGTCTCCATCGATACGTTAGTTAGCGCCCACTTCAGCACAGGATTATTGTTATAATTGATATCTTTTGCAGCTAGGTCGGCTTTCAAGTTTTTCATAGGACCAGATAAGGTTTTTGCTCCCATGCTGACAGGGATAAGCGTGTCTTTGTTTCTGTAACCTATCCGCATTTCCATATCCTCAACCCATGCCGGAGAGTTCCAGGAGTCATAACCAACCCAGTAGGCGATTATACCGAACTCTTCTTTTAACTTTATAAACCAGTCTGTTATATATCTATAGTCTACCTTGTAGCCTGGGCAAGCTGTTATTAACCCTCTCTTGTGCCATACATCATAAGGAATCTTATCCTCTTTGGCTCTTTGATCTAGCGTATCAGCCGGCATAAAGCTATGGCTAATTACATATTTTTTGTTACTGCCTGGCTTCATTAATTCGATGCTAGAAGAAGTTAAGTCTGTGGTGGCCGAAAGGTCCACGCCCCCAACACCATAACAGCCTCTTAGTTCCTCCATATCAAACACTTCTTCATTGTTAGCCTCTTCGAATGTCAACCAAGAACCAGCGACCGTTTCTCTGACATTAAAATCTTTAGTAAGCAGCGTTGGGAGGAAGCCAGAATCATTTTTTGCACGTTCTACGTTTGCGGCTAGATCATCATAATTCTTAATAGTGCCTAGGCCAGGGTTGGGTTTCTCCCACATGCGAAAATCAGTCCACTCGGACCGATCGTCTAGCTCGTATATAAAAGCTAAGAACCTCTCATCTTCAATTTTCCCGTCTAGTATGTCACAAGCATATTCAAAAATAGAATCGAAGATACATTCACGAACAAAGCCCGCAGTCGTAATCATGACTAGCATTGGTTGCTGACGTGCTGACATTGACTGTTTCATAACGTCGTACAGATTTCTATCTCTGATAGCGTGTAACTCATCGATAATGATACCATGAGAGTTTAGACCATCTAAGCTGTTAGATTCACTTGCCAGAGGTTCAATCTTAGAGAACGTTAACGGAAAGTAGAGGTCTGATTTTCTCTTGCGTATATGTCTGCGCAAGCCAGCACTTTGGCTAACCACGTTAGAACATTCGATAAATCCTTTTCTTGCCTGGTCCCTCTTGGTAGCCAAGAAATAAATCTCTGCTCCGCCTTCGTTGTCGGCCACTAGCAAGTAAAGTGATATCCAGGCTAGTAAAGAAGTTTTACCATTTTTACGGCCTATCAAAATAAATAATTCACGTATTCGCCTTAAACCAGTCTCTTTATGAACAAAGCCAAATACAGCTTGGATAATTGCTTTCTGCCATATATCTAGCTTTACTTTTTGACCAAGCGAACCGACCGACAACCGGCAGAAGTTTTCAATAAACTCAATCGGCCTATTAGCTTTTTCTAAATCAAAAACCCACGGGTCACGTGGGTTCTTAAGTTCTTCTATCAGTCTGCTTATTTGTTGTTTTAGTCGCCTGCAAACCACTACCTCACCAGATTGAATCTTGTCCCAATATTCCAGAATGTAGTTTGTCATTTTCTACCAGCTCGCTTAACAAAAGCAATCAGCTCATCTTCAGCCGGTTGGACTGATTCGACGTCTGGAAGCTGGTCGCATAATTGCTTTATAACAGAAAGATGGTTTTTTATCATGGTATTGTAAACGTCAGATTCGGGACTCTTTTTTGTACCCCATTGGTTTTCACCATTCTGGTATTCACTGACGACGCCATTCTCAGCGATATCTTTTTGCAGGTCCTCAAGGGTGACGGTCATGAAGGCGGCATTTTTTATCAGAGATATGCAAGTGTCTTTTTTATCTTTGGGGATGTCTTTAAATACTTTCTTAAGTCTGTTGAACTCTTTCGTGATTCTTTCTTCTCTCGTCAACTCTTTCTTAGTCGCCATATTTTATCACCCCTTTTTACACCACACCCCTTATGCGCATGCCTTTCCGGGGTGTCCGGAGGTACGCCAGACGGTACGGGCCATAAGTCCCACTTAACCCAGATAGGGGGGTTAATCGTTGCCACTACAACGACTATTAAACCATGTTTCTATTATCTCTAACTGCAATTCCTTATCTGTTCTTTCACTATCAGATAAAGCTCTCTGTATGCACTCTTCTTTGGTCGCATTGATATATATAAACTTACTTGTCTTGAGTAGTTCCCCAAGCTTATCTCTCTGTTCATCCTTCGGCAAGCAAGCTACTACCCACACATCACTATTAACTTTTCTGTTAGCTACTAGGCTATAAAGCATGTCTCTTACTTGTATTGCTATATTAAGCAGAGAACCGTTTACCTCGTCCCTACCCTGCATACTGATTGCCTGCTTTATTAAGTCTAGGTCAACCACCAGGTCACCAGGCTTCATGTGGTTTCTGACGTAAGTAGTCTTACCACTAGCCGGCGCTCCCCAAACGACATAGACATCTGCTGGCACCATGTTGCCTTCTGCGTCAAACTTGTAGCCTCGCATAGCTACCTTCTCCTTTACCAGGTTCCCACTCTCATCAAACATTAGGCCATCTGCAATAACATCCCCACCATGCTCTTTGTTGTGGCACTCTAAGCACAGTAGTTCTAGCAAGTCCCAGTTAAGAGAGACTTCTGGATTGTTTATATTGACAGGCGTTAAATATATTTTGTGATGCACTATTAAACCAGGCTCACTGCATCTTTCACAGATACCGTACTGACTAGCGAAGTAAGCGTTTCTTAGCTTTATCCACTCTTTGCCTTTATAAAACTTCTCTGCCCATTTTTGCACTAGTTATCTTGCCTTTGAGTCTTCTTCTTCTCTATCTACTTCTTCTAGCTCAGTAGCTAATGCTTTGAAGTAGTCACTAATCAGATGCAGTTTCTTTGTTAGCTTAGTAGTACTTAATTCTAGTTCTATTTTATTAACTTCCACCTACAACTACCTCCCTACTTTTTTTATCTCTTAACTGCTTAATAATGGCTTTACTAGAACGTTTATAAGCCTTTCTAGTTACTCTGTTTGTGTTAATGCTTAAGTGCTTGTCTAAACGTTGATTACAAGCCATTTACAAGTATAATGCCTGCTAGAAGGCTTGAAAGTTATAATAAAAGCCCGGCCACACTCTGTCTCTGCGGTCAGGCTTCGGGACATCTACTCCCACTAACACAATATCACAGAAACCACCCTCAAAACTATCATCTTTCTGTCATCTTGCAGGTAGAGTGTTTATAAGTAGTTACTTATTTCATATCTTGTATAACCGCGAGTTGATTTTACTTATCCTACCATCCGTCGTCCTAATAGGTGGTGGAGGTGGTTTGTTCTTTTTTTCTGCCTTAAAGCATGCGCTTTCCATTTTCATAAATTTCTCAAATGCTCTAGTACACTCTTCACAAAGCTCATGTGATAGCGAGTACTCTAAACGGCAACAAATCCATGTAATATTTATCTTAGACCGCATTCCTTGTTTTTCTAGCTTCCCTCCGCACCTGTTGCACACTCCTGTTTCTTGATGCCTTTTGCAACCAGGGCAAGCATACAGAGTTCCACCACTTGAAGTCTTTCCCAGAACATCCAACTCAGCCCCACAATGCTTACACTTCACTTTTTCACCTCCAGTAACTTGGGATTGTCGTGAGCATCCCCAACAACTTCAATATCTTCTTTATCAAAACGACTAT
>ENA-UOOK01001915-UOOK01001915.1-fermentation-metagenome-genome-assembly--contig:-NODE-1915-length-26595-cov-9.886775_pt1 | contig 26595 bp, 26 predicted proteins | sample MGYA00245777_ERZ724023 | MGnify/ENA primary metagenome ERZ724023 (study PRJEB28704, sample SAMN03018312) | fermentation metagenome | biome: anthropogenic terrestrial biome; feature: soil; material... | reverse complement strand
TAATGAAAAGGAAGTTCATAATCTTAAAAAATAAAAAAAATCTCCTTTTTGATCTTATTTTTATTTGTTTTATCTACTATTTAAAGGTAACTTTTTAGGTAACTATAAAGGTAATTTTTAAATAGTGGTAACATCATAGAAGTTGATTATGCGTGGAAAAGAAACTAGTTTGAATAAGGCAAATAGTGCAGGATCATCTTTAAGGACAACAGTTCCAAGTTTTATTAAAGATCAATTTGGGCTGGAAGAAGGAGATAAATTGTCGTGGGAGCTTGGTATAAAAGATAATGATCTTATAATCCTAATAAGGCCTGTAAAGAAAGAAGAAATAAAAAATAAGAGTAAAACCCATTGAAAGACTTAAAAAGAAGTTATGGCCCTATTGTGAGTTAAATATTGTTTTACTTGTTTGTTGTCCAAGTTTTTGTAGTCTTTGAGAAATTGGAAGTAATTTCCGTGTTTTTGACATCCATAACATTTATAATGGGTTTTATAAACTACAAAACTAGGCGTATTGTCCTCATGATCAAGAAAAGGGCAATGATAAAGGTTATAGTTTTTATATCTTTTAATTGGGTTTCCAAGGATTGATTCAATAAAAATACGTAAATCTAACCTTTTTAAGTTTGATAACCCACGATAACTATTTTTTAGGCTTTTCTGGTTTTTTCTCGTTTTTTTCACTATTTTCTGGTTATTGAATTCTATTCTATCCACTTTTTGTAGATATTCACGAAATTCATCCATTAAATATTCCTCTTTATTGAATGGTTTTATTTTGGGATGGAGTGATTCGTTCATTGTGTTTTCATAGTTGTCTTTTAATGTAAACGGTACGACTGTTAGGTCGGTTAAGTTGTGTTTGCTGTAGGGTACTCTGGATAATCTGTTGGTGGCATCTTTGGTCACTGTTAGATCCATTGTGGATAAGTTGTAATCTTTTTTTATTTTACCTGCAAACCATGATATGGCTCTGTCAATGTTATGGAATTTTGAAGGGGAAAAGAAGATGTAAACGTGACATCCTTTATTTCCACTGAAAAGTAGTAGTGGTTTTTTTCCAAACCATGTTTCAATTAGTTTTGAAAACTGTTTAGCTTCGTTTATGGCTTTTTTTGCAGCTCCTTCAAGGATTAAATTTTTCATTTTGGTTTTTAGTTCAAATTGTTTTTTTCGCTCATAGAAAGGGCCATTGGTTTTTAGGGATTTAAGTTCCTTTTTGATCATTGAAGCTTTAGAGTTGTTGATGTCAAAATCAAAATAGGCCCTATCATAAACCATGTTATTTCTATTTCTTCCATTTAAATTATCCAAGCTTCCATGATCGTAGGTGTGTATATAACAAGGGTGGTAACCACTGTTTTTGGATACATGAAGATATAATTGTTGAAATTCCAAAATTATTGCACAACAGCAGTGGAAAAGCACTGATAGCTCCTTGTGAAAGCGGAGCTTGGGTGTCTCAATGGACAAGAGAAAAAATGGTAGAAGAATGTGAGAAATATAACTTACAGTACGCATTTCCAAAGCCATTCTGTACGTTAACTTATGGGAAATTTTCTCTTATAAATGATTTTATAGATACCTTTAAAATGGGTGTTCCAAAATTCAGGCTCTACGTGGATGAAAGAAATATAATAAAAAAAGCACAAGTTATTATATCTGCACCATGCGGTAATGGATATAATATAGCTAAGCATCTGGTAAACAAAAGCCTTGGTGAGGAGGCGAAAAAAACAGTCGCAAAGTACTGGCACAGTTATCCATGCCTCGGTGACATGCATGTGGATTCTGAATTAGGTGATACGCCGTTGCATATTGCTGGTTACACACATTACAATGCACTGGAAAGGGCTGAAATAATAAAAATTTAAAAGTTTCTTATTACAGTGTTTGTGCTAATCTAAAAATTTTCGGTTGACAAATACAATATATGTTTTTACGGGAAACATAAGTGAAAATGCGCTTGTAAAAATAGCGGAAAATATAAAAATAGAAAAATTTTTTAAAAAAAGCTGTCGCAAAATCCTTCTTATTTTAGTTATTATAGTACAACTAATCGGATAAGATAGTTGAAACGGTTATTAAATACAGTACAACAGTTACTTACTAAAAAAGTTAAAATTACTGTCATGTGCCGGGAACAGAGTGCAGATTTATATATATTTTTGAGAAAGGAAAAAAACGAATTTCCCGAAAAAAATATTTGTTTACAATTGGATGATTAAAATGTATAATGTTTGTAAATATGAGTATAATAATTATGAGTATAATAATTACGAGGTGTTTTATGTTTGTAGGAAGAGAAAGAGAGATTGCAACTTTAAATAAGTTGTATGATGAAAAAAGTTTTCAAATGGTGGTCATATACGGCAGACGAAGGATAGGTAAAACTACGTTGATTAGCAAGTTTATTTCAAATAAACCTGCAATATTTTTTACCGCACAAGAGGTAAACGATACGTTAAATCTAACCCAGTTTTCTAAAAAGATATATAGCTTTTTTGACATACCGCAAACTACCGGTGCATTCGGCAGTTGGAACGATGCATTCAGCTTTTTAGGGAAAAAAGCAGAAGAAAAACAATTTATATTGGCTTTTGATGAATTTCCCTATGCCGTATCTGCAAATCGTTCTTTAAAGTCCATTTTGCAAACCGCAATTGATCATGAATTCTTAAACACAGGATTATACCTGATACTTTGCGGAAGCCATATGGGTTTTATGGAAAATGAGGTGTTAGGCTACAAAAGTCCTTTGTTTGGCAGGCGTACAGCACAAATTAAGCTGGAGGGGTTTGATTATTATGATGCCGGAAAAATGCTTGCAGATTTTAGTAATGAAGATAAGCTAAAGTTCTATGCATGTATCGGCGGAACTCCCCACTATTTATCGCAAATTAAAGCCTCTGAAACTTTCGAAGAAAACATTAAACGTCTTTATTTTGATATATCAGGCTATTTGTACAATGAACCTATGATGCTTTTTCAGCAGGAACTTCGGGAGCCTGCAATGTATAATTCTATTGTTGCAGCAATTGCAGGAGGCGCTTCGAGACTTAACGAAATTTCTACAAAAATTAACGAAGAAAGTTCTAAGGTAGGTAAATATCTGCAAACTCTTATAAATCTGCAGATTGTCCATAAAATATATCCCTTTGGAGAGAATCCGCAAAACAGTCGCAAAGGAATTTATCATATAGCGGATAATTGTTATGATTTTTGGTATAGTTTTATATTTCCGGCAAAGCCTGAAATTGAAAGTGGCAATGGTGATATTATTGCCGATAATGAGGTTTTTGGTGAGAAGTTGTCATATTACATTGGTAAACCGCCTTTTGAAAATATATGTTTGCAATATTTGCAGCGTAAAAACAGAAACAAGATGCTTCCTTTTACTGCAACGTCCTTTGGTTCCTGGTGGGGAACAGATCCAAAAGAAAAAACTCAGACGGATTTTGATGTTGTGGCTGCAAACCGCATAGATAAGAAAATTATATTGGGAGAGTGCAAATGGAAGAACCGTATAGACGATGTGGCAGAAATTCAAAAGCTTATGTCAAAGGAGCATCTGCTCAGCGAATACAAGGACAGGTATTATTATCTTTTCTCAAAAGTGACCTTCACAGAGAAAGCAAAGAAGCTAATGAGCAATAAGTTGGTATTGATTACTGCCGATATGCTGTTTGAAAATTCTTAAGATTTATTTTGTACTTGCATCCATTCCTGTTAATGTCCTAAAATTTCCTGCAATGCACAAATATCCACATGGCCGTATTGATACATGAGGGTAGCTGCTGTATGGCGAAGCTTGTGAGGGGAGTACCCCTTGCCGGATAAACCTGATTCCGTCAAATACTTGTCCAACATATGCTGAATTCCTTTTTGGGAAAAACGTGTCTTTCGATTGCTTATAAAAAGAGCCTTTTCGTGTCCCGGCTTTGCGTCTGGTTTTACTTCCAAATATTCTTCAATTGCTTTGACGCATACATCATTTAAGTATATGGTACGCTCTTTATTTCCTTTTCCTATAACCGTTAGTGTATCTCCCTTAATTTTGTCTGTATTGATGCTTATAAGCTCCGACAATCGAAGACCGCAATTTAAGAAGAGCATAATAATCGCATAATCACGCTTTTCGTTTGAGCCTGAAATTGAGGACAATAAATTTTTTGATTCGTCCAAGGTTAATGCCACGGGCAGACGGCTGTTATTCCTTGGTGTTTCTAAGTCAAGAGCCGGGTTTTCCGGAATTAGTTTAACGATGGAATGTAAATATTTATAATATGAGCGGATTGCAGCCATTTTTCTTGCCTTTGTTCTGTTGGAATTTTTTCTTTCCCTGTCGGTATATGCTATAAAAGAATGAAGGTCCATTATTTTAACCCTTTTAATAACATCCAATGTAACGGGGAAGATGTCTATTTCATCAAAATTTTCTATATCTGTGCTTAGCTTGAATCTGATAACAAGAAATCGATAAAATGTTCTCAGATCAAGAAAATATTCGCTGACAGTTTTATCAGCCCTGCCTTTAATTGCAATTGAGTATTCAAGAAAATCACTCAGCGGGGAAGGGCATAGGTCATTATAATTTATGTACAATTTTTCACCTCTGTATTAATAATAAACGTCAAAGAATCTAATAGTAAAATTTGTTTACTTTTCATTTTGAGCGAACAAGCAAAAATGTCGCAAAATCATTTTATAATTCAATTATATAAAAAATTTAAATAAAATACAAGCTTATTTTATAGAAAGGTCATCCGCAGAGCGAATATTATACTATATATAAAGGATGAGATACTTCGCTGCGCTAAGGATGACATTCTCTGCAATATTGCACAGGTATAGATAGTCAAGGGAAAAAATATCTTTTGTTAAAATGCGTTTTAAAGGCTCGTTTTTTTGACGATATTTTTAAATTACAGCAGGTGACTTGATTGTGGAGCCTTTGGTTCAGAATTGCCGACATGTCGGCAATTCAATTTGTTTAGACATGATAAAATATGAGATTTTTCACCTGCGGTTTAAAATGACACCTGCGCAGCTCATTAAATTGTTAAATCAAATGTTACATGAATTATAAATTTATTAACGGAATTTGGCAAACAAATATTATTTTTTTAGTTAGATCAACCATAAATGTTGGAATTCCAAAAAGAAGGGGTCTTCCGAAACAATGCTTATTTCGAGGATAATTCGTCGCAAAATAGATATTTTGCGACATAAAATAAAAATATCAATATTTAAATTATTTAACAATTTCCCTTCTCTCCCAATATAATTTATTTATCTTCAGTCTTAGTTTCTTTTTCATCGGTTTAAGATAGCACAAAAGATTTGTTCATAATAATACGAGCCTGTTAATTTAAAAAGAAGTAAACAATTACTGTTTACTTCCATATTTTTCGAACTCATTACTTTGCATATTCTGTAGCTCTGATTTCCCTTATTACATTTACTTTAATCTGTCCGGGGTATTCCATTTCTTCTTCAATTTTTTTAACTATATCTCTTGCTATTAAAATTATGCTTGAATCGCTTGTAACTTCCGGCTTAACCATTATTCTTACTTCTCTTCCCGCTTGTATTGCAAAAGACTTTTCTACCCCTTCAAATGAATTTGAAATTTCTTCTAACTTTTCAAGTCTCTTGATATATGTCTCAAGAGTCTCTCTTCTTGCTCCCGGTCTTGCAGCCGATATGGCATCTGCAGCCTGAACCAGGACAGCTTCTACGGTTTGTGGCTCAATATCTCCGTGATGAGCTGCTATTGCATGTATTACAGCCTTGCTTTCCTTGTATTTTTTAGCTATGTCTTCACCAATTGTAACGTGAGGACCTTCTACCTCATGGTCCACTGCTTTTCCGATATCATGCAATAATCCGGCACGCTTTGCTATTTTAACATCCGCGCCTAATTCGGCAGCCATAATACCTGCCAAGTATGATACTTCCATTGAGTGCTTCAATACATTTTGACCGTAACTTGTTCTGAACTTCAATCTTCCCAATAATTTAATTATTTCGGGGTGAAGTCCGTGGATTCCTGTATCAAGTGTAGCTTGTTCACCCTCATCCTTGATTATTTGTTCTACTTCCTTTTTAGCCTTTTCAACCATTTCTTCAATTCTTGCAGGATGTATTCTTCCATCTGCAATTAATTTTTCAAGTGCTAATCGAGCTACTTCTCTTCTAATAGGGTCAAATCCGGAAATGACTACCGCTTCCGGTGTATCATCTATTATAATATCTATACCTGTAAGCTGCTCTAAGGCTCTGATATTTCTGCCTTCTCTTCCTATTATCCTGCCCTTCATTTCATCATTTGGCAGGTCTACTACAGATACAGTTGTTTCTGCTACATGGTCTGCAGAACATTTCTGAATTGCATATGTAATAATTTCACGTGCTTTTCTTTCTGCAGTTTCTTTTGATTCCCTCTCGATTTCCTTAACAGCTATCGCTGCTTCCTGTTCGGCTTCCCTTTTTATGTTGTTAATTAGAATATTTTTAGCATCTTCTGTTGAAAGTCCGGATATTTTCTCGAGTTCCTCAATTTGTCTTTGGTGAATTGCTTCTAATTTGTCTTGTTTTATTTCAATCTCTTTTAACTTTTTTTGAAGCATTTCATCTTTCTTCTCTACTACAAGGCTTTTAGAGTCTAACATTTCTTCTTTTTTAATCAGCCTTTTTTCATTTCTTTGAATTTCGTTTCGTCTTTCTTTGTTTTCTCTTTCATATTCATTTCTTAACTTGTGAGCTTCATCTTTTGCTTCAACAAGTATTTCTCTTTTTCTTGTTTCGGCTTTTTGATTTGCGTCTTCGATTATTCTTTTAGCTTCTATTTCAGCACTACCTATTTTGCTTTCAGATATACTTTTACGAATGAAAAATCCTATAATTATACCTATTATTGCGCAGATAATACCGACTATTATTTCTTCGAACAATTCAGCACCTCCCATATTAAATTTTCAAGCTGCGAAATATATACATTTTTCTTAATTCCTTGTAAAAAATGTGTATCTTCAAAAACATATTTATTTTTAATTGTATTAATAAGTTTTCTGTAAAACCTGAATATACTATATTTTATAATTATTTATAAACAATGTCAAGATATATGTGTATATTTGTTTATTTTGCATATTCTTTCACATATTATAAAGTATTAAGGTTTACAGAATTTTAATTATGTAAACAACTATACGTAAATTGTGTGATATAACGATATATATGGTGGATCTTGTTGATTGATGATAGATTTTTTTTGGTTGTGTTATATAAGTGAAAAAGATGCCTATGGGGCACCTTTAATTTGAAATAAGTCATATTCTTATTGATATTAATCATCTGATAATACATCTTTGTCGTCTGATGACAGCTTAAAATCTCCTATTTCATACTTTTCCAGTACCTTTTTCTCTATTTCAGCCATAAGCTCCGGATTTGACAAAAGATATTCTTTTGAATTTTCTCTGCCTTGTCCTATTCTTGTATTTTCGTAAGAATACCATGCGCCGGCCTTGTTTACCACTCCTGCTTCTACTGCCATATCAAGTATGCAGCCTTCTTTTGATATGCCTTTGCCGTATATTATATCAAATTCGGCTTGCTTAAAAGGCGGTGCCACTTTATTTTTAACAACTTTAACCCTTGTTCTGTTGCCGTAAACATCATCACCCTTTTTCAAGGTTTCTATTCTTCTTACGTCCAATCTCATTGAAGCATAGAATTTTAAGGCACGTCCGCCGGTTGTGGTTTCCGGGTTGCCAAACATTACACCGATTTTTTCACGCAGCTGGTTGATAAATATAGCCACAGTGTTTGATTTGCTTATAGCTCCTGCTAATTTTCTTAAAGCCTGAGACATTAATCTTGCCTGCAGCCCCATGTGCGAATCTCCCATTTCTCCGTCTATTTCAGCTTTTGGTACCAATGCGGCTACAGAGTCAACAACTATAATATCTATGGCGCCGCTTCTGACTAATGCTTCAGCTATTTCAAGGGCTTGCTCACCGGTATCAGGCTGTGAAATAATCATCTCTTCAACTTTTACGCCAAGGTTCTTGGCATAAGCCGGGTCAAGTGCATGCTCCGCGTCAATGAATGCAGCTATTCCTCCTTTTTTCTGTGCTTCTGCTATTATATGTAATGCAACTGTTGTCTTACCCGAGGATTCAGGTCCAAATATTTCAATAATTCTTCCTTTTGGTACTCCGCCGATTCCTGTTGCAATATCAAGAGGCAGTGCACCGGTTGGTATTGCTTCTATATTTAATTTTGCATTTTCACCAAGCTTCATTATAGAACCTTTACCGAATTGCTTTTCAATTTGAGCAATGGCAAGCTCAAGTGCCTTATCTTTTTCCATATCCGACTCCTTATCAGAACATTTGTTCACTTTTGATTATACATAAAATAATGTTTATTGTCAATGATTTAATTTTTTTAAGTATCGGAAGTAATTGCGTTGCAATTACCTCACACCACTTCAACGAGGTGGGTAATTAAGCGACACCACCTAATTTATTAATAGGTGCTCGCTACTTAAGTACTAGGGGATAGTTTCACCTCGTTATAACACCAATATTTTCATTAATATATACAGCTCCAGAGGTTATGGTCAACAATACTGTTATTGCAATTAAAGGAGTTATTAAAGGAACAGTAAAACCAAAATAACCTGTATAGTTCAATAAAATAACAATAATCAATACCATCTGAAACACTGTTTTTATTTTGCCCCATGCATTAGCAGCAATAGTAACGCCTTTTGAAGCAGCCAATGTTCTGAATCCTGAAACCAAAAATTCCCTTGATATAATCAATACAACAACCCATGCACTTATATAACCAATCTCAACAAAAGCTATAAAAGCAGATGCCGTCAAAAGCTTATCTGCAAGAGGGTCCATGAATTTTCCGAAATCAGAAATTAAATTATCCCTCCTTGCAATATATCCGTCAATTGCATCAGTAACAGCCGCACCTGCAAAGATTAACAGGGGCAGGAACCTGAAAATTCCTTTGCTTATGTATAAGAATAACAGAAATAAAGGTATTAAAAGTACTCTTATAACCGTAAGCTTGTTTGGTAAATTTAAATTCTTAAACCAATTAATCATCTTCATCTCTCACATCTCCTATCAAATCATATTCCAATGCATCATTGATTTTAACTTTGTAAATATTTCCTAAAGTTAATTCCTCATCTGATGTAACATAAACACAGCCGTCAATTTCAATCGAATCCATGTAAGTTCTCCCCACATAGATATTTTCAACATCCTTCTCTTCAATTAAAACTTCATAAGTCTTGCCGATTTTTGACACATTGTTTTCGTAAGATATCTTTTGCTGAATTTCCATTAATTCATTAAGCCTTAGCTCTTTTATGTCTTCATCTATTTGTCCGGGCAGTTTGTATGCCGGTGTATGTTCTTCCCTTGAATATTTAAATATTCCCACTCGGTCAAGCTTATATTCTTTTAAGAAATCCTTTAATTCTTCATGCTCATCCCGGGTTTCGCCGGGAAAACCTGTTATTAAGGATGTACGTATTACTGCATCCTTGACTTCCCTTCGAATTTTTTGTATAAGAGATGTAATTTGTTCTTTGTTTGTGTTTCTGTTCATTCTCTTTAAAATTCTGTCATTGATATGCTGCATTGGAATATCAAAATATTTAAGCAACTTTTCATTATTTTTAAATTCATTTATCAGCTCGTCATAAATATCTTCAGGATATAAATAATGAATTCTAATCCACCGAATACTTTCTATTTCTGAAATCTTCTGAATAACTTCATGAAGTTTTCTTTCACCGTAAATATCAATTCCGTACTTGCTTGTGTCCTGTGCTATAATTATTATCTCTTTAGCTCCACTGCTTGACAGGGTTTTAGCTTCCTCAACCACACTTCTAATTCTGCGGCTTTTAAAAGGTCCTCTAAGCTTCGGAATGACACAATAGGTACAATTATTGCTGCAGCCTTCCGCTATTTTTAAATAGGCATACCAGGGCTCAGTCAATGTATTTCTTGGAAGAGACTTGTCAATATCAAGCTGGGATGTTGTGTCTATCAAAAGCTTCTTGTTCATTTCGTACTCTTCAATATATTCGTTTATTTTCTCAAATCCGGCGGTTCCTATTACAATATCTACTTCAGGTATTTCTTTTGACAGCTCTTCTCCGAATCTTTGAGACAGGCAGCCGGTGACTATTATTTTTGCTTTTTTGTTTATGTTGTTTTTTATATCTGCTGCAGAAAGTATTGCATTTACTGATTCCTGCTGTGCATCATTTATAAAGGAGCAAGTGTTTATTATTATGTAATCTGCTTTGTCTGCATAATCCGTAACCTTATATCCTTTTTTTTCAAGTATGCCGAGCATGTTTTCCGAATCAACAAGATTCTTCGAACATCCCAATGAATGCATGTATATTTTTTTCATTAATTTATTAATTGCCTCTCATTTCGTCTAATTCTTCTTTTGAAATAAGGACTTTCCTGGGTTTGCTTCCTTCATGCCCTCCCACGATACCTCTTTCCTCTAATTGGTCAATAATTCGTGCAGCTCTTGAGTATCCTACTCTAAACTTTCTTTGAATATATGATACTGATGCCTGACCGTCATTTACTACCGTCTCAATTGCCTGCTCCAAGTATTCATCAACTTCTTCTGTTGTTGTTTGGTTTTCTATTTCTTTGATTATTTCATTCTGCTTAGAAATTTTTATTTCAATTTGCTGTTCTTTAATATAATCAACCACTCTTTTAATTTCGTCATCTGATATGAACGTCCCTTGAATTCTTACAGGTTTTGGAAGACCTATGGGATGATAAAGCATGTCACCTTTTCCAAGAAGCTTTTCTGCTCCCCCTGTATCCAAAATAGTTCTTGAATCTATATGTGATGATACTGCAAATGCAATACGTGAAGGTATATTTGCCTTTATAACGCCTGTAATAACATCTACGGAAGGTCTTTGCGTAGCTATGACAAGATGCATGCCGCAAGCTCTTGCCAACTGAGCAATACGTGTTATATATTCTTCCACCTCCGTTGAAGCTACGGTCATCAAATCTGCCAATTCATCGATTATTATTACAATTTTAGCCATTTTTTCTTTGTTTTCTCTTGCCATTTTTTCATTGTAGGAATCTATTTCTCTAACACTGCTCTGCGCAAAAATCTTGTAGCGGTTTGTCATTTCTGAGACCGCCCAATTCAGTGCATTTGCTGCTTTTCTCGGATCAGTTACGACCGGTATCAATAAATGCGGTATACCGTTGTAGTTGCTTAGCTCAACAACTTTGGGGTCAATAAGTATAAGCTTTACTTCATCAGGTTTCGCTTTAAATAAAATACTCATTATAAGTGAATTAATACATACGCTTTTACCTGAGCCTGTAGCTCCGGCTATTAACAGGTGGGGCATTTTATCAATGCTCGCAATTATATTTTTACCTGCTATATCCTTTCCAAGTGCAAATGGAAGGTTTGTTGAAGCAGTTTTATACTCTCTTGATTCAATCATGCTCCTTAAATAAACGCTTGTTTTTGCCCTGTTGGGAACTTCTATACCGATTGCTGCTTTGCCCGGGATTGGCGCTTCCATACGAATTTCAGAGGTTGCAAGAGCCAATGCTATATCATTTGACAATGCAGTTATACGGCTTACTTTAATTCCCGGAGCAGGTTGAATTTCATATCTTGTAATAGTAGGTCCCTTATTTATTTGTAGTATGTTGCATGGAATACTGAAGCTGTTTAATGTTTCAATAAGCTTTTCGCCGTCTTTTTTTAAATCTTCTTTATCACCTCTTATGTGAAGGGGCAGCGGATCTAAAAGTTTAATTGACGGCAGTTTGTAATTGTCTGTTTTAACATCTGATATTGTAATAATCTCATCTGTTATTTCTTTTTGCCGGAATTTTTCCTTTGTTTCTTCAATCGGATCAGTTTTTGAAGCTTCAGTCGTTTTTTCAGATTTTTGTATATCTTCTATTTTTAATTGAGTAATATCAGCTTTTTTATTATCTTGGGCAGGACTCATATAATCATAAATTTTTATGTTTTCATCCTGCTGCTTTTTTAATGATTTTTCCTTTTTTGATTTACTTTTATCTTCTTCCGTAAATATAAATCTATACAGGACATTAAAAAATTTCTTTATGTAATTTGTTACAAGCTTTAAAATACCGATTATACTTTGGTTTGTAAGAAGAACTATCAATGAAAAGATAAGAGCCCCCAAGGCTATGTATGTTCCGTTTTTACCAACAAGCTTTACAAATAAAAATGTAATTATATTTCCTAAAACACCTCCGCCTTTTCTTAGTATTCCAAGGTCAGAAGATATCTTAACCAATTCCTGAAAGTCTTGGCTTGAGGCCATTTGAGCATATACTTCGGCATCTGAAACTGCCTTGTAAATAATGAAACAAAGAAAAGCTCCAATTATTGCAGCTATTTGATTGTTATCATTCAATATGACTATGTTTAAAAGTCTCAAAATTCCAACAGCCAAAATAAAATAAGGCAATACTTCGGAGCCTGCCCCAAATGCCGAATGAGTAAAAATATTTATACTTTTGCCGATTATTCCTGTCTGAGCCTCTTTAGCAGCTACAATAATCATGAATACAGCAAAAGATACAAGAAAAATCCCCGTTATCTCTTTAGTTAAAACATTTTTACCTGATGTTTTGGTGCTTGTACTCTTTTTGCCTGTACTTATTTTTTTATTTGTTTTTTTTGTTTTATTTGTGGATGTTTTAGCCATTTAAAGCAATTTCCCCCTGTTCCTTATTAATTTTAATTATATCATAGGATGTGAGTATTCCGCAATGATAATTTCCCTGATTGGGGACATTCCTCTAAAGCTTATCCCACAGAGGCTTTCCCTGCTTTTAGAGGTGTGTCCCCTTTCTTCATTCAACCTGTCTTTCCATTTTATCAATAAGCTCTCTCAGCTTTTTCATCGCTTTACTGAATCCGCCGATTTCGTCTATTAATCCGATACTTACGACTTCTTCAGCATTTAATACGGTTCCCACATCATTGGCTATTTCATCGGTGTCATACATATAATCCAAAAGAGCCTGCCTGTCAACATTTGAATTCATTACAATAAAATTAGTAATCCTCTCCTGCATTTTTTGGAAATATCTGAATGTTTGAGGCACTCCTATAACAAGCCCGCTTGTACGTATAGGATGAATTGTCATTGTTCCGGTGGGTGCTATGAAAGAATATTCGGCTGAAACCGCCAATGCTGTGCCAATGCTGTGCCCTCCTCCTAATACAATTGAAACTGTCGGCTTTGAAATACTGGCTACTAATTCTGAAATGGCAAGTCCTGCCTCAACATCCCCTCCCATTGTATTAATCAGTATAAGCACTCCTTTTATTTCGGGATCCATTTCAGCTCCTATAATCAAAGGTATTATATGCTCATATTTTGTTGTTTTGCTTTGTGGAGGCAATGAAGAATGTCCTTCAATTTCTCCTATTATACTTATAAAGCAAATATCCTTTACCGGCTCAACTTGAGTTATGCTTCCTACTTGTTTAACATTTTCAACAGGTTGATCGCTGTCCTCATTATCATTTGGAGTGCCGCTGAATATAAAAGGATTTTTTGGCTCCACTGAAGATTTATTTTGTTTATAGTTTCTTTGGCTATCCATGTCGTTAAATGACGGCTGTTTTGACTGTGTTGACTGATTTGACTGTTGCGGTATGTTTAAGTCTTTATTTTCCATTATTCCTCCATTAAAAAATAATCAGGTATTCCTGATTATTCTTTGGAGTTTTATTAAAAATATACATGTTTCTAATTCTTCTTAATCCCATTGATGTTCTATATTCAGTTGAATGTCTTGAGAACGCAGTCTCCTTCACCAAAATATATATTTGGGGACATTCCTCTTGACCTCAAAGACTTTCTCCATGATAGAGGTGTGTCCCCATACATATAATGTCGTATGTTTTAGGAAGTCGTTGCGAATGACCTACCATCAATTTCTTTCTCCTTTCAGTCGAAGAAATTGGGTTAGGTCATAAAGGGCATCTTTATTCATTCTCAATGATAATCATGTCGCTTCCGATTTTTTTAATATTTTTCCACAGTATTTCTTTTCTTTTTGGTTCTTTAAAAAATGCAAAATGTGAATTGCCACCTGATATAAAGCTGATTATTTCGCCAGTTTTTTCATCTATGACTAAGTCACAGTCGCCGAAAATCCCCAAATTTTCTCCGGTGTCCACATTAATAATTTCTTTGCTGTATAACTCGCTTAATTTCATATACTCCCCCCCATTTCTACTTCTATTATTCAGCTTATTATTATATCAATGAATTCCTGTATGTCCGAAACCTCCTTGACCTCTTTCTGTTTCGTTTAAGTCTTCAACTTGTTCAAATATAGCCTGCTCATGCTTCATTATTACCATTTGGGCAATTCTGTCACCATTGTTTATAGTAAAATCTTCATTCCCAAGATTAATTAAAATTACCTTTATTTCTCCTCTATAATCAGAGTCAATGGTTCCTATGCCATTTACAAGACTTATGCCGTGCTTGATTGCCAAACCGCTCCGAGCTCTTACTTGGGCTTCGTAACCTTCAGGAAGTTCAATAAATAAACCTGTGGGTACAAGCGCTCTTTCCATTGGTTTTAATACTAAAGGTGCATCAACATAGGCTTGAAGGTCTACTCCTGCAGAGCCTTTTGTTTCATATTCAGGTAATTTGAATGGATTATTCTTTACAATTTTAATTTTCATATTCTTCTCCTAATATTTTATTAATTTTATCTTCAATATCAGAATGTTTATGTAAATTCCCCGTAAATGTAATACTTAGGTTCTCAATATTGAACAGCTCCTTTGCAACATTCAAAACATCCTCAATTTGAACATTGTTGATAGCTTCAATTATTTCATCAGGATAAAGGATTTCATTATATAAAAGTTCTCTTCTGCCAATAGCCGACATTCTGCTTGATGTACTTTCAAGACTTAAAATATAATTTCCTTTAATTTGCTGTTTTGCTCTGGTGAATTCTTTTTCTTTGATATTCCCGTTTTTAATGCTTATCATTTCAATTAATATAGTTCTTAAAGCTTCTTCCACCTGTTCGTAGCTCATGCCTGCATAAATGCTGAAAATACCTGTATCGAAATAATTTGATACAAACGAATAAATAGAATATACAAGACCCTTTTTCTCTCTTACTTCCTGGAAAATTCTTGAGCTTGCTGTTCCCCCGAACAAATTGTTTAATACTAAGAGAGAATGATAATTTTTGTCATGTCTTCCAAATGTCTTATTGCCCATGCATATGTGAAGCTGTTCTAAATCTTTATTGATACCTTCTACTTTTTTTTGATAATTTGAGTCTTTATGAATTAGCTTTACTCTATTTTTTCCCCAACGTTGAAATTTTTCTTCAATCAGTCTAATAAATTCTTCCTCATCGAAACTTCCGGCAATTGAAATTACAGTATTAAACGGAGAATAATTCTCACCCATATATTTTTTTACTTTGTCTTGAGTAAAAGTTTTCAGATTCTTTTCAGTACCAAGAATATTGTATGCCATGGGGCTTTCATTAAAAATAATTTCAGATAATTTATCATATACAGCATCTTCGGGCGAATCTTCGTACATTTTAATTTCTTCAATAACAACGGATATTTCTTTTTCTATTTCCTCCGGTGAAAATAAAGAGTTGAAAAACATATCAGAAAGTATATCCAATGCTTCTTTTATATTTTCTTCTAAAACTTTAACGTAAAAGCTGGTGCATTCCTTGCTTGTAAATGCATTCATCTGAGCGCCTAAATTGTCGATTTCTTCTGCAATTTCATTTGCTTTTCTGTTTTTTGTTCCTTTGAAAAGCATATGCTCAATAAAGTGTGACAATCCGTTGGTTTCTTCATCTTCATTATTAGAACCGACATTAACCCATATACCTATGGATGCAGACTTTACATAATCGATTTTTTCCATTACGATTCTGAGCCCGTTATTTAGTGTGTGTTTTTTTATCATTTTTCCTCCGTTATAATTGGGGGACATTCCTCTGACAGGCAGAGGCTATCCCAAGTACGGGGACATTCCTCTGACCGGCAAAGACTATCCTTATAGTAAGAGGTGTGTCCCCCTTCCTATAAAGAGGTGTGTCCCCATACCTTGTATGGTGTGTCCCCCTACCTCTTTTCCTACCATTTTAACTCTCATAGTTCTGAATCTGCCTAATATAAGTAACGTTATTATAATCACCAAAAAAATTATAATTAAAACTTTTCGTATAAAAACAATGTTATTGAAAAAAAATTTCATAAAAATCCCCCTTATAATTAAATGTATTATTCATGAGGGATATTTATGATATGATATTTGTTATCCTAGGGGTTATTTCTTAATTTTCTGTTTGCTGCATTGCTGCTTTTCTTGAAAGTTTGATTTTGCCTTTTTCATCGATGCCGATTACTTTTACTAAGACTTCGTCACCTATTTTTAAAACATCTTCAACCTTTGCAACTCTTTTGTTGTCAATTTGAGAAATATGAAGTAAGCCGTCCTTGTTGTCAGAAAGTTCAACAAATGCTCCATAGGATTCTATTCTTACAACTTTTCCTAAAATAATTTCGTCTACTTCAATTTCTTTAACTATTCCTTCAATTATTTTCTTTGCCTTGTATGCACTTTCAACATTTTCAGCTGCTATTGAAACAGAGCCGTCATCTTCAATGTCTATTTTTACCCCGGTTTCTTCAATAATTTTGTTGATTATTTTTCCGCCTGAACCTATGACATCTCTTATTTTATCAGGGTCAATATTCATTGTAATAATCTTAGGTGCGTACTTGCTTACTTCTTCTCTCGGTTTATCAATGCATTCAAGCATTTTATCCAAAATGAACATTCTTCCTTTGTAAGCCTTTTGCAGGGCATTCGTCAAAACTTCCTTGTCAATTCCATGTACTTTTATATCCATTTGAATTGCCGTAATTCCATCTTTTGTTCCTGCAACTTTAAAGTCCATGTCTCCGAGGAAATCTTCCATGCCTTGAATATCTGTAAGTACAACTACATTGTTTCCTTCCTTCATAAGTCCCATTGCAACTCCTGCAACCGGTGCTTTAATGGGAACTCCTGCATCCATCAATGATAATGTTGAGCCGCACACACTTGCTTGTGATGTTGAGCCGTTTGAGCTTAAAACTTCGGAAACAAGTCTTATGGTGTAAGGAAAATCTTCTTCGCTTGGCAGAACAGGTACTAACGCTCTTTCTGCCAAAGCACCGTGTCCAATTTCTCTTCTTCCCGGTCCTCTTGACGGTCTTGTCTCACCAACCGAATATGATGGGAAATTGTAATGATGCATGTAGCGTTTTGATGTTTCTTCGGAAATTCCGTCCAATGTCTGCTCGTCGCTGGATACTCCAAGTGTAGAAACAGTTAGAACCTGAGTCTGCCCTCTTGTGAAAAGTCCTGAGCCGTGTGTTCTTGGAAGGATTCCAACCTCGCAGGATATCTTCCTTATTTCGTCTATTCCTCTGTTGTCAGGTCTGATGCCTCTTTCAAGTATGTTTTCCCTTACCTTTTCCTTAACTATTGAATATAGAGCATTGTCAATATCTGCCTCATTATCAGGGTGTTTTTCCATGAAAATTTCTTTAGCCTTTGCATTAAAGTTGTCGATATTTTCTTGTCTTTTAAGTTTGTCTTCTTCAATAATTGCTTCATTTATGATGGGAGCAGCATATTCCCTGATTTCTTTTTCAATTTCTTCATCGCATACAAAGTTTGTATATTCTGATTTTTCTTTACCAGCCTTAGCTGTAATTTCATTTATAAAATCACAGAGCTTTTTGATTTCTTCATGCGCGAACAGTATTGCATCAAGCATTACTTCTTCTTTAACTTCATTTGCACCTGCTTCAACCATCATGATTGCTTCTTTTGTTCCTGATACGGTTAAATCAAGTGAGGTTATTTCTCTTTCATTGCTGTTCGGGTTAACAATAAACTTCCCGTCAATAAGACCTATATTAACAGAGCCTGTAGGTCCTTCAAACGGTATGTCTGATATGGACAATGCGATAGATGAACCAATCATACCTGCAATTTCCGGGGAGCAGTCCTGGTCTACCGATAAAACAGTAACCGTCACCGAGACATCATTTCTGTATCCTTTTGGAAAAAGAGGTCTCAAAGGTCTGTCAATCAAACGCGAAGTCAATATTGCCTTTTCTCCGGGTCTTCCTTCTCTTTTAATAAAACCACCGGGTATCTTTCCTACAGAGTATAATTTCTCCTCAAAATCTACACTCAGCGGGAAAAAGTCGATACCTTCCCTCGGCTCTTTTGAAGCTGCCACGTTGGCCATTATTACTGTATCTCCGTATTGAACTATGCAAGAGCCGTTTGCAAGTTCAGCTATTTTGCCGATTGTTACTTTTAATTCCCTTCCGGCAAGTATGTATTTAAATATTTTTTCCTCCATGTTACCTCCTATAATGGTAAAATATAAAGCGGGTTCCCCCCGCTTTAAATTTCTCTTGCTTATCTTCTTAATCCTAATTTTGCTATAATGCTTCTATATCTTTCGATGTCAGTATCTTTTAAGTAGTTAAGAAAACCTCTTCTTTGTCCAACCATTTGCAAAAGGCCTCTTCTTGAATGATGGTCTTTTTTATTGTCCTTTAAATGCTCGGTAAGATTGTTGATTCTGAAAGTCAATAAAGCTATTTGAACTTCAGGAGAACCGGTATCTTTTTCATTAATCCTGTACTGTTCAATAATTTGTGTTTTTTGTTCCTTATTCATTTTTACCTCCAAATATATAATTTTTCACCATAATCCAAGCAAAACGTTGAGGAGTCGTTAAACTTAGTCTATGGAACTTATAAAGTCTATCATATTAACATATTTTTGTAAACAATAATTTTATATATTTGGGGACATTCCTCTGCCAGCAAAGACTTACCCTTTAGAAGAGGTGTGTCCCCATACCTTAAAATGCTTTATTTATGAATACAATGTCTATGTTTTCTTCAACTTCTTTATCAAATATTAAAGCAGCTCCATTCTTGTTTGAAACAATGTTTACAATATATTCTTTTCTTCCTAAATTTACTATATATTTCCCGTCAGGAGGAACTAAAATGCTGCTTTTAGTATCTACAAAACCTATGTTTTTATTATAATTAATATTTAATTCATCATTATATATGGTATATTTATTTAATAAAAGTGTATTTGCCTCATTAATTTTTCCCTCATTCAACAGGGTTCTAACCAATGATGAGCTTACTGCAATACCGTTATACTTTACCGGAGGTATTTCCTCCACCCGGTATCCGTATTTCTCTTGAAATTCTTTTAATGTATTAATATTGCCGCTTGCTTTGTGACCAAAAGTAAAATTATAGCCTACTACAATATTTTTTGCATTATAATCATCCGCCAAAAGCTTGATAAACTGTTCCGGCGTATATCGGGATACAATTTCATTTAATTCAATTTCAATTACCTCATCTACATTGTAGGATTTCAATATTTCCAATTTTGTATCAGGACTGTTGATGTATTTCATATTCATTGAAGACTTTTTAAGATCATTTCTTACATATTTAAATGTTATTATTATGCTCTTTTGAGCTGTTTCATTGCTTAGCTCAATCATTCTTCTGATTAAAACATCATGTCCTACATGTATTCCGTCAAAGTTACCTATTGCAATACATGAACCATTTATATTTCCCATATGTCACACCCGTTATATAAGCATTTTGTCTATTTTAATTTTATTACCTTCAACTTTTTTTCCGATACCAATAAGACTATCCCTGCAGTATACATAAAATTTATCACTGTTTATATTTATTCTTACATCCACTTCGTTTCCTGTAGTCAATCTGTCATAATATTTCGATTCTATATTGAGCTTATCTAATTGAAATATGTCCTCAACAGGAATTAAACATTCATTCAACCTATTGGTATCATTAAAAAACTTCAACTGTTCTAAGGTTACAGAATTTTTAATATGTAAACCTTTTGATTCAGTCCTTATTAAAATTCCCATATAACCATAAGTACCCAATCTATTACCAATATCATTGCAAAGGGTTCTAACGTATGTGCCCTTGCTGCATTTCACTTTTAAAAGAGCACTTTTACCGTAAAATTTAAGGAGCTTGATATCTTTAATATTAATCATTCTACCTTGTTTTTCAACGGGAATATTTTGTCTTGCGTATTCGTATAATTTTTTCCCGTTTAGTTTTACAGCCGAATATGCAGGAGGAATTTGAATCAGTCCACCTGTAAACTCTTTTAAAACGTAGTTTAATTCATCAATGGTAACTGAATCTTTGTCTGAGCTGTTTATAACAATCCCGTAGCTGTCCTGGGTGTCAGTGCTTTGTCCTAATTTCAGCTCACATACATATTCTTTGTCGCCGCTCATTAGGTATTCGCTGAATTTTGTTGCTTTACCCACACAAATTACCAATACCCCTGCTACATTGGGATCAAGTGTTCCGGCATGACCGACTTTTTTAATATTTAATATTTTTCTGACACTACTTACCACATCATGGGATGTCATGCCTGTTGGCTTTAATATATTTAATATTCCTATCATTACACGAAATACTCTTTAAATTCCTCTATTATAATTCTTCTTGCATTCTCTACGTTTTCATTAAGGTCAAACCCTGCAGCTTTTGCGTGGCCGCCGCCTTTGTATTTAACGGAAACAGCTGAAACATCTATATCATTCTTTGATCTTAAGCTTACTTTTGTGCCTTCATCGTTTTCTTTTAAAACGCAGGATACTTCAACTTCTTTAATTTCTCTTATATATTCAACAACACCGTCAACATCAGCCATTTCAGCATTGTTTTTATCCAATATACTTTTTGTTATTGCTGTTATACCGAGCTTGTTGTCATAATACAGCTCAATCCCGCTTACGCAGTCTATAAATGCTTTCACTATATTAGAAGGTTTCGAATTGTAAACAATGTTGTCTATTTCCGACACATTAACACCAAGGTCAATAAGCTCTGCTGCTTTCCTGTGGGTATGGCTCGTTGTGTTTGTATAAGAAAACTTTCCTGTATCGGTTAAAACAGCAACGTATATTAAAACAGCAGCTTCAATTGAAATATCTAAATCGGAAGCTTTTAATACATCGTACAAAAGCTCACCGGTGGAGCTCATTTCAGTATCTATTATATTAATATCACCAAAGCCTTCATTGGTTTTGTGATGGTCGATAACTACTGTTTTCTTTGAGTTATTTAACACATCTTCAAACTTCCCAAGCCTTTTTCTGTCACTTGTATCCAATACAAACAAAAGGTCATATTCTTCATTATTATAGTTTTTTAATATGACGCTTTCATCCGTAAAAGCCTTATAATTATAAGGAATAATCCCGTCCATCATAACTGTAATGTTTTTATTTAACGGTTTAAGGAAGTTGTAAAGGGCCATCACTGACCCTATGCAGTCTCCATCAGGTGCCTTGTGTCCTGCTATACAAATCTTGTCTGAAGTATTTATTAAATTAAATATTTCTTTCACATCATTCTTCAGCATTATCTTCATTAACCTTTCTCGTTTTATCTTCTTCAATAATTTTATCAATCAAGCTGCTCATGTGCATGCCTCTTTCAATTGAATCATCTTTGATAAAAATCAATTCCGGAATAATTCTTATTTTAACCTTCTTGCCGATTTCTTTCCTTATGAAACCCTTGGCACTTTCCAAAGCAATTAAAGTAGTTTCAATATCATTATAGTCTGAAACATATACTTTAGCATATTTCAAATCCTCTGTTACATGGACATCCGTTATGCTCATAAGCTCTGAAATTCGAGGGTCTTTTACATCACTTCTGATTATCTCGCATAATGCTCTTTTAACTTCCTCCGACAACCTGTTGTTTCTTCTATTTCCCATTTCCTACCTCTTTATTTATCTTTTGATTTCTTCCATGATATAGGCTTCCATTGAGTCGCCTTCCTTGATATCATTGTACTTCTCAATACCTATTCCGCCTTCATAACCGCTGTTAAGCTCAGATACGTCATCTTTAAATCTTTTCAGCGATGTAATTTGTCCGTCGTGAATAACTATATCATTACGAAGCAATCTTATTTTTGATTTTCTTGTAATTTTACCGCTTGTTACATAAACACCGGCAACAACCCCCACGTTTGGCACCTTGAATGTCTGTCTTACATCAGCCCTTCCCATAATTACTTCTTTATATACAGGTTTAAGCATACCTTTGACAGCAGACTCAATATCTTCAATTGCGTTATAAATTATATTATAGGTACGTATATCGACATTTTCTTGTTTTGCAAGGTCAAGGGCAGCAACGGAAGGTCTTACGTTAAAACCTATTACTATTGCATTTGAAGCAGAAGCAAGCAAGATATCATTTTCGTTTATTCCACCCACACCTCCGTGTATAGGATTAACCTTAACTTCTTCCATGCTTAATTTTTGCATTGATTGTTTAACTGCTTCTATTGAACCGCTGACATCTGCCTTTATAATGATATTTAAATCCTTTACTTCACCTTTTTGTATTCTTTCATATAAGTCATCCAAGGACACCTTTGATGAAACATTTATACTTTCAAGATGCTTTTTATCCTTGCGCTTTTCGGCAATATTTTTGGCATCTTTTTCATTTTCCATTACTACTAACATATCTCCCGCTTGAGGTGTTTCTGAAAGTCCTAATATTTCTACCGGAACTGACGGTCCTGCCTGAGTAATTCTTTTCCCTTTTGAATTAAACATGGCTCTCACCTTGCCGTGAGTGCTTCCCACCAATACATAATCGCCTTTTTTCAATGTTCCGTTATTAATCAAAACAGTAGCAACAGGTCCTCTTCCTTTATCAAGCTTCGCTTCAATGATTGTACCTTTAGCACTTCTGTTTGGATTAGCTTTTAATTCCTGAACTTCTGCAACCAACAATATCATTTCTAACAATTCTTCAATACCGGTGCGTTTTTTTGCCGAAACAGGCACAAATATAGTATCTCCTCCCCAGTCCTCGGATATTACACCATACTCTGAAAGTTCCTGTTTTACTTTATCAGGGTTTGCAGTAGGTTTGTCAATTTTATTAACAGCAACGATTATAGGAACTCCTGCCGCTTTTGAATGGCTTATCGCTTCTACTGTCTGAGGCATTACTCCGTCGTCTGCAGCTACTACGATTATTGCTATATCCGTAACTTTTGCTCCCCTGGCTCTCATTGCAGTAAATGCTTCATGTCCCGGAGTATCCAAAAATGTTATTTTTTTACTGTTGATTTCAACCTGTGAAGCTCCTATATGCTGAGTGATTCCACCGGCTTCAAGCTGAGTAACGGACGTATCCCTTATTGCATCTAAAAGCGAAGTTTTTCCATGGTCAACATGACCCATTACGGTTACTATAGGAGGTCTTGGCTGCAATTCCTTTTCATCATCTTCATCTGTTTTAAATAATGAATCCTCTAAATTTTGCAGTTCATCAACAACTTCTATTTTATTTACTTTAGCGCCTAATTCTTCCCCAATCAATGCTGCGGTGTCATAGTCGATTTCCTGGTTCATGTTAGCCATTACTCCAAGCAAAATCAACTTGGATATTACAACATTTACGGGAATACCCAATTTGTCTGCAAACTCTCTTACTACAATGGAATCCTCCATACTGATGGTTTTAATCTTATGCTGTTTTGGCTCAGGACGGCTTTGCTGCTGGGGCTTTTTCTGTTTTTGCTTATCCCTGCCAAACTCCTTTTTTGGCTGTTCCTTTTTTTCTTCGCCTTGCGATGATTTTGCAGCTCCCGATTTAGTTTGGGCATGCTTTTTAACCGGTGATAATAATTTCTTATCTACCTTTTTAAGTTTTGCCTGATTTAAATCTATTTTTTCATCAACCAACGGCTCATCATCTATAATGACATTTTTGCTGCTTTTCACAACCTTTGTTTTTTTACTGCTATTACTAAGACTTAAAGCTTTTTTAAATCTTAAAACTTCTAAGTCCGTCAAGGAACTCATATGATTTTTTACAGTAATTCCTAATTCCTGTTCAACCAACTTTGCAAGATCTTTGCTGTTCATTTCTAATTCTTTTGCAAGTTCATATATTCTCATGCAATCACCTCCGGTTTATACATTATTTAATAAATACGATGCTATGTTCTTATCATTTACTGACAAAACACTCACCACCTTTCTTCCAAGGCTTCTTCCAAGTATTTCTTTTTCACCAAATTCAATATATGCGCAATTATATTTATCGCATATAAATTTAATATTTTTTTTTGTTTTATCTGAAGCGTCAGATGCTATTACAACTAAAGTGCTTTTATTCTTCTCAATATCTATACAAGCAGCATCAAAGCCAATGGAAATATTTCCGCCTTTTCTCGCAATACCTAACATTGAGTATATTTTATGCATCTTTTTCAATATCCGCCTTTATTGTTTCATATACTTCCTCAGGTATTTCCGACTCTAATGATTTTGATAATCTCTTTGTTTTGATTGCCTTGTTTAAGCATTCAATATTTTTACAAATATACGTACCTCTACCGTTAAGTTTTCCTGTGGGATCGAAAAAGATTTCATTTTCCTTGGTTTTTACTATTCTGCATAGTTCTTTTTTTGGAAAACTTTCCATGCATCCGATACATTTTCTCATTGGTACTTTACGAGTTTTCATACTTCCTCCCCTGCGCGCTCCTCTAACTGTGATTCGCTTATTATGTCAATTTTCCAGCCTGTAAGCTTAGCGGCAAGCCTTACATTTTGTCCTTCCTTTCCTATTGCTAAGGAAAGCTGATTGTCGGGAACGACTGCCACTGCTGTTTTTTCCTTTTCATTGGCGGTAACCTTAACTATCTTTGCAGGTCCTAAGCTGTTGGCAATAAATTTTTCGGGATTTTTCTCATAAATTATAATGTCGATTTTTTCCTGATTTATTTCATCAATTATATTTTTAACTCTGGTACCTTTATTCCCCACACAGGAGCCTATGGGTTCAACATTTGGGTCATGTGAAAAAACAGCAATTTTTGTTCTTGAGCCCGCTTCCCTTGCTATGGAATAAATTTCAATAATACCATCATGTATTTCGGGCACCTCCAACTCAAATAATCTTTTTACAAGGTTGGGATGGCTTCTCGACAGCATTATGTTTGCACCCTTCCCCGTGTTTTTCACTTCCACAATAACAGTTTTTATCCTGTCTCCGGAGTTGTATACCTCCCCCGGTATCTGTTCATTTACGGAAAGTATACCCTCAATTTTACCTAAATCAACATATATATTCCCCTTACCTTCTCTTTGTACCACACCTGTCAATATATCCGATTCTCTTCCATAGAATTCGCTGAATATTGATTCTCTTTCAGCCTCTCGGATTTTCTGGAGAATTACCTGTCTTGCTGTCTGAGCCGCAATACGACCGAAATCCTTCTTAGGTCTGATTTCTATTTTAACTATATCGCCCACCTGAAATTTTGAATCAATTGCTTTTGCTTCTTCCAATGAAATTTCCAAATTATTGTTTTCAACGCTCTCTACAACTGTTTTGTCCTGATAAAGCTTGTATTCACCATTTTCCTTATCAATATCTATAGTGAAATTCGTGGCTTTGCCGAAATTTTTCTTATATCCTGTTTCCAATGCTGACCGTATAGCTTCCAATACTACGTCTTGTTGAATGCCCTTTTCCTTTTCAAGTTCGATTAGCGCATTTAAAATATCCTTGTTCATTTGACCCCTCCACTAAAAGTCCTCAATCACTCTGTTAATTTTTGATAAATCCTTCAATTCCACAGCGATAATATCTTCTCCTGATTTGATTACAATATTATTCTCGTTCTTTTCGGTTAATATGCCTTTTACAGACTTCCTTCCCCCAATGGGCTTATAAAATTTTGCCTCAACAACATTTCCAATGTTTTTTAAATAATCCTCTTCTTTTTTAAAGGGTCTTTCAACTCCCGGCGAAGATACCTCCAAAAAATACTGCTCCTTTATTAAATCAACCTCATCAAGCTTTTTATTAAGGACTCTGCTTACATCCGCAGTATCGTCAACCGTTATTCCCCCCGGCTTATCCATGTAAACTTTCAAATACATAAAGGGTCCCTCTTTTACATATTCAATATCAAAAAGCTCTATATCCGAATCTTTTATTATTTCCTCCACGAGTTTTTTTGCGGAAGCTTCAATACCCTTTTTATTCATATACTCTCCTTCATCTTATTAAATATTTTCAGCAGCCTACTAACCAAGTCTACAATCAGAAAGAGTGGGACACCCCACTCTTCCGTCAAAACTCATCTTTTTAACAGTATAACATAACTAATATTATAAATCAAACATTTTTTTGGAAATAACGTTTTGCATGCAACTTTCCAGATAAAGCATTGCATTCGTCTTTTTCTTTATATTTGATACAAAATTATAGTTTACTGATAAATAGCCAAATTTTCATATCCTATATCTTCGAATTCAATCC
>ENA-UOOK01001913-UOOK01001913.1-fermentation-metagenome-genome-assembly--contig:-NODE-1913-length-26643-cov-59.803896_pt1 | contig 26643 bp, 29 predicted proteins | sample MGYA00245777_ERZ724023 | MGnify/ENA primary metagenome ERZ724023 (study PRJEB28704, sample SAMN03018312) | fermentation metagenome | biome: anthropogenic terrestrial biome; feature: soil... | reverse complement strand
TTTATTTGCAAGGCTTTGTTTTTAATTCTAGATAATTAGTTGCGGATTTAAGGTAATTACTGATTTTTTTGTTCGCAACAACGATTAACTTATTATACGTATTTCGCAGAATGACGAACATTGATTGCAAAAAATTTTATTTGCTTTTTTCTTTTAGTATTTTATATATTTCCTGCTCATAACCGCTTTGAAAGCCAGACCTTTGTTCTATAAGTTCGCCCTTAGAATTGTAAATGAGTATATGCGGAACGTTCGGAACGCTCAACGCTCTTTTGAAATCGGAATTAATATCTTGCAAAAATTCCAATTCCCAACCTTTGCCGTTTACGAACGGTTTCACTTTGGCAGAAGTCCGGCTGTCGTCAATAGAAACGGCATAGATTTTTACGCCAAATTCGTCCTGCCAATCTTCGTAAACCTCCGATAAAGCGTCCAACATTTTTTCGTTAACCGGACAACATGACTTCCAAAAACAAATAATCATCGGTTTACCGTCCGCCTTGATAGATGTGCTGCTGATAGCTTTTCCATTTAATGTTTTTAAACTCACATCGGGAAATTGTTGAGCATTGAGCATTCCCAAAAGCAAACCAAAAAACATGAACATTGATAACTTTTTCATCTTTGAGAGATTTATTATTCTACAGATTCTTTCCAAGGTATGACAATGAAATTATTGTTGGAAAGTTCTTTCACTTTCTCAATCCATTGAATTTCGCTTTGTGCTTTTGCTTGCAAGAACGGACTTGTTGTGGAAGTCAATAACAGACTTGAATTTATTGCCCACCATTTGTTTTTGATTCCGGCACGTTGTAAATCCATTTGTAAGCGTTCGGCTTCAAATACAGGCGTAGCTTCGGGAAGCGTAACAATGACAACTTCCGTTTCTTTTTCGTTTCTTAAACGAGGCAATAGATTTTGAACGGCAGGCGTGATATTACCTTGTGTGCGTTCTACTTCGTGATGATAACTTTGAGTTGCATCTAACAATAATAAAGTGTGTCCGGTTGGGGCGGTATCAATTACCACAACTTGGTCATCAGCTTTGGCGACTACTTCGGCAAAAGCATTAAAAACAGCGATTTCCTGTGTGCATGGAGAACGTAAATCTTCCTCAATATAGCTTAAATCTGCATCGCCCATTGCTTCACGGGCTTTGTCCAAAATGTTTTTAGAATATTCGGCTAAGACGGCTTTTTCGTCAATATGACTTATCGAAATGCCTTCAACCTTTGTATTTACATACGCCAAATGATTGGCAGGGTCGGTAGTGGTCAAAAGAACTTTTACGCCTTTTGCGGCTAATCCTCTTGCGATATTTCCGGCAATGGTGGTTTTTCCAACTCCGCCTTTTCCCATTGTGAAAATTACACGTTTCCCTGATGTGTATAAATCATCAATAAGATTTTCTAATGTTTGAAAATGAGTATCTTTCAATTCAACCGTATTTGCTTGTGTAGAAATATCGGCAGTGAGCATATTGCGGATATTTTCAATGCCTGTCATGTTGTAGGAACGCAAAGGAACAATGTAAGTAGTCAATTTCAATAAGGCTTCGGAACGGTTGTTCAACGCTTTTTGTTGACGTTCGTATAACTGTTTTGAAATGGTATCATTTGCATCGTAGTTTTCCAAAACTCCATTGATAATCAAATGTTGTGCTTTTATTCCGATGTCCAATAATTCATTGGAAGAACGCTCTACCTCTTTCAAAGGCGTTTCGTCTGGACGGCTTACCAAGAAAAGTGTTGTCATACTATTATCGGTCAAGGTTTTTACGGCTAATTTGTAAATCTCTTTACGGTCTTCCAAACCCGATAATTGACCTAAACAGGATGCTCCGGTTGTGTTTTCGGCGATAAAAGTATTCCAAGCCGAAGGCAGTTGCAACATTCTCAATGTGTGTCCTGTTGGAGCAGTATCGAAAATGATATGGTCGTAATCTTTCCGCTTATTTTCGTTGGTAATCACATCTGAAAATTCATTGAACGCAGCGACTTCAACCGTACAAGAACCCGATAGTTGTTCTTCCATATTGGCGATTACGCTTTCGGGCAATTTTCCTCTGTATGGAGCGATAACGGATTCTTTGTATTCGTAAGCGGCTTGCTCAGGGTCAAGGTTGATTACGGTAAGATTCGGAACTTCTTTTATAATTGTACCTTTGTTATTCAAAGGCATATTGAAAACATCTTGCAGGTTAGAAGCAGGGTCAGTACTAACAAGTAAAATCTTTTTGCCTTTGTCAGCCAAGCCCACAGCAGTAGCGCAAGCAACCGATGTTTTTCCTACACCTCCTTTTCCTGTAAAGAAGATGTATTGTGTCAGATTTTCTTCTGATGGATTGAATTTTTTCATGACTTTACTTTTTAATAGTTAATTCTTCTTCCGGTATTCCAAGCCATTCCGCAATTTGTTTGTTAGTCGGATAAGCCTTTTTTATCACTATTTCTCCGTCAACGGTAATAATGGGAAGAATATCGGCGGTTTCTTTCATCAAGGCTTCGTTGATTACTTTGGTATCGACATAAACCATCGGATGGTCGCGAAGATTGAAACGTTCTACAATAATTCCTTTTTTCTTTAATGTTTCGACCACAACGGCGATACGCATTAATTCAGGGTCGATGTTTACTCCACATAATCCGGTCGGACAGCAAAGCGCCGGGTCATAAATTTTTATATCTTTCATTTCTTTTTATTTTTTAATTACTTGTGCAATTTCTTCTTCCGAAGGAACATATCCTTTGATTTTTATTTCGCCATCTACTACAATAGCGGGCAACGACATTACATTGTATTTTACAATTTCGAGAATATCTTGTTCCTTTTTCAATTCGGCTGAAATGTTTAAATCTTTCAGCACTTTTTCTACTTTTTCGTAGGTTGTTTTACATTTGGCACAACCTGTACCCAATACGATAATTTCCATATCTAATATTTTAAAAGTTATATACTTATGATGATGTAATAGATTCCAACAATGATAAAAATAGCGGCGACAATCCGTTTGAACCACTTTTGAAAGCTGCTCATTTTATTATAAAACTTACCCACGTTGGACATGCTGTATGCCAGCAAATAAGAAATGATAATAACAGGTAATCCTGTGGCAATGGCAAACACAACAGGTAAAATCAATCCCGATGGACTGGCAATGGTCATCGGAATTAATACTCCGAAATACAACACCCCACTATATGGACAAAATGCCAAAGCGAATAAAACACCTAAAAGAAAAGCATTCAAGTAATTGTTCTTCCGTTTCTTTTCGCCAACATTGGAAGTGAGTTTGCTTAATCCGGGAATATTGAATTTGATAATATCCAACATTAAAATTCCTATTATAATTAAAGCAATGCCAAACCAAACACCGCCGATATTTTGTAAAAAACGGGCTACTTGAAATTGGCTTGCTCCGAAGTAAAAAATCATGCCCAGTGCAGTGTAGCTGAAAGTTCGCCCCAAAGTGTAATAAATGCCATTCAAGAACACCCGCCTTTTGTCTCCAATATCTTTGCTTAAATAGGCTGTTGCCGTGATATTTGTAGCCAAAGGACAGGGGCTAATGGCTGTCATTAACCCAAGTATTAAAGCCGTAAAAACAGGCCAGTTCGAGTTATCGACTAATTGCTGTAACCACTCCATTTATTTTAAGATTTCGTTGATTTTCGCAACTAATTCTGTCTCAAACTTTGCTTTGTCGTTTGACCTCGCATAACTTCTGATAATATCGGAAATATCGGTTGAGGTTGCATTCTTTTTAGCTGTTTTGACAGCGACAACGGTTTGTGATTTTGCATTGTATTTTGCCACCAAATCTTTGTTGGCTTCATCTGCTAAAGCAACTTGTTTGAACGTAACATTTCCACTTGGAAAATTCTTTTCGATAATGGTTTTTACTTCGCTTTCCAAATTGTTGCAGGCTGCCGCTTTACAACATGCTAATTGTGCTTTGAAATACAATACTTCTACATTGTTTTTTTGTGCGAAAGCACCGATTGTGATGAGTGCGAAAAATGCACCTAAAATAACTTTTTTCATTGCTAATAATTTTAATTGGTTAGTTTATTATTGATTTAATCTTTTATTTACTTCGTCTTGGATTAAAGAAGTTAGACTTTCGGGATTGTTTACCGCTGTTGCAAATGCTTGGTCAGTAATATCTATAAAGTCGTCTCCTTTAGCAATAATCAAAGCGTTCCAACTTACTTCGTATTTCTCGAACAAGTTTTCATATTCTTTTTCCGTTGTAAGAATTTCCGAGAATTTTACATTTGAATTGTTGGCATACGCTGTTTCAACAGTTTCTTTGGTAACGTTTCCAACGGCAATACAGGTTTTGCAACGCTGTTTTCCGTGAAAATAATAGACGTTTACAAAGTTTGCATCGGCGACTTCAGCGGAAGTGTTTTTGGCGCTTCCATCGGTAGTTTTCGTTTGATTTCCTCCGCAGGAGAATAATACGAGGGCGATAAACGCCATTAAAATACTTTGTTTCATACAATTACATTTTTATGTTTATAACAAGATTAATTTTCGTTTTGAGTTTTTTGAAACCAATTTGTCGTGTTGTTTGCAATTCGAACCAACATCAACATAATAGGAACTTCGACCAACACTCCGACCACAGTCGCCAATGCAGCACCGGATTGTAATCCAAATAAAGAAATCGCCACCGCAACGGCTAATTCAAAAAAGTTGCTCGCTCCAATCATGCCTGCCGGAGCAGCAATATTGTGTGGCAGTTTCCATGCTTTCGCCCAACCGTAAGCGATAAAAAAGATAAGAACGGTCTGAATAATAAGCGGTACTGCAATCAATAAAATGTGAAAAGGATTGTTGAGAATCGTTTCTCCCTGAAAAGAGAAAAGAATAATCAGAGTGAGCAATAGTCCGATAATGGTTGAATTATTAAACTTCTTGACAAATACGTTATTGAAATATTCTATTCCTTTTCTTTTGATTACGGAAATACGTGTTATTACTCCGGCAACTAATGGAATTACGACAAATAATAATACGGACAAAAATAAGGTGTCCCATGGAATACTGATTCCACTAATGCCCAACAGCAACCCGACAATGGGAACAAAAGCCACCAAAAGAATTAAATCATTGACAGCGACCTGAACCAATGTGTAAGCGGCATCGCCTTTGGTGAGATGGCTCCACACAAAAACCATTGCCGTACAGGGAGCAGCTCCGAGCAAAACGGCTCCGGCAAGATATTGGTCTGCCAATTCTGCCGGAATGAACGCCTTGAAAATGACATAGAAGAATAACCACGCAATTCCAAACATGGTAAAAGGTTTAATCAACCAATTTGTTACACAAGTAATAATTATTCCTTTCGGTCTTTTTCCAACGTTTTTTACGCTTTTAAAATCAACTTTAAGCATCATCGGGAATATCATCAACCATATCAATATAGCAACAGGAATTGATACATTGGCGTATTCAAATTTGCTTAAAGTCTGCGGAATAATGGGAATAAATTGTCCGATTAAAATTCCGACAACAATACATAAAGCTACCCAGATTGTAAGGTAGCGTTCAAAAAAACTGATTCCGGTTTGTTTTGGTTTCATTTCTTATAGATTCTAAATTCATTTACATTTTAACAACAACCCGAAGTACAATTACAAGGTGCGGACGGTTTAAATCCGGTTACTGTAATAGAGAATATTCCGGTTTGATTAGACTTAAATTCTGCAATCGTTTTTTCGTCCAAATGTTTTTCCAAAATATCATCGGGAATAGTGATTGTTTTTTCTTTTTTGATTTCTACATTTTGAAATCCAGCGCTATAAATTCCGATTATGTAAGCATCTTTCTGAATTGCACCGGACACACAACCGGCGTAAAATTCAGCAACTTCTTTCAGAGCATCGGGCAATTCTCCAACCAATACGATGTCAGAAATGCAGAAATGTCCGCCCGGTTTTAATACACGGAATATTTCATGGAAAATTTTGTCTTTTTTGGGAAGCAGATTCAATACGCAATTGCTGATGACAACATCAATAGAATTTCCGCCAATGGGCAAATCTTCAATATCGCCTTGACGGAAAGAAATGTTTTTATATCCCAATTTCTCGGTGTTCTTGCGAGCCTTTTCCAACATGGCTTCCGAGAAATCTACTCCAATCACTTTTCCAATTTCGCCGACTTCGGCACGAGCAACAAAACAATCGTTTCCCGCTCCAGAACCCAAATCCAAAACGGTATCGCCAAGTTTGATTCCGGCAAATTGTGTAGGAAGTCCGCAACCCAAACCTAAATCGGCATCGGCGTTGTAGCCTTCTTCCTTTGTGTAATCTTCGCTCATCATGTTGTACACTTCGGTTGTATTTCCCGAACAACAACATGATGAGTTGTTTTCTTCTCCTTTTAAAGCAATTTCGGTGTATTTTTGCTTTACTAATTCCTTTAAATTTTCTCTTTCTGTCATAGATTCATTATTTATTTTGTTACTTCGGTCATTTACGAAATATTCGTATTTCGTAATAATACGAATATGCAGGTTAAAATTTTTTGTTTTAAAGTTGGATTAGCATTTTTGGTCTATATTTTCTATCTCCGTGAAAAAATCTCTAAACATTTTTTTTGCTAAAGCCCAATTTTCAGGATTGATGCAATATTTTACTGTTGGAAGTGTAATTGTTCCCTGTATTAATCCCGCATCTTTCAATTCGTTCAAGTGCTGCGAAAGCGTACTTTTAGCAATAGGCAATACTTCCGACATATCGCCATGATAACAACATTTCTCTCCAGCCAACATCTGCAAAATGGCAATCCGAATGGGATGCCCTAACGCTTTGGCAAAACGTGCCATTTGTTCTTGCTCTTTGGTAAGCTGCTTTTTTTCTGACTTCATATTCTATATATTTTTACAACTGCAAAGATATAACATATTTTGATATGTTCGCAAAAAAACGAACATTATTTTTATATTCTTTTATATTTGTTATGTGCAAAGTGGTTAATGACATCACTTTGTATCTATTTTTGAGTTGTTTTTTTTCTTATTGTTTATTGATATTCAACTTTATAGCGTTTGCCGCTTTTTCTTTCTTTTCGTCAACTACTTTTGCGTAAATCTGTGTAGTTTTTACATTGGTATGCCCTAACATTTTACTGACGGTGTAAATGTCTGTTCCATTGGATAATTGCAGGGTTGCGAATGTGTGACGGAAGCAATGAAATGTGATTTTCTTTGTAATGCCTGCGGTTTCGAGCCATTTTTTGAGCGGACGAGAAATCCACGAGGGGTTTGGCAAATCTTCAAAAACTAATTGATTGGGGTTGCGAGGCTCCCCGCATAATTCCAATGCTTGGGGCGAAATGGGTGTGTATTCAACGCCTTTTGTTTTTTTCTGCGTGAAATTTAGTCGGGCTTGGTCACCGTCGATTTGTATTTCCTTCCATTGCATTTTTTGTATATCGCAATGGCGTAAGCCTGTGAGCGCAGAGAACAAGGCGGCGCGTTTCAAATCTTTATATTCGCAAGGTGTGGCAACAAGGGTGTTTAGTTCTTCAACCGTGAGAAACTCTCGGCGGGTTTCCTGTTCTTGTATACCTTTGATTTTTGCGGATAAATCGACCGTTAAATAACCATCGACAAAAGCCTGTTTTAACGCGGCTTTGAAAATGGAAAAGTAAGTTGCAGCGGTATTCCGGGATATGGTTCCGCTTTTGTTGCCTCCGCAGGGGGCGGACAAAAGAAATAAACGAAAGTCTTCGGCAAAACGGTTATCTATTTTTGAAAATGGTAGTGTGTCGCCTGCAAATAGTTTTAGTAATTCATAGGTGCGCTTCCAATTTACAATAATAGATTCGGAACTGTTGGCATGGCGTTTTCTTGCTGCAATATCAAAGTATTTTATGAAGTTTTGTTGCGAGCGTTCTTTTTGTTCGGCTTGGGCTGTTTCAGTATCGCTGTATAAATCGGCGTTATCGTATTCGCGTTGGCGGAGGTTACGAACGCCATCGGCGTACAAACACGCTTGTTTGTCTTTTTCGCTGCGGCACATTATTATTCCGTTGTCGTCTCTCTTTGGTTTGAATGTTTTGGAGGTTTCTGTTGTTCGGGCAGTGCGCTTTTTGTCCCAAATCACTGTGCTTATAATTCTATTAAGAGATTCGACAATGCGTTGAGGCTTATTCTGACCTGCCACAAATACAGGATAACTTTCTATACACAGATACCATTCATCACGAAAAACGGCTTTTCTGATTTTGACGGTTACTTTGGTGCGGTTTAACTGTTTCATATCTGATTATTTCTTGTTTGCGAATATTTTGTCTATCTCATTTTTAGGTACATACACGAACTTCCCTATTTGTTTTTTGGGTATGCTGTTTTTCCGAATGGTATTGCTGACGGTTGAGGGCGAAATACCGAATTTTTCTGTGATTTCGCCAATGGTATAACATTCGTCCTGCGAATAATCCATTTTTTTAGGCTGTTGTACTTCAGGAACTGTGGGAGTAACCGCCAACGGTGCAAACATTGTTTCGATATGTAAGCGGCTAATTCTTGTTAGCCGTTCGCCCAGATTGATAGCAGGGATTTTACCCATTCTTATAAGCCGATAAATGGTATCGCGCGAAACATTGAATAATAAAACAGCTTCGGCAATAGAGATATAAGGTCGGTTGTTGGGTATTTTGGCAATGAGTTCTTGTTGCTTTGCTTCTTGCCTTGCCGCTTTCTTTCGTGCATTGTCGGCTTTGTGCCCGCAAGCATTAGAACAAAAGCGTGTAGTTACGGTTTTCGCTTCAAAGGATTTTCCGCAATGTTCGCAGGTTTTTGGAATTTTCAACTTACTTTGCCCCATGTTATAAATCGCTATTTGTATGTTTAAGTATATTTAAGTCGCATATCTCCGTTATTTAAGTCGTGTCGCAAATATGTTACAAATATACAATAAAAAACAATACAAAAGCATAAATATCAAGAAATATTTATAACAAAAAAGGCGGTAAGTTTTTCACTTACCGCCTTTTGACTATTCTTGAAAATATTTACTGATGAGCGTTACTTCACTTCCTCAAAGTCCACATCTGTAACTTCGTCATCACCACCAGTTTGTTGATTTGAAGCATTTCCAGCATTTCTAGAATCTTGAGGACCTGCGTTAGTTTGCGATTGCTGTGCATTATACATTTCTTGAGAAGCTGCTTGGAAAACTGTGTTTAGCTCATTCATTGCTGCATCAATAGCGTCAACATTTTGGTCTTTATGAGCTTGACGTAATTTTTCTAAAGCATCTTCTATTGGTTTGCGTTTGTCGGCAGGAATTTTATCTCCAAATTCTTTCAATTGTTTTTCTGTTTGGAAAATCATTGAATCTGCTTGATTGATTTTGTCAATGCGTTCTTTTGCAACTTTGTCGGCTTCGGCTTTAGCTTGTGCTTCTTCTTTCATTCTCTTAATATCATCATCAGACAAACCAGATGACGCTTCAATTCTAATACTTTGTTGTTTTCCTGTTCCCTTATCTTTTGCCGAAACTTGTAAAATTCCATTTGCATCAATATCGAAAGTTACTTCAATTTGAGGCACTCCTCTTGGTGCTGGTGGAATTCCATCTAAGTGGAAACGTCCAATAGTCTTGTTGTGCTGTGCAATAGACCTTTCGCCTTGTAGCACATGAATTTCTACAGATGGCTGATTATCAGCTGCTGTGGTAAAAGTTTCAGTTTTCTTAGAAGGTATAGTTGTGTTAGCTTCAATCAATTTAGTCATAACGCCACCCATAGTTTCAATTCCTAATGAAAGTGGAGTAACATCTAATAATAACACGTCTGTAACTTCACCAGTCAACACACCACCTTGAATAGCAGCTCCAATAGCAACAACTTCGTCAGGATTTACTCCCTTAGAAGGAGCTTTTCCAAAAAATTCTTCTACTTTTTGCTGAATAGCTGGAATACGTGTTGAACCACCAACTAAAAGCACTTCGTCAATATCAGAAACTGTTAGTCCAGCATCTTGTAAAGCTCTTTCGCAAGGTTTAATTGTTGCATTTATATATTTATCTGCCAATTGCTCAAACATTGAACGAGTTAAAGTTTTTACCAAGTGCTTTGGAATACCATCAACAGGCATAATATAAGGAAGATTGATTTCTGTACTTGTAGAACTTGACAATTCAATCTTTGCTTTTTCTGCAGCTTCTTTTAGTCTTTGTAAAGCCATTGGGTCTTTTGTTAAATCGAGACCTTCGTCTTTTTTAAATTCAGCTGCTAACCAGTCGATAATAACATGGTCAAAATCATCACCACCAAGGTGAGTATCGCCATTTGTTGATTTTACTTCAAACACTCCGTCACCAAGTTCGAGGATAGAAATATCAAAAGTACCGCCTCCTAAGTCGAAAACAGCAATTTTCATATCTTTATTTTTCTTATCCAAACCATAAGCCAAAGCAGCGGCAGTAGGCTCGTTAATAATACGTTTTACTGTTAAACCTGCAATTTCGCCAGCTTCTTTTGTTGCTTGACGTTGAGAATCATCAAAATATGCAGGAACTGTAATTACAGCTTCCTTAACAGTTTGACCTAAATAATCTTCAGCTGTTTGTTTCATTTTCTGAAGAACAATTGCCGAAATTTCTTGTGGCGTATAAAGCCTATCTTCAATTTTAATTCTTGGCGTATTATTATCCCCTTTTACTACGTCGTAAGGAACGCGTTTGTACTCATCTATTAATTTATCATACTTCTCACCCATAAAACGCTTAATAGAATATACTGTATTTTTGGGATTTGTTATCGCCTGACGTTTTGCAGGATCACCAACTCTACGTTCTCCGTCTTTTAAGAAACCAACTATTGATGGCGTAGTTCTACGACCTTCACTGTTCGCTATTACAACAGGTTCATTTCCTTCCATTACAGATACACATGAGTTTGTTGTTCCTAAATCTATTCCTATAATTTTGCTCATATTTATTCTTTTTAAATTTTAGTTAATAATTTTATTTTCACACTTAATTAGTCAATTGTTGTGCCAATGCTATTTTTTTAAGTTTATATGATTAAATGACTGACAAAATTCAAGATTTTTGAAATTAATTTAAAAAACAATGACAATTTGTCAGAAATCCGACTAAGAAAATTCATGTTATGACAAAAAACTATTCCAGTTTTCATAGTTGTAGCACCAATTCGAACAATTACTCCTTGTCCGCAAGGGTACTTCAGTTAAAAGTTAAAAGCGATGCACTAGTGTTAAAGGTTAAAAGTGTTGTGTTGCCCTACGGGCAAGGCTTTTGAGGGTCTAAATACCGCAGGCTGCGCCTACGGTTAATCACATGTTGTCCTACGGACAAGCCTTTGATAGTCAATAGATAGCTTCCAACAGCCCTGATGCTCGCATCTAACACCCATGACGCTCGCTCGGATTTGTAATCCGAGTGATTGGCAATGTTACACTCGGATTGCAAATCCGAGCGAGCAGAGGAAATCTGACTAAAAAAATTCAATTATTTTTTATTTTATAGCCATAGTTTTAAAAATTTTCATTAATTTTATCACATCGTTTATAAAAAAACTAACTTTACAAAAAAAATAATTTATGGAAAACATAATCAACAAAGCAAATAAATGGTTAGACGAAAGTTTCGATGCAGAAACTCGTAAAGAAGTACAACGCATGATAGACAACGACCATGCACTTTTGACAGAATCTTTTTATAAAGATTTGGAATTTGGCACAGGTGGCTTGCGTGGCATTATGGGTGTTGGTAGCAACAGAATGAATAAATATACTGTTGGAATGGCAACTCAAGGTTTAAGCAATTATTTGATAAAAAACTTTCCAAATACAAAAATAAAATGTGCTATAGCTTTTGATTGCAGGAATAATTCAGATTATTTTGCGAAAATTTCTGCTTCGGTTTTATCTGCAAATGGTATAAAAGTTTATTTATTTGAAAGTCTGCGTCCCACACCTGAATTATCTTTTGCGATAAGACATTTACAATGCCATTCGGGAATTGTTATTACAGCTTCTCACAATCCAAAAGAATATAACGGCTATAAAGTTTATTGGCAAGATGGCGGACAAATTATAAATCCTCACGACATTGGAATTATCAACGAAGTAAGAAATATCAAAGATTTATCTCAAGTTAAATTTGATGACAATTTAAAAAATGTTGAAATTATTGGTGAAGACATTGACAATGCTTATATTAACAAACTTTCTGAATTGATTTTAAATCCTGAAGACATAAAAAAATCTAATTTAAAGATAGTCTTCACTCCTATTCATGGTTCTACTGTTGATATTTTGCCAAAAGCTTTGCGAAAAGTTGGTTTTACAGATATTAATATTGTAGAAGAGCAAGCCATTCCTGATGGCAATTTTCCAACTGTTGCTTCGCCAAATCCCGAAGAAGCTTCAGCTTTGAGTATGGCTATTGAAAAAGCAAAGAAAATTAAAGCAGATATTGTTATGGGAACCGACCCAGACGGCGATAGATTAGGAATTGTTGTGCGTCAAAAAAACGGAGAATATTTGCTTTTAAATGGAAATCAAACTGCTTCTATTTTGATTTATTATCTTTTGGAAGAATGGCAGAAAAAAGGAAAACTAAAAGGCAAAGAATATATTGTTAAAACTATTGTTACTACTGAATTATTATCTGTAATTGCAAATCATTATAATGTAAAATCTTATGATGTTTTGACAGGTTTTAAATATATTGCCGAAATAATTGAAAAGAATTATGGTAAAACCACTTTTATTGGCGGTGGCGAAGAAAGTTATGGATTTTTAGCTGGAGAATTTGTTCGCGATAAAGATGCTGTAATGTCTTGTATGATTATGGCAGAAGTTGCTGCATGGGCAAAAAATAGAAATATCACTTTAGATAAATTGCTAATTGATATTTATATAAAATTCGGATATTATTTAGAAGGCTTAAAGTCTTTAACAAAAACTGGCAAAAGTGGCTTGGAAGAAATTCAAAAAATGATGGAAAAGTTCAGAAATCAAATGCCAAAATCAATAAATGGTATTGACATTGCCTTAGTTCACGATTTTGAAAAAAGAATAAGTATAGATAAACGAAACAATTCAAAGCACGAAATAAATCTTCCAAAATCTAATGTTTTGCAATTTGAACTAGTTGATGGCACAAAAATCACTATTCGACCTTCGGGAACTGAGCCAAAAATCAAATTTTACGTTTCTGTCCACGATGTGCTTAAAAACAAAGAAGAATATCCACAAAAAACAAAAGAACTACAAGCAAAAATTGATAAAATAATAGAAACCATAACAAATTTTTAAAAGTTTACATTTGAAAATCAATAAGTTGCAAAGTTTGAGCAAATATTTTTATTTTTTTCTGCTAAAATTTTTGGATATTTAAAAATTTGCTCTATTTTTGCAGTCCGATTTAGGTACCATAGCTCAGTCGGTAGAGCAACGGACTGAAAATCCGTGTGTCCCTAGTTCGATTCTAGGTGGTACCACCACAGCGCCCCGACTAAAGTTGGGGTTTTTTATTTTATAAGGATTTTCAACTCGCTCAAAATCAAACAATTACCTACATCTTTATTTTATATCCAATATCTTTTGTAATACTTAGCAAAAGTGAATATTTGTTGCCGAGTTGTGTTTCGTTGTAATAATGATAAATTGGTTTTTCAAAAATAAAGGAAAAATTCCACACCATTTTAAAATTATAATTTATTTGCGGTGCAATGTAAAGGATATTACTTCCCGATGCTTTTACTACTTTTCCATTCAAATGATTAACTTTTTTGTATTCATGCCTAAACTGGCAAATAATTGTAATATCTTTTGTTAGTTCTGTGTATTTATTTGCAAGGTGTTTAGAAATAAAAATTGAATTTGAAAAAGCATCTCCAAATTTATATCCCATTCTATTTTCTGTAAAATTATTGTCATAGCGAGAAAGCACAATAAGTCTAGTGCTTATATTTTCAAATTCTTTAACAAACAGAGCTTGCAAATTAAAGCCAAAATTTCCTGTTGAAGGTTGCACGTCCACATCTAGTCTAACTCCGTTTACTACTTGCGGTTCTAATCTAAATGGTGCTTTAAGTCCCCCGCCCACAGTAATTTCGAGCATTTTTACAGGATTTTTATAAATATTGTATTTTGCAGTTAATCCAATATTTGACAAACCATAGCCTTTAAGTTGATAATCAATATATCTATAATTTTGAGTTTTATTTATAAAATATCCCAAATCTAATTCTAAGCTCAGTTTTGGCTTTAGTCCATAAGCCAAGCTCATGCCTGTATAATTATAATTTGCATTTTTTATTGCTGCAGGAAAATCATATTCGTTAAACTTTGAACCGCTGTAATAAGAATCGGAATAAGAAAATTTATGAAAAAGCACTAATCTAAAAATTCTTGGATGCAGAACTCCTACATTAGCACTTCCTGCAACTGGATTTCCAGGCGATGCAAAACATTGAGCATTAGCTTCAAAATTGCTAAACGCTAATAATCCAAAAAACAAAAAAAATACAATAAACTTATTTTTCATTACTCTACGGTAATAATTATACTTTTCGACAAGGATTCCTTATATTTATCTGTAATTTTGCATGTTATAGTATTTTCTCCTGTACTACAAGGTGATGGCGAGTATGTAACAGTTTTTCCAGAGCCAACAATTGAACCTGCTGAAGCCGTCCATTGATAAACCAATTCTTCGCCACGAGCTTCGGCAGTAATAGTTGCAGTTTCGCCACCATATAAAAGCTCTTTATCAGCAGTTAGTGATATAAATTCTAATTCTATTACTGGTTGTGGATTTGGCTGTGGTTCTGGATCATCAGGATCACAAGCCAAAAAAGTAAAACTTAAACTTCCAATTAAAACAAAAAGTAAAATTTTTATAGTCTTCATAATATTTAGATTTTAATATATTATTAATTATTTTTTACACATCTTACCGAAAAACCATATCCTTTATTAAAGGTATCATATCTTCCAGAGCCTTGACTTCCACCTTGCAAGCATCTTCTTATTGCAAAATTTTCGTCACGTCCTTCACTACATTCGCCACCTTCGCTACAATGGCTGCTAGACCAAAAATACGCAAAATCATAAGAGCCAGTACCTTGCAAATACATAAAACCTCCGCCTCCGTTTCTTGCTCCAGCAAATAATGCTTCGAATCCTGAACCGCCACCTTGTTTCATTTGACCACCAACATTTTGAGCATGTCCTCTAAAACTATTCATAATATCTACTTCACCACTTGGCATACTTAGAGCTAATTCCAATTGTTTAAATTCGTAGTCTGTTGGTATATGCCAACCTTCTGGACAAATTCCTTGTACACCTTCACTTGTTGAAAACTGCATTGCCATATTCCATTGATATAAACCTCCATAAATATTGCAATTATTTTCATCGTTTGCATAACAATATTTTTGAATAGTTTCAGTATTTGTTTGTTGTTCAGTACCAAAAACCATTGTTCCTATATTCATATTTTTTGCAAGCCAACATTTTCCACCTATAGAAACTGTTGGATAAGTTTGTCCATCTCTACTGTCAACAATATTTTGTCCGCAAGTAAAATTACTCACAAAACTAATTTTAACAAAATCTTCAGTACTTCCGCAAGAATTAAAAATTTGCCAACTTAAAGTATAAGATTCGCCAACCAAGCCAGTAAAAGTTGCATTTGGAATATTTGGATCTGAAAGGCTTCCACCCTGCCCTTCTTCAATTGTCCAAAAGCCTATACCTATTTCTGCTTGATTAGCCTCTAAAACTGTTGAAGTACCAATAATTCCGAGCTGATCATAACCTGCATCTGCTACTGTAGGTTGAGGTATTAATTCAATATATTGTTTCTCGGCATAATAATATTCAGGGATACAACTTGTATCATGGATTTGTAAACGCACATACATACTAGCATCAGGAATAAAATAAAAAGTCAGCGAGTTTGCATTATCAAAATCATACCAATTCACATCATCATAAGAATATTGCCATTGCACGGTTCCTGCAACATAGTTTGTGGCTTGTAATGTAAAATTATCTCCATGACAATAATCTTGAGATATTGCAACAAAATTAAAGTTAAGGATAAAAATTAAAGCTATTAATATTTTAAAAATCTGATTTTTCATGGCTAAATTTTTACAAAACTTTTTCTAAAATATTTTTCTTTATCACGTATTTGCAGGATATAAAATCCCTTTTCTAGATTTGAAATATCAAATTTAATAGTTGAATTTTCAAATTTTGCATTTTCAACACTAATAATTCTGCCGTTTAAATCTAAAATTTCCAATTTACAAGTTGAAAAGTTTTTCAATTCAATATTCAACTGCTCCGATGCTGGATTTGGATAAATTTTAGTTTCATTAAAGTTTTTAAATTCTCCTATGCTACTTGTAGGACATTCTGGAATTTCAAAAAACAATGTATGTTGTGCTAACAATACATTTGCTGTAAATATTAAAATTAAAAGATTAAAAAATTTAATCATAACAAAACTTTTTAAATACTTTGCTAAGTTACAAAAAATTTATGTAATAGTAATAAATATAACAAATAAAATTATAAGAAACTTTATCACTTTAAATCTATATGGCTGATTTTCATCATTTTACAAGAATGATTTTATATATTAAAATTGAATTTAATTTTGTTGAAAACTAGTTAATATCAATCTCAGATTAATTTTTACAAACTTCTTTTATTTTTGTAATTTTGCAATCAATAAACAAAATTTATAAAAGATGCACTCACCAATTAAATTTTTTGCTGGTTCGGCAAATCGCGATTTAGCTATAAAAATTATAGATGGTTATAATCAAGCTCAAAAACAAATGCACCTAGAATCGGGTAATCCTATCGATACTCTAAAAACTTATAGTCTAGGTAAAAGTAGTTTTACACGTTTTAGTGATGGCGAATTTATTACAAGTTTAGATGAATCTGTTCGTGGTTGTACAGTATTTTTAATTCAAAGTACTTTTCCACCTGTAGATAATTTGTTTGAGCTTATGCTTATGGTTGATGCTGCAAAACGAGCTTCGGCATATAAAGTTGTAGCAGTAATTCCATATTTTGGTTTTGCTCGTCAAGACAGAAAAGACCAGCCACGCGTTGCTATTGGTGCAAAATTAATTGCCGATTTACTCACAGCTGCAAAAGTTGACCGCATTATGACTATGGATTTACATGCAGATCAAATTCAAGGATTTTTCAATGTTCCTGTTGACCATGTTTACGCATCTGCTTTGTTTGTGCCCTATCTAAAAAATTTAAATCTAGACAATTTAGTAATTGCTTCACCCGACATGGGTGGCTCGAAACGTGCAAAAGCTTATTCTCATTTCTTAGGTTGCGACATGGCTATTGCTCATAAATCACGCGTAAAAGCAAACGAAGTAGGCGAAATGATGGTGATCGGTGATGTGGAAGGCAAAAATGTAATAATTACTGACGACATGGTTGATACTGCGGGAACTATTGTAATGGCGGCAAATATTATGATGGACAAAGGTGCTAAATCTGTTAGAGTGGTTGCATCTCACCCTGTGTTGTCTGGTCCTGCTTACGAAAGATTAAATAATTCACCAATTATTGAATTTATTACCACAGACTCTATTCCAATAAAAGAAGGAGCATCGGATAAAATAAAAGTACTTTCTATAGGTCCACTTTTTGGCGATATAATTAATAAGGTATATAATTTCAGAAGTATTTCAGGAAGTTTTATTGTTTAGACAATTTTATTAATTATTGTTTATCTTTGCAACCTGAAATTTAAAAAAAATGCAATTATTTGAAAACTATGGTTTAAGCAAAGAAATTCTTAAAGCCATAAAAGAACTTGGATATATAAATCCTACGCCTATTCAGGCAAAAACAATACCTCACCTATTAAATTCTGACAGAGATTTAGTTGGTTTAGCTCAAACTGGGACTGGTAAAACCGCTGCTTTTGGTTTGCCTATTCTCAATCAAATCGACTATCAAAATAAAATTACACAATCAATTATTCTTTCGCCCACTCGCGAGCTTTGCGTGCAAATAGCAAAAGATATGCAGAATTATGCAAAATATTTGCCCGAAATTCGTATAACTGCGGTTTATGGCGGTGCGTCAATCGAAAATCAAATTAAAGATTTAAGAAAAGGTTCTCAAGTTGTTGTTGGAACGCCCGGCAGAGTTTTAGATTTGATAAATAGAAAAGTTTTAAAAATTAATCAAATATCTTTTTTGGTTTTAGACGAAGCTGATGAGATGCTAAACATGGGATTTAAAGAAGATATTGATGCTATCTTAGAAACCACACCAATAGAAAAGCAAACTTTATTATTTTCTGCCACCATGCCACCCGAAATTATGAAAATTGCTGCAACCTATATGCACGATCCTTTAGAAATTTCGGTAGGAACAAAAAATTCAGGAGCAGAAAATGTTGAACATTTTTACTATCAAGTAAATGCAAAAAACAGATATTTAGCCTTAAAACGTATTGCTGACATAAATCCAGATATTTACGGAATTGTATTTTGTAGAACTCGTGCCGAAACTCAAGAAGTTGCAGATAAACTTATTCAAGATGGTTATAATGCAGATGCTTTGCATGGCGATTTATCGCAAGCACAACGCGACCATGTTATGCACAGATTTAGAAGTGGAAATTTGCAATTACTTGTCGCTACCGATGTTGCTGCTCGTGGACTTGATGTAAATGACCTTAGCCATATTATAAATTACAACCTTCCTGACGAAAGAGAAATTTATATACACAGAACTGGACGTACAGGCAGAGCAGGGAAAAAAGGCGAAGCTATCACAATAATTCACAATAGAGAACTGCACAAAATTCGAGAAATTGAAAAACTTCTAAAAAAACCTATAAACCGCAGACAAGTTCCCGATGGCAAAGAAGTTTGTACAAAGCAACTTATGCATATTATTGATAGAATTGAACATCTTTCTGAAATAGACCCAGAAATAGATCAATTTTTGCCTATAATTTTAAAAAAATTAAGCTGGTTAGATAGAGATGAACTAATAAAACGATTTGTAGCTGTTGAGTTTTCTAGATTTTTGACTTATTATAAAAATGCTTACGACTTAAACGAACCCGATTTCAAAGAAAATAAAAGAAGTAATAAAGCAAAAAATCAAGGAAAATCAGGATATACTAAGTTTTTCTTAACTCTTGGTGCAAAAGATGGATTGAATAAGGGGAAACTTTTAGATTTAATCAATACTAACGACAACATTGCTGGTGCTGACATAGGGAAAATTGAAATTATGCCAGGCTATACTTTTTTTGAAATGGATTCCAATTATGAAAACGAAGTTATAAGAGCTTTTAATAATAAAAGATATGCTGGAAAACGTTTAAAAATAGAGATAAAAAACTCTAACAAAAAAGAAAAACCTGATTTTAGAAAAAAAGATAACAAACCTACTCCAAAATCAGACAAAAAAAGACAAACTGGCAGAAGAAAATAAAAAAAACTCTTCATTTTAATATTGAAATATAGTCTAAAAACATTTTTAACTTAAATTAATTTTGTACATTTGTAGTCTATATAAAAATGTATAATTATGGCAGAAAACGATAATAACATGAATTTTAATATTCCTCCTATTCCAGACCCAGAGGAAAGAGGCTTCAACTATAATACTTACGCTAACGAAAGTAGCAATAGTTCTAGCAATAATTCAAATAATCAAAGTCAAAATCAAGATTCAAACCAAAATCGAGGTTTTGATGAAACAAGCACAAATCAAGCTAAAAATGATTTGAAACCTAATATTCCAAACTCTGGTGCAATTTTAACTTTAGGAATATTATCATTAGTAACTATTTTATGTTGTGGTGCTTGTGTTTCTCCAATTTTAGCGATAATTGCTCTCGCCCTTTTCCCAAGTGCAAAAAATAAATATCTACAAAATCCCGATTTTTACAGTGAAAATTCATATTCAAATATTAAAACAGGAAAAATTTTAGCAATAGTAGGTCTTTGTATTTCTTTATTCTTCATAATCCTACTTGCAATTGTTGGAAGTTTCACTGAAAGTACTGAAATAATTAAAGAAACTTTTGATTCTACATGGGACGCTATGGGATACTAGACTCAGTTAAAAGTTAAAAGTTAAAAGTTGAAAGTTGAAAACTTAAAGTTGAGAAGTAAAATTCAAATATTAGTAAATTTGGGGAAAAATTTTTTTGAAGTTTTAGAAAATGAAAATAGCAATAATTTTCCTGGATTTAATAGTATTTATGTGTCTAATCCTTGGTTTATTCCTGATTTTGTGAAATATTCTCTCAAAACATGGAGTAAATTATTAAGCGAAGATAAAATTTCGGCTTGGCTTCAAAATTATAATTTACCTAATTTTTCTACACCAAAAACTTTGGGTTTAGTTTTTGCTGGTAATATTCCTATGGTTGGCATGCACGATTTTATTAGTGGTTTTATTTGCGGATATAACTTAAAAATAAAATTGTCGTCTAAAGATAATATTCTGATGAGATGGGTAATAGAAAGACTAAAAACCATAGGCAATATTTCTGACGAAAAAATTATAATTTGCGATTCCTTAATGGGGAATTTTGATAAAATAATTGCGACTGGAAGCAATAATTCTAACCGCTATTTTGAATATTATTTTGCTAAAACTCCAAATATTTTAAGAAAAAATAGAACTTCTATCGCAATTTTAGATGGAAACGAAACTCAAAAAGATTTAGAAAATTTAGCAGATGATATTTTCCTTTACTTTGGTCTTGGCTGTAGAAATGTTACAAAACTTTATGTACCTAAAAATTATAATTTTGAAGCTCTTTCTAAAGCAATTGAAAAATATTCATTTTTAAGAAATCACAATAAATACGCAAATAATTTAGATTACAGATTTGCAATATTTACAATGAATAAAGTTCCAATCACAAATCTTGGTCATTTATTTTTAAGAGAAAATAAAGATTTGCAATCTTATGTTTCTGTTCTAAATTTTGAGTTTTACGACAAAAAAGAAGAATTAATTGAAAATATAAATAAAAAATCAGAAGAATTACAATGTGTTATTACAAAAATTGATAATATTGCAAATAGGCTTGATTTTGGTGCGAGCCAGAATCCTGAACTATATGAATATGCTGATAATGTTGACACTATAAATTTTTTAATTAAATAATTATGATAATAAAATATAGATTAGTATTTGGCAAAGACGATGAGTTTGTTAGAGACATAGAACTCCACGAAGAAAGCAATTTTTTAGATTTAAGTTTAGCAATTCAAGCTGCATGTAATTTTGACTCTAGCCTACTTAGCATGTTTTATCTATCAAATAAATCTTGGGATAAGCTAGATGAAATTGTTCATGATAGAATTGATGCTGAAAGTCAAGCAGATGCACTACTAATGGAAGAAACAAAATTAAATCATTTTGAGCCAAAAATTGGACAACGCTATATCTATATTTTTGATTTTTTCTCAGAAAGAGCATTTTTTATTGAAATTGTAAATATCAGAAAAGTAGAAAAAAACGACCATTTATTAGAATTTCCTATTTGTACATTGTCGAAAGGAAAAGCACCCGAACAAATTTTTATTGACGACATTGACGATGAGTTTGAAGAAGACGACTTTTACGATGATGACTACGATGACGATGGCTATGACGATATAGGCTTTGAAAATATTGATGATTACGATTTTTAATAAATGTCAAAAAGCAATACATTAGTCATAATATTTGGTGCTACAGGTGTTGGAAAAACAGATGTTAGCATTGAAATTGCAAATTATTTTAAATCTGAAATATTTTCTGCCGATTCGCGACAAATTTACAAAGAACTTGGCGTTGGTGTTGCAAAACCTAGCACAGAACAATTAGACAGTATAAAACATCACTTTATCAGCACTGTTTCTATTCATGAGCATTACAGTATTTATCAATATGAACATGATTGCATTAATGCTTTAACAGAATATTTTACAACAAACAACATTGCCGTAATGGTTGGAGGTTCTGGTTTGTATATAGACGCAGTTTTAAATGGAATAGACGAAATGCCCGACCATGATCCCGAAATTAGAGAATATGTTAATGAACTTTACGAAAAAAATGGAATAGAATATTTAAGACACGAATTATTAAAACATGATCCAGAATATTACAAAATTGTTGACTTAAAAAACCAAAAAAGGCTGATTAGAGCTTTAGAAATATTCTATCAAACTGGCAAACCTTTTTCACAATTTCGTAAAAATCAAGCAGTTGAAAGAAATTTCGATACTATAAAAATTGGCATAGATTTAGATAGAAATATACTGTATGAAAGAATAAATTCAAGAGTTGATAAAATGATAAAGAATGGTTTGGTGGAAGAAGCTTACGATACTTATCAATACAGAAATTTACCTGCTCTTAAAACAATTGGTTATAAAGAATTGTTTGAATTTATTGAGAAAAAACGTTCTTTGGAAGATTCTATAGAATTATTAAAGAAAAATACTCGAAATTTTGCTCGGCGACAACTAACATGGTTCCGCAGATATGAAGATGCAAAGTGGTTTGATTTAAGTGAGCAAAATGAGATTAGCAAATATATTGAATCAAGTTTAAATTTTAATAAGTAATAATAAATTAATGAACGATATGAAAAATTTAGTTTTATTTTTTGCCTCAATTTTTTTATTAGGCATTTTTACATTTAGCGAATTGAATGCTCAAGAGGCAAAATCAAACATTAAAGAATTAACTGAATCTAACTTTAATACAAGTATTAAAAAAGGTTTGGTCTTAGTAGATTTTTATGCAGATTGGTGTCGTCCTTGCAAAATGATGCAGCCTATTCTTGAAGATGTTGCAACTGAGTACAACTCTCAAATTACCATTACTAAAATAAATATTGATAATAATAAAAACATTTCTTCTAAATACAATGTTAAAGGTATTCCTTGTATGATTTTATTTGAAAATGGTAAAGAAGTGAAAAGAGTTGTTGGTTATCATGAAAAAGAACAGCTTTTAGAAAAGCTAGCTGATAAAGTAAAAATGCAATAGTCTAACTATATGGTTTTTACGCACTTTTCAAGACTGTTAAATTAATTTTTCATATTGGATAAGAGCTTCATGCTTGCCCAAATCTAAAATATTATTATTATCAGCAACCCAAGCTTTAATAGTTTGGGTTTTTGTAATTTCTAAAAGTTCAGGGATAATTGGGAATGCTCCAGTTTTTGTTATTTCATCAAATATCTTATAATTAAATACATAAATTCCACTAAATGCCATTTCGTCATATTGTGGTTTTTCTATACTAATAATTTTTCTACCGTCAGATAAAGATTTCCAGCCACAAAGCTGTAAATTTTCATCAAAAAGTAATTTTTTAGTACTATTTCTGTGTTTAACTGCAAGTGTTACCAAATTGTTTCCAGTAATATGGTAATTGTAAAAATCTTTAAGATTTATATCTGAATAAATATCTACATTATGAACTAAAAAATTATCTCCTTTTTGAAAATATTTTTTTACATTTTTCAATCCACCTCCAGTATCTAATAGCAAATCACTTTCATCTGAAAAATGTATTTCTATTCCAAAATCTTTTGATTTTATGAAATTTATAATTTGGTCGGCAAAATGATGAATATTAATAACAATATATTTTACTCCATAACTTTTAAGATTTTCGATTTGCATTTCAAGCATTGGCTTTCCTCCTACTTCTACTAAAGCCTTTGGTTTATCGTTTGTTAAAGGAGCCAATCTTGTTCCTAAACCGGCTGCAAAAATCATTGCTTTCATAATAATATTTTTTTGTAAATATATAAAAAAAATGCCTCCAAATCGAGGCATTTAATATATAGTATTTTTAATTTATCCAAGGAAGCTCAACAACAAACCTGCTGCCACAGCCGAACCAATTACTCCAGCAACATTAGGTCCCATTGCGTGCATCAACAAGAAATTGCTTGAATCAGCTTTCTGACCTTCGATTTGTGAAACACGTGCAGCCATAGGTACAGCAGAAACACCAGCAGAGCCAATTAAAGGATTCATTTTTTCTTTTGAGAATAAATTCATAATTTTAACAATTAAAACACCTCCAGCAGTACTAAAACTAAAGGCAATAACTCCTAATACGATTATTTTAATTGTTTGTTCAGTCAAGAAAACATCTGCACTTGCAGTAGCACCAACAGAAATTCCAAGGAAAAGAGTAACAATGTTAATCAATTCATTTTGAACCATTTTGCTTAATCTATCCACAACACCTGCTTCTCTTAATAAGTTTCCAAGCATCAAGCAACCTATTAATGCTGTAGCTGATGGAACTATTAATGCTGCTACTATAGTAATCACAATTGGGAAAATAATTTTTTCTCTTTTTGAAACTTCCCTTAGTTGTTTCATTGTAATTTGTCTTTCTTTTTTTGTTGTCAACGCTTTCATAATTGGCGGTTGAATAACAGGTATCAATGCCATATATGAATACGCTGCAATAGCTACTGCTCCTAAAATATGAGGTGCTAACTTAGTTGTAAGATAAATAGCTGTTGGTCCGTCTGCTCCACCAATAATTCCAATAGAGCCAGCTTCTTGAGGTAAAAAGCCAAGTCCTATTGCAATAAAATAAGTAATAAAAATACCTAATTGAGCAGCAGCACCTAACATTAAACTTTTTGGATTTGCAATAAGCGGTCCAAAGTCTGTCATTGCTCCAATACCAACAAAAATCAAACATGGATAAACACCAAATTTTACACCGAGATATAAATAGTCAATCAAACCAGCTGTTTGGAAAAAGTTAGCCCAATGAATTTTGCCGTCAGCAAACAATTCGGTATGATACATCTCGCCACCTGGCATATTAGATAACAGCATCCCAAATGCAATAGGCAACAAAAGCAGAGGTTCATATTGCTTTACAATTGCTAAATACAAAAGAATACAGCTAATCACAATCATTATCAGAGCTTTCCAATGTGTTGTGAATAAGGCATAAATACCCGAATCTTTTGCAAACTTTATCAAATTTTCTTTAACATCAAAACCTTCGTCTTGAACTGCATTTGCAGAATTTTCACTTGTTACTACTGTTTGCTCAGTTGTGCTTTTTTGATTATTTTCTGTAGAATTAACAGACTTTGCATTTAGTATAGGACTAAAAATTATTGAAAAAGCAAATACAAATATTAAAAGCAAAACTTTTTTTATCGATTTCATAGTAATAAAATTTATTTTCCCAAACTTACGAGTTCATCACCCAACATTACAACATCACCAGCTTTAACAAATACTTTTTCTACAACTCCATCGTGAGGTGCAAGTATATTGTTTTCCATCTTCATAGCTTCAATAATTATTAAAATATCGCCACGTTTCACTTTAGAATTTGGTTCTACTTCAACTTTAAGAACATTACCTGGCAATGGTGATGTTATCATTTCTTTAGCACCATCTGAACTCTTAGCTTCAACTACTGGCTCGCTTTTTGGTTGTTCGGCAGTAGTAACTACTTTCTTTTTCACAACTGGTGTAGGATTATTATCATCAATAATGCTTTCAATCAACACATTATATTTATTACCATTGACCGACACATCAGCTATGTCATCATTCACATCTACATCTACATTATAAACTTTGTCGTCTATTTTTAAAACATACTTTTTCATTGTAAATAGTAATTTAAATTATTCCAATTTGAATTTTCTTTATTTTTTATTGTTAGAACCAAAGATTCATTATCATGAACTTCGTTTAAGTACAAACTTATTGCAAGAGCAAATGCTGCAATTTCTCCATCTTTAGTGTCCTTACTAGACTTAACTTCGTTCTTTTCTATTATTTGTTTCTCATTATCTTTAGGTTGTCCAACTGTTTTCTTTTTACTTACTTTTGCAAATAATTGCAAGATTAAAACAAAAAGTGCCATTATGCACAACACTATTGTAAAACAAATACCAATTAAGGCAAAAACATCGCCCCATTGAATAGCTAAAAATAATTTCGTTGTAAACATGTTATTAAAAATTATAGTGGAATATTAGTATGTTTTTTTGCTGGCATCATACTTTTCTTAGTTGCAAGAGAAGCAAGTGCTCTAATTATTCTAAATCTAGTATTACGAGGTTCTATAACATCATCGATATAACCATGTTTTGCTGCCTGATAAGGATTAGCAAAAGTATCTCGATATTCTTGTTCTTTCTGTTCAATAAATTTTGCTCTTTCCTCTTCTGATTCTATTGCATTTATTTCTTTAGCATTTAAAATTTCTACTGCTCCAGAATCACCCATTACTGCGATTTCTGCTGTGGGCCAAGCATAGTTAAGGTCGCCTTTTAATTGCTTGCAACTCATAACATCGTGAGCACCACCATACGATTTTCTAAGTGTTACAGTTACTTTTGGCACAGTAGCTTCGCCATAAGCAAACATTAATTTAGCACCATTAGATATAATTCCGCCGTATTCTTGTGTGCTTCCAGGTAAAAATCCAGGAACATCTACTAAAGTAACTATTGGAATATTAAAGCAGTCGCAGAAACGAACAAATCTTGCTCCTTTTCTTGATGCTTCAATATCTAACACTCCTGCCAAGAAATTTGGTTGATTAG